>WNFC01006142.1_pt1 | contig 13657 bp, 14 predicted proteins | sample 5400541 | NCBI WGS metagenome assembly WNFC01 (sample SAMN13153342, study PRJNA577476) | soil metagenome | isolation source: 120 cm saprolite under Douglas fir tree site 2 hole 2 replicate 1 | place: USA:California | collected 2015-04-18
TTCGCACTCGCAGTGACCCAACCCAGACTTACTCTTGTCGCTGGAGCAAACGGTTCCGGGAAAACTACACTGACTTCAGGTGAGAGATTTTTTCGAGAGATACCGCTTCTTGATCCGGACAATATTGCCGCAACTCTGCAGTCCAGTATGCCCTCGACCTTCCCCATCACAGCAGCGCGGAGCGTCCTAAAATCCGCAAAAGAACACATCAGCCGACGTGAGAGCTTCGCCGTGGAGACGACACTCGCTGGAAAGCACTACTTGAGAATGATGGTTGATGCGCGAAATCGTGGTTTCGAGGTCGTGCTGGTTACATCGGCACAGAAAATGTTGAGATCAACCTGGCTCGAATCAGAAATCGAGTTCTCGCGGGTGGCCATGATGTCCCGGAGAGCGATGTCCGCCGACGTTACCAGCGAAGCTTCAAGAGTCTTCTGACCGCGACAGAGCGCACCGACCACACCATCCTGTTCGACAACTCAACCGAAGAGGGTTACCGGCTTATCGCGGTTCTCGGGCCGTCTGGAAGTCAGTGGTTCGAGCCTGTTCCAGACTGGGCAAAGGCAAGTCAGAGATAGGCCGGGCGTAGTCTCACTAGCGGCAAGACGAGGAGTGAATTTCGTTGTACCGCCCACCGATTCCAGCCTACGATAAGCCTATGGCGAAGGCGAAAAAGTTCGAACTCGAGAGTCCTGCTCCCATCCTGGACGAGGAAGACGAGGAAACGCTCGCCGCCATCGACCAGGGGCATCCGGGACGCGAAAGCTGGTCGAACCGTCCCGGCCGAGGAAGTCCGCAGGCGGTTGCCGAAGTGGATTACGGCCTCCAGAACGCGGCGAAATTCACAGGTGGCTTGTGACATCTAACCTTGCGGCGCTCCTAAAATAAGCTGATTATGTTCAAGGCGGAGGCGGTAGAGATGAAAACCGCGGCCAAGGGCCTAGGTCTTTGGCATTCAGGACTTTTGCCTCTAAGTTCTTTGAAATGAGGATTTTGCGAATCGGCGCGCTGATTCCACGGTACTTAGCCAAGGCAGAAGCTCCTAAGTCCTTTGAATGGAATATTTTACATGTAAGTTGTTTGCTTTCAATATTTTACCCGGATTCCGACGGGCCTAAAACACCGCAACTAACTGATTCCAGATATTTTAGCCAGATTGATCTGTGTTTTTTTTAATCTGGATTCGAGTCAGCTTCTGGACAAGCCAAGCGGGCACTTTCGGCCTCGACTTCGTCCTCATCCGCCGCCAGCTTTTCGAGCGGGCGCGCACTTCGCAGACTTCGCGAGAAAGGGGGATCGCGGGGAGACAGCCCGCGATTACTTCCCTTCCAGCGTGATATCCCCAACCCCGACGTGCGCCCGCAGTTCGTACTTGCCGTCGCCGTGGTATTTCAGAGTCTTGCCCAGCCAGCCGCTGGTCTCTCCGTAGCCGTCGCTGTTCACGTCGCCGATGCCGGCGCTGGCGCGCACCAGGTGATAGTCCGCGCGCCCGACCGCGACGCGTATGTCGCCGACGCCCAGCTCCAGATCTTTGTCGCCTGTAATGTTGGCGACGGTGACATCGCCGACCTTTTCATGCACATCGAGGTTGGTGTTCTGCGGCACTTCAAGTTCCACGTCAAACTGGGTGTTGCCGCCAGATGAAGCGTGGAACTCGATTCTGGCATCGTTACCGCGGATTTCGAACTCCACGCGCGCGTCTTTCACACGACTCTCACGCCGTGACTTGACCGTGTAATGCATGGCGATCTTGTTGGAATCGCTGCGCATGATGCGCACATCGCCTACGCTCAGGCGCACGTGAAGCATGCCACCGGCCACGAAATCGCGAGCCTCATCGTGACTCTCTTCGTAATCCCAATGGTCCGAAGCGGAACAAAGCGGGGCCCACAAAATAAAAAGAAGAACTATCTTTTGGAGCGTAGCTAGTCGTATGGAAGAACTTCCGGGCATAAAGCACCTCCAGGACGCACGTGCGCCTGTTTGTGGTACGCGTGGGATGGATAAGCGGTTCCAGGAAACTTCCCGTGGATTCTGGGGACGCGGGCCCGCGCCACACAAACCTAGCTCTTGAAGTCGGCAACTCCGTCCCATACTAGTTGGACGGCGATGGCGAGAATCAGAAACCCGAATATCTTGTTGATGGCCCCGACCGCGCTCGGACCGAGACGCCGCACCAGCGGTCCGCCCATGTAGAAGAAAAGGAAAACGGTCAGTGACACCGCGGCGATCCCGATAACCATGCCCATGTACGAGGCGGCGCTATCCACATGCGCCGCGAGCCCCATGACCACGCCGATCGCACCTGGTCCAGACATGAGCGGCATGGCCAGTGGGGTGAGAGAGATGTCTTCCTTGTCCATTGCTTCATGACTTTCTTCCGGCGTGATGCGCGCATGCGATGTGACCATGCCCCAAGCGGTATTAGCAACGATCAGCCCGCCGGCAATCTTCAGCACGGGCAGCGAGATGCCGAAGAAGTACAGCACGAAGCGTCCAAAGAAAAGAAATGCAACGAGGATGACGAAGACCCAGACGGCAGTCTTCAAAGCGGTCCGCTGGCGGTCTTTGGCCGTCCAGGAAGACGTCATGGTGAAGAAGATTGGAATGCCGCCAAAGGGATCAACGATGGGGAACAACGCGAGAAACGTGGCTGCGGCAGAGTGCGGCAGCGTACGCAGGAATTGGCCGAGAGCGTGAGTGGCATTCATGGTTGGAGGGGCTTAAACGGATTGATGATCTCCACCCTGAGACTCCTGAAGTCTTTTTCATCCCGTGTTGCCACGGTGAAGCCGTGAACCGTGGCAGTGGCTGCGATCATTGCATCCTCCCGCAAGGCGCCAGGCTTCCCAGCCATCAAACGCGACCATTCCCGGAAGCAAGCGGGATCCATCGGTACAAAAGCGAATGACATTTCCACTGAGCTCAGCCAAGACTCGATTTCGCGCGCTTTTGCGGGATTCTGTCTGCGTGTCAATTCCACACCCGTCTGCAATTCTCCCATCGTTACGGCCGAAAGAAAAATTTGCTCGACACGAAGAGTTTCCAGCCAAGCCACCACGGCCCCATGGGGCTTGGTCTTCCGCAGTTCAGAAATAACGTTGGTGTCGAGCAAGAAGCGGGTCACTTGAAATCCGGATGAGTAAAGTCAATGGGCGACCGGCGCTTCCACCTGGTTCGCTTAGGAAGAACAATGTCAAAGCGGGGTCCCGGGCCGAGGAGCAGCTCTTTAATATTGGGGCGGCTCGACTGCAGTCGCCGCCATTCTTCGATGGGCACGAGAACGGCAGCCTCAACGCCCCGGCGCGTCACCACCTGCGGCCCCTTGGTCAAGGCTGCGTCAAGAAACTCACTAAACCGGGACTTCGCTTCTTGCAGTTGCCAGGAAGCCATGGCCTCACCTCTCAACGCAATCATATGACTAGTCATATGACTAGTCAATCTCCTTTAGCGATATGCCTCCAGCACTTTCGCCGCGCGCTCCAGCGCTGCCGCCAGTACGGTCAACTGCTGCCGCGCCCGCTCCGCATCCCCTTTATCGATCGCTTCGTTCACTCCCGGAATCACTACTGCCGCATAGCCCGTGTATTCGCCCGGAGCATAGATGGCATGGCGAAACCACGGACGATGCGGCAATCCTTCGGGCACCAGCAGCGCTCGCTCCGCATTGCGCAGCGCCTGGTTCAATCTTGCTGGATCTCGCGGCGAACTCTTCTGTTTCTGGAGAATCTTTGTCCCCGCATCCTGAAAATGTTTTGCGGCCACAGTCACGGCATTCAGGTCAAATTTGCGTTCGCCGAATTTGCTGTCCGCTCTCTTCTTAGCTGTGTCCAGGTAAGCGGCAATCTCTTTTCCATATTCTTCGTAGTCGTAAGGCAGCACATCGGCATCGGCCATGCGCAACGCCTCCAGGCCGAAGACTCTGGCCATCTGCTGTTCGTAGACGAAGTCCGGATCGCCGAACTTCTTGAACCAGGCAAAATTGTCGAACACCGAGTGATACACGCCATATGGACCGGTGGAGCTGATATCGGTCGAGGGCACACCGAGGTGCTGCTGAAAAGCGCTGTAGTCGGAGCCACTGCCCAGGTCGCCGACCGGGACATCGCTTTTGACATTGGCGGCAGGCAGGCGGCGGGTGTCGCCAATTGCTTCTGCGGGCGACTGAGTCGACGCTGTCCCAGGGGCGTCACCCTTTTGCCACGCGTCGTAGACTGTGCCGCCCTTGGGACTGGGAACCGCTTTGGCAATGTCGCGCAAGAACTGTTTCAAGCTTGGCACTGCCGAGGCGCTAAACTTCGGTCCGGAGACGGCCACGTCCATGTTGAAATATGCGGGAGCGTTGGCCAGTTCGGATTCGTGCTGCTCGGCCCACTCCGTGGAACCCATCAGACCTTCTTCCTCGCCGTCCCAACTGCCAAAGACCAGAGTGCGCTTCGGCTTCCATCCTGACTTCAGCAGTTCGCCAACTCCGTGCGCCGTTTCGAGCATGGCCGCAGTACCGCTGTTCGGGTCGACCGCGCCGTAGACCCAGGCATCGCGGTGGTTTCCCGCAACCACCCACTCATCGGGAAGTTCGCTTCCGCAGACGCGGCCGATCACATCCCAGAGAGTGCGGAACTGATAATCCTGTTTGAGATGCATCTTCACCCGCGCCGGGCCCGGGCCCACGTGGTAGGTGAAAGGCAGCGCACCCTGCCAGTCGCGGGGCGAGTCGGGGCCTGCGAGATGTTGAAGGATGGGCGAGGCGTCGTGATAGGAGAGCGGCGTAACTGGAATCTTCGGCATTTGCGCCGACTGCTCGGGAGCAATGCGCTTGTTTTCCGGCAGCGAAGGCAGCGAGGCGATTCCAGGCGTTGTAGGATCGCCGGGAAATTCGAACATGTATCCTATCGATCCGCGCTGCACGGCGGTATCGGGCCGCCATGGCCCATCAGGATATTTGTCGCCGCGACGCCAGCCATCGTCGAATGGATCGGAGTAGATGATCACTCCCGCCGCGCCATGTTCCTGCGCGACGAAGGCCTTTACCCCTCGGAAGTTCTGGCCGTAGCGCACCAGCACGATCTTGCCGCGTACATCAATGTTTAGCTTTTCGAGCTTTTCGAAATCTTCCGGCGTGCCGTAGTTGGCATAGACCACGTCGGCCTCGGCGTCTCCTGACGGCGACATGCTGTTGAACGGCATCACCACGCGCGGGTCGTCTTCATAGGAATCTCCATCGACGTGCTCGCGCGTGGGGCCATGCATTTCAACACCGGCGGGCGCGGTAATATCCACACTGATTTCTGCGGGATAATTCATCCACACTTTGTATTCGACAATCTCGGTGTCGAGTCCGGCATCACGAAATTTCTGTGCTACGTAATCGGCTGTGACTTTGTCCTCGGGCGTGCCCGCCATGTGCGGAGCTTTGGTCAGCGTGAGCAGGTGCTGCTCCGCCAATTTTGGATCAGGAACCGCGAGAAAGCGGGCTTCGGCGGCGGTTTCGGCGGCGGAGTCGCGAAAGCCGAAGATGGGTTGAGCAGCAGACGCCTGGCCACTGCCTTTCATTGGAAAGCTTGAAAGCAAAAGAGCTGAGGCAAGAAGTGACGCGAAGAATGGTCTCATCGGATCTCGAAGTGAAACTATGTACGGTAGCACAAGAACGTCTTATCGGGCTCGCGGCATCGCAAAGGCGTTCAAGAATCGGGGCAAGTCAGTGAACAGCGTCACTTGTCTCGCATGATCACCAACTTCACCATTTGCACCAACTGGTGCTATAATTCAATTCATGAAACGAGCCACCATGACGCTACCAGATGATTTGGCCGTAGCCGTAGACAACTATTTGCAAGCTCAGGAAGCTCCGCCTTCGCTTACGACTGTCGTGCAAGCCGCGTTGAGGGAATACCTGCGTGAACGAGGATTTCTACAAGCACGCCGGCCTTTGAAAATTAGGCCGGCAAAGAAAGGGAGTGGTCGGAGCGACGTGAGTGAGAATCACGACCTTTACCTGACGGGCATCAAGAAATGATTCGCGCGGTGCTGGCGGACGCTGGGCCGTTGTACGCCGCCGTCGATCCCGACGATGCGCGCCACCAACAAGCCCTTCGAGAGCTGCGCCAGCTTGACGGCGAGCACAGGCACGTCGTGGTTGCGTATCCAAACCTGCTGGAGGCCTACAGCCTAGTCCTATTCCGGCTGGGCAGGAAGACCGCATCGAACTGGCTAGCGGACATAGCTGGCGCCTCTCTGATGAACCCCACTCCAGAGGATTATCGGTTGGCCGGGGCCAGACTTCGTTCGCTGCCAGACCAGTCCATCACGTTGTTCGACGCGACCCTAGCGGTCTTTGCTGCTCGTCTCGGAATAGATGTGTGGACCTACGATCATCACTTCGACTTGATGCGCGTCGGCGTTTGGCGTTAAACGTCGCTGTTTTACCGGCGCACACAACGGGCAACTCCATAACACACGAAGCCTGCTGCCCACAACACTAAGGCCCCTATCGCCGACGTTCCCAACTGAATGATCGTGTTCCTATGCTGTTGCATCCGGAGGAGAGCTTCGTTCTGGGGAGTCGGATTTGTCCGCCAGATTGCGAACGCTCGATCAAACTCTCGGAGGTGAACAATATTGGGCAGTAAGGCGCAGAAGTATCAACAAGAACAGATACGCAATTGCGCCCAGGAACGCTTTCTTCCGTAGAGACATGGTTCAACGCACCTGCCCTGTCCCGACGATCTCGTACTTTGAAGAAGTCAGCTCCGCGAGCGCGAAAGGGCCGCGACAGTGCAACTTCTGGGTGCTGATGCCCATCTCGGCGCCGAAGCCGAATTCGGCGCCATCGGTGAAGCGAGTCGAGGCGTTCCAGTACACCGCGGCGGAATCCACACCGCGAAGGAATTTGCGGGCGTTGGTTTCATCTCGCGTGATGATCGCGTCAGAGTGCTTCGTGGAGTAGCGATTGATGTGGGCGATTGCCTCGTCCACATTGGCGACCACGCGAATTGCCATGCACAGACGCAGATATTCTTCGTACCAGTCTTGCTCGGCGGTTGGCATGACGTTCAGCCCGCCAGCCAGTCTGCGAGACTTCTCATCTCCACGCACTTCGACTTCGGCCTCGATCAGCTTCTTGACGACTCGCGGGACGTATTCCGCCGCGACTCGTTCGTGCACCAGCACCTTCTCCGCGGAGTTGCACACGGATGGCCGTTGCGTCTTGGCGTTGATTACGATGCGGTCGGCCATGTCGAAATCGGCGGATTCATCGACGAAGATGTGGCAGTTCCCAGCCCCGGTTTCAATCACGGGCACTGACGAATTTTCAGTGACGTATGCGATCAATCCCGCACCACCACGGGGAATGATCACATCGACCAAGCCGCGGGCCTTGATCAGTTCCTGCACCGAATCGCGCGTGGTGGAATCGAGAAGTTCGAGTGCGCCTTCCGGCACTCCCGGCCCCGTGGCAAGAATTTCAACCAGCCTCTGATTGCTGCGCGCGGCTTCTTTGCCGCCTCGCAACACGATTGAGTTGCCGGTTTTCAAAGCGAGCACCGCGGTATCAACCGTAACGTTGGGCCGCGATTCGTAAATGATTCCGACCACGCCGAGCGGCACACGGACTTTGCGGATTCGTAAACCGTTGGGGCGCGACCACTCAGCCAGGGTCTCGCCAATCGGATCCGCTAGCGCCGCGACTTCACGCACAGCTTGCGCCATCTCCTGGATGCGGGCGGTGGTAAGTAGCAAGCGATCGCGCATTGCGCCTTCGAGGCCGGAGGTTGCAACGTCTTCGTGGTTTGCCGTGAGAATTATTTGCGCGTGGACTTCGATTGCGTTCGCCATCGCCAGCAGCAGGGCGTTCTTTTCGGCTGTGGAGAGTAGCGCCAGTTTCGCACTCGCCTCTCGCGCACGCAGCAACTTCTCCTTCGTGGAAACCGGGTTGGCAATGGTCGTCGCCATTTACTTTCGCACCTGCGGGGGGAAGTAGGTTCCGATCTTGCCTTCCATCCCCAGCGTGATGCCTTGTGGATGCCTTCCATTCACGATGGCCACGTGCACGCCGCCTTCGCTGGCCAGCTTGGCGGCGCGCAATTTGGAAATCATGCCGCCGCGTCCCAGCGTGCTTTTGCCATCGCATTGCGCTTCCAGCGCGGGAGTGAGCTTGCGCACCACCCGTTGCAGCTTGGGCTTCTTGCTGCCGTTGGGGACAAGAAAACCGTCCACATTGGTTAGCAGCAACAACCAATCGGCTTTCACCGCGGTAGCCAGCAACGCACTTAACTCATCGTTGTCGCCGAAAGCGCCCTCCAACTCGCGCACCGAGACGCTGTCGTTTTCATTCACAATGGGGACGACCCCCAGCGAAAGCAACTCAGCCAGCGCGTTCTGCAAATTGCGGTAGCGAACGGGTGAAGTGAAGTCGTCGCTCGAAAGCAGAAGTTGGGCCACCACCTTCTTGCCGAAGAACAGGCGCTCGTAGGTGTGCATCAGCTTGCTTTGGCCAACCGCCGCGCAGGCCTGCATGCCCGGAACACCGCTGGGGCGTTTGCGCAGTGCCAGTCCTGACATCCCCGCCGCAATGGCGCCGGATGTAACGATCAGGTACTCGTTTTTGCCGAGATCGAATTGATCCACCATGGCGCGCAGCAGGTTTGCGTCGATCTGACCGCCAGGAGCGATGAGGCTGGTGCCGACTTTGATGACGACTCTCATACGATGCAAACTTTCATGGCTTAGGTGGAATGGTATCGCACTTGGGGCCGGAAGATGATTTCCCTGATAATGCCATCTTAGTCGTCCGGTTGGGGAACAGGGAGTCCGGCGGGGAAGGACAATATTCATATCCTGCAATTAAAATGGGGTTCTGGCAAGATGAAAAAACTTGCCACTTTCAAGCCCTATGCCCGCTTCCAATGCTACCCGCCGCTTTTCCGATCGCGCGGCAAACTATGTGCGATACCGGCCTGGCTATCCCCCGGAAGCGCTGCAGACACTGAATACCGAGTGCGGCCTGAGACCCAGCCACGTAATCGCCGACATCGCTTCCGGCACCGGCATCTGGACTCGTGTGTTGCTGGAGAACGGCAATCCGGTATTCGGGGTGGAGCCCAACGCCGAAATGCGCGAGGCAGGGGAGCGTCTGTTGTCGGCATTTCCTAACTTCACCAGCGTTGGGGGAACCGCTGAGGCCACGTCGCTGCCTAATCGGAGCGTGGACTTTGTCACCGCGGCGCAGGCGGCACACTGGTTTGATCGCAAGAAGGCAAGGGGCGAGTTCGTTCGCATGTTAAAACCCGGCGGCTGGCTCGTCCTTCTGTGGAACGAGCGGCTCACGGATTCGACAAAGTTCCTGCGCGACTACGAAGACTTGCTGCTGACTTACGGGACTGACTACGAAGAAGTCCGCCATGAGCGCACTACAGCGGCCGTCAACGAGTTTTTCGATCCGGCGCCGTTTCAAGAGCGAGTGTTTGAGATTCGTCAGGAGTTCGACTATACCGGAGTCGAAGGGCGACTGTTGTCGTCGTCGTATGCGCCCGGGCCGGAGCATCCGCGACACGCGCCCATGCTGAGCGAACTCCAGCGGATATTCGATGTCTCTTCGTCCGAAGGCCGAGTTACTTTCGACTACAAGACGCGAGTGTATTTCGGGCATCTCGTGTGACGCTTCGTGTAGTGACCTTTGTGATCAAAAACGATCGACCACGAAGGACGATAAGGTCCACGAAGAAACCCTAGTTTCCCTCTGATACGATCAGCGCTGATTCATCCTCCGAGGTAAGCCGATGCCTGACGAGAAATCTTTCCACATGACGCCTGACGAATTTCGGCGCCATGGCCACGCCGTAGTCGATTGGATCGCCGACTACCATTCGCGCGTTGAGTCGTTCCCTGTGCTGTCGCAGGCGAAGCCAGGAGAAATTCGCGCTTCGCTTCCAGCGAATCCTCCGGCGCGGGGCGAGCGGTTCGAAGCGCTGTTGAAAGATGTCGAGAAACTTATTCTGCCGGGCGTTACGCATTGGCAGTCGCCGAATTTCTTTGCCTACTTTCCGTGCAATGCCTCCGGCCCCGGAATTCTTGGGGATCTTCTCTCGTCCGGTCTGGGCGTGCAGGGCATGCTCTGGTCGACCAGCCCGGCGTGCACAGAACTCGAGACCCACGTGCTGGACTGGCTCGTGTCCATGCTCGGCCTGCCGGAGAAATTTATGTCGTCGAATACCGGGGGCGGAGTGATTCAAGACACCGCCTCGAGCGCGGTGCTGTGTGCGCTTTTGGCGGCGCGGGAACGCGCCACCAATTACACGAGCAATCAGAAAGGATGCGACGGGCGCATGGTGGCTTACGCCTCCACGCAGACTCATTCCTCGTTGCAAAAGGCGGCGATGATCGCGGGCATCGGCATTTCCAATTTGCGGCTGATCGAGGCCGATGAGAAGTTTGCGATGCGTCCCGAGGCTCTCGCTCGGCAGATTGAAGCCGACAAAGGCGTGGGGCTGGTTCCGTGCTTTGTGTGCGCCACGGTTGGCACGACGTCTTCGAATGCGATGGATCCGATCGCCGAGATCGCCCACGTCTGCCAGCGGCACAATCTCTGGCTGCACGTGGATGCCGCCATGTCAGGGACGGCGGCGCTTTGCCCCGAGTTTCGTCACCTGCAAGAGGGAGTCGAACTCGCCGACAGTTACAATTTCAATCCGCACAAGTGGATGTTCACCAACTTCGACTGCAACTGCTTCTGGGTCGCGGACCGCAAAGAGCTGATCCAGACGCTAAGTATTCTGCCGGAATACCTGCGCAATCAGGCCACGGAATCGGGCGCCGTAATCGACTATCGAGATTGGCACATCCAACTCGGGCGGCGGTTCCGCTCGCTGAAGTTGTGGTTCGTGATCCGCCATTATGGCATCGAGGGTTTGCAGCACCACATTCGGCAACACGTGCAACTGGCGCAGCAGTTCGCCGAGTGGGTGCGTAATGACTCGCGCTTTGAACTTGCCGCACCCGCGCCCTTGAACCTGGTCTGCTTCCGCCACAAGAGCGGCGACGCGGCGAATCAAACCATCATGGAGCGTCTGAATCGCAGCGGCGATCTCTTCCTCACGCATACCAAGCTGAACGGAAAGTTCACGCTGCGCGTGTGCGTAGGCCAGACCAATACGCAGGCAAGGCACGTGGAGAAAGCCTGGAAGAGGATCTGCGACGAAGCACAGAAGCTGCCGGCTGGCAGCTAACTGGACAGTCCGGACGGATTGATCTGGACTTTAAAAAAAACAGATCAAACTAGACTAAATTATCTGGAATCAATGACTTAGTCTCTGGGTTCCCCGCTAAAATCTTAGATCCAAAGGACTTACCGCTAAAATATTCCATCGAAAGGACTTAGCCAACGAGTCAGTGTGTAAGTCCTTTAGAATTGGCCTGCGGCCCACCACATCCTTGCTAAAATATTGACTGCACAGGAGTTGCGGGTAAAATATTGATTCTCAATGAGTTATTCTGTTCGCTATTTAATTGTCAAAGAGCTAATGCGTAAAGAACAGAATGAGGCAGAAGTCAAGGAGAAGTCAAGGAGAATCGAAGGCGTCAGGTGGAGTGCTGAACTTGCCGAGTCAGTTCGACGTGGCCTAGTTCAGCCTCAGGGCGGAGACATTACCGCACGTCTCGGCCTGGGTCGTGAGCGTAGTCGCTGGTTACATCAACTACCAATCCAGCTTGGTATGAAACCAGTTTTCGTCCGAGGCAGACTACTTCCGGGTTGCCCGTCATCCAGAAGCAATCGCGATCACTTCCCGTAAGCCGACTTGCACTAAGACTTCCTGGTACCAATCCGGCTAACTTCCTCGAAGCCCGTTTATGGATAGCTTAGGTTGAGCACCCGGCAACACTCGGGTCTGATCGGTCACCCGTCAGAGAGCGAGGAACTTGTCGCGGTAACGTGGTTCGGGTAGCGGGCAGGTTTTGTAGTTCCCAAACCACCTATACCGATGCCGCGCGATTAGGTCATACACCGCGTCACGCAGGGCACGCGGGACGACGAGCCCAACTGCGCTGAGTCTCCAAACTCCACCGAGCCTTGTAGCGGCATACAGAACCCCCGCGGATTTCGTCATCACGCGCTCGGATGCCTCCCCATAATCGCTCGTCAGGCAGACGGTATCCAGTTTTTCGCAATCAAGCCCGTGCCGCTTCAGCACCGCGCGGGCGACGTCACTTTGCAGCGGTGCGAAGTAGAACTTGTTGCGACGGTCCCGCCGCAACAGGAACTTCACCATCCAATTGCACAGCGCGCACACTCCGTCATAGAGGATGAGGGTATGCGGGTGATTGTTCGCGGCGACCATTGCAGAAACGCTAGCAAGCACTAGAGACAGCAAGAGAATGCGCTCCAAACGCACGATTCGGGTAAGCGTGGCGGCCGCACCGCTCGGCGTGCTGTAGCCTTTGGCGCAAATCGACCTAATGCCCCTATCGGAACAACGCGATCAGGCCGACCAATCCCAGCAGGCCAAAATAGGCCAGCTTTCTGTGAAGAGGATTTTCGCTGTTGATCGCTGCAAAAGCCCCGAAGGCGCCGAACGCGGCGAAGGCCGGCCGGTAGAGGCCGAAGAGACCCAGAACCCCCAGCAGGGGAAGCCAGCGGATGACGCCAGACTTTCGTTGCACAGCTGCCTGATCTGACATATCTCCTCCTAGAGTTCAAGCTCGGTCGATTCGCGTCTTCGGATTCAGCGCCAATGCAGGCTCAGGGCTGGCGGCTGGCCCCATCCTGCTCCGAAGCGCGTTCCACCGGCGGTTGGCCGCCGCGATCTGCCTGTGCGCAATTGCGGCCAGCCGGACATACTCAGCATCGGAGATCAGGAAACACTCCAGGCCGACCATCGCTATCGAAAACGAGACTAGTCCCATAAAGCTAGCAACGCCCAGGTGAAAGAGCATTCCAACGAAGAGCCATGGAAGTTTCAACGGGCCGAGAATCGCTACCGCGAAGAAAAGTTGATAGAACATGGGAATATAACTGGATAAAGTGACCACCAGTGGGTTCATGAACATGCGCCGCATCGCTGGCAACGAGAACCATTCCACTTGACTTACGTAGTACATGGCGACTCCATGATGCCACTTGTCGCCGTAAGCCTTCATGATTCCCGAAGTCGTGTAAAGAATGACGATCTGGAGCGCGATGGCCAACACACCTAGGTTGTGGAACCAAACAAGCAACTCGCCTTTACGCGGTTTCGCCCGTGGTGGCAGCAGGAAAAGCATGTAGACCAGGATGATGCGAGCGATATTGTCGCCGCCGTCTGGCAGTTCGGGCAGGCGCTGCTCCAGCATCAGAAACGTGATTAACGCCAACAACGTCGCGAGTCGTGTAAAACGCCCGGAGACCAGCAGGGCTGCCGAACCTGCCAGCACGCCCAGGACGCCAATTGTGCCGGCCGAAGTGGCGAAGGCGTGGTCCAGCAAAGAGCCCAAGTCGCGACCGAGCAGGCGCACCAACCCGCCTTGGCCAATTGCGTTGGGCCCCCAGAGGTAGTTGTAAAAACGCCCTTCTGAGAAAACCCGAAAAAGGAGCATTAACCCGGTGGCCACCTGCAGAGCACGTGCTCCCGTGCGCTGGTGAGGCTCGACCGCCAACCAGTCCCAGCCCCGTCGCAGCAGGCTG
>WNFC01014782.1_pt1 | contig 13657 bp, 11 predicted proteins | sample 5400541 | NCBI WGS metagenome assembly WNFC01 (sample SAMN13153342, study PRJNA577476) | soil metagenome | isolation source: 120 cm saprolite under Douglas fir tree site 2 hole 2 replicate 1 | place: USA:California | collected 2015-04-18
TGGCGATAGCGGCGGTGCCCATGCAGGCGCTGGCCCGGGACGGTGGGCATGAGGGCAGGCATGAGGTTCGCGGCGGTCACGGGCGGTTCGAGCGCCATGAGCGATTCGAGCACTTCGGCCAGCCCTTCATCGGCTTCTATCCGTATCCCTACTACGCCTACGCTCCACCCGCCTGCTACTGGCAGCCTGGGTACTCCGTGAATCAGCCCTACGTGGACGCCTGGGGCCGCTACACCTATGTGCAGCAGTGGGTGCCCGCCCAGTACGTGTGCTACTGATGCTCGGTTGATCGGGTCAGTCTTGAGAAGAGGAACGCCCCGGCGTGGTCGTGTTGCACGTCCGGGGCGAGGAGAACGGGCTTCGCGGAGATGCGCAACGTCCGCTGGACAGTTCACCCAGTCACAGAGTAGCAAGCGGACCTTCGCGCCGCTTTGTCGTCTGACGCGACGTGCGACTAGGTGCGACCCGGTCTTTTCGCCTAACTTCCGTTCAGCAGGGCTTCGATCTCAGCGATGCGCTTCTGAGCCCGCCGGATCTGCCAGGCCAACCGCTCCCGTCGTGCCGTGTGCTCTGGGGCCGTGTCATCGAGTTCGCGCTGATAGGTGGCCAGTTGGCTCGGCAAGTCCGCTCGCTCGCGCTCAAGCTCCTGCCGCCCGTTGTGAGACGTGGGCATCGCACTAGCCGCCAGGCGGCGGAGCTACGAGGCTACGCATCGGCCCCGGCGAAACGACGTTGCTTACGCCAAATTAGGTAAAGGTTTCGAGAGAACGCTGCCCAGATTCCAACTTTCCTCATACGCCCCTCCGGGCTTTTCGGGCCGCTTCCTTCCTGGCGGAGCGATATCCTTGCGTCCAGCCCTCGCGGCCGCCACGGTGCTTGGCCGCTAAGAGTTCCAGTTCACGAGCGGCCATCAAGAGGGCTCCGCCAAGCCGTCGAGCCTGCGAGGGTTTCAGGGCCGAATAGCTCGCTCTCCTACCTTGCCCGATCAGGTTTGATTTCGTGATAATGCCAGTACACCTGGGTATCAACCTCAGCGCCCGTCTCGTCTTGACCGATGACCGAACAGGACCGCTTCTTCTTGCCCATCTACTTCCCCCTCGGCCCCCGCGGGTCGACGGTGTCGGGGAGGCACTTGTAGTAATACTCGTAGCTGACGCCAGGACGCAAAGTGCCCTCGCGGTCGGGTTCCCTGCGTAACTGCTCTGCGGCTAAGGTACACTCGGGCTGGGTTTCATATCTTGTCATTAGCACCCAGTCTGTGAACCCACTGGTCTGTCCGCCCGAGATGAGGGCTCCCGCACCCCACAGCACCCATACGGGCTCGGCGGAGGCGGACGTAGCGACGACGAGCAGCCAGCAGAGCGTGGCGAGCGCGATGCGGCGGAAGCGGGCAGTCATGGGCGGTTCCTCCTAAGAGCCCACCTGGTTACTTCCCCTTCTGTCTCTTCTTCCTGGCCACCTTGGGGTGACTCTTCTCCTTCGTTGCCCGTGCCGCTGCCGCTCGGAGTCCGTTGATAGCATCGTTCGCCTGTTCCTCATACAGGGACCGGAGATGATCGGGCACCTTGTGAAGAATGGCAGCTCAAATTGGCTGACCGCGAGTCTACCAGCGCAGCCGGGAGTGGGACTCCAGGAAGGTGTGTGTACTGCGTAGGGGGCCGGCGCTAGGGCCGATCCTTTAAGTAGCCCTCCAGCCCCGTGTAGAAGTTCTCGTGGACGCCAACGTCCAGCATCTCGATCACGTTGAGCGGTCATGCCTGCCCGCCAGGAGCCGCGGGTTGATGCCGAAGCGCCCAGGCAACGCTCGCGCTGGTTCCCTCGAAGCCCGGCGACACCGTGACCAGCTTGCGCCCGTTTGCGCCCGACGGACCCATCAACTGGCGCACCGAGCGTCCCTTGCTGAGACGAGAATCCCTTTGAGTCCGCGAAGCGAAAAATGAGAAAGTCGCGGAGGACTAGGGAGTTGCGCTCGGTAACACTACTTCTGAGGCATCACGGAAGCGGGCGGAGGGGTGCGGCGGCAGGGCCGGGGGGCGCGGCCGCCGGGTGGCAGGGGCAGCATCGAGAGAAGGACTGAGCCCGCGGCCGAGCGGCTGCTCCGACCATCGGCCCGCGGGCACCCCGCGCGCCACTTCCACGTGCGGGCGCTTCCTGAGCCAGCTGTGGGGTCCCACTCCTGCACTCGTGGCAGCGCTTGATATCCTTATTCCGATATGGGCAAGGTCGGCAGGAACAACCCTTGCCCGTGCGGATCGGGCAAGAAGTATAAGAAGTGCTGCGGCTCCCCCACGGGCGCGCTAGCCCATTCAGAGCCGCCCTTCCGGATTTCCTACGGCATCCCTCCTGAAATACCTGAGGAAGTACTACGTGCGTTTCGGCAGCATCAGGATCCGGAAGGGCGGCTGGCTCCTGGCCGTTTCCGATAGGCGATCTTCCGCACGTGTATCGTTGGACCCGCCCCTGACGCGGGTTCACTCCGAGGCTCGCATTAGGCAACTAGTCGGCTTTCGGGCAGCTGCAGCGAGCGTCGATGGTGCGATCCTCAGCGTCTTCGCCACCCGCCGGAGGCTCTGGCCGGCGCCGAGCGAGGTGACGCGAAGGGAGTAAGCACAAGTAGTCCTTCCGTCCCCGCGATCGCCCACGCTATGATCCCCATGGATACTCGCCACCACGCTGGGTCCACCGCTACCATCCTCGGAGATACCAATGAGCGACGTTCACCACTTTCCGCGGTGGTAGTGTCCCGTCAAGTGGTGGCGGTCTGGCGACGGCGTCAGACGAGCCGGAGGTGCTTCTGGCGGAGGCAGAAGATGGGCGCCCGCTGGTCGCAACGGGGACAGGGACGAGTCCGGTGACGGAACAGCTCCCCGGAGGCCGGGCAGCACCCCCGGGGGCGAAGGGGAGAGCCTACTGCTTCATCTTCAGCTGGAGATTGATCGCGGCGGCCGCTTCCTGAGCCTTCTTCACCGAGTCGGCGTGCTTGCCGGCCTCGTGGAGCGCCTTGGCCTCGTTGGCCAGGGCCACCGCCTTCTTGGAGGCGTCGTCGGTCTTGCCAGCGGTCGCATCCACGACCTGCTTGATTAGCGTGGGGCACTGGTTGGCCAGCGCCGGCCCCGCCAGCAGGCCGACCATCATAAGAGCCATCACGAGCTTCTTCATTCGGTTCACCTCCTTGCGCGCAGAGCTTCGATTAGCTGAACGCAGTTGCCCGTCTGAGGGCGCCGCTGCGCCAGCCCTCAGTACCCAGCACCGGGAAGAATCGCCGCCTGATCCTGGCTCGACGTCCAACCAGTGTCAAGGCCCTTGTCCGGTGCGCTCAGCTCCAGGGGATGGTCCCGGTGCACACCTGTTCTTTGCATCGTGGCCGAGCTGGGCGTGCCACTCATCGAGCCAGATGGCCGGAGCCGAGCGAGGGCATCTCGAGTCTTCTCGGAGATGACTCTCCGGTAGTGCTCGGTCGCCAAGCCCTCGACCGCTGTCACGATGAACCCTGAGGCAGTGTCGGCCTCCACGCGCCCACGTCCCACCACGTGGAGCTCGACCCCGCGTCTGGCAAAGCGGCGTAGATAGTCGAGCGTCGCGGCGAGATCCCGAGCAAAGCGGTCGAGGTGGTACACGACGGACGCTCCTGACGTCGCTCCGGTGGCGAACAGCCCAACCGAGGTTCTGTCAGTTTTGTCGGTTACCCGCTGTCCCTCATGATTGGGCGCGACTCGTCGAGGCCACACCCTCGTTTTTAACGCGTCGCGTGGCCTCAAGGCCAGTTTCTGCATCCTGGGGGCGGTGGTCACAACAAGCTATTTCCAAGCTATTATAGCTTCCCCCACGGACCTGATCGGTCGGAGCCGCAGCCGTGGAGCGCCTCGCGCGCGGCGCAGGTGGGTGCCGTAGGTCATTCGTCGCGCACGCCCAGAGGCTACGCGCCGGAGCTCAATCCGGTGGAACTCGTATTTGGCAACGTGAAAGGGCGAGCTCGCCAATCACTGCGGGCCCGACCTCCCGATCCTGGCCCGCGCGCTGGTGTGAAGATACGACGGCGCTGACTGGGGAGCGCTGGCGTTACCTCAAGGTTCCGCAGAAGGCCTTCGAGCAACTCCGGCCGGGTGCTATGGCTGAACTAGGTCGATCGTGGCAAACGGCAGGATGAGGACATTGCGCGGCTAGGGCGCCGCCTCGGCGCCCAGCGCGCTGCCAGCGTGAGCAGCAACCCGGTGACGACGGCCCCCCTAGCCCGCATCGACGCTCTCATGTCCTGGCCCTCCCTTGCTTCGTTCTGCCTTGACGCGCGCCAGCAGCCGGCCGAGGCCCACCGGGCCGATCCGGCGCAGCGCGACCTCCGGAATCAGCAGCACCGCCACCAGCCCCACCAGCCACGGCCACATGTCCACGCTCAGGCGCGACTTGTGCCGGTTCTGGAGAAACGCGTCCTTCGGATCGCTCAGCATGCCCCCGCCCGTCAGCTCGGTCAGCTCCCGAAGGAACGTCTCGTCGACCCCCAGGTCGCGGAACTCCTGCCCGTACGGCACCACCAAGCCCGCGAGCTGGGATCCTACCATCTGGTCCGCCCGGCGCTGGGCCATGCCCACCAGATACACCCCCTCCTGGGCCGCCGGGAAGCGCCCGCGGTAGCGGCCCGGGCCGATCTGCTCGAGATCGATCACGGTGCGCGTCTTGTCCGGTGACACCACGCCCACCTGCGAGTCCAGGAAGTTGATGAACTCACCCTTGGGGTCGATGGCGTCGACCAGGATCTCGCCCACGTTGTCGGTGCGCGAGACCGTGGCCACCGTATCGCTCCGGGTGCCCGTACGCAACGTCCAGCGCGTCACCTGGGACCAGAACTTGTTGAAGCCGCCCCAGCCTTCATGCTGGTGGCCACGTAGCCGCCGAGCGGCGGCGCCTCCTTCCAGTTGATCTCCTGGATGGCCTCGTGGGCCGGGCTGGCCACGGTGGCCTTGAAGGGCTGCTCCACCAGCGAGGCCTTGGAGGCGAGCTGGGTCTCCAGGGTGAAGATGCGGGGGATCGTGGCGTCGTCCTCGGTGTAGTAGAACCGCCCGCGGCCCCACTTGGCCACGTCCACCATGAGGGGCACGTCGGCGTCCTTGCCGATGGCCACGGTGGAGACCGTGATCTTGTCCTTGGCCATCCGCCGCAGCAGGCCCGAGAAGTCGCCGCCGCCGCCCGCCTTGATCGTGGAGATCGCGTTATGGATGCCCTGCTTGTCCCGGGCCGGCTTGAGGGGAGCGTCCCAGATGAACTCGGTGTCCCAGCTCATGACCCCGACCTCGTTGCGCTCGTCGAGGAGATCCACCACCAGGTGGGCGGCCTCCTTGGCGATGTCGAGCTTGGTCACCTTCTCGTCGGTGGTCATGGCCATGGAGCCCGAGCGATCGATCGAGAGCACCACCGCCAGGCTCGGGATCTCGATCTTCTGCTTCACCTCCATCGTCACCGGGAGGGCTTCCTCGATCGGGGTGCGGTAATAGCCGCCGAGGCCGAAGCTCTCCTCGCCGCCCAGCATCACGAGCCCGCCCCCCTGCTCGCGGACGTAGTCGCGGATATTCTCCATCTGCTTCTTCGTCATCTTGAGCGACGACACGTTGGACAGGATGAGCCCGTCGTACTTCTGCAGCCCCGCCATGTCCTTGGGGATCTTATCCGCCTCCACCACCGTCACGTCCACGTGCTGGGAGCGCAGAGCCGCCGCCAAGGCCTGGGCCTGGTTGCGGTCCTTCTCGGCGAGCAGCACCTGCGGCCGCCCGCGCACCACCAGCGTGCCCACCGCGCGGTTGTTCTCCTCGATGGTGTCGCCGTCCACGTCGAGCGCGGCCTGGTAGACGTGGATCCCGCTCTGCTCGAGCGACTGCCGGTAGGTGAAGACGTTCTTGCCCGGGGAGAGCCGCACCACCTGCGAGCCGAGGAACTCGGCGTTGCGGTAGAGCGACAGCCGTCCCTGGGTCTCCGCCTGGCTCCACGCCACCACCTTGGCCTGGAACGGCTCGCCGAACTTCACTTCCTGCGGCAGCACCATGGACTCCACGACCACTTCCTGTGGGAAGGTCAGCGGGGCCGGCACGTAATAGATGTCGGCGCCCGCGTCCTTGGCCGCCTGCGCGACCGCGAGCGCGTTGCCCGCGTTCTGCCGGCCGTCCGTGAGCAGCACGAACCGGTTGGCCTGGCCGGGCGGCGCGGTGGCCAGCCCGAGCTGGAGCGCCTGGGCCAGGTTCGTCCCGCGCCCGCCCACCTGGGCCTGGGGGCGCTCGAGCTTGGCGGTCGCGCGAAGCGGCTGGTCCACCATCGCCTCCTCGCCGAACACCACCACGCCTGCCTGGTCGCCCGGCTGCATGCTCGCCACCGACTGGGCGGCGAAGCGGTACCCGCTCTCGCGCGCGGCCAGGCTCACGCTGTCCGACACGTCCAGCAGGAAGGTCACGTTGAGCCGGTCGGCCCAGCGCGGGATCGTCGGCTTGGTCAGCGAGTAGAGCAGCATCACCAGGAGCGCGCAGCGTAGGCCGAGGGCCCAGCGGTCGCCCAGCCCGCGGGGCAGCCCGAGGCGCCCCCCGGTCTGACGGCGCCAGTAGAGGAAGCCCTCCAGCGCGAAGAGCAACAGGGCCAGGGCCACGAAGAAGGGCCAGAGCTCGCGCACGATGAGCACCGGCGCCGACTCCGGCTGCGCGCCTTCCACGAAGGCGGGCAGCGGCTGCGGGGTCAGGTCCGACTCGTCGCCGTTCATCAGATTCACGGCCACGCGCGTCTCGCCGCGGGCGGTCACCACCGCGTAGATACCGACCTCGTCGGTCTCGGTGAAGCTCGCCATGCCGCGGTTGACCTGCGCCCGCACGCTACGCCCGGACGGGGTGCGCACGGTGGCGGTGGTCACTCCGTGCTCCACCGGCAGCAGGATGGGCTGGCCCGTCTGGAGCTGCAGGCTCGACTGGTCGAGCCCGGCCGGGTGCAGCCAGCGGAGCCCCTTGGAGAGCATGAGCGGGAAGGCCACCCGCAGGGGGAAGTCGCTGCGGAAGAGATCGAAGCCGAAGAAGAGGGCCTTGCGGTCGCGCTCTTCCAGGGCGTAGATCAGCGGCCCGCCCACCGCTTCCACGAGGGTCTTGCCGGCGGCGAGCGGCCGGACGCGCATCGCGTCCTCCATCGTCACCTTGGCGAAGTCGATCTGCCGCATGATCGGGTGCGTGCGGTCCCAGTCCATGATGGTGGGATTCTCGAGGCGCCCCAGCACCTCGAGCGGCACGTCCACGGGCACGGTGTTGACGAGGACGTAGCGGCCGTTGCCCAGCTTCTGCGGGCTCACGCTGTCCACCACCACGACGTCGAAGCCCTCCATGCCGCCCTGGTAGGCGTCGGGCTTGCGCACCTCGAGCTGCACCTGCGGGTCCGTCTTCAGCACCTTTTCCAGGAACAGGTTGCCGGGACTGACGAGCAGGACCGAGATCGTCCGGGGCGGCGGGATGACCGCGTAGGCGATGTTGTCGGCGTCGAGATCGTCCGAGACGTCGAGCTTGAGCTTGAGCACCCCGCCGCGCTGCTCGCTGAACGGCACCGTGATGGCCCGGCGCACCTGCGGGTCGAGGGTGAGCCTGCGCTCGGTGAGGACCTCGTCGTCCAGGGTCAGCTTCAACGAGAAGCTCTGCCGCTCGCCCGAGAAGTTGCCCACCGAGAAGAAGGCCTGCGAGTTGTAGGACCCGAAGTAGCTGCGCCGGACCGCGAGGTTCGTGATGCCCACGTTGTGGGAGCGGAGGCCGGTGCCGGTCCAGCGCACGCGGACGTCGTCGCCCTGGCCCTTGATCGCGTCGGGGTGCGCCCCGTCGGTGAAGACGTGGATCTCCGCGCGCGGGTCGGGGCCCACCAGCGCGCGCGCGGTCCGGAGGCCCTCCTGCAGGCGGTTCGGGAGGTCGTGCGCCTCCATCGAGCGGATCGCCGAGGAGACCCGGTCGTGCTCGCGGGTGAAGGGCACCAGCACCTTGGGCTGCACGCCCGCCTCGATCACCATCACCTCGGCGCCCTCGCCCAGGCGGCCGAGCAGCCCGAGCGCGGCGCGCTGGGCCTGCACGAAGCGCGAGGGCGAGACGTCGGTGGCCTTCATGGAGGCGGAGCTATCGATGACGATGGCCACCCGCTTGGCCCCCTGCCCCATCACGTTCACCGCCGGCCGGGCCAGCGCCGCGGTGAGGGCGAGCAAGGCCAGGATCTGGAGGATGAGGAGCGGGTCGCGCTGCAGCCGCTGGAAGAAGGTGGAGGCCTCGCGGTCGCGGAGCGCGGGCGCCCACAGGAGCAGGCTCGACACCCGCATCTGCCGACGCCGGACTTTGAGGAAATAGAGGAGGAGCAGCGGCACCGACAGGGTGGCCAGCAGCAGGGCGAAGGGGCTGAGGAAGTTCATGCGAGCAGGAGCCCCTTGAGCTGGCGGAGCATGAACTCCTCCACCGGCGTCTCCGTCACCACCCGGTGGTAGGTGATCTCGTTGCCCCGGCAGAACTGCTCGGCGTGATCGAGGAAGGCGCGGAGCCGCTCGTGGTAGCCGCGCAGGGCCTCGCCGTCGAGGGTGAGGTCGCGCTGCTCGTCGGTCTCCGCGTCGAGCAGGCGCAGGTCACCGCCGAAGGCGGGATTCATCTCGTCCGCGGCCAGCACGTGGACGACGTGCACGTCGAAGCGCCGCTCCAGGAGCGCCTTGAGCCCGCGCTCGTAGCCGCCCGGGTCCATCAGGTCCGAGACGAGCACGGCCAGGCCCGCCTCGCGCGAGCGCAGCGCGTAGGCCGCGAGCCCGTCGTTCAGCGAGGTGGCCCCGCCCGCGCGCAGGCGGCCGAGGAAGTCCATCAGCGGTATCGCCTGGCTCCGGCCGCGCGCCGGGTTGAAGCCCTCGGCCATCCGGTCCCGCACCACGCCCACGCCCACCCGCTCGAGCCCCACCAGGCCCACGAAGCCGAGGGCGCCGGCCAGGCGCGCGGAGTAGTCGAGCTTGGACGGCTCGCCGAAGCCCATGGAGGCGGAGGCATCCACCAGCAGGTGCAGGCAGAGATCCTCCTCGTCCACGAACAGCTTGAGGTAGAGGCGGTCCAGGCGGGCGTAGACGTTCCAGTCCACGTAGCGGAGATCGTCGCCGACCCCATACTGCCGGTAGTCGGAGAACTCCACGCTGATGCCCTTGCGGGGGCTGCGCCGCTCTCCCTTCACGCGTCCACGGAAGGACCGGCGGGAGAGCAGGGTCAGGCGCTCGAGCTGGGTGAGGAAGTCCGTCGACAGCAACTCGTGGCCGGCACGCGCGGTGGCCACGACGCTATTTCTCATCCAGCGCTTGGAAGTACTCCTTCACCTGGCTCTGGAAGTCGCGCGGCACCTGCTCGCGCGCGATGGACTCCTCCATCATCTTCCGGTACTGCCCCAGCACGCCCATGTACTGCAGGCGGGAGGGCATCTGCGAGCCGCGCCCGACCATGTTGGTGTCGATCCCCTGCTTGCGACCCGCACGGGCCTCACCCTCCACGCCCACGTCGAACGGACTACCACGCAGGCGCGCGGTGGGGTCGCCCTTCGGAGACCCGCTCTTGCCGCGGCCCGGCAGCAGCCCCTCGCCCTCCGGGAAATCGCCCTCGTCGCCCGGCCCGCCCTGGCCCTGGCCGCGCTCGTTCCCGCGCTTGTTGCCGCGCCGGTCGCTCTCGCGCCCACCCTTGAGCGACTTGCCGTCGCGGCCCCGCTCCTCCTTGGAGCGCATCTTGTTCAGCGCCCGCTCCATGGCCTCCATCGCCCGGTCGCTCTGGCCGCCCTCGAGGGCTTCCATGCCTTCGTAGACGTCCCCCGACCAGTCGCTCTGCCCACCCCCTGGCTGGTTCTTCCGCCCAAGCCGCTCCATCTCCTGCAACAGCTCGCGCAGTTTCTCCGGCGACACCTTCTTATTGGGGTCGAGACCGCCGCGCAGTGCCTTGGCCTTCTGCAAGACCATCCGGGCCTGGTTCTGCGTGAAGTCGCTCTGGAGATCCGGCAGCCGGTCCATCTGCTCCAGCATCCGCAGCCGGTCGTCGCCCTTCTTGAGGAAGGAGTTGAAATCGGGCGCCCGGCCGGCCAGCGACGTGTCCTTGAAGACGGCGGCGAGATCGCCGGGCTGGCTCTGGCCGCCCCCGCCCATGCGCGGCGTCAGCGTGCGCTCCTGCACCTCCGCCCGCTGCACCGGATCGCGCCGGGTGGCCTGCCGGCGCTCCGCCTGCTGCAGGTCTCCGCCGCGCTCCTTGAGCTTCTCCTCTTCCTCGTCCCGGGAGACCGAGAAGTTGGGCAGGCCGCCCTGGGGCAACGGAATGGGCGGGGCCGCCGCGAGCACGAGGCCCAGGACGAGCGGGACGGGAACGAACTTGGCCCCCCGGGGCAACCGACGCGGGATGATGCGCCGCGCGCCGAGCCGGTCGGCGCGGGCCGCCGCGTCGGCGACGAGGGCCTCCACGATCGGGGTCCGGTCCGCGCGCTCGGCCCACTCCAGCGCGGTGCTCACCCGATCTTGAAGTCCGTAGCCGCGGTCGGCGAGCCGCGCCGCGTCCGCCTGGGGCAGCTTCAGCAGGAAGCCCCACAGGGCTCCGGCCCCCGCGCCCGCCAGCAGGAGGATCGCGGCGCCCACGTAGCTCCAGATCCCCAGCGACTCCTTGAGCACGAGCGGCACCACCGCGGCCACCGCGCCCCACAGGAGGCCGCGCAGGCCATAGAATTCAGCGCGCCGCAGGCGGATCTGCCGGGCGACCTCCGCGACGAGCCGCTCGATCACCGTGGGACCGGGCATCAGACTCTCCTCTCGCCTATCTCAGGAAGACCTCTTTCTCTGAACCGGTCATGCTCTCGGCGGCCGCGACGGTCTGGCCGATCAGGTCGTCCACGTCCACGCCCTCCGCCTCGCCCTCGAAGTTCAGGATGAGCCGGTGACGGAGCGCGGGCAGCGCGGTGGCCCGGAGATCCTCCACACTGACGTTGAAGCGGCCTTCCGAGAGCGCGCGGACCTTCGCGCCCAGCACCAGGGCCTGCGCTCCGCGCGGGCTCGCCCCGTAGCGGATGAAGCGACGCGTCGACTCGGGGGCCCGCTCCCACTGCGGATGGGTGGCGAGCACGATGAAGGAGGCGAGGTCTCGCACGTGGGTGGCGATCGGGATCTCGCGCACCAGCTCGCGCATGGTGAGCACCTGGGCACCGGTCAGCACGCGCCGGACCTCGACGTGCCGCACGTGGGTGGTGCGGTCGATGATCTCGGTGAGTTCCTCGAGAGCCGGATAGCGGACCCGCAGCTTGAAGAGGAAGCGGTCGAGCTGCGCCTCCGGCAGCGGGTAGGTGCCTTCCATCTCGATGGGGTTCTGGGTGGCGAGCACGAAGAAGGGCGCGGGCAGCGGGTGGGAGTGGCCGGAGACGGTGACCGACCCCTCCTGCATGCCCTCCAGGAGCGCCGACTGCGTCTTCGGGGTGGCCCGGTTCACCTCGTCGGCGAGCAGGATGTGGCCAAAGATGGGCCCGCGCTGGAACTGGAAGTGCTTTCGCGCCTGGGCGTCTTCCACGATGATATTGGTGCCGATGATGTCGCCCGGCATCAGGTCCGGCGTGAACTGGATGCGGGAGAAGGAGAGCTCGAGGCTCTCCGCGAGGGTCTTGATGAGAAGCGTCTTGCCGAGGCCGGGGACGCCTTCCAGCAGCACGTGACCGCCCGCGAAGAGACCGACCAGCACCTCGCCGACGACGTCGTGGTGGCCGACGATGACCTTGCCGACCTCGGCGCGCAGCGCTTGGTGGGCGCTCACGAACTCCTGGACTCGCTGCTCCTGGGACTGGCTAGACACGGGAGGCTGCGCCATGAACGGCTCCTTTCCCGCCTGGAATTGAATTGATCCATCATAGGGGGGCGTTCCAGCCCCGTCAACTACTTGCCCCTTCTTCTGGCACTCCGATGTGCGTGGTGCCGGAATTTCACTCAGCGTCACGCGTGCGACACCCCGAAACGCGTGCGAAACGCGCTCGAACGCGCGCGCGGCCCGATTGACTCGATGCGGCAGCAAGGACCGTGCCGCGCGCTCAGCCGGAATCAGGCACCAGTCGCATGTACACGGCGAGGTAGCCGTCGATTTCGCGGTCGGCGCCGAAGCGCGCGCTGACACGCTCGCGGCCCGCCACCCCGAGCCGCGCGCGGAGATCGGGATCCTGCAGCAGGCGATCGGCCTTCGCGGCCAGCTCCTCCGCCGAGCCGAACAGGAAGCCGGTGATCGCGTCCTCGACGAGGGATCGGTTACCCGCGATGTCCGCGGCGAGCACCGCGCGGCCGAGGGAGAGGGCTTCGAGCACCGAGTTGGCCATCCCGCCCTCGGCGAGCGAGCAGTTGAGCACCACGTCCGCCAGATCGAGGAGGGCGGGCATGCGGTTGTGCGGCACCGCCCCCAGGTACCGGGCCCACCGATAGTCGGCCAGCAGCCGGCGCAGGGCCTCGCCTTCCGCCGCGTCGATGATCGGCCCCACGTAGACCAGCTCGAGCGTCGGATGCCGGTCGCGCAGGCCCTCGAGCGGCTCCAGCGGAAACGCGGGCCGCTTCACCTTCCGGATGCCGGCCGGGAACAGAACGATGGGGCCGGGCAGCCGCTGGAGCGCGGCGACCGGCGGCCAGTGGCCGGCGGCCGGCACCCCGAACACCGCGCTCTGCGGGATCACCACGAGGCGGGCCGCGGTCGCGGGCAGCGCCTCCACGATGCGATCCGCCATCGACTTGTCGAAGACACTCACCGCCCCCGCGCCCTCCAGCACCCGCCGGACGATGGGCGCCGCGTCCTCGTCGAAGAGATCCTGGTTCACGTCGGTGCCCGTCACCGTCACCAGCAGCGGGACGCCCACGCGCCGCGCCAGCCGCAGCGCGGTGGGGCCGGTGCGGAAGGCGTGGAACGCGTGGATCACCGACGGCCCGTACTGGGTGATCTGGTGGTCGACCGCGCCCTCGGGCACCACCGAGAGATCCCAGACGCGCAGCTCGACACCGCGCTGCCGGAGACCGCGCGCGATACGGTCGACCGTGATGGCATTGCCGCGAACCGAGGGCGAGGCGAAGGGCGTGAGGACGGCCACCCGAGCGGCCATGGTTGCGCGGAGCCTACACCGGCCCCGCGCGGCAAGGCAATCGCCGCGCGACCCCGGCCGCCAAAGACGGACTTGCTCCGGGCCGGCCCTGTGTTAAGGTTTCGCTACAGGTCGTCGCCTCACCGGCGAGGGGGAACAGATGGACGGAGCGTCGCGCGAGATCGGGTGCCCGGAATGCGTCGAGCTGCTCGCGGATTACATCGACGGGTCGCTCCCCCCGGATCAGACGGCGCAGCTCGAATGGCACCTGGACGGCTGCCCGCCCTGCGTGGCCTTCGTCAATACCTACAAGGGCACCGTCAACGCCGCCCGCCGTCTCCGTGAGCAGCCCGAGACCAGCCTCCCCGCCGAGCTCCGCCAGAAGCTGATCGCGTTCCTGAAGCGCTCCGACGCATCTCGTTAGCTCGGAGGGGGGCTGCGCCCCCCGGTCCAGCCGGATACATAGGTAACACTGCAGACCGGCGACATGGGTAACAGTTTGGGGGCTCATTCGATCGGGTGGAGATGAGTGGCATCGGCGTGCAGGCAGCCGAGGAGGAGCGGGCCGAACGAGACGTGCCAGCAC
>WNFC01007948.1_pt1 | contig 13655 bp, 10 predicted proteins | sample 5400541 | NCBI WGS metagenome assembly WNFC01 (sample SAMN13153342, study PRJNA577476) | soil metagenome | isolation source: 120 cm saprolite under Douglas fir tree site 2 hole 2 replicate 1 | place: USA:California | collected 2015-04-18
AGTCTTTCGCGCTGTTCTCGGTGCGGAAGTCGATCTGATCGGCCTTGAATGCTTCGAGCGCCACCTGCGAGTCGCGATAATATTCGTAGCGAAGTTCATCGAAGTTATCGCGTCCGATGTTCACCGGCAGGTCCTTCCCCCAGTAGTCCTTGACCCGCTCGTAGACAATCGAGCGTCCGGGCACGAATTCCTTGATCCTGTAGGCGCCGTTGCCGAGCGGCGGTTCCAGCGTGGTGTTGGCGACATTGCGCTTGTTGCCGTTCTTGTCTGTGCCTTCCCACCAGTGCTTCGGCAGCACGTAGATGAGTTGGCCAACGATCAGCGGCAGTTCACGGTTGCCGGGGGAATCGAAGGTGAAGGTGACGTCGCGGTCGCCGGTCTTCTCGGCCTTCGTGACATGCTGGTAATACTTGGAATACAGAGGCGAGTTCGCTTTGAGCGTATTGAACGAAAATATCACATCCTCGGGTGTCACCGGCTTACCGTCATGCCACTTTGCAAATGGACGCAGGCGGTAGGTGGCGGACGAGATGTCTTCGGGGTAGGTCAAACCCTCTGCGAGCAGGCCATAGTAGCTATCGGTTTCATCGAGTGAGGGAACCAGCAACGTGTCGTAGATCTCCAGGATGCCCGACGCAATTGCGCCTTTCACCTGGGCGACCACCACATTGAAGTTGTCATAAGTGCCGAAGCCCATGAGGCGCACTGTCCCGCCCTTGGGGGCATTGGGATTGACGTAGTCGAAATGCTTGAAATCCGCACCGTACTTTAGGTCGCCGAGCTGTGACACTCCGTGCCGCCAAACTCTTTCTTGAGCCTTTTCCTCGGCCGGCGCTTGGGAGGCGAACAGGATCGGGGCGGCGATCAGGGCGGCGGCCGCGCAGGCGGGCAACAAGGATTTGATGATCAATCAACTCTCCTTTGGTCAATCGAGGCCGTCCCTGCCCTGGCGGGCCGGAGCGAACAGGTCAAAACCATTATTGCGTTTTTCGAACGCGACGCCATGGTGCCGGAAGGCGTCCAATAGACGCTGGGGGTCAATTTCCCGTGCAAGCACGGGAAATGTGCCGGCTTCCGCGACAGTTAAAGCCCGTTACAGTTAAAGCGCGTTGCCGCAAGAGGGGCAAAACTCGAAACGCGTGGCGGTGTTCTGCTTGGTTCTCATGGCTTGTCCCGGCCGATCTCGATAATCGGCGCGCTTTCCCTTTATGTAATAGGACATTATTCCTATTGACCCTTGAGTCGGGTTCTCGCCTCGGCCAGCGCCATTTGAGCAAAACGAAATACCCCTAAAAAATAGCGTCAAATCAAGGGATTGTGCGCACCCCAAAATAACAGGGGCAAAAACGGCCTACTGTTTGGCCAGCGGCAGCGGCTTTGGATTGTCGGCTAGCGAATTGAGGTAGGCAATGACATCGGCGCGCTGGCTGCCGCGGGCGAATCCCGGGAAGTTCATTTTCGTGCCGGGGACGAATTCTTTCGGACTAGTCAGGAACTTATTCAGGTCCTCGATGGCCCATTCGCCCCCCTTCGCTTTCATGGCGTCGGAATAGGCGAAATCGGGCTCGGAGGCCCTGGCGCGGCCGACGACGCCAAAGAGATTGGGGCCGATGCCGTTGGGGCCGCCTTTTTGGAAGTTGTGACAGGCCGAGCACGCTTTGGCGGCCGATTGGCCGCGGTCGATGGTGGCGCTGGCGAGAAGCTTTTCGATTGGCTCATCCGGGGCGGCCTTCGCGTCGGCCCCGGGTGCGGCGGCCTGGGGTTTCACGTCGATTTCGAAACCGGGCTTTGCCGGATGGTGGGGCGCGAAAATCGCCTCGGCCGTGATGTTCAGGGCCACCAGGGACAAGCCGGTCGCCAGGACGGCGCCCGCGATCTTGTTGAATTCGAAAGAGTCCATCTGCGACAGGGTCTCGTAAATCAAGAGTTGGCGGAATTGCCGCGTTGTTGCGGCGCAGAAATAGCCCGTTTGCCTCCGCCATGGCAACACGTATAAGCGAGCCCCGCCCTCTGCCTCCCAGAGGGCAGCGCCTAACGCGACCGCAGGGACTTCTATGGCCAACAGCGTCCTCATCCTCATCCCCGCCCGCATGGCGTCGACGCGGCTGCCGGGCAAGCCGCTGGCAGATATCGCCGGGCGGCCGAACGGATTCGCAAGAAATCGCTGCCGCCGTCGCCAAGGCTGGCGGTCAGGCCGTCATGACGCGGGCCGACCATGTGTCGGGCTCCGACCGCATTTTCGAAGCGATGGAACAAATCGGCGCCGGCGCCGGCATCATCGTGAATGTGCAAGGCGATCTTCCGACGATTGCGCCGGCCGATATCCGCGCGGCCCTGGCGCCGCTCAATGATCCGGCGGTCGATATCGCGACCCTTGCGGCCGAGATCCGCCGGCCGGAAGAGCGTACCGACCCTAATGTCGTCAAGGTTGTCGGCACGCCTATCGGAAACTCAAGGACCCGGCTGCGGGCGCTCTACTTCACCCGGGCGACCGCGCCCTACGGAGACGGACCGCTCTATCACCACATCGGACTTTACGCTTATCGGCGGGCGGCGCTCGAGAAATTCGTCCGCCTGCCCGCATCGACACTGGAGCGGCGCGAAAAGCTTGAGCAGTTGCGCGCGCTTGAAGCCGGCATGCGCATCGACGTGGCCATCGTGGATTCGGTGCCGCTCGGTGTCGACACGCGGGACGACCTCGAAGCCGCCCGCGTCATGTTAGCGCGACGTTGACCGGACCATTTTGTCGCGTACAAGGACCCCATGACTGCGCCAGCCAAACGACTGAAAATCGTTTTCCAGGGAGAACCGGGAGCGAATTCGCACATTGCCTGCCGGGACGCCTATCCGGATGCCGAGCCGGTGCCCTGCCCAACGTTCGAGGACGCGCTCAACGCCGTGGCGAGCCGGGAGGCTGATCTCGGTATGATCCCGATCGAGAACTCGGTCGCCGGGCGCGTCGCCGATATCCACCACCTGATGCCGGACGCCGGGTTGCATATTGTGGCCGAGTGGTTCTTGCCCATCCGCAATCAATTGATGGGCCTTAGGGGCGTGAGGCTTGCCGAGATCAAGTCCGTTGAGAGCCACACCATGGCGCTCGGCCAATGCCGTAATTTCCTCCGCAAGCTTGGCGTCAAGACCGTGGTCGCGGCCGACACCGCAGGCGCGGCGCGGGAAGTCGCTGAGCGCCGAAATCGCAGCTGCGCCGCGATCGCATCGAAGCTCGCGGCGGAAATCTACGGGCTCGAAATCCTCGCCGAGAACATCGAGGACGAGTCCCACTCGACCACGCGCTTCATCGTGCTCTCGCGGGAAGCCAAGCGGCCGCCGGCCAACGACGGGCCGGTGGTGACGACGTTCATCTTCCAGGTGCGCAACATCCCGGCCGCGCTCTACAAGGCGCTCGGCGGCTTCGCCACCAACGGCGTCAACATGACCAAGCTCGAAAGCTACATGCTGGAGGGGACATTTTCGGCGACCCAATTCTATTCCGACGTCGAAGGACATCCGGACAATCCCGGGCTCAAGCTGGCGCTCGAAGAACTGGCGTTTTTCAGCCAGCCGGACTCGTTGAAGATTCTCGGCGTCTACCCGGCCAATCGGTTCCGCGACACGCTGGGGCCAGGGAAATAGCGCAGGCCTGCGCTGGCGCTAAACAGCCCCTGGCGCTAAGCAGCACGCTAGATAAGCAAAGGAAAACGCAATATCCTTTCCTTACGGAAATCGTAAGCAAAGAATGTTTGGCTTGAGGACAGCCGAAAAAACCCGACTTGGAACTCGTGTCGTCAGCTCAGTCGGTGGCGAAAGCGTAAAGGCGCTCATCCCGCCGCCGCTACCGCCGCAGCCAGCCGTTGACCTGACCGGCCTCGTCGTTCCGCCTTTTTCAGCAAAAGGGATAATATGAGAGCCAAGCAAGAACGACGACAGGGAGAGAGACAATGATGCGCATGCCGATCATCGCGCTTTTTGCCATTGCCGCTGCGTTGCTGGACGAAACGCAAATCAGCAATGCGCAATCATCGTATTCATATGCATGGTGCGCGATCTTACCCGGTGCCGGTAGTGGTTCAGGGGGTGCCATGTCCTGCTATTACACGAGTTGGGAGCAGTGCAGGACAACAATGTCCGGCATCGGCGGCCTTTGCGTCGCGAGTCCATATTATCGGCAACCGACACAGCTGCCGCACCATTTCGTAGTGAAGCCGCGCCATCACCGGCACACCCAATCGGTTCGGGTGAACACGCCCGAACAATTGGAGTGAGAGAGCAGGGCGAGAGGGCGATCGAGCATTCACGGCCTTGGGCCAGGCGCCTACCGCCCGATTGACGCCGCCGCTCGATCAGCGCACCATTGGCTCTGATCGCCTTTGAGACGCTCGGCCTTTAGTCCTCCTCGGCCTCGCCCTCGCCTTCCATGATAGGCACCGGTACGTAGAGAGGCCGGTACGGCCCACCGCCCCCACCTCCTCGTGGGGCCGGATCAGACCCATCAGCGTTACGTACTACGGACCTTCGTAGCATTGGTGCACCCCACTGCATCTCCTGGTCTTCTGAGGTACGCCCTGCATCGCTGCTGTTTAGGAGATCGGCGAATTCCTGCGCAAGGCGCCTCATCTCGCCGTAGTTGTTATTTAACTTTGCCTTTTCGAATTGATGCTCAAGCACTTCCATCACATGGATGCGTGCTTGCTTTGGGCTCTCGCTTGCTGCGCCGAGGCTTGAGATTGGTATTAGTGGGCTGTATTGGGAGGGAGGACGGACGGGACTGATCGTTGCAGGGTCGATCCCGGCATCATCAAATACATAGCCATCCGCGCGCGTCAGTATTAAACCCGCCTGAATGACGGCAGGATCAACGTGCGATTGTCTGAGCTTAGCGTAAATTGCGTGCGTCCACTCTTTGGGAACCGCGCCTCTTGTGCAAGGAACGTTCTCGCCCACCCAGTTTCGCACGCTCACCGGACTCCTAAAGTTACCTGTGAAACTGCCAAGGAAAATGGGCGGGGCCATAACAACTCTCCTTTTGAGCTTGCGTCCCCCATCCGCATCCGAGGCGGGGTTTTAACCGCATCGCGCTCGCTGACAAACGAGCATTCTTCATGCCGTCCATTAGCCAAATTCATCCGTCGGGAGGCGAAGAGAGGTTGGGCACACAAGAGGATGCGAGAGCACGGCATCGCCATTCCTCGCCAGATGACAAAGAGGGCTAAGGACTACGTCGCCAGAAAGATCAAGCAGGCGACGGCACGAAATAACCATGAGCATAAGCCGCACGGCTGCTCTGCATTGCCGCTGCTCTTTCCGGTATCGGAGAAAGAGCGGCCGTGCACGATCGTACATCGTGCACGACCGAATCTGACCCGTTCCGGAAAATGCTCCGCGATGCGATAGTTTCGTACGTACGGCTCTGGTACTAGTCTTCCGATTGGAGGCGTCTGCGCGTAAATCAGCCTGAGACCACTAAGCAAGGCACCCGCGGCTCAAAGAGAAGGGTCTTCATCTCCTATTCTCGGGTCGACGGAGTATTTGCGGAAAAGCTCCGAGTAGGAAGAAGGGGAATTCGCGAAACCGCTCGGCGGCGTTCCTAGGGGCGTTTAGAGGTATCGCGAATCGGCCAAAACTTACACAGTCTCTTACACATACACACAAGATTGGCAAAAATATCTCAGCAAATCAATTGCTTATGGCATACTACATATGACTCGAAAGTGGGCAAACGACAGGTTCGGTGTTGTGAGCGTTGACGGGGCTTGCGCAGAACCATCTTTTGCGGGTCAACGGCCAGTCATTTGCTCCAGGTTTTCCGGATAGCGAGCCCCCTGCACCGTGATCTTCGAGGCGGCGTTCTCGATCTCCCGGAGATCGTCGGATGTAAGCTCGACTGCGACTGCCTCGATATTCTCGTTTAGGCGCACCAGCTTCCGAGTGCCGGGGATTGGAACAATCCACGGCTTCTGGGCAAGCAGCCAAGCCAACGCTATCTGGGCAGGCGTCGCCTTCTTTCGCCTTCCGATCTTGGCAAGCAAATCAATCAAGGCTTGGTTCGCTTTCAGTGCCTCCGGGGTGAATCGAGGCAGGATGTTGCGGAAGTCGGAACCGTCGAACTTGGTATTTTCGTTCATCTGCCCGGTGAGGAAGCCCTTGCCCAGAGGGCTATAGGGAACGAACCCGATTCCGAGTTCATCGAGCGTCGGCAATACTTCCGCTTCGGGGCCTCTCGTCCACAGCGAGTATTCGCTCTGGACCGCAGTGACCGGCTGGACGGCGTGGGCGCAACGGATCGTTTGCACTCCTGCTTCAGAAAGGCCGAAGTGCTTCACCTTGCCTTCCTGAATCAGGTCCTTCACCGCCCCCGCCACGTCCTCGATGGGCACATCCGGGTCGACACGGTGTTGATAGAACAGATCGATAGCGCCGACCTTGAGTCGCTTGAGCGAGCCTTCGGCGGCTTGCTTGATGTGCTGTGGCCGACTATCCAGGCCCACCCACTGCGGCCCGCCCTTGGGATCAAGTTTGAACCCAAACTTGGTGGCGATCACCACTTGCCCACGAAACGGAGCGAGGGCTTCGCCCACGAGCTCTTCGTTCGTCAACGGCCCGTACACCTCAGCGGTGTCGAAGAATGTGACGCCGTGTTCCACGGCCGACCGCAGAAGTGAGATCATCTCCCGCTTGTCTGAAGCCGGACCGTAGCCAAAGCTCATTCCCATGCAGCCGAGTCCGACAGCCGAAACTTCCAGGTCGCTATTACCGAGTTTGCGTTTCTGCATTTATTTTCTCCATCGACGTGATGAATGCGAGGTAGCAGCCGGCATGGTCACGCCGCCCTTGATTCCGCGTGGTATTGTGCGTCGCTGACCTTTTCCATCCAGTCCACGGGACTGCCGTTCAACGCTTCCTGAATGGCGATATGCGTCAGTGCCGTCCCGGGCGTTGCGCCGTGCCAGTGCTTCTCGCCGGGCGAGAACCAGACCACATCGCCCGGCCGTATTTCCTGGATTGATCCACCCCAACGCTGCACCCACCCAAGCCCGGACGTAACGATCAACGTCTGACCGAGCGGATGGGTATGCCAAGCGGTTCGGGCACCCGGCTCGAATGTGACGCTGGCGGCACGAACGCGTGCCGGTTCGTGTGCGTCGAACAGCGGGTCAACACGGACTGTTCCGCTGAAATATTCCGCCGGCCCTTTGCCGGATGGCTGTGAACCGCTGCGTCTGATTTCCATTGCGTTTCCTCCTTCGACGCGAACTTCGCCCCGCCCGGCATCGTCTACAACGAACGACTGTTGCGACTAGCCACTAAAATGCGTATGTTGTTATGAGCAGGATTCATGAATGGCACGGGAAAACGCCAACGATCTGATCGCCTTCATCGCGGTCGCGAGAGAGCGAAGTTTCACCAGAGCCGCGGCGAAGCTCGGTGTTTCTCAGTCGGCGCTTAGCCACACAGTCCGCGGACTCGAAGAGCGGCTTGGGCTTCGGCTCTTGGCCCGCACCACGCGCAGCGTTGCCCCGACAGAAGCCGGCGAACGCCTGCTCCGCACGGTGGGATCTCGATTCGATGAGATCGACGCGGAACTCGCCGCCTTAAGCGAACTGCGCGAGAAGCCCGCCGGCGTCATCCGCATCACAACGGGCGAGCACGCAGCGGAAGCGATCCTCTGGCCTGCCTTGGCGACGCTGCTGCGCCACTATCGCGACATCAAGGCGGAGCTCGTCGTCGACTATGGGCTGACCGACATCGTCGCGGAGCGCTACGACGCCGGCGTTCGTCTCGGTGAGCAGGTGGCGAGGGACATGATCGCCGTGCGCATTGGTCCAGACTTCCGCATGGCCGTCGTCGGAGCGCCTTCCTATTTCGCAAGACGGCCGAGGCCGAAGAAGCCGCAGGACCTTACGGCCCACGACTGCATAAACCTGCGCTTGCCGACCTACGGCGGACTCTACGCTTGGGAATTCGAAAAACGCAGCCGTGAGCTGAAGGTGCGGGTCGAAGGGCAGTTGGTGTTCAACAATATCGCCCTGAGACTGAACGCGGCACTGGCCGGATTTGGCCTCGCGTACCTTCCCGAGGACTTGGTTCAGACGCACGTCGCCAACGGATTGCTTATCCGCGTCCTGAGCGATTGGTGTCCGCCCTTTTCAGGCTACCATCTCTATTACCCGAGCCGCCGACAACCCACGCCAGCCTTCACCTTGCTCGTTGATGCGCTGCGCTACCGGCGCTGAAACAAAGACATCCCTGCAGCCGCAGGTCGCCCGCGGTCGTCGAAACAGCCAGGCTTCATTGTCGTTACTCGCCCGAGGTCGGCCTCCGCCCTTCGGCGATGCCTTCGCGCGCCGACCCGTGCTCAATACTCTCACCTTTGTATCGCTTCGGTGCCGCGACTGAGAATATCCATGTACCGGCTGTATGCGAAAAGTCGGCCGCGCCGCCGGCCCGTTACCTCGCGTACGACACCGAGCTTTTGCAGGTTTGAAAGCGCCTTCATTACCGTCGGATGAGTTACCTTTAACTGCTTGCTTGCAGGAACGATGCTGATGATCGGTTGGCGCTGAAGCATGTCATGGACACGTAGCATCGATGCTGCTGCTCGTCCGAGCGACCGGATTTTTGTCCGATCCTCCTCCAATAGTGCGAGTAGCTGGCGTGCGGTCTCCACGGCTTCATTGGCCGTTTCAACGACGCCTGTCAAAAAGAATTCAACCCACACTTCCCAATCGCCTCGATCGCGGACGGCCTGCAGGAGATCGTAATATTGCTGGCGACGGGTCTTAAAGTAGAGGCTCAGGTAAAGCATCGGAGCTTTCAGCGCGCCTTCTGCGCATAGCGTGAATGTTATCAGCAGACGGCCCAAACGGCCGTTGCCATCAAGAAATGGATGGATGCTTTCGAACTGTACGTGAGCCAACGCGGCGCGAATTAGCGTCGGCGTTTTTTCGTCATGCAGAAATTTCTCGAAATTGCCAAGGCATGCGGCGAGTTCGTTTGGAGGAGGCGGTACGAACACCGCATTGCCGGGGCGTGTGCCGCCGATCCAATTTTGGGTGCGTCGAAATTCGCCGGGCTGCTTGCTGCTGCCGCGACCCTTTTTGAGCAGAACGTCATGTATTTCGCGGATCAGACGCAGGGAAAGCGGAAAGCCCTCCTCAAGCCGCTTGAGCCCATGGTTCATGGCGGCGACGTAGTTCGAGACCTCTTGCACGTCATCAATCGGAACCAGCGGGATTTCGTCGTTCTCGAAGAGCAGCAGGTCGGAAAGGGACGATTGTGTCCCCTCGATTTGCGACGACAGCAACGCTTCCTTACGCACATACATAAAGAGAAAGAGCGGGGGTGCCGGTAGAATGGAGGTGATTCCATCCAGACGGCCCAGAGCACGGTTGGCCTCTTCGATGAGCGACAAAAGTCCGCTCAGATCGAGCGGCGGCACCAGCGGAAGGGGCGGAGGCACGAAGGCCCGCACCACTTCGTTGCCGACAGTGGTGGCGACGACGCGGCCAATTCGGGATGGAGATTGAGACTGCACGCCGCTTACGTTAGCGCTCTTGTTATGTAAGCGAAAGCCATAATCGTTACATTGGGTGCGCTATAGGACCTATGCTGAGACCGTGCCAATTTTCCACGAGTTCTCTCACACATGCACGTAAAATATATCAAAGTTATCAAATAGTTACAACACGCGCCGCGTGACTCAAAAACCTGGAGGAGCTACGCCGGTCTCGCGTGATCTTGCCAACGCACTAGAACCTCGAGGCCGGACCGCGCGGGCAAAATCGCCGGCGAGTCCCAGAGCAGATTGCTCGCGCATTATTATGCGATGTTGCCACCCTACGAGTCTACGAATCCGGAAAAAACCGCTGCTGGTTGGTCCATTCCGCAATGGCGTTGTCGCGCACCCATTGGGCCAGCTCGTCGTGCCGCACGATCCAGACATCGGGAAAACCGCGGAAGTATTTCACGATCTTGTCCACCATCGCGGCCATCAGCGGACGTCCGCCGAAATGGCAGTGAACGGTGACGTTGAGAAACGCCGCCGGTTCATTCTGGTAGAGGTAGTCGAAGGTGTCCTTGTAGACGTCGTACCAGTCGCGCGGATTGCCGCGCAGCACCCGATGGTCGGCATAATCGGTGTGCGGAAACGCCACGATCGTGCCGTTGCGGTTCATTGCGCAGAACGGCAGGTCGATGTGGTTGTAGTCGCCGTACCAGAGAAAGCCCGCCGCCGTGAGAAGCTCTTCTGTGCGGGCCGTCGACGCCAGGACCGGGCTGAGCCAGCCCTTCGGCGGCGCGCCGGTGATTTTCCGGAATATATCAATGCAGCGGTGAATGACCGCCTGTTCCTCTTCGGCGTCCAGATAGGCGAGGATATTGTCCTGCGTGTAGGAATGGGCGGCGATCTCGTGGCCCGACTTGAGCATCTGCTCGGCGGCTTGCGGCGCAAGCTCCAGCGAATGCGCATTGGCGCAAAACGTCGCCTTGACGTTGTTGTCGTCAAGAATGCGGATGAGGCGCCACACGCCGGCCCGCACCCCGTAGGTGCCCCACGTCATGGCGGCACGGTCATGGGTGCCGGGCTTGAGCGCGGTGGTCTGCACCGAGAACGGCGGGCCTTTATCCCCCGACCAGTTTTCCAACAGGCAGGTCACCGCGATTGCGAGCCGCGCGTTGTTGGGCCAGGCGAAGCCATTGCTTTTCGATGTCGCTGTCATGGTTTCGGTCTCGTTTTGCGTTTCGACTTGGCGGTCGGTTTGTCGATGATCCCCGCGCGTGTCGGTGTTTTGGCCTTGCCAAAATAGGACTATTATGATACAAATAGTCCGTTCTCACCGAAGCCGCGGCAAGCCATGCTGTCACCTGGGCAACCCTGTTCCGGAGAAAAATTCCCTGTTCGGGCAGAGAAATTCCCTGTTTTCGGAGGAACAGGGAATTGGCTGCAAGCCGTTGAATTCGTTTGGAGACGGGCCTCCAAAGCCGTCCAAAGCGGCGGGAATAGTGCCAGATTTCCAAGAATTCCCTGTTATTTTCCCTGTTTTCAGGGAATCCGGTGCCTCCGTGGATTGCGCCGTCCGCCGCGCGATGTGTCTCACTTCCCCGCCTTCTCCTCCAGCGCCGCGAACGGCGCGGCCGCATACACGATACGGCCGCCCACCATGGTGAGGAGGGATTCGATGCCGCCGATCTCGTCCGTTGGGATGCTGGCGAAGTCCTTCGTCAGCACCGCGAGGTCGGCAAGCCGGCCGGCCGTGAGCGCGCCGCGGCGTTGATCGTCGTGGGTGAACCAGGCGCTGCCCTGGGTAAAGAGCCGCAAGGCTTCCTCGCGGCTCGGCAATTCATCGGCGTCGCGCGTCGGCGTGCCGGCGACCGTCCTGCCGTCGATCATCCATTGCAACGAGACGAACGGATTGTACGACATGACCCGGTGCGCATCGGTGCCGCCGCCCACGTGGATGCCGATATTCATCGCCGTCTTGATGGGCGGCGTGCGTCGGGCGATTTCGGCGCCGCGCGTCCTGAGGAGAGCATCGCCGCCGAAATACATGGCGTCCTGCATCAGCCAGCCGACGCCCAGAGCCTTCATGCGTTCGAAGTTCGCGGCCGAGCCGTCATTGAGATGGGCGATCGACCAGCGCAGCCCTGCAATCGGGGTGTCGCGGTTCACGCGCTCGAATACGTCAAGCAGATGTTGCACCGAGGCGTCGTTGCTCCAGTGCTGCGTCAGCGTCATGCCACGCGAGGCCGCCCATTTGGCGACCTCGTAATATTGCTGTTTCTGCGCCTCCGTCGGGCTGTCGTTGTTGCACATGCCCCAGGTCACGTTCTCGCCGATGCCGTTGAAGCGCAGCATGCCGTCGCCGAAACCCATGGGCAGCATCTGGGTGAGGTTCTGGTAATCCTCCAGCTCCTTGCCGGGACGTTGCGCGAACAGGCTGAAGATGACCCGCACGGTCAAATCCCGATCCTGCCAGACGCGGAACAGCGGCAGGTAGCTTGCGGCCGTCAGGTTGAAGCCGCCCGGATCGCTTATGCCGATCAGTCCGAGCCGGTTGAGCTCGCGAAAGAATTGTCGCGTGCCGGCGACACTTTCATCGAAACTCGGCAGCGGCAGTCGGTCGAAGAGGGCCGTAATGGTCGGATTGTCGCCGTTGATCCAGCCGGTCGCATTGCCGCCAGCGTCGCGCTCGATCTTGCCCCGGGGCGGGACATCGGCATCGCTCGTAATATTGAGCGACTTGAAGCCCGCGGGGCTCATGAGCGCGGCCGAATAGAACAGCTGAATGTAGACCGGATGGTCGGGCGCCGCGGCCATGAGTTCGGCCTGCGTCGGCCGGCGCCGCTCGGCGAACTGCTGCTCGGTCCAGCCCCCTGCCACGATGATCCATTGGCCCGGCCGTGCCGCGCGGGCCGCCGCCGCGATGCGTGCCATCGCCTCCGGGATTGAGCGGGCGCCGATCCAATTCACCTCGGTGGCGTAGAACAAGGCCGCCCGGATGGCATGCATGTGAGAATCGATGAGGCCCGGGATGACAGTGTGGCCGCCGAGATCGATGATCCGAGTTGCGGGCCCTGCCAAGTCGCGGATGTCGGCCGAACGGCCGACCGCGATGATCGTCCCGTCGCGCACCGCCAATGCCTCCGCAATGGTCGAGCGTTGGTCGAGCGTGATGATCTTGCCGTTGACGAGCGCGGTGTCGGGGGATTGCGCGGCGACCGGCATGGCGAATGCCGCAAACGCCAAGGCGGCGGCAAGGCGAAAGCCCGCAGCCGCGAGACATGCCGATCGGTTCCTCATCGCTTCCTCCTTGTTGATCCAACCCTTCTCGCGTCACCCGCGGGCTTGACCCGCGGGTCCATCTTCTTCGCATGAAGATGGATTGCCGGGTCAAGCCCGGCAATGACGGGAACGAATGTCAAACGGAATGCGCTCTAACTACATGCCCCGTCGCCAACGCGGCCAGTCTTGCCGGACCGTCCGGCAATGCATTGCCGCGCCAGACGACGTGCAAGTCGGGCCGCACCAGAACGAGATCGTAGCCGTAAACGTCGCGGACACGTTGGTCGGGCAGGTCGAGGACACCGTAGGGTGCGCCGTAGGCCGCGAAAGCGCGGCTGAGGGCTGCCGTGTCGCGCTCGCCGGCAAAGCGCAACAGCGCATAGCCGTGGCCGCAGCCGACGCGGTCCTGCACGGCAGTTCCGTCTTCGAGCCAGACATGGGGGAGCCGCACCCCCGGATAGGTGCTCGGTACGTAGTCGATGAAATTGTGCTCTGGTCCTTCGCTCGCCTCGGGGGCAATCAGCGGCGACCCCACATAGCGGTAGCCGAGTTCGGCGCCCACCATCTCATTGGATTTGCGCTGTTCGACATCGGCGACACGGGTAAGGTTGGCGCGGGTCTCGGCGCCTTCCGGCGTGTTGTCGCGGATGCCGGGACGCCACATGGAGCGCCATTTGCGCCGCCCCGCCGAGGCAAAGCGCGCCGCCGCGACGTTGCGTTCGCCGACCTGGCGGCGCTCGATTTCGTAGGACTTCAGCAGGTTGGGTCCACCCCAGCCGGCGAGCGTGGCGGCGAGTTTCCACGACAGATCGATGGCGTCGCCGCATCCGGTGTTCATGCCGAGCCCGCCGGTTGGAATCACAAGGTGCACGGC
>WNFC01009005.1_pt1 | contig 13655 bp, 12 predicted proteins | sample 5400541 | NCBI WGS metagenome assembly WNFC01 (sample SAMN13153342, study PRJNA577476) | soil metagenome | isolation source: 120 cm saprolite under Douglas fir tree site 2 hole 2 replicate 1 | place: USA:California | collected 2015-04-18
AACGACGCGATGCATCTCACCGGCGCGCAGGGGAGCGACTAGGCGTTCCGGTTGACGGTGGCGCGGTACCCGCCGCGGTCTGGCCACGAACTCCCGCAAACGCAGCTTAGCCGCTAAGATCGCCGCATGAACAGCGCGGGCACATCTCGATACGAGACGCATCGCAACGGCAAACGCCTCGCCGCGGCGCTCGCGTCCGCCGGCGCGCTTCAGGCTTGGCTCAAGCTGACAGGGCTAGCGATCGCGGTGGGCGTCGCTTACTTCCTTGCCGCGCGGCTCAGCCTTGCCCTGCTCACCAAGCCCGACGGTGTCGCGGTTTTCTGGCCGGCCGCGGGCGTCTCGGTGGGCGCGCTGATCGGCATTGGACCAAGAGCACGGGTGCCGGTCATCGCGGGGACGATAGTCGCGACCGTCGTGGCCAATATCCTGGGCGACCGTAACCTGTGGAGCGCACTCGTTTTCGGCCTGTGCAACGCAGGCGAAGCGATGCTCGTTGCGTGGCTGATCGAGCGCTATTTCGGCTCGCCGTTCAGTCTCGACAGGCTGCGCGATGTGCTCGGGTTGGCTGCGGCCGCGATTGCCGCGAGTGCCGTCTCTGGCGTCGGCGGTACGTTGGGTTACATCTTCTTCCACACCTCGACGGCCTCTTCCCTGACGATCTGGCACCACTGGTTCGCGTCCGACGCGCTTGGCATCATCACAGTCGCGCCGCTCCTGATCGGGTTCGTCGACGCGGGGCGCAATCCCCCGCCGCGCGCCGAAGTCGTCGAAGGCGCGGCGGTGCTCGCGATGCTGACCGTCTTGAACGGTCTGCATATTCAGGCGCCGCGCGAGACGTGGGCCGTCGTGATGCTGACCGCCTCGATCATCCCGTTGCTGCTGTGGGTTTCCGCCCGCTGCAGACCGATCTTCGCCGCGGCGGCGGCATTCATCTCGGCCCTTACGAGCGTCTGGTTGACGACATTCGGCGTGGGTGTTTTCGGCGATCCGAACATGCCGATGGAGGAACGCATTCTGTCGGCACAGGCCGGCATCGTCGCAATCACGCTTTGCGCACTCGTTCTTGCGGCGCTTTTCGCCGAACGGCGCGAGCACGAAGCCATCCTGGTCGAGAGTGAGGCGCGCCTGCAGGAGGCGCTGACGGCGGGGGCAGTGATCGCGTTCGACTGGGAGGCCCACACGGACTTTACGCGGCGGAGCGGAAATGCCGCCCGTATCCTGGGCTTCGATCCGGAACAGGCGTTCACGTCGGCCGGCTTTCTCGATCGGATCCATCCGGACGATCGCGCGAGCTTCAAGGCGCAGGTGAGGGGTGTGCGTCCCGACAAGCCGTCGTATGTGCTCACCTTCCGCTTTCTGCGCCCGGACGACGGCCGCGAGGTTTGGCTCGAGGAAACGGCGCAGGCCGAATTCAACCCGGCAGGCCGGCTTGCGCGCGTGAAGGGCCTTACGTGCGACATCACGACGCGCAGGCTCGCCGAGATGCGCCATGACGCCATGACCGCCGAGCTCGACCATCGCGTGAAGAACGTCCTGGCGCGCGTGCTCGGTGTGGTGGCGCAAACGCGCGAAGGCAGCCATTTGATGGACGACTTCGTCAAGGCGCTCGATGGGCGCATCCAATCCATGGCGGCTGCACACTCGCTTCTGAGCCAAAATCGCTGGAATGCGGTTGGCCTGGCCGACCTTGTCCGGAGCCAGCTTGCTCCCTACGCGACGCAGGCGAACGCGAGCGCCAGCGGCCCGGACATCACGGTCACGGCCGCGACCACGCCGGCAGTCGCGATGGTGCTGCACGAACTCGTCACCAACGCCGCGAAATACGGCGCGCTTTCGACACCGGATGGCCGGGTGTCGGTCACCTGGGACGCGCCGTCCGACGCGTCTGTCGCGGGCTTGACGATCGAATGGCGCGAGATCGGCGGGCCGCCGGTGACGAAGCCCGCCCGTTTCGGGTTCGGCAGCAATCTGATACGTGAGCTGATTCCCCACGAGCTTGGCGGCACGGTCGAGCTCGCCTTCAACCCCGACGGGGTTTACTGCCAAATGAAGGTTCCGCTCGAGTCCGTGAGCGACGAGTACAAGCAGCCGTCTCACCGGGTCGCTTTGTCCGCGGTCAATGATCGCAACGCGGCGAGCAGCTGATTTGCGAGAACGGGTTTCTGCAGCGCGAGAGCGACTGTTCCGGGTTGCAGGGGCAGGTCCTTGTAGCCGGAAACCACAATGACCGGGACGCCGTGCCGGTTCAACTTCTCGATCAAGCCGTGAGCCAGCTCTCCGTTTCGCAGACTGAAGTCGACAAGGCTCACGTCGGGCATCTGCTCGGAGATCAGCCGTTCCGCGTCCGCGGTTGTTGCGACCGGCCCGGCGACGCTCGCGCCCAACGCTTGGAGCAGGCGTTTCATGGCCACGCCGACGTTCCAGGAATCCTCGACCACGAGAATGCGCAGGCCCGACAGACCGGCGGTTTCGGGATCGATCGAGCCGTTATTGTTCGATATGGACATGGGCCAACGACCAAGCGCGCGCACAGCCGCGCATCTTTCGACGGATAGTCCTGCATCGCTGAATGGACCGCAAGCCCGCGATCGGTTTACACGGGCGGAGACAGATACCTTCAGCAACGTGCCTCACCCCAACAGCGCCGGCAGCCAAGTCGCGACGGCGGGAAAAACGATGATCAGCACCAGCAGGATGAGGCTCAGCGCGATATAGGGCACCACCGCGCGGAAGATGTGTCCCATGGTGACGGCGGGCGGCGCGACGCCGCGCATCGTCATCAGGAGGAGCCCGTGCGGCGGCAGCAGCAGGCCGAGCTGCATGCAGATGAGATAGAGCACGCCGAACCAGATGAGGTCGATGTCGAGGCGCTGCACGATCGGCATGAACACCGGCAGCGTGATCAGCATCATGCTGACCTGGTCGACGAAGATGCCGAGAAAGATCAGCAGCAGCATCATGCCGGCGACGATCGCGAAGGGCGAGAGGTTGTGGCCGAAGATGGTCGACACCATGCCTTCGGTCGCGCCCGAGAAGCTGAGGATCTGCGAGAACGTGGTGGCGCCGAGGATGATGAACAGGATCATCGCCGAGATGCCGACCGTGCCGCGCAGCGCGCGCGAGAGCGCCTGCAGGCTGAGCGCGCGATAGACCGCGGCGAGCGCCATGGTGGCGAGCGCGCCGAGCGCCGCCGACTCGGTCGGCGTCGCGATGCCGCCCGACATGGCGCCGACCACCACGACGAAGATCGACACCAGCGGCAGCACGTAGAGGACGAGCAGCTCGTATTTCGCCCAGCCGGTGCGCGGCTCGATCGGCGTCGCGGGGGCGAGTTTTGGATTGGTCTTCACCCGCACCACGATATAGGCGACGAACGCGACGCTCAGGATCAGGCCCGGCACCACGCCGCCGATCAGGAGCTTGGAGATCGAGATGCCGGAGAGGCTGCCGAGCAGCACCGTGAGCGCCGACGGCGGGATCAGCATGTCGACCGCGCCGATCGCCATGATCGGGCCGGTCGCCATGGTCGGGTGATAGCCGCGCGCCAGCATCACCGGCAGCATGAGCGAGCCGAGCATCGCGGTGGTCGCGATGGTCGAGCCCGAGATGGCGGAGAACACGGTGCCGGCCACGACCGCGACGACCGCGAGGCGGCCCGGCACCTGGCGGATCAGGCGCTCGACGCCGTCGATGACCTTGATGGCGAGGCCGGTGTGAAACAGCACCTCGCCCATAAGAATAAAGAGCGGGATCGGGGTGAGCGAAAAATTCATCACCGCGGCGCCGCTGTTGCGGATCAACTGATGCAGGCCGGCCTCGCCGCCGAGGAAGAGGAACGCGCCGAGCAGGTTGATGGCGATGAACGAGAACGCCACCGGCATGCCCATGAACAGCAGCACGGTGGAGCCGCCGAGCAGCAGCAGCGAGGCCATCTGCCAGGACATTTTTTGCCTTCTCTTACGCGGCCGAAACCGCGTCGTCGCGCGGGCGCCGCTCCGCCGTGGCGAGCCGGTGCATGCGAAAGACGAACTCGATGGTGAGCAGCGCGAAAGCGATCGGCAGGCCGACCAGCAGCCACCATTCCGGCATGATCAAGGTCTTGATCGACAGCGAGCCGTTCGCGTAGCTCGCCGCCACGACGCGCGCGCCGTACCAGACGAACGCGAGGCAGCAGACGATGCCGGTCACGTCGGCGATCCATTCCAGGATCCAGCCTAGGCGAAGCGGCAGCGCACGCAGCAGGATGTCGATGCGGATGTGCTGGCCCTGGCGCAGCAGGCCGGGCGCCGCCAGCAACGTCGTCAGATAGAGCGCGTCCTCGGAGAGCTCATTGCTCGGTGGGATGCCGCCGGCGCCGATGTTGCGCAGCAGGACGTCGGCGCCGATCATGACCGTCATGACCAGCAGCAGCACGCCGGCGATGCTCAGCAAGCCGTCGAGCACGTGTCCGTACCAGCGCGACAGTCTCTGCACGGTCGTTACTTGGTCTTGGAGAAAAACTCCCGCAACTTCGGCCCGTGCTCGGCGCTCTGGCGGATGATGCCTTCCCAGCCGGCCTGATAGGCTTTCGTCCGGTAGGTCTCCGCCGCGGCGCCCTCGAACTTGATCGCCTGGATCCCGGCGGCGGCCTGCCGCTTGGTCTCCTTGTCGTTCTCGGCGGCGAACACGGCGAACGCCTCGGCCTCGCCGGCTTCGCCCGCCTTGCGCAGCACGTTCTTCTGCGCGTCGGTGAGCTTGTCCCAGGTGTTCTTGTTGACGAGCACCGAAACCTCGGCGGTGTAGAAGCCGGGATCGACGCGATATTTCGTCTTCTCGTTCCAGCCGAGATCGAAGATGCCGGTGATCGGCCAGCCATAGCCGTCGACCACGCCGCGCTCGAGCGCGGTGTAGACCTCGCCCGGCGCGGTCTGCACCACGGTCGCGCCGAGCGCCTGGAAGAAGTCGCGATAGACCGGCGTGATGCGGATCTTCAGCCCGGTGAGGTCGGGCTTATCGATCGTCTTGTTCAGATAGAGGTGAAAGGGGTTGTTGTCGATGAGCCGCGCGAGCAGGATCGCGTTCATCTTCTGCGCATAGATCGCCGCCATGTAGTCGTAGCCGCCGTTCCGGCGCAGCTCCGACATCGGGCGCTCGGTCAGCTTCCAGGCGTCCGATTCCGGCATCACGTTGGTGTAGAAGGCGCCCGTCGAGTTCGCGATGTCGACGACGCCGCCCTTGAGCGCGTTGCCGACCTCGAACGGCGGCATCGCCTTCGGGCCGCCGATATAGTTGATCTGCACGAGGCCCTTGCCGTCCTGGTTGACGCGGGCGATGAAGCGCTCGAACGGGCGCGAATAGGTCGTCCCTTCTGCGAACGCGGTGATCGCCTTGAGGGTGATCTCCTGTGCGGCGGCCGCCTGCGCCAGCGCCAGCATGCCGGCGGCGAGCAAAATACGATTCATGTCGGTCATCCCCGGTGCGATCGCGTTTCCGCGACGGGTGCGGCGGCAAGCCGCAGCGTGAGCCGGGATGATAGTAGCGGGGCCGACCGACGCCAAGCTGGCCCTCGGCCCGGTATCGGCATGACCCGTGTCGCCGCGATCGGGGCATTGGTGACGCTGCCGAGATGGCGCAGCGACGATGGGTACCACCTCGGTCAGATCGGGCGTCGACGGCCGGCCGCTAGCGCCACGCTAGGCTCTGCCGCGTCGCGGTCCCGATCGGGCCGCATCCTCGCGAGACGGTCAAAATGCGACTCTCGCAAGATCTTGTCGCGCCATTCGACGCCGAGGAAGAGGGCGCCGCCTCCCCATACGCACGTCTGCCGCCACCACACCGGCGAAATCACGATCTTCATACGCGCAGCATCGAGCGTGTCGTCCACGCGATGTTGGAGCGGCTGGATTTGCCGATGAGCAACGAGGAGATGGCGGATATCGCGTGCTTCAGCCCGTGCCATTTCAATCGGCTGTTCCATCGCGTCACCGGAATTCCACCGATCCAGTTCCACTATGCCCTGCGCCTTTCGCGCGCGAAGGACCTCCTGATCAACACCGATCGCTGCATCACCGATATCTGCTTCGACGTCGGCTACAACAGCCTCGGCACCTTCATCAGCCGCTTCAACGAGCTGGTCGGAGTGTCGCCGACCGCGTTTCGCCGCTTGGCGCGTCAAACGGCGTCGATGACGCTGTCGGATTTCGCCCTGAGCCTGAAGCGCATCGCCGCGGCGCCCCGCGGCCGCGGCCGCCTCGTCGGCCGCCTCGATCATGCGGACGATTTTGACGGGCTGCTCTTCACCGCACTGTTCCGGCGCGCCATTCCGGAGGGACGGCCCGCCGCGTGCGCGCTCAACGCCAAGGCGGGCACATACGCGCTGCCCCTCCCGCCGGACGGGCTTTGGCACGTCCTGGCGGTGGCGGTGCCGTGGAGCGCGACCGGTCTTCAATTGTTGACGCTCGGCGAGCTGCACCGCGGACGCAGCGGCGCCATCGCCGCGAAGAACGGTCGATGGAGCGGCGATAGCGCCGTGACGCTCGCGGTTCCCAATCTGCTCGACCCGCCGATCCTCGTCGCCATTCCGCTGCTGGTCGCGAGACTTCGCAATCTCGCCACGGCTTCGCCTCTCGGCAGGCCGTCCGGCGTGCATGGCGATACTGAAATCGTGCTGCGTCCCTGAGCGCGCTGCAATTTGTCAATCTCGGAGAAGAAGGGCGGCGGACCACTTCGCTACGATGCTCGGACAACCACTCGCGATCGGCCGAGCGACGGTTCAGGAGGAGCGGACATGGCAATCGATCTTTGCAACAAGGGGATTCTGCTTCAGAGCTTTGCCGCGGGCGCGCAAGGTCTGGATTATCGCGTCGTCGGCGTGGACAAGGGGGTCATCCCCTTCGCCGAGCTCTCTTCGTATCAACAAGAGGCCTATTCGGTCCAAACCAAGAGCACCGTCGCTCACACCGATCCGCGTTACATCGCGGGCGATCCGGCCGCGTGGGCGAGCGACTTCGGCTACGCGCTCGACCGCGTCGCGGTTCGCCTCGATGCCCGCCCGAGCGAGGATCTCGCCGAGGCGGCGCTCAAGGATCCCGACCCGGTGATGCGCGAGCAGGCGCTCTACGAATATGTCGACCGCAACGAGCCCGACGCCATCGAGGTCCTGTCCCAGGTCATCAAGCACGACAAGGACCGCGAGGTCCGCTGGGACGCGCTGTGGGCCTTGGAGAAGCTCGGCGGCATGAGCGGCGTGCAGGCGCTGCGCGCGTTCCACGGCGATCCCGATCCGGAGATCGCGGAGTGGTCGCAGCTGTTCGCGAGCGAGCTCACCACCGGCGATCCCGCCTTCGACAAGCGCGAAGGCGTCTACACGAAGGGCCGCACGTTCGATGAGACGATCCACCTGCTCATCCACTGCGACCTCTACATCCGGCTCGACCCGCACAACAAGCTGTGGGGCAAGCTCTCGCTTGCGCCGCAGGGACTCGCGCGGGTGTACGGCCAGGCGCATGCCTGCCCGAACGTGGAGACGCGCGAGAAGCAGCTCGTGATCGCCAAGCAGATCAACGGTCTGCACAAGGACGGCAGCCCGCACGTCGACAACTACCTGTTCCGCGGGTTCACCGAGCGGACGCGCGCCGACCGCGGCAACTTCTACTTCGAGTCGGCGGTCCCGCGCGCCTACTTCCTGTCCGGCAAGGCGGACGACGCCTCGAAGGGCGTGGAAGACGTCACCATCAGCTTCATGCGCTCGGGCTGCTGGTATCTCGAGCCGAAGTACAACATCCGGGGCCAGGACGCCATTCGCTACGTCCGCGGCCGCTTCCAGGGATGGGGCTACTTCGATCTCGAGCGCTGCATGGGCAAGCAGCTCAACGAAATCCTGCAGCCCGGCAACGCCATCCTGTCCTCGCTGCACCACCCGGTCGCCGGCCCGATGTCGAACGTCTTCATCGCCGGCACCTTCAAAGGCAAGCTCAACGATTGGGACGGCGACGGCAAGATCGACCTCAATTCACGCAACGTCTACTCGACCGTGAATGGCGAGCTCGACATGGACATGGACGGCATTCCGGACAAGCCGGGCGTCACCTGCTGCACCCATCGGAGCAACCTGAGCTAATTAGGAGGATATGCAATGCCGACCCTCGTCACAGCCGAAGGCAAGATCAGTTCAGGCGTGCCGGTCGATCATCCGAAGCTCGATGACCTCTTTGGCCCGCGCCAGGTCGAGCCGTTCACGCCGCCGCCGACCGGCATCGACAACCTTGGCATCACCTCGACCGACAGCTTCTACATTCCCGGCCGGGGCGACATGACGGTGGACTTCACCGGCTACGTGCGGGTCGCGCGGTCGCAGCCGACCTGCCCGGACTGGGTCAATGCCGAGGTCTACACCAACCTCATCGAGATGCGCATGGTCGGCCGGTCGCGCGAGGTCGGCGAGATCATCGTCACGCTCAACCCGGAATATCTCTCCACCGGGCAGCTGCGCACTCCGTTCGAGGATCTCGACAAGAAGCAGCCCGAGAAGGCCTGCCGCATGGCCGTCGGCGCCATCTTCGAGGTGCCGCGGATCGGCAAGTCCTTCTTCAACAAGGAGCCGATCGAGCTCACGATCGACAACGTGCGGGCGATCCCGCCCGCCGGCAATCCGGGCGTCGGCCGCATCTACCGCAACCTGCCGCTCTACGACACGCAGGATCCGCAGGGCCCGATCGCCGCCTACCTCACGGCGCTCAACTTCACGATGGGCACGTACCTGACCGAGGCCGAGCTCGAGACGCTGCGACGCGAAAAGCTCGCCGTGCTCTCCTGAGCGGCCAACGGAGTCGATATCGCAATGTCGTGCCGGCGCTGCCGCGAGGTGAGCGCCGGCGAAGCATGTTGATCGTCGATCGGAGTTGAGCGATGGCGGACGGCGACAACATCATCGATGCCGGGGCGGCGAGCGGCGGCGTCCCCGAGCAGTTCTGGGCGTTTGCCCGGCCGGCGGCGCACAAGGTCCTCGAACACTTCGACGCGCGAGAGGGCGGCCGCGCCCTGCCCAGCCTGCACGGCATGGGCGCCATGACGATCGCGCGCGATCGCTGGGAGCGCCTGGAATCCGTCATCGTTCTTCCCTACCGGCGCGAGACGGTGTGGCGCACGCTCACCGAGCCGGAGCGGCTGGGGAAGTGGCTCGCCATCAGCGTGGGCTCGTTCCTGGCGACCGATCGCGACATGGTGCTCGACTTCGAAGACGGCGAGTATTTCCTCGTTCGTCCGGTCGAGGTCGAGGCGCCGCACAAGCTGCGCTATTACGCGCGCTGGCTCGGCATCGGCCAGGTCACCTGCGTGACCTGGCTGCTCGAAGACATGGGCGTCGGAACGCGCGTCACCGTCGTCGAGGAGGCCACCAATCCGCCGTGGGATTGGCAGACCTGGAACGGCGGCGGCTGGCCGGGGATCCTCGAACAGCTCGCCGCGCATCTGCGCACCGGGCTGAACTGGCGCTGGCCGTGGCGCCGCATGGGCCCTTATGTGCAGGTCGAGCTGCCGATCCCGGTCTATCCGGCCTGGGACCAGCTGTTCGCCGCGAACGCCCTCAAGTACTGGCTGATCGCGCGCACCGGCGAATTGCAGGTCGGCAGCACGCTTCCAATCATGATGGGCGACGCGAGCGGCACGCTCGAGATGACGATCGACGAACTGGTCGGACCGGGCCAGCTGCCGCCGTCGTTTCTGCCGTCGATCAATTACCGGCTGCGCCGGCCGGCGTGGCACTGCGACATCAACGGCCGTATCTGGCTCGAGCCCGCCGGCTGGGGAAAATGCCTGCTGCAGGCCTTCCATTACAACTGGGAAGCGCTGCCGGGAGAGCTGCAAAAATCGGAGCGCCGCATCCTGACCGGCTACTGGGCCGAGAGCGCGCGCCGCGCACAGCAGGTGTTCCAGATGAATGCCCGGCCCGCGGCGCCGCACAACTGGTGACGCGGCGCGCGCCGAGAATAAGGAGCCATCGCCATGACCATGTCCACTTCAACCGCCGCCATCCGCCTGCCCGGTCCCGTGCCGGGCGCTGGTCTCGCGCCAGGCATCGTGGAGGTGTCGGTGATCGTGCCGGCGGCGGCCGAGCAAGTGTGGACCGCGTTGACGCAGCCGGACGTGGTCGGCCAATGGTTCGGCAATCTGTCGGGACCGCTCGAGCCGGGCGGTTCCTGTCGGCTCGATTTCGGTGACGGCGATTTCTTCGAGATCACTGACGTGGTCCTGCGGCCGCCGTATCGTCTGAGCTACGCGTGGCGTTTCCTCGGGACCGGACCGAAGAACGCAATTTCGTGGGTGATCGAGCCGCAGGGCGACAATTGCCGTGTCGTCGTCACCGATGCGGAACCGAGCCGCACGCCGGAAGGCGTGGCGGAGCTGACCGAGGGCTGGACCGACTTCCTGCAACGCCTGCAAGCCTTCTGCGCCACCGGCCGCAACGCCCGCTACGCCTGGCGCCGGAAATTCGACGGCGCGATCGAGCTGTCGATCGAGCCGCAGCGCGCTTTCGAACTGCTGCTGTCCGCCGATGGCCAGAAGCGCTGGATGCCGTGGTCCACGCAGGCGATCGCCGCGGGCGCCACGGTTACCATGCGGGATGGGCGGCTTCCCGCGACGCTGACGATCGGCGCCGTCGAGCGCATCGGTGCCACGGCGTTGCGTTTTGCCCTCACGTGTCCCGAGTGGAACGCGCCGACCGAATGTATGGTGAAGACGCAACCCGCGCCGCAAGGCGCGCTGCTGGTGATCGCGCACAATGGATGGCAGGACATCAGCGCGCATGACGGCGAGCGGGCCGAACAGCGGGCGCGGTTCGGCAGCTTGTGGACGCAGGCGCTGCACCGCGCGCAGGAGCTGGCGCGGCAAAAGCTGAGCTGACGGCGGTGCGATCGCTGGCCGAGCGGCGCCGTGGTCGCAATGGCCTCGTGCGCCTCGCGCCGCGGCGATCATTGCGCAATGGCGAAGAAGACAGACCGGATCGACGCTCGCACCCTGGCGCGTGAAGACCGGTCGTCCGGCAAGACCGGTTGTGAACAAGCCCCTGCTGGATCTGCGCTATGACGCGCCCGAGCCGCCGCTGCAGCTGGAACGGATATTCCGGTTCCAACAGCGCCTGTTCGGCGAGATGAGTGCCGCGCTCGTGGCGCTCGCCACTTTCCTCGGCGATCGGCTCGGCTTCTTCGGCGCTCTCGCCGAATCGGGGCCCGTGACGTCGGCGAATTTTGCGTCGCGCCAGAAGACGTGTCCGCAAATGACCGCCGAATGGCTCCGCGTCATGGCGTGCGCTGGCTATGTCACGTACGAGCCGCGCGACCAGACCTACACGCTGCCACCCGAGCACGCGATCGTGCTTGCGAACGACGGCGGTCCGATGTGCATCGCGGGCGGCGTTCAGCAGCTCGGCGGTTTTGCAGAGCAACTGCCCACGCTGATCGCCGCGTTTCGCGATGGCGGCGGCGTGCCGCAAGGCGCCTATGGCAACGATCTATGGGAAGGCATGGAACGCCTGAGCGCCAGCTGGTTCGAGCACGAGCTGGTCGACGCTTGGCTCGCTGCGCTTCCCGATGTGCAGGACAGCCTGCGCGCCGGCGGCCGCGTCGCCGACGTCGGCTGCGGCAGCGGGCGCGCCCTGATCTGCCTTGCCAAGGCATTTCCGGCTTCGCGCTTCGTGGGATACGACGCCTTCAATACGTCCGTCGAACGTGCCTCGCGTAACGCGCTTAACGCCGGCGTGGCCGACCGCGTGAGCTTCGAGGTTCGCGACGTGATGAAGGGAATTCCGGCCGAGTTCGATCTGGTGACCGCATTCGATTCGCTGCACGACCTGCCCGATCCGGCGGCGGGCTTGCGCGCGATCGCCCGCGGCGCGAAGAAAGACGGCACGCTCCTCGTCTTGGAGCTCAGCGCCGGCGAGAACGTGGCCGAGGAAAGCGGACCGATGGGTGTGGTGCTTCACGCCACCAAGCTGTTCTACAACCTGCCGGTCGCCTTGTCGGCCTTCGGCACCGCGCTCGGAACCACGGCGTTTCCGGAGACCTACATGCGCTCCTTGTGCCGCAATGCCGGGCTTGCCTTCGTGCGAACGCTGCCGGTGCGCAACCCTCTGCACAAGCTCTATGTGATCAAGAATCAGAATTACTGACCCTGCGGACGTTCGCTGCGGAATTTCAAATCGAAAAGGCGAACGAGCGGGCGAGTTGCGCCTGTCGCACTCTGGCCGGCGTGGCGCGCATGAAAGCGTCGCGGCAGAAGCATGCGAGCGGGTTTTGCCAGAAGCCGAGCACGCTGAGCAGCCGCGCCTCGCGGACGAAGGCGTTTGCCCTCCCGATGCGGGCGCGCTCGTAGAGCGAAAGCGCGGCGGTGATGTCGCGTTCTTGGCCCAGGCAATGGCCGAGGACGACCGCATCCTCGATGGCCTGGCAGGCGCCCTGGCCCAGCGTCGGCGACGCCGGATGCGCCGCATCGCCGAGCAGCGTGACGCATCCTTGCGACCACGACGTCAAGGTCCTGCGGTCGTAGATCTCATTGCACAGGATGTCGCTGTCGCGGGTTGCCCGAATCGCGGAAGCGGCCGGCGCCGACCAGTCGGCGAACGTGTTCGCAAGCTCAGAGCGCGACGCCTGAAGCTGTCGCGAGCCTTCAACCGCGCGCATCCCGGCAAACCAATAGGTTTTGCCTTGCGACAGGGGAAAGCATCCGAACTGCCGGCCGGGCCCCATCCAGATGATGCCGGTGTCCCGGGCAAAATCGCCCTCGGACATCCCGCGCCACACGATGAAACCCGCGTAGCGCAGATCGTCATGCTGAACCATTTGCGCCCGGATGCGCGAGCGTAGGCCGTCCGCGCCCACCAGGAGGTCGCAGTCGAGCAGCCGCCCATCGGCGAGGCGCGCCGTGACGCCCACCGAACGGTGCTCCATGCCGACGACCGGCGCGTCGAAGAGGATCGGCCCGGCGAATCGGGCCGCGAGCACGTCGATGAGGTCGGCGCGCGTCACGGTCGTACCGGCGTGCCTCACGTCGCTCACCAGGCCGGCGAGGTGATCCGAAAAAATCCGCTTGTCGCGCCAGTTGCGCATTTCGATGCGGCTGATGCGCGCGCCGCGGGCCGAGACGTCGTTCACCGCGCCCAGATGCTCGAGCGCTCGCATCGCGTTGGGCCACAGCGTGAGACCGCAGCCTCCCGTCCGGAGCGATGCAGCGCGTTCGCACACGGTCGTCGCAAATCCGGCTCCTTGCAACGCGATGGCGGCCGCCAGGCCGCCCGGCCCGGCGCCTGCGACGATGGCGCGCTTTTGCATGGATTCGTTGGCCACGCATCCGACGCCGTTCATTGCAATCTTGCCTCCATCCGCGAATCTGCGCCTCGGCCCGGCAAGTTCACCAGCGAGCAAATCGTGCCGTGCGCTTCCGTCGGCGCGCGAGCCGAGTTGGCGTGCAGGATGTCCACGGGTATCCCGCCTTTCGGAGCCAGGATCATGGGTCCGCGCGCGTCGACGCGCCCGCCGGCCGCCAGCGCGAGCCGATAGCGCCGCACGATGATCGCCACCACGAGCTTGATTTCGGCCATGGCCAGTGTCGAGCCCAGGCACATCCGCGGACCCGCCGAGAACGGACAATACTCGTAGGGTTCGGGATTTGTGCGCGCCCAG
>WNFC01028833.1_pt1 | contig 13655 bp, 12 predicted proteins | sample 5400541 | NCBI WGS metagenome assembly WNFC01 (sample SAMN13153342, study PRJNA577476) | soil metagenome | isolation source: 120 cm saprolite under Douglas fir tree site 2 hole 2 replicate 1 | place: USA:California | collected 2015-04-18
ACCCCCCATCAATGATGCATGAATATCAAAAGAAAAGACTTACGAAATTTGCATTTCGTAATTGATTGATTCTAAAGAGTATGTTTTTGGTGGTGCGGGGAGAACTCGAGCCGAAAATGGAGCTTGAGAAGGAAGAAAAGCGGGAGCAAGCCCCCGCACTCCAAATAGAGTTCTCTATAGCGTCAATTATACCAGTGGATATGGAAGAGTCAAGGAGAACTTTGGAGTCCGGTGCACAGAGCACACGCAGGCAATTTCAAGTGTTCATCGCTTAGCAGGAACTGCCGGCGCTTCGGTAGTCACAACCCACGCTAGTTCCCCCCTGGAGAGCGCCACACAGATTGTGAGAGTGCAAAAACGGAGGCCCGGATTCTCTCCCTGCATATAGAATAGAGTACGGGTAACAGCGAACGATGAAGACGACGCAAAAACTTGCCGCGATTGCGCTTGCAGCCCTGCTGGGTGCAGTTGCGTATGGATTGTTCCGCACGGGGCAGCCAGCAAGCGCGCCCGCGAGGAATGCTAAGACCGCGTATGGAGGGGCAACACAGGCGCCTCTTGTTGATCAAACGCCGCTGTTGACTGCGCAGCGGCTGGCGCAGATGCCGACCAGCGTAGAGGAACAGGTCTTCGCGGAGGAAGCTCTGCGGCTCGGAGACCACGAAATGGATCTCGCCTTTGCCGCTGCTGTTCGCGATGCCGAAGAGAACCCGCCCGTTTTAAGCGCCCAAGCAAAAGAGATTGAGACGCGTTTGCAAAAGGCGGAGAAGGCGCTGGAAGCGGACAAGACGCACGTGGCCCAGCTCACCGCTGCGTACGAAAAGGCCAGCGAAGATCGGAAGGATTCGCTGGACGACCAGTTGGATGTTGCCAAGGCGCAACAGGAACTGGACCAGGACGAAGTGGATGACGCGAAGCAGGATCTAATCCGTGCCGGCGGTGATCCCAAAGGGCGGATCCAGACGATGGTTGAGGAGCATGAAGCAGCTTCGCACGCAGCAGATAGCTTGCATGTTGCGGTCAGCAATGCCGTCGAGGAGCGCGGACTAATTCACCGGTTCCAGCAATGGTCGGCGCTCCATCAGAAACAGTTGTTATTGTGGCAGGCCAAGCAGGGAGCTGAGTCCGCAGCCGCGACTTTTTCGGCCAGGCACAATGCGCTCGAAGCGCAGATCGACGCGAAAAAAACGAGTGCTCTGCCGGCGGAACAACAAACAAATCCTGGGCAGGCATCGGGAAGCGGCGGGCCGCGTGCAAAGCTCAGCCGTGAACAGTCAACTGCTCTGGTCAAATTAACCAAGCGGCGCTCTGCCCACGAGAAAGCTCTGGCGTCATTGGATAAAAGGATCGGCGACCAGAGACAGCTTGCTGAGAATTATGGCAACTGGATCGAAGCCGTCGCGGCCAAACAAAGAGGGGTAGTTCATCGCGCGCTGACCGGACTTGCATTCATACTCGCGATCCTGCTGATTGGAATCTTCTTCGATAGCTGGCTCGAACGGCTGCTGGGCAAAACCTCCCTGGATCGCCGGCAGGTCGAAACGATGCGCACGGTAACGCGCGTAGCAGTGCAGATCTGCGCGGTGCTCTTCATTCTGCTGGTGATCTTCGGACCACCGAGTCAGCTTGGAACGATTCTGGGCCTCGCCGGCGCGGGCCTGACGGTAGCGCTGAAGGATTTCATCGTGGGCTTCCTCGGTTGGTTCGTATTGATGGGAAAAAACGGCATCCGCCTCGGCGACTGGGTGGAAATCAACGGGGTGAGCGGCGAAGTAGTCGAGCTCGGGATGTTCCACACCGTTTTGCTCGAAACCGGCAACTGGACTGATTCGGGCCACCCGACGGGAAGGCGCGTCACGTTCACGAACAGCTATGCGATCGAAGGCCACTACTTCAATTTCTCGACCTCCGGGCAATGGCTGTGGGATGAATTGCAGATTGTGCTTCCGACGGGGCTGGACCCGTATCCCATCATCGAAGCGATTCAGAAAAAGGTTGCTGAAGCGACGTCGGAGACCGCGAAACAGGCCGAGCAGGAGTGGCAACGCGCGGCGCGTTCGCGGCAGATGAACGCTCTATCGGCTGCGCCCGCCATCAACGTAAAGCCGGTCATCGGCGGTGTGGAGATCGCCGTGCGCTACATCGCGCGCGCCAACGAACGCTACCAGTTGCGCTCCAAGCTCTATCAAGCGGCTGTGGATCTTCTCGGCAAAAAGCCTGCTCCCCGGCCAGCGTCGCCGGTCCCCACGCCTTCTTCCGACTAGACTAAATCCACGGGCAACCGACCGTCACTTTGCGCTGCTTCGCGCGCGAACAATTCCGAGATATTGCAGGAAAGGCTGGATCGTTCGAATTTCCGTGAGCAGCCTCGCGGTCAGAGACCTGACTTTTCTGCAAGCCTTGACAGAAGCAATTCAGCAGCTTCAATAGTCAATCCCCAGATGCCAACCAATGTCTTGCTCATGTGCGACGATTAGAACGCGCTCAAATTCCCGAAGTTCACTCACCAGCTTTTCCCTGGCCGTTGATTGAGTTTTCTGCAAAGAATCCATCAGTGCGCGAACAGTCCGCAATCCATCCTCCGCGCTGAACCATTGTTCTTTCTCGCTTTTGATATTCAGATCTGCAGAGACCGCACTATTTAGAAGCAAAATCAGCTCTTCCTGACTCACGCTAAAAAAACTTAGAAGGGGTTTCACGCCGATCCCTTTAGCAAGCTGTTCGAGACGGTCACTGTCTCTCGAGAGCCCGTGTCCGCTCACATAGACGTCAAAGTTGGGAATTTCTCTTTCCAGGATCACGTAATACGAAGGCACGGACAACCTCCAAGTTGCTTTCGGGTTCGGCGATTCTAGACCTCATCGCAAGAGCTGGCGCGCGCGAATGGCAGACACCGTGGCTCCGGTGTAGAGCACGGCCAGCAGCGCATATGCCACGACCAGGCCTGCTCCCTGCGCCACCCATCCCAGCGCAATACTCATGAAAAGCTGCACCACTGTCGTCAGAATCGCCATCGCGGATTGCGTTCGCCCCATGAAATGTCTTGGCACGATGGCCATCAACGAAGATTGGGCCACGACTCCACCTAGCGCGCGGCAGAATCCAAACAGAATTTGCATCATCACGGCGCCCACAAGAAACGCGACGAACGGAGTCGCCATGTGCCCAACCGCGAGCCCGGCACACGCCGCAACATACAGGGGCATGCGCAACACCTGCGCCAACTGGCTGGCAATGAGTCCTCCGACGATCGCGCCGATGGCCCAGCCCGCTTCCAGAAAGCCCAGCCCCCGCGGACCCGCACGCAGGATGTCGTTTGCCAGCGCAACCAGAACGACGTTGGCGCTCACCACCCCCGCCATCATGATGGCATGCGTGATGCCGAGAGCACGCACGAGCGGCTGTTGCTTGAGATACGCGAAGCCTTCCTTCATGTCCGCGTAGACGGCCAACGAGAGGCCCGCTTCCGCGACTTCCGGATTTTCTCCGGTTTCGAGCGCCTCGGCAGTTGCCTCGGTTGCTTCGCTGTATTCCCGCGGATATTTCTGACTCTCGCGCGGCGAAACGTACCCGCGGCGCACTTGATACAAGCAATAGGCAGACACGAAATAAGTCGCGCCATCGATTGCCAGAATCCCTGCGATTCCAGCGGTGTTGTAAAGGAAGCCGACGAAGGCTCCTGCGATGAGCATCCCGCTCTGCACGCCGACCAGCACCGCTGCATTCGCGCCGGTGAACTGGCTGGACGGAATCACTTCCTGCACCAGGGCGTTCACCGCCGCCCAGTACATGGCGGAGCCGATGCCGGTAATCAGCGTCATGGCATAGAGATGCCAGAGCTGCAGATGACCGCGCCAGGCGATGTACGCTGTGGCGAGCACAAAAAAGCCGCGGACGATATCCAGCAAGACGCCCAGGTAACGCCGATCCAAGCGGTCGATCAACACGCCGCCGAAAAATGGCACGAAAAGTCCCGGTAGGGTAACGACGATCACCTGCAAGCTGACTTTCACCGTCGAGTGTGTCGCCGCCAGGATGTACCAACTCACGCCCGCGAAGTTCATTCCGCTCCCGAAGAGCGAGACGAACATGGCGAGAAAGAAATAGCGGAAGCCGCGCTGCGCCCAGATCAGCTTCCAGTCCACCGGATTTGCCGCCGTCGTTGCCATGGAAGCCATTAGTTTACTATCGTGGGCGCCATCGACTGACAACACGTACCGTCGAAGAGTTACGCTTCAGGAACTAATTGGCAGAATGAGAGGTGAACCGCCGTGGGAAGCGAAGTGAAATGCACGGTCTGGCTGGGCAAGCAGGAGTCGGACGGAAAGGCATTGCTCGAAACGAGCGAGATCCTCTTCCGCGGCGAGTTCCGCCTGAAGATCCCCTTCTCCACGATCAAATCAGCGAAAGCTGTGGACGGCGAACTTCGCTTGCAGACAGCGGAAGGGCTGGCGGTCTTTCATCTCGGCGCAGTCGCTGAGAAATGGCGCGACAAGATCCTTCATCCGAAGTCGCGCATCGAAAAACTCGGCGTGAAGCCGGATGCGAAAGTTTCTTTGCTTGGCGAATTTGACGCGGATTTTCTTAATGAACTGGGCAAACTCACCAAGTCCGTGAACAAAGGCAAAGTTGCGGCGGAGTCGGAATTGATGTTTTTCGCCGCGCATTCGAAAGAAGACCTCATTGCCCTGCCGAAAATCTCGAAATCAATGGAGGGCGCGGCCGCTCTCTGGGTTGTGTATCCCAAGGGCCAAAAACACATCACCGAGAACGACGTTCTCGCCGCCGGCCGTAAGGCCGGCTTGAAGGACGTGAAAGTGGTTGGTTTTTCCGGGACTCACACCGCACTGAAATTTGTCATCCCGCTCTCCCAGAGATGAGACCTCAACACTTTTCTTCACCAATCCGTGCCAATTTCGAGTTTCACTTTTCCATTTTCATCTCTAAGATGGCCGCATGAGCAATTTGCTCGAAGTGCGCGGCCTCACGGTAGAGCTGCCCACACCGGCGGGTTGGGTGCGGCCCGTGAGCGAAGTGTCGTTGCGCATCGCTGCGGGCGAGTCACTCGGATTGGTCGGCGAATCGGGCAGCGGCAAGACAATGCTCTCACTAGCGCTGATGGGATTGCTCCCGCCCGGCGCGCGGGTCAGCGGCGAAGCATCGCTAGCGAGGGAAGCGTCTACGAAAAAGTTGACGGCGTTGAGTGAGCGCGAATGGCGCAACGTGCGCGGCGGCGAGATCGCCATGGTCTTTCAGGAGCCGATGACCTCGCTGAACCCGGTGATGCGCATCGGCGCGCAAATCGAAGAAGCCATCCGCGCGCATCACCCGCAACTGAAAAGCAGAGAAGTAAAACGCCGGACGCTCGATTCCTTGCGACTCGCCGCCGTCCCTCTGATCGCGGATGAGCCCACGACAGCGCTCGACGTCACCGTGCAGAAGCAAATCCTGGATCTGCTGGACCGCCGGCGCCGGGAACTCCAACTCGGTCTACTCTTCATCACGCACGACCTCGGTGTCGTTGCGCAAGTGGCCGAGCGCGTCGCGGTGATGTACGCCGGGCGCATCATCGAAGAAGGGCCCGCGCGCGAGGTCCTCGCAAGACCGCGTCATCCGTACACGCAGGGGCTGCTGAAAGCGTCGCCAACTCTCAAGCGCGGCGCGTTGACGCCCATTCCCGGCGCCGTTCCTCAGCTCACCGCGCTGCCGCCCGGTTGCGCGTTCGAACCCCGCTGCGAACTTCGCCGCTCCGAATGCGCAGCCGCCGTCCCCGCGCTTCGAATCATCGCCAGCGATCACGCCGCCCGCTGCATTCTGGTCTAATGGAAACTCTTCTCACAGTGCGTGAACTGCGCAAAACCTACCGGCGAGGCGGCGGCGTTTTTTCGCATGCTGCCGACGGCGAGCGCTTCACCGCCGTCGACGGCGTGAGCTTTTCCGTCTCCCGAGGCGAGACGTTCGCCGTCGTCGGCGAGAGCGGCTGCGGGAAAACCACGCTGGCGCGCATGCTCCTTCGGCTGATCGAGCCCGACGGCGGTGAAATCCGTTTCGAGGGACGCGATATCCTCACGCTGCGCGGAGAAGAATTACGCTCGCAGCGCCGCCAGATGCAGATGGTGTTTCAGGATCCGTTCGCCTCGCTCAATCCGCGCATGCGCGTCGGCGAAATCGTTGCCGAGCCTCTCGCCATTCATGAGCCCGGCCTCTCCGGGGCGGAGCGCCTGGCGCGCACGGCGGCGATTCTTGGCCGCGTCGGCTTAAATGAAGACGCCATGCGCCGCTACCCCCACGAATTTTCCGGCGGCCAGCGCCAGCGCATCGGCATCGCTCGCGCGCTAATTCTCCAGCCAAAACTCATCGTCGCCGACGAACCCGTCTCCGCCCTCGATGTCTCCGTCGGTGCGCAGGTGCTCCTCCTGTTGCAGGAACTCCAGCGCGAATTCTCCCTGACCTATGTTTTCATCTCCCACAGCTTGCCCGTGGTGGCCCAGGTCGCCACGCGGATCGCCGTCATGCGCGCCGGCCAATTCCTGGAAGTGGGCGGCGCCGAACAGGTGCTCCACCAGCCGAAAAACGACTACACCCGTGAATTGCTGTCCGCGGTCCCCGAATTACCTCGGGTGTGACCTCTCCTGAGACCTATACCCAATCCTTAGCGATTCTTCTTGCTTGGAACTGATCACTGAAAACTGACAACCTTTCCCTCATTGCGCTAGAATCCCCCCACTGAAATATTCCCCTGTACTCGTGCGTAGTCCACTTCAGAAGCCCGAACTACGCAACCTTATGGTGGAGGAGTCCTCGATGGCAACAACCCCTGTTCCTGCGCCGGAGTCGCAAGCTTCGATCAGTCCGATCGGCCGAATCGTCGGCGTTCTCTTCTCGCCCGGCCGCACCTTCGGAGATATCGTAAGAAAACCCAGCTGGGTGCTCTCGCGTGTGCTGACGACCATTCTTAGTATCACCGCCAGCTTCGCCATCAATCAACGAATCAACTGGCGCGAATTCATGAGCCAGCAAATCGAGAAGAGTCCCCGCGCCGCTCAGTTGACCGCCGACCAAAAACAGCAGCAAATCGATGGCGGAGCAAAGTTCTCTCCTGCCTTCACCTATTGCATCGGCTTTCTGGGCCCGATTCTCGCCGCCTTGGTTGTCGGCTTGATAATGTGGGGAGCCTACAGTCTCCTCGGCGGGGCCAGCACGAATTTCAGCACAGCCTTCAGCATCACTACGCATGCCTTCTTGACCGGGCTAGTGAGTAGTCCGCTCTTCATACTGATCTTATATTTGAAGCCTTACGGGACCGCGGACCTGGAGAATCCAGTCGCCGCGAATCTCGCCGCCTTTCTACCCGAGGACTCGGCGAAGTGGGTGGTTGCGCTCAGTAAATCCTTCGACTTCTTCACTTTTTGGACGCTGATCCTCCTCGCCATCGGTTTCGCCGCCGTGAATCCGAAGAAATTGAAGGGCGCTAAGTCGTTCACTATCGCCTTCACCGTTTGGGCCGTTTTCGTGGTGCTCCGCGTGGGCTGGGCGTTCATCTTCTCCTGATACACTTAATGGGTGAACTTTTCGTTTGAAGTAGCGAAGACGGATCCGACCGGCGCGCGGCGCGGCCGCCTGACCACGCCCCACGGCACCGTCGAGACTCCGTTTTTCACTCGCCAACACCTATCATTTGTATCTTCGCCCAGGGCACGAACTCGTCCGCAAACTCGGCGGCCTGCACCAATTCATGTCCTGGCCGCGCGCCATCCTCACGGATTCCGGCGGCTATCAGGTCTTCAGCCTTTCCGAATTGCGAAAAATGACCGATGAGGGCGTGCGCTTCCGTTCCCATCTAGACGGCTCGGAGCATCTCCTCACGCCGGAAAAAGCGGCGGAGATTCAGCTCGCGCTCGGTTCGGACATTGCCATGGTCCTCGATGAATGCATCGAAACGCCCGCGCCCCGTGAGAAAGCGGAGGCTGCGCTGAAGCGCACCACGGAATGGGCTCGGCGCGCGCGCATCTATTTTCAGGAATGCGCGCGGCGTAATGGAAATCTCAGCCAATGGCAATTCGGCATCGTACAGGGCGCAACGTTTGAGGACTTGCGTCGCGAGAGTGCGCGGCAACTTCTCGATCTCGATTTTCCTGGCTACGCGGTCGGCGGCCTCGCGGTCGGCGAGCCGCACGAAATGACCTGCGAAATGACCGCCGAAGTTACCGCGCTCCTGCCGCAAGATCGTCCCCGCTACCTCATGGGCGTCGGACGTCCCGAACAAATCGCCGATTACGTCGCGCTGGGCATTGACATGATGGATTGCGTGCTTCCGACGCGCGCCGCGCGCCACGCCTGCCTCTACACCAGCGAAGGCCGCGTGCTCATCAAGAACGCGCGCTACGCCCAGGATCAGCGGTCCATCGATCCGAACTGTTCCTGCTCCGTCTGCCGCCGCTACTCTCGCGCCTATCTTCGTCATCTCTTCGCCGCGGGAGAAATCACCGCGGCCATCCTCGCCACCCACCACAATGTCCACTTTTACCTTGACATAATGCGCCAAATCCGCGAGGCTATCGAGTTTGGGAACCTAGCGAATTTCTCATCAGAGATGCACGCGCGCTACGCTGCGGGTCCAGCCTGAAGGCCGGATCCCGGGGAGCACGCGAGCCATCCGCGGGGCACCAAAAGCAGCGAAAGTCGTAGCAGTTGAGGAGCGAGCAACTCTCTCCCGCGCGGCGTTTTTTATTTTTGGGACGGAAAAACCGGTGTCAGACGGGTATGACTCTCGAAGAAGTAAATATTCGTTTTGAATAAAAGTACTGAATACTGACAACTGAAAGCTGACAACTGATTCTCATTATGACGATGGCGACAATTCTACTTCAGGCTTCTGGCAGCGGCGGCTTTGGCGGCTTCTTAATCCCCCTCGGTCTCATGTTCGCCATCATGTATTTCATGGTGATCATGCCCCAGCAGCGCCAGCGCAAGAAAATGCAGGCCATGCTCGCGGAACTCAAGGCCGGCGATAAGATCATCACCAACGGCGGCATCTACGGCAGCATCAGCGGTATCGATGGCGATTCGGTCATTCTGAAAATCTCCAGCGAACCGCAGGTTAAAATCCGCATCGCGCGTGCGGCGATTGCTCAGGTGGAGGCATCGGAAGATGCAAAATAAGCCCACCCTTCGCCCAACTACGCGTCTTACTTTCTGACCATGAACCCCAATCTGAAGTGGAAAGCGCTGTTCATCTTCGCCGTCATTCTGTTCTGTATCTATTTCCTTGTCGGCTACCCGGTGTTCCCCACCTCGCTCGCCCAGGTGAAGGACAATTTCTCCAAGCAGATCAAGCTCGGCCTCGACCTCCAGGGCGGCACGCACCTCATCCTCCAGGTCCAGGTCCAGGAAGCCATTGCTCAGGAGACGGACACCACCGTGGATCGTCTGACCACCCTGCTGCGCTCAAAGAATATTCATTACGATGAAGTGCGCCGCGCCGACGACACGCACATCCTTGTTCGCAATGTAGATTCATCGCAACTCTCGGAATTTCGCGACCTCGTGTCCCAGCAATACAACAATGTCTGGGACATGTCTCCCGCCGCCGGTGATCCCTCCGGCTACACGCTGACCTTGCGCCCCGGCGCCATCGCCCAAATCCAGGAATCGACGATGACGCAATCGCTCGAAACTATCGCTCGCCGCATCAATGCGCTGGGATTGACCGAGCCGACCATTCAGCCCCGCGGTGGCCGCAACGCCAACGAAATCCTCGTCCAGCTCCCCGGCGTGGGGGACCCTGGTGAGGCTAAGGGAGTTATTCAGGCCGGCGGGCAGCTCGAGCTCAAGTTGGTCGAAGACCCCAGTACATACCCTTCCGTTGCCGCCTACATGTCGCAGCACACCGTGCTTCCGGCAGGCGCCGAATTGATGTTGGGCAGCTCCGAAGGCCGCAGCCCCACCGGAGTTCCCGACAGAAGCGAGGTTTGGTATGTTCTCAACCGCGCTCCGGTCGTCACCGGCCGCGACCTCCGCAGCGCCGTCGAAAATCGCAATACCTCCAATCCCGGCATGTGGCAGATAAATTTCACGCTCTCGCCGGAAGCTGCGCGCCGCTTCGGTCCTTTCACCGAGCAGAATCTTCACCGCCAAATGGCCATCGTTCTCGATCACCGGGTCCAATCCGCCCCGGTGATCAATGGCCGTATCGATGACACCGGCATGATTGAAGGAAACTTCAGCCAGGAGAGCGCCCACGAGTTGGCTTTGGTCCTCCGTGCAGGCGCGCTCCCCGCATCCATTAAATATCTCGAAGAGCGCACTGTGGGTCCGTCGCTTGGCGCGGACTCCATTCGTCACGGCGTTCAAGCTTCGGTACTCAGCCTTGTCGTTGTAATGCTCTTCATGCTCGTCTACTACCGCCTTTCCGGCGGCAACGCCGTGCTCGCGCTCTTCCTCAACCTGGTCATTCTCTTGGCGTTTCTCGCGATGTCTGGAGCCGTATTGACGCTGCCCGGCATCGCCGGCGTCATCCTGACCATCGGCATGGGCGTGGATTCCAATGTTCTCGTGTTCGAGCGCATCCGCGAAGAGCTGCGCAACGGCAAGTCCGCACCCGCCGCCGTGGATGCCGGCTTTGACAAAGCCTTCCTGACGATTATCGACACGCACGTGACAACTGTGGTTTCGGCGGCGTTTTTGGGTGTCTTTGGAACCGGGCCAATCCGCGGCTTCGCCATTACGCTTGTTGTAGGTCTGGTTGCCAACATCTTCACAGCTGTGTACGTGTCCAAGACAATTTTCCAGTATCACCTGGCGAAGATGGACCGCCAGGCCGAATTGAGCATTTAGAGCGTACTAGGACTTCCGGGGCGAGTCTCCCATTCGAATCCAAACGAGTGGGGAGTGGGTTCAAGGCGCGGGTTCCTCTACCTTTACGTAGAGGGCGCTCTGCCGGGAACATTCCACAACACCCGGTGTCTAAAGAAGGGAAGGCCGCATGATCGAGCTCTTTAAACAGCCCAATATCGACTGGATGGGCAAAGCCAAGTATTTCTATGCCTTAAGCGGCATTCTTCTCCTCGCTGGGTGGGCCTCGATTCTTTTCGGTAGCGGGATTCGCTACGGAATCGACTTCAAAGGTGGCACCAACGTGGATGTTCGCTTCGCGCAGCCTCCCAACGTCGACAAGCTCCGCAGCGGCCTCGTCGCGCAGGGGCTCGGCAACACCGAAATCCAGAGCATCAGCGATATTGCCAATCCCAATTCGAACGAAGTCGTCATCTTCGTGGAAGGCAAGGGTCAGGACGAACAGGCTCTCGAAGCCGGACGCGTGAAGGTTCTCGGCGCTTTGAGCGCTACCTATGGCGTTTCCGGCTCCGCCAAGCCCGATTTCAATTCCGCCACCCCGACTTCGCTCGCCGCACTCCTCACGGAAAAGGATCCCCTGCTTCTTTCCGCCAACGCTGGCGATCGTTACCAGCAGCTTGCCAGGAGACTTCTCGACTACCGCGACAAAAACGCTAACGGCGTGCTCACCAATTTCGAGGACCTCTCGAAAGTCGATGGCGTGACTGCGTCGGTCCTCGCCGCCGTGAAAGATGGCTACGCCCTCGGGCCCTTCGCGATTCGCAATGTCGAAATCGTCGGCCCCAAGGTTGGCGCCGAGCTTCGCAACCAGGCCATTCTCGTTACCCTCTATGCTTTGGCGGGCATGCTGGTATATATTGCCTTTCGATTCGAGTGGGTTTACGGGGCTGCCGCCGTTCTGGCCGTCTTTCATGACGTGCTGATCACGTTGGGATTTTTCTCGTTGCTGCACTTCGAGATTTCACTCACGGTTATCGCGGCCTTGCTCACGCTGGTCGGTTATTCCATGAACGACACCATCGTCATCTTCGATCGCATCCGTGAGAACAACCGCTTGCTGCGCAAGGAATCGTTTGCTGAGGTGGTCAACAAGTCCATCAACCAGACTCTTTCGCGAACGATCTTGACCAGCGGTCTGACTTTCCTTACCGTGCTCGTCCTGTTCCTGATGGGCGGCCAGGTGCTACGTGCTTTCTCCTTTGCCCTGGTGGTAGGGATTGTGGTAGGAACGTACTCCAGTTTTGGTATCGCTGCCCCGCTTGTCGTCGCCTGGAATCACTGGCGCGGACAGGGCGTGGCGGCAGGCACCGGACCCGCAGCCGGCAACAAAGCCCGCGGTAGCGAAAGCGTCTCCGGACGTCTTGCTCCCGCCGGGAGGAGGTAGGACCCATGTTTGAAGAAATGGTGATTTCCAGTCCGAATCCGAAGAAGACCAACAAGCCTTGGACCGTCGTCCTCTCGATGGTTATTCAGGCCGCCTTCTTGGGGATATTGATCCTGATTCCCCTGATCTACACCGAGGCGCTTCCGAAGACCATGATGGCGACGATGCTCACCGCGCCTCCTCCGCCACCACCCCCTCCTCCGCCACCCGCGGCTGTTCAGGTGGTTCACGTCAAGCCCCAGGCCCATTTGATGGATGCGGGCAAGCTGATGGCGCCGAAGGTCATTCCCAAGGATATCAAAATTATTAAGGAAGACGCCGAGCCCGATATGTCCTCTGGCATGAGCGGTGGTGTCCCGGGCGGCGTTGCCGGTGGCTCCATGGGCGGTGTGCTCGGTGGCGTTATCGGTGGCATGGGCGGAGCGCCGCCACCTCCCAGGCCTCACGCGACCGGTCCGCTCCGCGTCGGCGGCAACGTTCAGGCAGCGCGCATCATCAATCGTGTGCAGCCGGTTTATCCGCCGCTGGCGCGCCAGACCCGCATCTCCGGCACCGTGCGTCTGCACGCCATCATCGGTAAGGAAGGCACGATTCAGCAGCTCGAAGTCATGAACGGCCATCCTTTGCTGCAGCAGGCCGCGCTGGATGCCGTCCGTCAGTGGCGCTATCAGCCGACTCTTCTCAATGGCGAGCCCGTGGAAGTTGACACGACCATTGACGTGATTTTTTCTCTCAACCAGTAGTGCGGGCTGGCGTGCCGGTCGTGGGACAGGCGCGCCACTCCGGGTAGCAGTTTCAGCAAACACTCTCGTTGATCCCCGACCTGCTCGGGGTCACTTGAAACTTAAGGAGCAAACGAATGGTAGCTACTTTGTACGTTTATTCAGCCTTAATGCTGCAAGAGGCCAGCACCAGCTGGGACCTGCGCAGCATGTTGCACTCGATGAGCACCCTGGCGCTCGTCGTGGTCTTCATTCTGTTCGTCCTTTCCATCTATTCCTTCGGCGTCATGATTGACCGTGCGCTGATGTACAGCGCGGCCCGCAAGCAGTCGCGTGTTTTCGTTCAACAGGTTGCCGGCGCCCTCAAGGAAGGTAAGCTCGACGAAGCCATCGCCATCGCCGAGCGCAACAAGAAGAGTCACATCGCCAAGGTTGTCGCCACCGGCCTCTCCGAGTTCCAGTCCGCCTCGCAGCAGGTTTCGGACTCCGACGTCATCGACGCCGCCAAGCGCGGCCTCGAGCGCTCCGTCGCCATCGTCCACGCCGAAATGAAGCGCGGCCTTTCCGCCCTTGCCACCATCGGTTCGACCGCGCCCTTCGTCGGTCTCTTCGGCACCGTCGTCGGCATCTTGAACGCGTTTAAAGGCATCGCCGCCAACAAGGCAACCGGTCTGTCGGCCGTCGCCGGCGGTATC
>WNFC01005708.1_pt1 | contig 13654 bp, 15 predicted proteins | sample 5400541 | NCBI WGS metagenome assembly WNFC01 (sample SAMN13153342, study PRJNA577476) | soil metagenome | isolation source: 120 cm saprolite under Douglas fir tree site 2 hole 2 replicate 1 | place: USA:California | collected 2015-04-18
CGCCCCTAAACTGTTCAATTCACGTATCTTGACGGAACACTGCTGGCGCTCGCTGGCTCCGGTGCTGCTGGGCTATTCGCTGAATCCAAGCGCGAGACCACCTCATGCAGTTTGTTCGGCCCGAGATGGCTGTACCTTTCATCGTCCAACCTTGTGCCCGAGAAGATCGGCGATATCCTCAAGCGCAGCGCACTTCATCCGTAATTTGGTAGCGAACGAGTGCCGCAGATCGTGCCACTGAAAATCCGCAGTCCCAGCCTTCTCTATCGCTTGCGCGAACCAATGCCACCCGTTCTCCAACGGGTCGCCTTGTCTTGGCGGACTTAGAGACCGGCCAGAGCCGTCGCTGGTAGAGCAGTTTCAAGGCAGCCAAGGCTGCCGCGTTCAACGGAACGTGCAACGGCTCCCCGTTTTTGCTCGTGGGGATATTCAGCATGCGCCCTTCCCAGTCTACCATCTCCCAGGTCAGACCGTATTGACTGCCTTTGCGCAGCCCGGTGCTAAGCCCTAACTCGAATTCCGGCAGGTGCGACGGTCAATTGGTCTGAATGAGGCAATTTCGTCTCTTCGGGGTCTGTCAGTACTTGGAAGCAAGTAGCAGTTAAAGAGGGGAACGGAGAAAATGAAACGGCAAATTCCGCAAAACAAACCAGAACGCCGCTTGCTTCCGGCGAAAGAAGCAAGCGGCGCTCAGAGACCAAAAGAGACAAGGCTTACGCCAGGGGAGGGGCCGAACCCGATAGGCACTGCACTAGCCGTGAAAGATACGACGACGAAGGGCTCCGCTAAGACCCAAGAGTCCGGTACCCAAGAGTTAGGAGACTTTTCGTTTCCACCTTGACGCCGTTGCTGGGCCGGGCGTCACGCGTTGTTCAGTCAGAGTGGCGAAAGGCGGAATCGAACTCTAGGCGCTAAGAACGCGGCGGCGGATAAAACCACCGATCCCGAGGAGTCCACTCCCAAGCAGCAAGAGGGAGCCCGGTTCCGGCGTAACCACGCTCACGCTGGCGTTTTCGACCGTGCCGACCGGGCCGAGCGCAGCATTGATCGTGACGACGAAAGCACCGTTGCCATTGCCAGGACCGATGCCGGGGAATGATGCGTCGAAAGTGATCTTGCTTTCTCCCAGAAGATCCGGAGGCGTGACGTTGACGTTGAACATCGAGCCGGCAAGGGAAAAGTCGGTGCCGTCATTCAGCGAGATCGTGCCGGTTGTGGTGTTGAATAGCAGAGCGGAGGTCTCGCCAACTTCATCGCCTCCGTTAGTGTTGGTTGCAAACGTCAACGGGATACTAATGCTACCGTTAAAACCACCGCTTCCATCGGGAAGGACGCTCCCCCCGCACGGGCCGCAGTTATAAATCAGGGCGCCCGACGGAGCGGCATCCGCCATTGCTTGCGGCGCGAAAACGGCAACCGCCAACAGGCACGCAGCAATTGCCGAAATAACCTTAACCAGTTTCACCATTCTGTGTCCCCTTTTCGAGTTATAGAGCACTGCCCAATCCGTGTTTCCGACTGCTTTGAGTCTACTGCCAAAACCGATCAACTTATGTGTCGCGCCGTAGTCGAATAGCGCCCACAGGCACAAAGGAGCGCGTTCCGACGACGCAATCTAGGGCAATCCAGGTACCAGTCTCTGTCTTGTGTGGCCTTCGGCTAAATGATAGAAAGCACGTGAGATAGTGTTAGGCCGGGTGGCGCAACCTCGACCGTTCATGCAATAGGTTGCACACTTCCACCTAACCCGGTGTCATCCAGACCTCCAGGAAACCTGCGGCTGCGGCGCGACTCAATTCCCTGTTTTCCTGACGGCGATCGGTCTGAGCTGCTGGTCGCCCTATTCAGAGGTTGTGAGGGAGCTTAGTCACGGGGAGGGTGATATCCGAGGCGGCCGTTGGTTTCGCCGGCGGCGAGTTGGCGGACGCAAAGTTGCGTCAAGTCATTGTCGTTACATTGATATACCTGCGCCATTGGCAGGTCCGAGGGCTGGACCGCGTACTCGCCGGCTTCCATTTGCTGCGAGGCATTCGAATTGGCCGTGGCCACAGGACTGCCTTCCTCCACTCGGACACGGAATTGCTTTGAAGCGGGCTCATAATTTTGAAAGCTGAAACATCTTCCGATGCACGCGCGATCCACCATGTGGTGGACGTATGGCAGTCGCGAGTCCGGCGGCGCCCAAATCGTGGCCGTTACGCGTTCACCCCTCGGGAGACTCGCGACGAGCCTTTCGATTTGCGCTTCCATACGGTTCAGGGCTGCCGTGTCTTGATACAGAAAGGAAAAGAACACAATGGCAATGGCAGCGAAGCCGATCGCATGCCATTTTCTGGGCTGCATGAATGCGAGCACGCATAAACCCAGGGTTGCAGACACCGTCGTCAGCCGCAGCGCCAGCGCTCCCACCCAGCCGGAATAGAGGGGAAGGCGCAGCACGTCGGGCAGCACGTAAGTTGCGAAGACCACGACCCAGTGAAGTTCGAGCGGCAGCCGCAGTGGAACCCACGATTCCCGCTCCCCAGCACGCCGCACTCGATCGATCGCGAAGCATGCAATGCCGAATAAAAGAGCAAGGCCGGAAAGCACGTAATACTTAATGCCATACAGTGCGATTTGATCGCTGCCATTGTAGATTCCTGGCCCGAATGAATCCCAAACCGCAAATGCTTCGTAGTGATGCGAAAGGTACAAGCGGGCGGCAATCATGGCGACAACGGCCGACCCGGGGACGGCCAGCTTCCACCAACCGGGCAGGATTCTCCACAGAAAGATGTAGCCCACGCATCCGAGCAACCACACGAATCCCTGGGGATGCGCGACAAGCACCAAAATCGCCATCGCCACTGCAAGGGCGACATCTGTGCTTGCGACAGACGCAAATGGTTTGCGCCAAAGAATCGCCAGTGCCAGAAAGCCCAAGCCGAGCGACAGGTAATAATTGAAAAAGCCGATGTTGAAGGTCCACCCGTAAGCCAGCATGGCCAGACACGGCAGAAGAAGCCAAGGCGCTCGACCAGTGACTGCTACCTGGAGAGCGAACACGCCCCAGAAAAAAATCAATGTGCACAGGGGCACTACAATTTTCTGCGCCGCAGCTAACCCGAACCAGTTGCCGAACTTTAGCAGCAGTAGATCAAACAGGACGTTGTTCCATTGCCCGGCGATGTAGAGTCCAGGTGCTTGGCCTTTTTCGATCAATTGCGCCAGCCAGGCGTTGTACGCATGGCTACCTAGGTCTCCGGCCTCGATGCGGCGGTGCCAAAAGCAAGGAATCAGCAGAGCGGAGGAAATAAACGTGAAGCGCAGCCAGTATTGGCGCAGAAAGCGCGCCGCTGCCACAAGACAGGATGCTTGTTGCTCGGTCTCCATCTTCTCGTTTACGTATGCTTGCTGGTGGTGGTCGAGTGTGAGCGCGCAGAGTAGCACAGGCGCGCGCGGGCATGCCAATCCTCAAGCCTCGGAAACAAATCCGCAGTTTGCGATGAATGTGAAAAAAAACTACCTCGACGGCTGGCTGTCGCCCAGTCTCTTCAGGCGGTCACGAAGCCTTCGCTGCAGCGGAGTGGGGGTATTGGGATTGAAGGCCACCAAATACCAGAGGGGCTGGCTGCGATCTCGGCTCAACCAGGCCAGTGTCGAAGCGTCGGCATTCGGATGCCGCGCCACGTTTTCGCGTATCGCCCCATACGGGTGCTTGGCAAGTTTATGCAAAGTTTTTGCGTTCGAGCGAGGGTGCTCGCTGATTAGCCGCAACAGGTAATAGTCTTCCCCCGGAGCTTGCTTGACCAGTTTCTCGAGCATCTCCGGCTTGGCGTCTGCACTGAGCACCAACCCAATCTTTTCATCCCAGGCGGTATTGATCTGATTGAGTTCGCGCGTCCGGGCGTGAATGAGCTCTTCCAGAACCCGGCGTTCCTGCTGCATGCGGGCAATCGGCAGTTGCGTGCCCTCCAGCGAATCCAATACGCGGAGCAGATGCTGCCGCTCGCCAAAGACAATCTGCGAGGTGCGCGTGCTGGGGCCCTTTTCCTTTTCTTTATGCTGCACCAAGTCGGAACGTCGCATTATGTTGGCTGCTCCAGGCAATCCCCTCCCGAGCTCGTTCCAGGGATCGTGCCTCCGCGTGCTTTGTGTCTATTGCGTTAGGCCACAGCGTGAACCCGTTGCGGTGGCCAATGCGGATTATGTTCCGCACGTTCCTCAGGGTAAAGTTACCAGCGTACGGAATGTGCCCGATGTGCTACCGTCCGCGGGCCACGTTTTTGCTCGTAATAGCGAGGATGAATGGCTATGTCGGCGTTTGAGGAATACAAAGATGAGCTGGAACATTTCGAGCAGATGTTGGGGCGCGAACGCGGCCGGCTTGCGGTAGCGCTGGACCGCGTGACCAATGCGCTCGTTCTCGTCGGGCAGCACGGCGTGTACTGCACCAGCCAGCGCAATCCCGCAGTTCCTGCGATGGACATCGGCATCGTCGTGCAAGAGCTGACGCACGCCAAAGAACTGGTTCAGTCCGTGATGGAGGAACTCCGCCAAGCCAGAGAAGATCTGCGTTAAGGCGGAGCCGTCGATTCATCGAGCGACTCACTGCGATATCAGGAATGGATTCGTATGGCGCTCTTCGCCGATGGTCGTTCGTGGTCCATGCCCCGGGTGCACAATGGTCTCGTCCGGAAGCTCCATCAATTTGCCTTTCAGCGAGGCCAAAATATCTTGCATCGAGCCGCCCCATAAATCCGTGCGGCCAATACTGCCGGCGAAGAGCGTGTCTCCCGCGAAAAGTTGCGGCGCCGCTAGCGTAATCTTCCCGGCATCAGACGGCAGATACAGCGAGACGCTTCCCGGCGTGTGCCCCGGGGTATGAATCACCTGCGCTTCGAGTGATCCCCACTGCAGCGCGTCGCCATCCGTGAGCAACTGATGTACATCGGTCAAATCTGGAGGAACAACACCAAGAAATGCTGCTTGGACATCCATCGCTTGATACAGCGGCAGATCCTCGCGATGCATCATGACGGGAGCGCCGGTGTATTTGTGCAGCTTGCTCAACCCGCCGACGTGATCGATGTGCGCGTGGGTGCTGACGATCGCTTTGACGGTGAGTTTATGACGTCCCAAAAGGTCCAGAATGCGGCTGACCTCATCGCCGGGATCGACCACCAGCGCTTCGCGCGTGACCGGATCCCCGATAATCGAGCAATTGCATTGCAGCATCCCCACGGGAATGGAGATGTGAATGAAGCCTTGCTTTTCCACGCCAACTGCCGGTGTCAGCTCGTCCATCTTTCGGAGTATAACATTCACCCTTCGGCTCCAACATCGGTCGAAAACGCGCGCATAAGCGGTTTGCTACACTGTACGCAGCGGCCATCGCCGCAATACCGATGCAAGCCGATAGCGCACCAGTAAGGGAGACGCCGCTCGGTTGGCTTCACCAACAGACCGGAGCGCGAATGGGTGTGTGGTTTGGCTGTGCGTTAGCCAACGATTTCGGTGACTGGCAGCGCGAATATTGGTTCACGCACAAGTCCGTCGCGCTGATCGACAAGAATTACCGCGCTTATCTCTCCTTCACCGGTCCTGATCGCGTCCGCTATCTCAATGCGATTCTCACCAACAACATCAAAGATCTTGCGCTGTCTCAGGGGACGGTATCCCTTTTGCTGAATCCGCAGGGCCACATTCTGGCTGAAATTGAAACCTATGGCCTGGCTGACAGTTTGTTCTGCGTTTCTTACGCGATGATTCGCGAGGCCCTTATCCAGACGCTCGACAAATACATCATCATGGATGACGTTACCCTGACCGATGACACACCTCGCTTCGGAACCTTGGCACTGGAGGGCCCGCAGGCCGCCCGTCTCGCACGCGAATTAACGGGAGTCGATCTGACGGCCCTCGCTGAACTTGCCCAGAAGGACGCCACCGTCGCCTCAATTCCCTGCACCGTCATCCGCCGCTCACCGGGAGAGTTTGTGGGCGCAGAGTTTTTGACCGAACGCCAGCACTTGGAATCTCTTTGGCAAATGCTGAAGGATAAGGCCGTGGCTGCGGGTGGCGGACCGGTCGGCTATACAGCGTTGAGCACCCAGCGCCTTGAACAAGGCGTGCCGTGGTTCAGCTATGACTTTGGGGAAAAGCAGATTCCTCACGAAGCTGGTTTGGAGAACACTCATATCAGCTACACCAAGGGCTGCTACACCGGGCAGGAAATCGTGGAGCGCGTGCGTTCGCGCGGCCAAGTGAATCGCCGCCGCGTCTCGCTGGTTTTCAGCGGCTCCATTCCGGCTCCGGGCGAGTTGCTAACTGCCGAGGGGAAAGAGGCCGGCTACATCACGAGAGCAGCATTCTCCCCGAGGCTCTCGCGCGCCATCGGAATGGGCTATGCGCGGAGAGAGAGCCGCTCCGTCGGAACCATGCTTGAGTGGAGAGAGGGCACCGCAACGGTCGCGAAATTCCGGGAAGAGTCTGGCGGGGCAGTTGCAAACAACTGAGCAGAGATTATTCCGCCGCGGCGCTACTCGCCAGCAACGGCGTCAACATGCGACCGAGCCGCGCACGGTCTTCCTGACTCATGGCGATGAATTGGACGCCCATGCCTCGTTGCGGAATGATGCGTCGCACCACAGCCCGCGCGCGCACTTCCCCAATCATCGGCAAATCGAGCAGGACCTTCACCATGCTGCGCAGCGGAACCGGCTGGCGTGTTAATACAAACAGTCCGCCCAGGGCCACGCTCTCGAGATAAGAAACAGTGCGCCGCGTGCCGGACTGCCACGCAACGACGAAACCCTTTGGCGGACTGACGCGCGGATAACGCCTCTGCTCCACGTACACCATGATGGGGCACCATTCAAAGCGGGCAGGAGCCAGTAAGTGTTTGTCAAAATCGCTGGCGCGTCAAGCGTTATGTTCCACGAGAGTGGGTTGTAACCTCGGCCCATCGGCCTGCCGAACTCGATGATCACTCAAACTCGCGCCTAGGCGCCGATTGCTCCTGACCGCAGCGCCCGGGAACAATTTCCGCCATGGAATAGTTTTCTCCGCGAATGGGTGAGCCCGAAAGGCGCCGCAGCATAGCGATTTGCCCCACGTGCGTCAGGGCGTCCGCTATGCCGCCCTGAAAAATCTTTTCCGCCGGAGCGCGCAACGGTTCTTGTGAAGCGAGGAAATCGTCAAATGCTTGCAGGATAGCGAAGAAACGTTTGACTTCTGCATGCCACGGCAGCGGCTCTGAATCACGCCACGCCGTCTGCCCGCGAGCCATCGATAACGCCCAATCAAACAAATCGCCCATGTGCGCGAGAATTTTCGATGGCGCACGCGTGCTCTCACCGCTCCGGAATTCTGCAAACGATTCCGGAGCGTCCCGGACCGCTTTTGCGGCGCGGTAAGCCACGGTCGCGACACTGTGCCGAAGAAATTGGCGTACCGGATCCAGTGCGACACTCATCGTGGGCCTCTCTTCCGTTGCGATTTGCAACAGCTCTTCGCGCGGGAAGAGAGTATACGACTGCCACGGGTACGCGAGAGGATTGACTACCGGCTTTTCGCCAACGCGTGCATCACCGCCGGGGACGACAATAAGATTGGAAAGCCGTTCGCCTCTTGGGTTCCCGTTAATTTGGGCCTGGTTTACTTGGTCAGAGAGCCGCGCCGCAGCACCGCGCCCAAGTCCAGGCTAATCCCGAACGAGAACGTGTTGAGCCGCAAGGGAACGCTGCGGCTATAGTCCACTTCGAGATCGATGGTCTTTATGGGCTTGAATTCCGCGCTGAGGTTGAAACCGTTATCGCGGGTGAGGCTTGCGCCACCGCTCGTGACGCTGCTCGACAAGTATCCCTTGCGATCCGTGGTTGTTCCTGTCGCGCTGCACTTCGTCCCGGAACCGCAACGAAACACGCGGCTATACTCGGTCTGATTTCCCCACGGTGCGACGTCATAGGCCGATGCCGACAAACTGATCGGACCGGCGTCCACTTCCGTGCCCGCCTCGAATTGCGCGTTGTAACCAAACGTCATGTACGGCCTGCGAAAGTACTTGGTATCGGGAAGGGTGTTGCCCGCTCCTGCATCGATGAACGGCGTGAACATTCCCCAACCGTGCTCGATGTGATTGGTCCAGTTCCAGGTGGCGTGCCCGTTGCTGAGGCCCTTTTTCGTATTCCCCGTTGGCGCGCCGAGATGCACCGTCGATGCATAGTTCACCGTTTTTCCCGGAAACAGCCACTTCAGGTCCGCGCCAAAGTTGCCGATGCCGTTACCGGAAACCGCTCCAGGATTTTTCGCTTTGACGGAAGATGGCGTGCCCACGAAATAATAGGGAACGCCCAAGCTCACGCCAAAGTGGTGCGAAAAGTTGTAGCCTATCCCGGTCCCCAAATCGTACACGCTGCCATCGCTGTCCGTGCTGCCCTCGAAGCGCACGCCCATGTTCCAACCAGGATAAAAACCAGAGTCCGATTTCACCGGTCCACTCGCCGCCGGAGTCGGACTTTGGGCGCGGCCAAGCAGTGGCCATGCCGAGAGTAGGACGAGCGCCGCAAGCGCGCCGCGATAGCAAACCTTCGCAAAACAGCTCGATTCGCTTCTACCAAGTCTTGCGGATTGCATTTTCTCCCCCAATTCGATGTTTGCGGAACGACATTTCCAGCATAGAAGAGATGCTTGCGACTAAGGCAGAAACAGCGCAGGCAGATTTCTCAGGCAGAAACTGTCCCAACGGCCAGTTTGGTCGCCGCACCTTTCTGAACAGAAGACTCCCTGCTCATGTAACGAGTCTTGGGATCACCCAAGGTAGTCTGGCCCCTCTCATAAAAGTGCTCGCCCTAAATGAGTCTCAGAAGGCACAATACTGCCGCGACACGGCGATTTGGCCCAAGTTCCAAACAAGGGCATGCCCCGGCCGGCTTCTCCGTCGGATTGAGAGGGGAAGGCGAGCCATGACAGCAGATGTGCAACACCTGCCAGCGGCCAGAGCCGAGATTGGGGGTTCTTTTGCAAAGAAACTTAGCTATTTTCTTTTTTGCGCTGTTCCCATCAATGGTTTTGGCACAACGGGAAGAACAGAAGCCAGAAGTCCCTGTCGATAAGTGGGCCGGGAAAACCATCATGTTGATCGGCGCCCACGCCGACGACGACGCGTTGTCGCACGGCACGCTGGCGATGCTTCAGGCTCACGGAAATCAGGCTTATGTCGTTACGCTGACCACTGGGAATGTCGGCACGCAAGATCCAAATCTGTCGCGAACGCAGCTCGCGCAAATTCGCCGCCAGGAAGAATTGGCGGCGCTTGCAGAGCTTGGCATTCCTAGCGACCACTACATCAACCTGGGCTATGACGACGGGCTGCTCGAATTTGAGGATCGCAAGGCGGTGGTCGAAAATCTCGTTCGTTGGATTCGTAAGATGCGACCGGATGTGCTCTTCGCCTGGGATCCGGGCAGGAATTATCAACGGTGGCACAAGTCTGACCACCGCGCTGCCGCGTATTTGGCCGCGGACGCCGCTCGGGCTGCGATGTGGCGCTTGCTCTTCGAGGGCCAGATCACACAAGAGGGCCTTAAGGAATACATGATCCCTGAATATCTCTTTTACAATGACTACGATCACGAAGATGAAAACACTTTCGTGGATATCAGCGAGTTTGTCGAAAAGAAGGTGAATGCCGGAGCAAAGTACGTGAGCCAGTTTGGACCCGGCTGGAAAACCTACAAAGCCAATCTTTCCGAGACCGAATTGAAGGCCATGAAAGACCTAACCCGCAGCCATATCCGCATAAAAGACGGAAAACCGATCGAGGGATTTCGCTACTACCGAGGTTTGCCAGATGCCCTCGGAAAGTAGCCTCCAACTACAGAAGTAAACAAGCCAGGCGGCCGGCCGGGACCCTACCGCTTCGCTGGTGGGCCATTGCGCTTGTGCTCTTCGTCCATGCGCTTAAGGAATTCCTCAAATTTTGGGAGCTGTTCCGGGGTGAGAATGGTGCGCACTTGCGCGCGGCCCTTTTGACGTACCTGTTCCAGTTGCGCGTCCAGTTGCGCGTCCATCTGGTCGTGGATGGCTTTCGTCTCCCTGTGGCGTTGCAGGAGAATGGCATCGAGCTGCTGGGCCTGCTGTGGAGTAAGCGCAAGGTCGCGAGTAAGCTGCTCAACACGTCGCCCGCGACGCTCCGGCTCGCTTCGTGGCGCGTTGGCCGCGCTTACCGGACGGTGCGCGAAGAGATAGCCTAGAACGCCGCCTAGCGTTGCCCCAAGCAGAAAGACGGCGCCAACCCACAAGGCAGCCTTGCGCCTAGCGGTACTATCGTTCATTGGCCCCTCTCCAGACTGATGAGACCGTCATCTTGCGGAGGGGGCGTCGATGGCGTATCAAAGAGCGTTTCCATGCCGCTTTCGTTGCCCGATTTTTGTGTTGAACTAGGCGACTGGTAAAGCCAGGTGCCCGCCAAAAGAAGGGCCAGCGCAGAAATCCAGGTAAGCCGGGCGGCAAGCTTAGGCACGACCGTCCAAGCCTCCTGAGACCGCCGCAGGCTCGATTCGCGAACGGCAATGGCGGCCATAACCCGGGGAACAAACCAGGGGCCCGGCTCTACCGACTGAGGCGGCATCTTTAGCAGAAGGGCGCGGCTGAGGAATAGTGCGTCTGCCGCTGCCTTGCAATCGGCACAAGTGGATAAGTGGTTTTGCAGCCCGGCCGGCAGAGCCGCCGTGTCAGAGGTGATCTCGAGTGAGTCGCGAAGGCGCCTACAATCTTCTCGATTTTTCCGTGAGCTGAACATTTTGTGCTCCTTACAAATTCCCTCAAGACGCTGTGTTCCAAGTTGGAACAGTCGCCTCTGCTCTTAGCGCGAGCCTCGCTTGTGGGCTTGGCTCACGATCCGCCGCCGGGCACGAAAGAGGCGGACCTTCACCGTGTTTGCATTTAGATCCATCATCTGGGCAATCTCTTCGACTGCAAATCCTTCCACCTCTTTGAGAATCAACATCATGCGGTCGCGCTCGTCGATACCGGCAAGCAAACGGTCGACGTGCTGCCGCATCTCCAGTGTTTCGCTCGTGTCAGGTCCCAGATTCTCGTGCTTCTCCGAGCCGTCAAGCTGCCGAGCCTGCTCTTCGCTGAGGTCAGACTCATAGATCAGAGGTCGCACCTTCTTCTTCCGCAGCAGATCCCAGCATTCGTTCACCGTGATTTTGTAGAGCCAAGTGCTGAGCGCGGCTCGCTGGTCGAAGCGCTTCAGCGAGAAATAAGCCTTGACGAACACCTGCTGTGCGATATCCTCCACATCTTCGCGTCTCCGCAAGATTCCGCCGGCGACGCCGAAGACGCGGTGCTGGTGACGGCGCACAAGTTCCTCGAAGGCCTCCTTGTCTTCAGCCTGGGCCCGGCGTACTAGTTCTCGGTCGTCGGGGACCTCGGAAGGTCGCGCCGGGCTGGCTTTAGCAGCTGCCGCGGCGGCCATAGCGCGGAGTTCTGATTTTGGGACGTGCGCCATGCCTTCCAGGTTACGCCTGGCTTTCCACAGTTTTCCTCAGCCGCACCATTTGTTTCACTCCTTGACCAGCAAGTTGGTACTTGCACACATCTTATCTATATGGAATAATACCTGCATGATTATTGGTGATCGCCTCCGCGCTTTGCGTGAGGAAAAGAAACTCTCCCAGGGCGATATCGAAAAACGTACGGGTCTTCTTCGCTGTTACATCTCCAGAGTCGAGAATGGCCACACAGTTCCGGCCATTGAGACGCTGGAGAAGATGGCCCGTGCTCTCGAATGCCCACTCTATCAACTCTTCTACGACGGCGAAGAGCCGCCCGTACTGCCAAACCTGCCTAAGCGAAAGTCTTCGGACGACATTGCCTGGGGCACGAGCGGCAAAGAGGCGCGCTTTCTCAACAAGCTTCGCAGATTGTTGGGCAAAGCCGACGAAGAAGATCGCAAGCTCATTCTATACATGGCCCAGAAAATGGCCAATCGCTAGTCCCGGAAGGCTTAGCATTCCGGAATTAGCGGTTAGAATGAACTGATTTCACGAGACGGGCCGCGCACGCCCCGCAAGGCGCGGCCGCTTTGTGAGGTCCGGCATTTCTGTCCCCGTTGGGTCCTGCTCTTGCGCAATTTTCCTTCCGCCCCCAGGTTTCCACTGTCACGTTCCGTGGCTATTCCCACTCAATGGTGCTGGGGGGCTTAGAACTGATGTCGTATACCACGCGGGTCACGCCCGGAACTTCATTCACAATTCGCGTCGAGATTCGCTCCAGGACCTCTCCGGGTAAGCGCACCCAATCCGCGGTCATGGCGTCTTCCGACTCTACTACTCGGACCACAATGGTCAAACCGTACGTCCGGTAGTCACCCATGACGCCGACGCTACGCACCGGCAGAAGCACCGCAAAGGCTTGCCAGACTTTTTCGTAAAAGCCCGCCCGACGGATCTCTTCCACGACAATGGCATCCGCTTCCCGCAGAGTCGCTAGGTTTTCGGTACTTACCTCGCCCAGTAACCTAACTGCTAGCCCCGGGCCTGGAAACGGATGTTTCACTAACAGCTCACTGGGCAGACCCAAATCTCGTCCGACGCGGCGAACTTCATCTTTGAAGAGGTCGCGCAGCGGCTCAATCAAGGCAAAGGGCATTTTCTCGGGTAGGCCGCCCACGTTGTGATGGGTCTTTATCGTGACCGAAGGGCCTTTCACAGAAACTGATTCAATGACATCGGGATACAGTGTTCCCTGCACCAGGTAAGCGATCTCTCCGTGAGCTTCGTTCTTTTGCAGCTCCATGGCTTTTTCCGCGAAAACAGAAATAAATTCCGCGCCGATAATCTTGCGCTTGCGTTCGGGATCAGTGATGCCCTTTAGCTGCGCGAGAAAGCGCTTCGAAGCATCGACACCGATGACTTGCAGACCGAGGCGATCGCGCAGCATTTCCAGCGTGTGCTCGAATTCGTTTTTGCGCAACAGGCCGGTGTTGACGAAGATGTTTGTGAGGCGCTCGCCGATGGCGCGATGCACGAGGACCGCAGCGACGGTGGAATCGACACCGCCGCTGAGCGCGCAAATGACCCGGCTCTTCCCTGCTTTCGCTCGAATCGCTTCGGTGGTTTCTTCGATGAAGGCCGCGCCACTCCACTTCTTTTCCGCCTTGCAGACGCGGAACAGAAAATTGCGGAGAATTTCCGTGCCGCGGTCGGTGTGACGGACTTCGGGATGAAACTCGACCGCGTAGATTTTGCGCTGCGGATCTTCGACGGCGGCGACCGCGTTTTGCGTGCGGCCCACGGTTCGAAAGCCAGGAGGGAGCCCCACGACGTGATCTCCGTGGCTGTTCCAGATGCGCAGCGAGTTGGGAAACTCCGCGAAGAGCTCGGATTGGTGAGCGGCACTATCGATGTTCAGAACGGCGCTGCCGTATTCACGACGCGACGCCGGCTCCACTTTCCCGCCCAGGTGGTGGGTGAGCCATTGCATGCCGTAACAGATTCCCAAGACTGGGATGCCCAGCGAAAGAACGGCCGGATCGCATTTGGGAGCTTGCGGGTCGTAGACGGAACTGGGTCCGCCGGAGAGCACAATGCCGGTTGGCTCGAGCTTGCGGATTTCGTCAAGCGTGGCGGTGCACGGGAGAACGGAAGAGAAGACTTGCTGTTCG
>WNFC01011162.1_pt1 | contig 13653 bp, 10 predicted proteins | sample 5400541 | NCBI WGS metagenome assembly WNFC01 (sample SAMN13153342, study PRJNA577476) | soil metagenome | isolation source: 120 cm saprolite under Douglas fir tree site 2 hole 2 replicate 1 | place: USA:California | collected 2015-04-18
AGGCTGGAGTAAGGCGCCGAACCATGTACACCGTGAATACGGGTGTCGGGAACCTTTCCGGTCAGGCCGGTGCCTCCGGTTAACAGGAACTCATCGTAGTCTATCGGGTGTCTGGACAACCCGTCTTCGGACGACGAAGCATCACCCAGGGTGCACATTCCATTGCTCGTGCACGCGCTCGTTGGTCCTCCATTCAGCGGCACTGGGAGGATGGGGTAAAGGGTTTTTCCGGCAGTGGGGCTAAGCTCATATAGAGAGTGGCCCGTAACATCGGCTGAATACTGGTTCGCCTGTGCGTAGTTTGTACCAGGCGCACCGCTCTCAGTAATAATCTTCTCGGAAAGGAGATTGTTTACACTCTCGGCGGCTTTTGGTTTGTAGGTGGCAAAGAGATGGTCGAAGGTACGGTTTTCACCGACGATGATGATAACGTGCTTGATGGGCGTACTTGTGCGATTGTCGTCCGCCCTGACGCTTCCCACCAGAGGTCCAAAGAAACTGAATTGAATCATCGCAAGGAATGCGAGACCCAGGCGTGCTCCGTTCAACATTCTTCCGGTTGCTTTCTTGAAGGCCATACTTTCGTTCCTCCCTTTCTAAATGGTTTCTGTTTTTCGCAACACGAAGGGCCGTGCATCGCGGAGAGTGCACTGCCAACATTACTGGTCCGTTCCTTGCGTATGAATTTAGTAAAACACCCCAATTCTCCACTCAGGAAAGAACCGCAGAGGACGAGGGCCTGTTGAGGGACGAGACTTACTCGGGCTGCAAGGATGAGCAAGTTGTACGAGTCAATCTACCCAGCTCTAGTCAACCGTCAGGACGAGGATGCCGGCGGGACGAATAAAAGTACGGGATCTCCTGTATTTTAATCTGGAGAATGCAGCAGCACGGCACATTCAGAGGCGTGATATTCCGAGTCACCCCGCCTCCCCCTCAATCTTACAGGTCAGGGTCTGACTTCCGCTCTATTTACCCTGCGTGATCGAGGCCAATTCGAGCCTTGTCGTCAGTTGCGTTGCCGGGTCAAGTTTGTAGGCGCTCCAATTCCGATTCTCTAGTTGCAAATCAGTGCGAAATCTCTTCGAGTGCGAGCCCTCTGGTGCGTGGCCCAAAGATGCCAATGGACAGCACGACCATCAGCATGCTGGCCGCGATGAATGCGAAAACGCCTCTCGTGCCGAAGTTCTCGAGAAAAAAGGCGATCATGAAGCTTGTGAATATTGTTGAGAGACGGCTCCAGGAATAGACGAACCCAATCGCGCGGGACCGGATCCGACATGGAAAAAGCTCGGCCTGATACGCATGAAGGGAATAGGACAGGAGATTATTGGAAAGCGTGATGAACATTCCAAAGACGATCAGCAACTCGGTGCTCGTCTGCCGCGCGAAGAGCAGGCCGAACGTAGCCGTGCCGATCGCGGCGCTGACGATTTGCCATTTGCGTTCGAACCTGTCGGCAATCAGCGCGCATAGCAACGGACCAATCGGATAGATCACCGCAATGATGGCGGAGTATTGCAGGCTATTGGTAACGTTTGCGCCCTTGGAGGCCATCAGCGCCGGCACCCAATTGCCGAATCCATAGAAACCGATCGTTTGGAAGAAATTGAAAACGACCAGCATTAGAGTTCGCCCCCCGTACGGCGCCCCCCAGATCTCGGAAAACGTTCCCACCCCGCCTTTTTCTGAAGCCGCAGCAACAGGCTCGCTCAAGGGACGGCCGAGTTTGGCTTCGACGCGGGCCTCGATTTCGGAGGTCGCCGCGCTGGCTTCCTCAAGCCTGCCTTGCTGGGCCAACCAACGCGGAGATTCGGGGATACTTCGACGGATACCCCAAACCGCGACTGCGCCGAAGGAACCCAGAAAAACCACCCAGCGCCATCCGGCTAGGCCCAAAGGAGCGCGGGGAACCAGGACCCAAGATACAAAAGCGACGAACGGGATGGCCAGAAACTGGACGGACTGATTGATGGCGAACGCTCGTCCGCGGATGTGCTTGGGAACAAGCTCGGAAATATAGGCATCGATCGTCACCAATTCCACGCCGATGCCGAGGCCTGAGATAAACCGCCACAGATCGATCCCGACGTTTGTGCGTTGCAACCCCATGGCGATACTTGCCGCCGTATACCAAAGCAACGAGAACGTGAATATGGCGCGCCGTCCAAAGCGGTCCGCCACGGATCCAAACACGATCGTCCCGACAAAGAGTCCGGCAAAAGTTGCGGCGGCGAAGGAGGCCTGGTCCGTGAGACCAAACAATCCGTTTTCCCCGGCTCGAAAAATTCCGCTCGAAATTAGACCCGGGCTCAGATAGGCAGTTTGAAACAGGTCGTACATTTCAAAGGCGCCGCCGAGAGAGAGCAGGATGACCAGCCGCCAGATCTCCCAGCAAGCGGGAAGCCGGTCAATGCGTGCCGTGATTTCCGCTGCATTACTTCGAGACATGTCTTTCTCCCGTTGGAAGTGCGGCGCATTTCCGACTCGGGTGCGGGCTCCGCTTGTCTACGCTGAGTTCCGAAGGGGAGTCCGACGGAATATTGTTCGTTGCCCCTGAATGACTAGAAAATTCCCGAGCGGCCTTTTGCAAGCGACTCTCCCGGCAATTCAATATTCAGCTGGTGCAAATCGGTGGCCTGAAGGTCAGGGAGCCTTTGCACGGCATCGAGAAATCTTTGGGATTCCTGGGATGAAATAATCCGCTCGGTGAGGATTTGAAATTTCCGGATGTAGTCAGCACGTCCGAATGGTTTGGCGCCCAGCGGGTGCGCGTTTGCGACCGCCAATTGATCCTCGATCCGCGTGCCATGCTTGAGCAGGATCTCAACACGTCCACCGAAAGCTCTTTCGGCGGGGTCGGTCGCATGATAGCGGCGAGTCCACTCTTCGTCTTCCCGAGTTTCGATGCTGCGCCAGAGCCGGATCGTATCCGGGCGGCTGGCGCGTTCCGGCGTGTAGCTCTCAATATGATGCCAGCGGCCATCTTGAAGAGCCACGGCGAAGATATACATGATGGAATGATCGAGAGTTTCCCGGCTGGCTTTTGGATCGAACTTTTGCGGATCATTCGCGCCGGTGCCGATCACGTTGTGTGTGTGGTGGCTGGTATGGATCATCACCTTTTCGATTTGTGAGAGATTGGAAAATTTTTCTCTCATGCGGAAGGCGAGATCGATCAGTGCTTGCGCTTGATACTCGGCGCTATGCTCCTTGGTAAAACTTTCCAGTATGGCGCGCTTGGGTTCGCCCGGCCCGGGGAGCGCCACCTCATAATGTGCGTCCAGCCCGTCCAGCATCCATGCGACGACGCTATCTTCTCCTTCATAGATCGGGCTCGGCGACTCTTCGCCACGCATCGCGCGATCCACCGCTTCTATCGCCATTTTTCCGGAATGCGCTGGAGCGAATGCCTTCCAACTGCTGATCTCGCCCTTACGTGACTGGCGGGTGGTGAAGCTCACGTGGACCGCCTGCTGGATCGCCTGATAAATCGTATTCACTGGCAGACCAAGCAGCGCTCCGATTCCCGCTGCTTGCGCGGGACACAGATGCGCGATGTGATCGATTCTGTGCCGATGAAGGCAAATTGCCTTGACGAGATCGATTTGAATTTCGTACCCGGCGGCAATTCCGCGAATGAGATCTTTTCCAGTCTTCCTCATCGCTTGAGCTACCGCAAGGATGGGCGGGATGTTGTCTCCGGGATGAGAATAGTCCGCACCTAGAAACGTGTCGTGCATGTCCAGTTCGCGGACCGCCGTGCCGTTCGCCCAGGCCGCCCACTCCGGACTAAAGAGTCGTTGAGATGTTACGCCGAATATAGTTGCGCCGTCGTCGCGCGGATGGCCAAGAGCCATCTCTCGAGCTGCAACGACTGGGCCGCGGTTGATCGCGGCAATCGCCACTGCAGCGTTGTCGATGATGCGGTCGATGATGAGATCAGTCACATCGGGCTGAATCGTGACACCGTCGGCTGTTCTTCGCGCGGGAGTTGCGCTTTGGACGGATGGACCCTTACCGGATGGATTTGCATTTTAGATTTTATCAACGCTTCGTTCCAAATCGGCATCGCAGTACCGGGGTTCTGTAGCGTCGGCCTTCAGGCCGACACTGTAGGTGCAACCACATGCCCGTCCCGCACGCGGGACGGGCGCTACATTGGCCAAAAGCCACGTTCTCACTTGCCTCCAGCGTATTTGCCATCTAGTTCATCAAACAACGGTTTCTTGACGAGCCGTTGGCGCTCCGCGAAACTAGCGATCCCGCTCTGCGGGACGCTGGACTCATCCATCCGGCCGCTTGTCTTGAGTTGTTTCAAGGCCGCCTGCATGCCTGCGATCGCCCCCTGAAGAGCAACGTTTGCGTACAGCACAAGCCCAAAGCCCATCTTCGCCAGCTCTTCCTGGCCAAGAACGGGCGTCTTCCCGCCAACAACAATGTTGATGACCTGCGGCACAGGCAGCCGTTGGGGAATTCTGCGTATATCATCAGCGCGTTCGGGAGCCTCCACGAAAGTCACATCCGCACCGGCCTCGATGTACCGTTGAACGCGCTCGATGGCCGGCTCGAATCCGTCCACCGCGACCGCATCGGTGCGGGCGATGATCAACAAGTCGGCGCTGCTGCGGGCATCGACGGCGGCTTTGATTTTTCCGATCATCTCTTCAACCGGAATGACCGACTTACTGGAAAAGTGCCCGCATCTCTTCGGCATTGTCTGATCTTCGATTTGGATCGCATTTGCGCCCGCGCGTTCGAGTACGCGCACACAGTGCCGAACGTTCAGGGCATTCCCAAAACCAGTCTCCGCGTCAACGAGGACAGGGATGTCCACGGCTTCGCGGATCGTGGTTGCGTGCTGCGCAATTTCGGGCAGGCTGACGAACCCAAGATCGGGCAGCCCCCAAAAAGTATTCGTAACGCCGGCGCCACTTAGATACACGGCCTCGAAGCCAAGGTCCTCGATGATGCGCGCCGCGAGCGCGTTTGCCGCGCCCGGCACGAGCAACCCGCGGCGTTCGCCCAGCTTTGAGCGCAAAGCTTTCCCGTTGTCAAGACTCAAAGTGTTCCCCGCAACTTGAGAGCCAGATTCTGCGCGAATACAGTACACCGACTCAGGAAGTTTTGCCGATCTTCTTGGCTCGTGAAATTGGGCGGCGTGCCTGTTCGTTTGGCGGGTCTTCGAGTAGACTTATTTACATAATGCAGCTGTAGAGTGAACGAAAGGTTGGCGGATTATGCACGGAAACGTGTCTGTGGTTGACGTCACCCTTCGTGACGGATTTCAAAACGAACCGAAACCCGTCTCGACGCGGGATAAATTGCGGCTTGCCGAGAAACTCGTCCAGGCAGGAATCAAGGAAATTCAGGCTACGAGTTTTGTCCATCCCCGTTGGGTGCCACAAATGGCCGACGCCGAGGCTGTCGCGGCGGGGTTGGGCAAATTCCCCGGCGTCAAGTTCTCGGCCCTCGTGCCAAACCTGAAGGGTTATGACCGTGCCGTGGCTGCCGGCATTCTCCACCACGAATTCGTCATGTCAGCGAGTGATACGTTCAATCACAAGAACTTGAATCGCAGTATCGCGGAGTCCCTTGATTTGCTGAGCGAAGTGACTCCCAGAGCCGAACAGGATGGCGTGGAAATTCGCGTGGGAATTGCCACCAGCTTCCACTGCCCTTTTGAGGGCAAAATCTCCAGCAGGGCGCTGCTTGCCGTGGTCAAGGCCGTGAGGGAGCGCTGCAAATGGCGAATCGGGATCGCCGATACGGACGGAATGGCGTTTCCGGATCAAGTCACCGAAGCGATAAACGTTTTGCGGGAAGAATTGAAGTTGCCTCCCGAAGACATCGCTCTGCACTTTCACGACACCTACGGGCGAGGGCTGTCGAACGCTCTCGCTGGACTCAATGCGGGAATTCGAGAATTCGATGCAACGACCGCCGGGCTCGGTGGATGCCCCTACTGTCCCGGGGCGAGCGGCAATTTAGCGACCGAGGATCTGGTGGACTTTCTTCACGGGATGGGATTCGAAACCGGAATCGATCTGGAGAAATTGTTGGACGCTGCCGAATTTGCGATCCAGTTTTCGGCGCGGCCGTACCAGGGGCATTTACTGCGCGCACACCGCGCGGGGGCTTGCGGCGTGACTCCCGGACCGGCAAACGCGGCATCCATTTGATCGCAATAATCCAAAAAAGGGTTCCATGCCACTACCGCTGAACGGGATTCGCGTTTTGGATGTGACCAACGTGCTTGCTGGGCCCTTTTGCGGCTTTCAATTGGCGCTGCTGGGCGCGGAAGTCATCAAAATCGAAAATCCGAAAGCCGGCGATTTGGCGCGCCAGTTGGGCGCCGATCCCGCCTCGTCCAGCAGATTGATGGGAACTTCGTTTGTTGCCGTGAATGCGGGCAAACAGTCGGTGACCATCAATCTGAAAACTTCCGAAGGGAAAAAGATATTCAAGGAATTTGTCGCCGTTTCGAATGTGGTGCTGGAAAACTTCCGTCCCGGCGTGATGAAGCGGCTGGAGCTTGACTATCCGGTGCTTTCCCGCGTCAATCCAGCGATCGTCTACTGCGCGGTAACCGGATTTGGACAGGATGGTCCACTCGCCATGCGGCCGGCCTATGACCAGATCATCCAGGGAATGTCCGGGATCATGGACGTGACGGGCAGCGCGGAGAGCGCGCCCTTGCGTGTGGGATACCCCATCTGCGACACCCTGGGAGGAATCACAGCAGCGCTCGCAATCTGCGCCGCCCTGATCGAAGCGCGTGCAACCGGACGCGGACGCATGATTGACGTGTCGATGCTCGAGGCCACGCTTGCTTCCATGGGCTGGGTGGTATCCAATTTTCTAAATGGAGGAATTGTCCCCGTGCCGATGGGGAACGAAAACTTTACTGCCGCTCCATCGGGGACGTTTCGCACGGCCCATGGGCTCCTGAATATTGCCGCGAACGAAGTAGCCCAGTATGAGAAGTTGTGCGATCTTCTGGAGCGTCCCGACCTGAAGACAGATCCCCGTTTTTGCGACCGGGAGCTGCGCAGAGAAAATCGCGCAGCCATCAATCGTGAAGTGGAACGAGCACTTTCAGCCCGCGGGGCCGCCGAATGGGAGGGCCTGATGATCGCGGCAGGGGTCCCGGCTGGCCGCGTCTTAAGTGTTCCGGAGATTCTCGCGCAACCTCATCTACGAGATCGACACTTTGTCACGACATTCCAACATGCGGATGGCACGCAGAACATCGCGCGAGGGGGATTTCAATTTCCAGACGATCCAGTCAGGCCGGAGAGCCCGGCGCCGAAACTTTCCCAGGACACCGAACGCTGGTTGCGCGAATTGGGACACGGCTCGGAGGAGATCGCGGAGCTTCGATCGAAGGGCGTGATTTGAAAATAGGAGGAATTGTGATCGCCTTCGAGGAGAAACCTGCCGACCGCCCGTACTCAGCCGGAATCGGATCCACCCAGTTGTATCGATGTCAAAGAGATATAATCATATAGATTATTATTTTACGGTAAATCGTAAAATCGTCAGCGCTGAGGAAAGCCGGCTTCTCGCCACCGATCAGGGTGCTTTGCAAACAAAATTGGCCTCGTCGTTGATGTTGCCGCGGCCTTTGTAGTCGGCGACTTGCGGGTACGGGCAGAGCGGCCGGCTGCGATCGGCTACACCATTCGTCAGGTGCGAGGCGACGATACGCTCCGGCGCTTTGCCTTTCTCGACCCAGTCTTCGATGACCGCCATCTTGCTGAAGGTGTCGGGTCCTTCGCCGCCTTCGCAATGCCCCATTCCCGGCACCATGAAGAGACGCACCCAGCTCGCGATTTTCTCCGCGCCACCCATCATTTCGACAACGTTGTTGTAATACTCGACGCTCGCGCGCGGCGCGACGTTCGGATCGGCCCAACCGTGATACATGAAGAGCTTTCCGCCGTGCGCCACGAATTCCGACAGATTTGGATCGACCGCATTGATCGTGTCATTGTCCACTTTGTCCGCGAGCTCGACGTCGCTATCGAAATTCAGCGTGTGCCAGTCCCAGTTCGGGTCCTTGAACACGACATAGCGGTATTGATCGAGCGCGTAAACGAACGGCTCGGTACCTCCGGCCAGGAGGCCCCAACCGAGCTCGGTGCCCGGCTCATAGGTGGGGAAAATTTCCTTTCCGGTGCGCGGGTTCGTCACCGGCGTCATGATCTTGGTCATGGCTTCCACTTGGGGCGCCGTGAGGCACGTTGGAGCGTCTACTTCTTTGCACAAGAGCGTGCTCGGGCTGAAGTGGCAGCGCGTGGGATCGTTAATCAGGCCGTCTTTCACACCGTCGATCGCGTCGCAAGCGTCGAGCACGGCTTTGTGGATCATGACGTACTTGGTCTTGGGGATGAAACTTGCGGGCTCCTTCAGCATGGCCTGGCCGATCCAGATCTGCCAGGTGGAGAGATGCGTCCTCGGATTTGCGGCAGCGCCCGCGATCACGCCGTCGTAATCCTTGGGATAGCGCTGCACTTCCTTGAGGCCTTCGCGTCCGCCGGTGGAGCAGCCGTTCCAGTAAGAGATGCGCGCGCCCTTGCCGTAAAACGCTTCGATGATCGACTTGGCCTGCACCGTCATCTCGTGGACCGCGCGGTAGCCGAAATCGGTGAGCTTTTCAGGATGTCCGAGGGCGAACGTGCCGCGATTGCCGGTGTGGCCCGTGTCAGTCGAGGCGGTTGCGTATCCGCTCTTCAGTGCCTGGCTCATCGCGCCGTAGCTGATTGCGCCTGCCCAGCCGCCGTTGCCGACTGCCTGAAATTTTCCATTCCATCCCGACGCCGGCATCCACACTTCAATCTTAATGTCGCTGTCGCTCGTGGGCCGCAAAGTCGCCGCCACACGGCAGAAGGCGGGCAGGTCCTTGAATCCGCTCTTCACCGAATCCTGCGAATGCTCTTCGGGTGAAAGAGCAAAATCGCCAGCGCCGATCAAGCGGGTCTGCGTAATCGTAGTATTCGGCAAGGCAAGCGACGTCAGCGTGGGACATGATGCCGGTTCAGCCGGCGCGGCGCTGGTGGGCGCCGAGCTAACCGTGGTGAGCGCAAAAAAAATCACAGAACAGAACACGACGCAAAGAACGCGAACTTTAGCCAATAAGTTCACGGTGTGCTCCTTTCGAACTGGATGGGAATAGCGGGCCAGGCGGAGCATAGCAGAAAAGGCCGGACAACGGCGGCTCGAAGCAGGCGCCACCGCGACATATTTATAGTTTATAGGACCGGTTCGCGAACCGTCCGTTTTGCTGAAAAGGCTGATTTTGTCTCTCACCCACGGGGTGTGTACCTCCAAGGAGTCTTTACTGCGTTAAGACCGGATAAATTTAATTCTGAGGAAAGAAATCACCCGAAGGTTCGTTGATAAGAGTTCATCCCGGAAATGTAGGTCCAAAACCGTGTGCTGGAGGATTCGGCGCCAGCGGCCTCGGCCGCTGCGAGGCCCGGCCGGTGATCGGCATCGAAATGGGCAAAGGCGAAGGACGCTTCGAATGTTTGGCTTTCGGATCAACCGAAAGCATCAGAAAGAAACGCAATTACGGCCGGGAGCGTCTAGGAGTAAGATTGAAGTGGACGGTGTGCCGCGAAAATTGATGCAGTGCGGCAGGTTATATGTGGAGGTAATGCGATGAGGGCTAGACTTTTTGCGTGCTTCGCTGTAGCTTCTTGCCTTCTTCTCGTCTCACGCCCGATCTTTGCGCACCACTCGATGTCAATGTATGACATGTCGCAAACCATTACTTTGAAGGCCACGGTCGAGGATTTCGATTGGTCGAATCCCCACGTCCAAATTCATTTCGACGTGAAGGACGACAAGGGAAACGTCGAAAAGTGGTTGGCCGAATGCCCCGGCCCGAACAGACTCTCAAAAACGGGATGGAACAAGGATTCATTGAAACCGCAGGAAGAAATCACGATTACCGGCAATCCTACCAAAGACGGCTCAAAGAGCCTCCGCCTCGGCAAGGTTGTGCTTCCCAACGGAGAAGAACTCGTGGGACGTACCCGCTGAAGCTTTCCCGCGTGCTGTGTATTAAATTCCGAAAGGCGCAACACGGAGGCCGCAAAGAATCACGGAGAACCGCAGAGAAATCGGCCTTTCTCGTTCCGTCGTCAAATCCCCTTCCTTTCCATAGATCCCTCAGTGCCCTCTGTGGCTTTTCTCTGCGTTCTCTGTGTTAAATTCCGAAAAGCTCAACACGGAGGCCGCAATGTCACGCGCCGCAGCTTACTTCTTTCCCTTCAGAACAAGCTTCTGCACGCGCCAGTTGTTCATATCGGCAACGTAAATCACGTCTTCCGCGGGGCAAGCGAGACCATGAGCCCAGTTGAACTGGCCCAACTCGTGGCCGGACAGACCGTATTTGCCGAGGATCTTGCCGTCGGGCAGCGAGAGCTTGTAGATTCTGCCGGGTTCTGCGTCAGTGGCGTAGAGATACTGGGTCGGGCCATTCGTGATGCAAATGGTCCACGGCGCGGTCTCATCGGGGTGGCTGACGGGCATGTTGCCGAGAACCGGGTGGCGCGTCTTGTCGTAAGCCGCATTGAGGAAAATAAATTTCTTGAAATTGCCATCCGTGTCGAAGACCTGAATGCGGCGGTTCCCGCGATCGGCTGCGTACACGTTCCCCTCGCGATCGATCCCAACGTTGTGCGGATTCCGGAACTTGCCCGGATTTTCGTTGGCGTGTTCTCCTCCCTCGCCCGGCCCTCCCCATTGTTTGATCCAGTTTCCATGTTTGTCGAACTTGGCGAGGCGCGAATTGAAGTAGCCATCTCCGATGTAGATATTGTCGCTCGCGTCCCACGCGACGTCGGTCGATCCGTTGAACATGGCGTCCACGGGAGTGGGCGGCGGATTGGCGTGCCGGTAACGGGGTTCGTCCGGCCCTTCGTCGCGCCGCCCGAGGTTCATCATTACGATTCCTTCGGGGTTCAACTTCACCACGGACATGGCGGCCTTGTCGACAATCCACAAGTTGTCATATTTGTCGAATCGGACGGAGTGCGCATAGGCCAGGCCGTATACTCCATGGGCGACCTCGCGCACGAAGTTACCCTTTTCGTCGTATTCGAATATGTTCGTTGTGGCGTTCCCGTAAACCGGGCCACCGGTCGCGGACGTCCCGGGATGATTCAGAACTACTAGGTGCCCCTTGGAATTGACCGCCACGGCAAGCACTTCTCCCAGGTTCCTGTCGGGGGTAATTTTCAAGAACGGCACGGATTCGAACGGAATGTCAGGTACAACCTGCTGCGCGAAGACAGGAGTTGCCAGCAGGGAAAGCAAAGTAATCATGCAAAACCGCTTCATGGAGCCTCCAAAAAGTTGTGATTTGCGTTCCACCTCTGAAACCAAGCCCATCATTAGACCCGATCGCGTGCGGCGCGAAAGACTTTCCCGCCGCACCCAGCGTTAAAGTGTTCCTTTAGGCGTGGACGTGAAAACCGAATTTGATGAGTCCAGCGCCAAAATACGGAATTCCTTTATATTGATTCGGCGAATGCCACGCTCAAGCCTTTTCCCACCGGAATCAAGACATGCTGAAATTGCTCCAGGCTTTTGACCATCGTGAGATAGCCTGCAATTTCGTCAGGATGTGACAACGCGTTATCAGCCAAGACAAGCGCCTGTGGGGCGAGTTTAGGCAGGAGGAGAGCCAATTGGCCGGGCGCGCTTGTTCTGTCAGCATCAAAGAATACAAAATCAAATGGCCCCGGAAGAGTCTTGATGACCTCAGTGGCGTCTCCCACTCGCAGATCTACATATTGCAAAAGCCCGGCTTCGAGGAGGTTGTCATGCGCCATCCTGTGCTTATCGCGGCTGCGATCGATGCTGACGACGTGTCCGCCTTCCGGTCCTACCGAAGATGCGAGCCAAATAGTGCTGTATCCGTTGGAGGTGCCAATTTCCAATAGCCGCCGCGCACGCGAGCTGCGGGCGAGTATGCTTACGATCGCCGCCGTCTCTGGCTCGAGGTTCAGGAGTTTGCGTGAGTGCTCGGACTCCTGGGCATCGTGGATCCGCGCGTGCTCTTCGAGCTGCTTGAGGAAAATTTGGATTTCCGGGTTCATTTGATGGTGGCGCCGGCGCACTGGTGGCTCAGGCCATTCGCATTCTATATAATGGCGCGTCTTCGTGCCAAACATGGATTTCGAATTCAGCGGCAAAGTGAAGGATCTCCAGGGGCGCTTGCAGGCCTTTATGGAGGAGTACATTTATCCAAACGAACGGCGCTTCCACGACGAAATTGCACGCGACCGATGGTCCCCGGCGGGCATAGTAGAAGAACTGAAACCGAAAGCGCGTGCCGCTGGTCTGTGGAATCTCTTTTTACCGAATGACGAGCACGGTGCCGGGCTAACGAATCTGGAGTACGCGCCACTGTGCGAGAGCATGGGCCGCAGCTCCATGGCCCCGGAGGTGTTCAACTGCGCGGCGCCAGACGCAGGCAATATGGAGGTGCTCGCCCGCTACGGCACGCCGGAGCAGAAAGCGCGCTGGCTGAAGCCGCTCCTCGCCGGAGAGATTCGATCGTGCTTCGCGATGACCGAACCCGCGGTCGCATCCTCCGACGCAACGAATATCGAGGCCAGCATCATTCGAAACGGATACGAGTATGTAATCAATGGCCGCAAGTGGTGGTCTTCCGGCGCGGGCGATCCGCGCTGCAAGATCGCGATCTTCATGGGGAAAACCGATCCCTCGGCGGCGCCGCACAAACAACAATCGATGGTGCTGGTGCCGATGAACGCGCCGGGAGTCAAGATCGTCCGGCTGCTGACCGTGTTCGGCTACGACCACGCGCCGCATGGCCATGGCGAAATCACATTTGAAAATGTTCGCGTGCCGGTGTCGAATCTTTTGCTCGGCGAGGGTCGCGGATTCGAGATTGCTCAAGGGCGTTTGGGGCCGGGGCGCATCCATCACTGCATGCGGTGCATTGGTGTCGCCGAGCGAGCCCTCGAAACGATGTGCAAACGTGTCCAATCGCGCGTTGCTTTTGGTAAGCCGCTCGCCGAACAGGGCACCATCCGCGCAGATATCGCCAGGTCGCGCATCGAGATCGACCAGGCACGGCTGCTGACGCTTGCGGCGGCGTATAAGATGGACACGGCAGGAAACAAGGCAGCGCGCGCGGAGATCTCGATGATCAAAGTCGTTGCGCCGAACGTCGCTCTGCAAGTGCTCGATCGAGCCATCCAGGCCCACGGAGGCGCCGGCGTTTCTCAGGACACGTTTCTCGCCGAGGCGTGGGCGCATGTGCGTACGCTGCGACTCGCCGATGGGCCGGACGAAGTGCACCTTGAAACCGTCGCCAAACTCGAACTCAGAAAATTTCCGAAGCCGCCAGCGCTGCCAGCCTCAGACTGAACACCATGCCTCCTATCGTGCTGGAAACTTTGCAATCACTGAAAGGTTTCGTCGGCCGGGAAATCGCCACGACGGATTGGTGCCTCGTCACGCAGGACCGCATTCGGCAGTTTGCCGAAGCAACGGAAGACCGCCAGTGGATTCATGTCGATCCCGAACGCGCGGAGCGTGAATCACCGTACGGCGCGACAATAGCGCACGGCTTCCTGACGCTATCTTTGCTCAGCTATTTCATGAAGC
>WNFC01017752.1_pt1 | contig 13653 bp, 13 predicted proteins | sample 5400541 | NCBI WGS metagenome assembly WNFC01 (sample SAMN13153342, study PRJNA577476) | soil metagenome | isolation source: 120 cm saprolite under Douglas fir tree site 2 hole 2 replicate 1 | place: USA:California | collected 2015-04-18
ACGGCTTTTGGCGCCTTCCTCACCGCCTGGTATCTTCTGCGCCGGGGGACGAGTGCCCGGCGGATGGTCGCCGCGGTTGGGCTGGGACTGCTGGCCTACGAGCTCGTCTTTACCTTCGCCCAGGGCTGGGAGCATCCGACCGACTTTCCCGACGTTGCGCTCACCGGTCTGTGGCTCTGGGCAGCAATGGCTGGCCGCCGCTGGGGCCTGCTGGCCGTGGCTCTCGGCGCCGCTTTCAACCGCGAGTCGGCCGCCTTTGCGGGTGTCTTGTGGTTGGTGCTCTATGGGTTCACTGTCCGCTGGACCGCACGGCTGAGCGAGCTCGCCTTTGGCATCCTCGTCTCTGTCGCCAGCTATGCGACGGTCCTCGGCATCCGCTGGTTCTTTGGTGGCAGTACAGACCTCACTCACAACACCAACGTGCTGGATCTCGCGGGCACCCTGCCCCGGTTATGGGAGGCGGTCACACACTTCCTGGAGCATCCGACACCGTGGTCTTGGCCAGTGCTGATGCTCGCCATGGTGGCCCTGCCTGGGCTGTGGATCTGGGTAAACAGATCGTATATTGGTGCTCGGGAGTGGCGGGTGCTGATTGCCTCCGTGGCAATCCTGTTGCTCTCGCTGCCATTTTCGAACCTCGACGAGCCACGCGACTTCATGACCTCAATCGTGCTCGTGATCTTTGTCGCGGTCGCCGGCGAAGCCGCTCGCGAGCGCTGTGTCAGTGTCAATGCTTGCAATCATTGAAACCCACCCAATCCAGTACCGCGCGCCCGTGTACCGCGCGTTGCAGCGCGACTTCGGCGTTCCGGTAACGGTCATTTACGGGTCGGATTTCAGCCTCGTCGGCTATCGCGACCGTGAGTTCGGTGCGATTTTCGCGTGGGATACCGATTTGCTTTCGGGATATGCATCAGTGTTCCTCACTCGCGTTGGGCAAGGCGGGCCACGCTCGGCGGAGCACACGTCTACACGTGGCCTTGGACCGATCCTGCGCAAGCTCGCTCCGGCGGCAGTCCTGCTGGTCGGCTACAGTCCGCGATTCCACCAGTTGGCGTGGTGGCAAGCGTGGCGCACTGGCCGGCCGCTCCTCCTCCGCGCCGAGACGACCGACCACGCCGTGCGGCGCAGCGGCAGCAAAGTCTGGCTGCGCGATCGCGCGCTGCGCTTGCTCTACCAGCGGTGCGACCGGCTGCTGTATGTCGGGCGTCGATCCAGTGAACATTTCCGGCGGCTCGGATGTCCGGACGACAAGCTCGTGTTCTCGCCGTATTGTGTCGATACCACCTCGTTCGAGCCTGGTGAGGATGCGCGACGCACGCTGCGTTCAAGCACGCGCGAACGTTTGGGGATCGTGCCCGACGACAAGGTGCTGTTGTTATCTGGAAAGCTGGTGCGCCGCAAGCGTCCGGACCTCCTGCTCCAGGCGATCAAGCGCTTACCCCAGGAGCTCCGCCAGCGGATCCATGTCCTTGCCCTGGGCAGCGGCGAGCAGCAAGCCGCGTTCGAAAGCCTTGCGCGCGAATCTCCACCGGTCACCGTTACGTGCCTTGGGTTCCAGAACCAGACCCGACTGTCCGCTTACTATCACGCGGCCGATCTGCTGGTCCTTCCCAGCGACGCCGGCGAGACGTGGGGACTGGTGGTCAATGAAGCGCTCCATCACGGTTTGCCGTGCGTCGTCTCCGACGCCGTGGGATGCGCACCGGATTTGATCGAATCCGGTGCGACAGGTGAGGTTTTCGAGTCAGGTTCGGCGCACAGCCTGGCGTCTGCGCTCGAGCGCGTGTGGACAGTCTCGGATCGCGTTTCAGTGCGCGACACGTGTCGGCGCGCCGTGAGCGGTTACACGGTGGCGAAAGCAGCCGAAGGAATCGCGCGGGCATACGCGCAGGTCGTAGCGCCTGCGGAGCTCCACGCCGAGGCGGTGATGCGTGGGGCCTAGCTCCACATTGGGTACATGGTTGGTCGTATGGGCGTCCGTGGCCAGCCTGATCTTCATCCTGCGCGGAACGAGCAGAGCGCCCGGGGTCGGTCTCGTCCAGGCCTACGTCCTGAATCTAGGACTGCTGCACTGGTTGGCCGCCGCGCTGTACCTGTTGCCGTGGTACACCAATCACGACCCGGACGTCGTCGCAGCGGGCCTACAGCAGGGCACCTACGCAGTGATCGGTTTCGGGCTGGGCAGCGTGCTTCTCGCGCCCGCCTTGGGCCTGGCGACAGGTGGCCTGGCGGCGCGTCTGGCCCATCGTCCAGGTGAGCCACGGTTGGCGCGCAAGTACATCCTGGTCGGGCTGATCGCCTTCTTCGGGTTGACACCGGTCGTGGGACGCATTCCCACCATTTCCTCGGTCGCGGTGCAGGGCTGGAATCTACTGGTGGTCGGCCTGTGCCTGGCTTGCTGGCAGGCGTGGCAGGCCAGGCGTTCGCACGATTTTGTGAGACTGCTCGCCATTTCGCTGTGCCTACCTCTGGTGACCGTGATGACCGCGGGCTTCATTGGCTACGGCATAGCCGCTGCGACGGCGATCCTCTCGTTCATCGCGAACTTTTACCGGCCACGCTGGCGAGTGCTCATCGCCGCGGTCATCTTCAGCTACGTCGGACTGTCGCTGTACGTGACGTATATGCGTGATCGCGAGGCGATCCGTGAAGTGGTCTGGAGCGGCCAGCCGCTCGATGCGCGGGTGGAGCGCGTGCGCTTGACGCTCAGCACCTTCGAGTGGTTCGACGTGCACAACCAGGACCACCTGGTGCGGGTCGACGATCGGCTGAACCAGAACCTACTGGTCGGCGCCGCGGTGCAGTACATGGACGCGGGGCTCGCTCGGTTCGCGTACGGCCAGACCATCTACCAGGGGTTTATCGCAGTGATCCCGCGCGCCATCTGGCCCACCAAACCGGTTGTTGCCGGGAGCGGTACGTTGGTGACCCAGTACACGGGCATCCCGTTTGCTGAGGGCACCGCCGTTGGTATCGGCCACGTTATGGAGGCCTACATCAGCTTTGGCATCGTTGGTGTGCTGTGCGGTTTCGCGCTTCTCGGCACCCTCATTGGCGCAATCGATAACGCCGCCGGCAGACGCCTGCGGACCGGGGACGTGCGCGGATTTGTCATGTGCTTGCTGCCCGGACTCAGCTTCCTCCAGGTCGGCGGCTCGATTGTCGAGCTCACTTCGAGTGTGGCAGCCGCGCTGCTCGCTGCCTTCCTGGTGAACCGCCTCCTGAGAGGCCCGCAGCCTCGCGCCATGAGCGACCGTCGCCTCGTTTTGGCTCGGCCCATCTAACGCTCATGTGCGGCATCGCGGGAGCATTGCGAACAACAGGTGACCCGACCTCAGCTGAGGAGGCTGTCCTGCGCATGGTGGACCAGCAGCGCCACCGCGGACCGGACGGCTGTGGCCTGGAAGTGTTCGGGGGTCCGCAGCCGCCGTTAGTGGCGCTGGGCCACACGCGCCTGGCAATCCTCGACCTGTCCGCGGCTGGTCGGCAGCCGATGCAGACCGCCAACGGCGCAGTCTCGATCACATTCAACGGCGAGATCTACAACTACCACGCCCTGCGCGTGGAGCTCGGGTCTCGGGATTGGCGCACGCGCACCGACACAGAGGTGCTGCTCCAGGCATACCAGACGTGGGGTCGAGGCTGCGTTGAGCGGTTGCGCGGAATGTTTGCCTTTGGGCTCTGGGACGCTGAACAACAGGAGTTGTTCCTGGCCCGCGACCGGCTCGGCATCAAGCCCCTGTACTACTACGCCGATGACGGAGTATTTGTCTTCGCCTCGGAGGTTCGCGCGCTCCTGGCAAGTGGCCTGGTGCCCCGTCGGTTGGACCCCATCGCACTGGGCGAGTACCTGGCTTACCAGTCAGTGCCCGCGCCGCGCACCATGATCCAGGGGGTCCGGGCTCTGCCACCGGGCGCCTGGCTCGTCGTGGACCGGACCGGCCGTGTCACCCACAAGCGCTACTGGGATCTGCTCGAAAACGCTGCGCCAGAAGCGAGTGGCATGAGTCCGGCCGACAGCCGGCGCCGCGTCGCCGACCTGCTGCGCGAGTCGGTCGCCCTGCACCTGGTGAGCGACGTACCAGTGGGTGCCTTTCTCTCGGGCGGCATCGATTCCAGCGCCATCGTTGGGCTGATGCGCGAGGTGGGCCACGTGCCGCACACCTTCTCGGTCGCCTTCTCCGAGCAAGGCTACGACGAGACCCGCCACGCGCGCAGTGTGGCCGCGCGCTTTCGAACGGACCACACGGAGATCCTGCTGCGCGAACATGACCTGTTGGCCCAGTTGCCTGGCGCGTTGGGGGCAATGGATCAGCCGACCGGCGACGGCGTCAACACGTTCGTGGTCGCCCAGGCAGTCCGCGCGGCGGGAATCACCGTCGCACTCTCGGGACTGGGTGGGGACGAGCTCTTCGCCGGCTACCCATCGTTCAGACGTCTGTCACGCACCGCTCATCTGTTCCGCACCTGGGGCCACGCACCCGACTCCGTTCGTTTGCTGGCCGCCAACGCAGTCAACGCGCTCGGCCGATCGTCAGTTGGATCGAGCAAGGCGGCCGAGATGCTTGCCAGCAGCGGACAACTGGCTCAGCTCTATCCAGTGATGCGCCGGGTCCTCTCGTCGAGCCAACGCCAGACCCTCCTCACCGACGCGTGGTCAGAGGCACTGACGGGACACACCGACCCCTACGTGCACTTGCTGGAGCGCGCATACCGCGGTAGTCCGCGCGCAGGAGTGCTGAGCTCCATCTCCTACGCGGAAAGCCGCACCTACATGCACGACGTACTTTTGCGCGACACGGACCAGATGAGCATGGCTCACGGCCTGGAGGTGCGCGTCCCGCTTCTCGACCACCTCCTGGTCGAGTACGTCATGGGACTCTCAGATGCGCACAAACGGCCGCGTGGAGCGCTCAACAAGCGTCTCCTTGTAGAAAGCCTGGACGGGCTGCTGCCCGCCGACGTCATCAACCGCCCAAAGCAGGGATTCAGCCTGCCTTTCGACGTGTGGATGCGCGATCATCTACGACGCTTCTGCGAGGAACGCCTGGGACCCCAGGGGCTGGGCGGACGCGAGATCTTTCAGCCCGACGCTGTTCGGGCGCTGTGGACCGGCTTCCTCACCGGCCGACCCGACGCGTCCTGGTCCCGCCTCTGGGTGCTGGTCGTCCTCGAGCATTGGCTGGAACGCAACGGGTTCTAGCGACACATGAATGTACTCCACGTCATTCCCGCCGTAGCTCCGCGGTATGGCGGACCCAGCCACGCCGTCGTCGGCATGGGCCGGGCGCTGCCCCACCAGGGCGTGGGTGTACTGATCGCCACGACCGACGCAGATGGTCCGACGCGCCTGCCCGTCGAACGTGGCGCCCAATTGAGCTGGCAGGGCATTCCGGCGATCTTCTTCCCGCGCCAGTGGAGCGAAGCCTTCAAGTATTCGCGCTTGCTTGCAACCTACCTTGATCGGCACGTCGGGGATTTCGACGTTGTGCACATCCATGCCGTGTTCTCACACGCGTGCCTGGCCGCCGCCGGTGCCTGCCAGCGAAGTGGTGTGCCGTATGTTGTCCGCCCACTGGGGACGTTGGATCCATGGAGCTTGCGCCAAAAGCCCTTACGCAAGCAACTGCTGTGGCACGTCGGGGTCAGGCGGATGCTCCAGGGTGCGGCTGCCATCCACTACACGACCGCCGCGGAACGACGCCTGGCCGAAAGTCCGCTCGGTCTCCATGATGGTGTGGTCATTCCGCTCGGAGTTGACGCCGAGCTCTTCGCCGGACCGCTCGAGGACAATGGCGTCCTCGAGCGGGACCAGCCCTTCGGCAGCCAACCCTACATCCTGGTTACTCGATGCCTTCATTCAGCTCGTCAGCGCCGCGCCATACCGCCACTGGCGACTGGTCATCGCGGGTGACGGGGACGCCCAGTACGTGGCCAGCCTCAAGCAGCTGATGCGGCGGCTTGGTGGAGACGACAAGGTCCTCATGGTCGGCTGGCTGGGCGGCCGCGCCAAGGTGGCGGCACTGCGGGGCGCAGCATTGCTGGTCCTCGTATCACAACAAGAGAACTTTGGACTTGTGGTCGCGGAGGCGCTGGCATGTGGAACGCCGGTGCTGGTCAGCACGGAGGTGAACCTCGCCGACGAGATCAGGGCGGCTGAAGCCGGTTGGGTCGTACCCCTGGAGCCAACAGCACTGCTGGAGACGCTAGCGTATGCGCTCGGTCACGACGACGAGCGTGTGCGCCGTGGCCGTGCGGGATGCGCGCTGGCGCGTGCCCGGTTTACCTGGCCTGGCGTCGCTGCCGAGCTGGCAAGCTTGTACCGCGCAGTCGCACGTTGATGTACTGCCAAGCTGTTCTGCCCCGCGCCGGCCTCGGCAACAAGCTGTTTCCCTGGGCGCGTTGTCGCGTGTTCTCACTGGCGTACGGCATTCCGATGATCGCCCCGACCTGGACTCAGGTGCAGCTCGGGCCACTCCTGCGGCGCGACCGCGATGCTCGGATGTACGGCGACCTGTTCAAATCTGGGCCGCCGGGCTACGTCAGCGGACTACGCCGCGTGTGGATGCGTCTGAACGCCGGGCCTTCGGTCGACGAGCCCGCCGACCTACGTCTGTTGCCAGCCCAGCGCGGAGGGAACCAAAGCGTGGTCTTCAGGGGCGCAAAGAACCACTTCCAGTCGCTCACCGGGTGGGACGGAGTGTTACTCCGCGAGCTGCGAGCTCTGACCCGCGCGCGCTGGGTCAGGCACGCGGATGACATCGGCGAAGTCGAGATCGGTATTCACGTGCGGCGCGGCGACTTCGCTGAAGCCTGCAGTGCAGACGACTTTATCAACCGTGGCGCGATACGCACGCCGATCGAATGGTTCATCCAGAGTTTGCGGACGATCCGCGAGATCCACGGCTATGCGCTGCCAGCGTTCGTCGTGTCTGATGCTCCAGATAGCGCGCTCGACGTGCTGCTCGAAACAGAAGCAGTTCGCCGAATTTATACGGGTTCGGCCATCGGCGATCTCTTGGTGCTCAGCAAAGCGAAGCTGCTCATTGCATCGGGGGGTAGCACCTTCAGCGGCTGGGCGGCCTTCCTTGGTCAGATGCCGACGGTCGCGTACCCGGGCCAGTCTCTCACCTGGTTCAAGATCGGACCGAGGCGTGGCCAATTCATCGGTGAATGGAGCCACCAGCAGGCCAATCCAGCACCCCTCGTCGACGATATCCGCCGACTGGGGGATTTCGTGATCAGTCGGAGCACACCCTGATCGCTCCGACGTTGGATGGCGTGCTGGGCGTGTTCCCCGGCTGCATGGCACCAGGCGGGATCCAGGCGAGCGGTCGCCTGGCATGGGACGCCATCACGTCATCCCCGCGCCTCTCTGGTCCACGATCGCTGTTCTGTTACGGCGATACGGGTCCGGCTGAATCACCTCCACTTAAATCCTTGCACACCACATCGAAGCTGCGCGCAGTGCTCAGCGCATTGACGATGCGCGCGCGCTTTGGGCTGGTGCTCGTCTGGCATATGGATCTGCTCAAGCTATTGCCGTTCTTTCGTTTACGTGGCGCACGCGTCGTCTTGATTTTGCAAGGCATCGAAGCCTGGCGCCGACGGCCCTGGCCCGAGCGCGCTCTACTGCGCCAGGTGGACGTCTTCCTGAGTATCAGCGACTACACGTGGCAGCGCTTTGTGGATGTCAATCCGGAGTATGCAGGCGCAGATCACCACACCGTGCCACTGGGCATCGGCGCTCCCTGGGCGGGCCAGAGTCCGGGGCCCGGGCCGATCCCCGCCGCATTGATGCTCAGCCGGCTGGTGAAACGCGAGGACTACAAGGGCCACCGTGAGATGCTCGACGCCTGGCCGCTTGTCCTGCGGCGGCTGCCTACGGCCGAGTTATGGATCGCCGGCGATGGCGATCTCCGCCCAGAGCTGGAGCGCGTCGCGGCGGAGCGTGGACTGGGCCGTGCCGTGCGTTTCCTGGGTTTCGTCTCAGAGGCCCAGAAGCACCAGCTGCTGCAAGAGTCGCGGTGCATGGCCGTGCCGAGTCGCGGCGAGGGCTTCGGACTGGTGTACCTGGAAGCGATGCGCCTCGGCCGGCCCTGCCTGGTCAGTACGTTGGACGCTGGACGCGAAGTGGTGGATCCGCCCCGTCATGGGCTGGCGGTCGATCCAGACGACCGGGCCAGTCTGGCCGAAGCAGTCTGCCGGCTGATCACGATCGGGCCGGAATGGCAGCAGTGGTCCATCAGCGCGCGGCAGCGCTTCGAGCAGCACTTCAGTGCCAGCCACTACCAGCGTCGGCTTCTCTCGACCCTGTCCAGCCTCGATTGGGGGGCCTTATGACCAGTGCTGCGAAGCTCGCCGTCGTCGTTCTGACCTACAACGAGGAGTTGAACCTGCGCGCGTGTCTGGCCAGCCTGCAGGGTCTGGACCAGACCCTGGTGGTCGTGGACTCCGGGAGCACCGATCGCACTCTGACGATTGCCGCGGACTACGGTGCACAGATTCTGATGCACGAGTTCGCCAGCCACGCCCGGCAATGGCGCTGGGCCCTTGATCAGCTCGATCCGGGGGTCGAGTGGGTCCTCGGGCTGGACGCCGATCAGCGTTTTTCAGTCGAGCTCCGTGACGAGCTGGCAGTCCTGTTCGCCGCGGGCCATCAGCGACTCCTGGAGATCGACGGGTTTTACGTCAACCGACGCCAGATCTTTCGCGGGCAGTGGATACACCACGGCGGGTACTACCCCAAGTATCTGCTGAAGCTGTTCCGTCTGAGCAAGGTCCAGATCGACGAGCGGGATTTGATGGACCACCACTTCTACGTGTCCGGCAAGGTGGCGGAGCTGCGCCACGACCTGATCGAAGACAACCGCAACGAGGCCAACATCGGGTTCTGGCTGTCGAAGCACATTGGCTACGCGGATCTACACGCGCGCGAAGAGCTGGCACGCCGCCGCACCACGCAACCATGGTTGATCCAGCCAGCGTTCTTCGGGTCTCCGGATCAACGAGTCGTCTGGTGCAAACGACTGTGGTATCGCATGCCCCTGTACGCTCGGCCGTTTCTGTATTTCATCTACCGCTACATTCTGCTCGGGGGTGTCCTCGATGGGAAGCAGGGCTTCATCTTTCACTTCCTCCAGAGCTTCTGGTATCGACTGCTCGTCGACATTCGACTCGACGACATGCTGACCCAGATGGACTCATAAAGGCATCACATGGACCCAATTACGTACGCCCAGGTTCTGCTGCGTCGCTCGTGGCTGCTGTTGCTATGCGGCGCGATCGGAGTCGGCGTCGCCTACGCCATCGCCTCGAGCGCGCCATCCCGCTACACTTCGACGGTCAGCTTGCAGCTGAACCCCGCTGGTCGCAGCCCATTCCTCCCGTACGCCTCGCCTGACAGCACCAGCATTGGGCTCAGCCCGGTGACCGGCCTGGCCGCCTCATACCGCGAAGTTCTCCGATCGCGCGCATTCGGCGAGGTCGTCGTGCAACAGCTCCACCTGTCAATTCCGCCGGAATTGATCGGCTACGCGGTCAGCACCCAGCTGGTGCCGAACACCAATATCCTGCGCCTCAACGTCGTCTGGGACAACCCGTCGGACGCTCAGCAGCTGGCCCAACACATCGCCGAGATCTTCATTATCGAGAACCAGCGCCGCCAGCAGTCACAGCCAGTCAATCAGGCGCAATTGGCCGACATGGAGCAGTCGGCGAGCGATATCCAGGACCGCATTGGCCCGCTCCAGCAACAGCGCGACCGGCTGACCCAGGCAGTTTCCCGCGGTGACACGAGCCGCCTGACCGAGCTCACCGGGCTGGAGGATCGCCTCGCCAACCTGCTTGTCGAGATCAGCCGCATTCGCGGCAGCTTCGACACCGCGGTCATCATTGACGGTGCCAACGCCGGGGCGCCCGTGGATACCACGCCGCTGCTCCAGGCCGTGGTCTTCGGACTGATGGGCGGCCTGGGACTCGCGCTGGCGATCGTGCTCCTGCTCGAGTACCTGGCCGATGCGGTGCGGACACGGCGCGACGTGGTCGCCGTGGCCGGGGCTCCGCCACTGGCACGCGTGCGCCATGCGCGGCGCGCCCCGCGCTGGCGGCGATCGCTACGCACCGGCGCACTGGTCATGCTCGAGGCGACACCCTCCTCGGCGGCGGAGGCCTTTCGCTCTCTCCGCGCCAGCCTTCACCTGGCTACGCCGCCGCGCCCGATCCGCACCCTGGTCATCACCAGCGCCGGTCCACGCGAAGGCAAGACGTTCGTCGCCTGCAATCTGGCGATCGCGCTGGCTCAATCCGGCAAGCGCGTCCTTCTTGTTGACGGCGACCTGCGCCGCCCCACAGTGTATACATGGTTCGGCACACCAGCCGAGCCGGGGTTTGCCGAGGCGTTGGTCGAAGCGGGCCGGGTAACGCAGCACGAGTCAAAAGATGTTCCTGGTGTGATTGCCAGCGGCGTTGACAACCTGTGGCTCCTGCCCGCGGGCCATTTACCTTTCAGCCCGGGCGAGCTGCTCGGCTCCGATGCGCTCGCGCGGGTGATGGACCGCCTCGGGCATCTCTGGGACATGGTCGTCTTCGATAGCGCGCCGGTGGGACCCGCCGCGGACACGCTCTTGCTGGCCCACCAGGCCAGCGCATCGGTCGTCGTGGCCCGCTATGGGCGGACTCGACGGACGACCTTGCACGGCGCGCTGGCAGCGCTCGCAGGCACCGGGCGGCCGGTACTTGGCGTCGTACTCAACGACGAGCGCCCGAGCCCCCTGGGGCGCTTCAGCCGCTACGACTACTACCATCACGGCTATTGGAGCGACGCCAGCCCAGCGGAGTCCGACAATCGGACCTACGCGCTGCACAACGGTGCGTCCCGCTAGCTTCGCTGCGCGGTCACGATCATCGACTTCCACAGCAGCGGAACGCGCCCGGCGCCTTCGAATCGGATCACCCGAAACCCGTGCTCCTGCAGCAGCGTGGTCAGCGTTGACCGCGACCAGAACTTGATGTGTCCACCATCCCACAGTGCGGAGTAGTGGTTGTCCGTGCCGCCCGTGATCGCGAGCGCCAGGTTCTTGAGATAGCCGTGGTATGGCGTGCTCACGACAAACAATCCGCCCGGGCGCAGGACCTCGCAGACGCGACTGACAAACGTGCGCGGATCGTACAGATGCTCAATCACCTCGATACACACGCACGCGTCGAACACGTCGTCGAACTGTTCACGCAGATCGTCGTAGGCCGACGCCACGCGGAAATGTACGCCCGGAAACGCTCGTTGCGCATGCTCCACGCCACTCGTCGACGCATCGAACGCGGAGACCGCGAATCCCTGTGCTGCAATCCGCGCGCTGAGATTGCCGTTGCCGCACCCGGCGTCCAGGACGCGCTCGATGTTCCCGTTAGCTGTGAGCGCGCGGATGACGCGGGCGGCGATATGCGCATCCGCCCAGGCTTCTTCAGCCGAAGAATAGTCGTATTGCTGAGCACTCATGCCGCGTAGTTTCATCCTACCGCCACCGGTGCGGCGGACCGCTCGTCAGATGGGCGTTGGCCGCGCGCTGTTGCGGATCCGCGCGCTTCAAGCCATCACGATTCGTGGTGCCATCGCCACTGCCCGCGGCAAGGCGACGCACCTTTCGCGCATTTTGAGCGTGCGCCCGATTCCAGCCGGTGACGGGCACCTGGAAGTCCATATGCTGCTCCACCACCAGCGCATCCTGGAGGGTATCTGGGCGCTCTACTCGTTTGCGCACTTCAGTCAGCTGTCCTGCCGGATCTTCGTCCACAGCGACGGCAGCCTGACCCGTGACGATGCGCTGCGCCTCCAGCAGGTGTTGCCGGGTGCGCAGGTCATCTCGCGCGACGAGGCGGATCACAAAGTGGTCTCGCATCTGCGGAACCTGGGCCTATCGACGTCGATCCGATTCCGTGACCAATTGGTTTTCGCACGCAAGCTATTCGATCCGTTTTTCTACGGCGAGCAGGCGGGGTTCTTTCTGCTTGACTCTGACGTGCTCTTCTTTCGCCGCCCGGGCGAGCTCCTTGACGATGTGCACCAGCCCGGCGATGGCGAGCCGCTGAGCCTGTACTCGCCCGACAACGGCTTCCGCTATTGCCTCGGTCCGGAAACATTGCGCGCACTCCTCGGCCAGGAGTGCATCGCCAATTTCAATCCGGGCGTCGTGCGCACCGGTCGGACCGTGCTCGATCTGGCGCGCATCGAATACTTCCTCCAGAGACCAGAATTCTGGGGCAGCAGCTCGCAACCGCACTACTACGGAGAGTTGACCCTGTGGGCCATGCAGCTGACCGCGGCTGGAGCCCGCCAGCTACCGGCCAGCTACGCGATCACGCCACCCCTGGACGGACCTGTCCCGGTCAGCGGGCACTTTTGTGGCGGTGGGTATCCGGCGACCTGGTTTTACAGTCGTGGCCTGCCTCAGCTGGCGCGCGAATTCGGCATCTGAATGACGCGGACTCCAGGCTTGACCGCTGAGCGGCTGCAGCGCGAGTACTACGCCGAAAATGCTCCGCACTACGATGACATGCACGTCTCCGAGGACGACGAGCACGGCGTCGCCCTGCGCTATCTCTCGGCCCTACTGCGCGAGTTCCAGCTGAACAGCATTCTCGATGTGGGCACCGGGACCGGCCGAGCAATTGAATACCTGCGTCGCGCGCACCCGGGCACATTGGTCGTTGGCGTCGAGCCGACGCTGTCGTTGCTCGCGCGTGCGCAGGCCAAGCCCGCCATTCACGGGGCATTGCTGGCTTCCGGGTCCGGTTACCAGCTGCCGTTTGCCAACGCGAGTTTTGATTCCGTCTGTCAGTTCGGCGTGCTCCACCACGTCAAAGATCCGAACGCGGTCGTTCGCGAGATGACCCGCGTGGCGACCAGAGCCGTATTCTTGTCCGACTCCAATCGCTTCGGCCAGGGCTCGATGCGCGCGCGACTGGTCAAGTTGGTGCTTGGCCACTGTGGCCTCTGGCCGGCCGCCAATTTTCTGAAAACAGGTGGAGCTGGCTACACCATCTCGAGCGGCGACGGTCTCTCGTACTCGTACAGCGTTTTCGACTCGGTCGACATTTTGCAGGCGTGGGCGGACCGACTCATTCTGGTCCCGACCAGCCCGGTGGAGCACCGCGGCTGGCACCACCCACTGCTCACGTCCAGTCATGTATTGGTGTGTGCGCTGCGTGATCGGTAAGACGGCTTCGCGATTTCTGGCCGCGTACTATCGCGGACCAGATCATCCGTTGAAGCTCCGCCTGTGGCGATACTTACGTGGGTTATGCGGTTACGGTCCGCTCACCCTGGCCTACGGCGACGGGTGCTGGATAGCCATCGACGAGCGTGATTGGCTGCAGTCCGCCATCCTTAGCGCGGGCGCCTACGAGCCGGAGGTATGGGCGGCACTGGCCGACTATGCCAGTGCCGACGAAGTCGTCTGGGACGTCGGCGCATACATTGGCAGCTTTGTCCTCAAGGCTGCACAGGACCAACGGGTGAAATCGGTGTGCGCGTTTGAGCCAGATCCACTGACCTTCAAGACGCTCACCGCGAATCTCCAGCTGAATGACAATCCCGCAATCGTGTATCCGCTGGCGCTCAGTGATACGACGGAACGCCGGACGCTCATTCAC
>WNFC01005713.1_pt1 | contig 13652 bp, 7 predicted proteins | sample 5400541 | NCBI WGS metagenome assembly WNFC01 (sample SAMN13153342, study PRJNA577476) | soil metagenome | isolation source: 120 cm saprolite under Douglas fir tree site 2 hole 2 replicate 1 | place: USA:California | collected 2015-04-18
GGCGACGTCCAGCCACATGCGTCCCCAACGCTCGCCGTACTGCGGCGACGCGAGCAGGCGGTCCACCACTTTGGCGAAAGCGTCGGGCGCCGAGTCTTTCTGAAACGCCTCGGTCTCTTCAAACGTGGGCGGCAGGCCGGTGAGATCCAGCGTCACACGCCGCAGGAGCGTACGCCGGTCGGCGAATTTCGCGGGCGTCAGCCCTTCCTTTTCGAGACGGGCCAGAATGAAACGGTCGATATCCGTCTTCGGCCACGAGGAATCCTGGACCGTTGGAACTGCGGTATCGCGAATCGGTTGGAACGACCAGAAGGCACGCTGCTCGGGGCGGATGACGTAGGTCGCGGCTTTTGCCGCGGCCACTGGAGGCGATTCCGGCCACACGGCGCCCGCGCGCACCCACTCGACTAGAGCGTCCACTTCTTCTTTTTTGAGCTTGCCGCCTTTGGGCATCTTCAGCTCGCCAGTCTGGCGTACGGCTTGGATGAGCAGACTTTTATCTGGATCACCGGGAACAAGCGACGGCCCGGATTGGCCTCCCTTGAGCATGGCGGCGCGCGAATCCAGACGCAGACCCGCCAGTTGCGAATTCGTATGGCAGGCGTAACAGTTCGTGGCGAGGATGGGGCGCACTTTGTTTTCGAAGAAGTCGGGCGCGCCGGCTCCGGTCTGGGCGAAGGCGTGAATAGCCAGTAGGAGCCCCAAGAGCAGTTTCAGACTGGCTTGCAACGAAGTGTACCTCGGCACTAGTGTAGTCGTTTTTGATCTCCGGGCCAATCAACCGCTCCGTCAGAAGCCGTGAAAAATTTGGCCGTAAACCGCTCGTTCACACTTGCGGCTCGGCAAAGTCTCAAACGTTGCTCAGCCGCCAGTGTCAAACCATCAGAACTCGTATCGCAGCGCAAACTGCATGACGCGCGGGGCCATGGTGTCTGTAAACTCGCCAAACGTCGAAGGCGAGTGCAATGCCAAGCTCGGCTTAATGAAGTTGACGTTATTAAAAGCGTTGAACGCTTCCGCCCGGAACTGCAGCCGGTGGCCTTCCCAAGGCAACTTGAAAGATTTGGCCACAGCGATATCGAAGTTGGTCATGGACGGGAGACGGAGCACGGCGCGCGCGCCCGTCTGGCCCGGGTATTGATCGGCAAATGCATTGACGGCGTCTGTGTTCGCAAACAGGCCGGGATTGCCATTGCTATCGATGCCCTGCTTCTGTTGAAACGATGCAACCGGAATGGCGAGCGAGTTCTGCCAGTAGTTCGTGTTCCAGGTGTAGTTGCCTTGCACAACCGTTGGGAGACCACTATGGTAGCGCATGATGCTCGAGACCTGCCAGCCGCCCACAACTTGATCGAGCCACGCAGGCGCGCGCGTCAGAAACATCTTGTTGCGGCCAAAAGGAAGCTCATAAATAACATTGGTGTTGATATTGTGCCGGATGTCGAAATCCGACGATCCGCGGAATTGGCCGGGGTCGAAGATGTTCTGAATTACCGCGCCGTCTTGTTTCGCGCTTCCCTCGGCTGCCGAAGCGTTGTCGATAGAGTGCGAAAGCGTATAGTTGAAATCGAAAGACAGACCGCTTCTGTAGGCTCGCCGGACTGAAAGGGTTGCGCCATGGAACTCGGCAGTTCCGGCGTTCATCCAGGTAGGCAGCGAACTTCCCTGCCTCGCAAAGAATGTATAGCAGCCGGTGCGGCTGGCGCACGTCCCCGCCGGCGTGTTGAAGGCCGAGGGAATGCGGTCGAGCGCGTGCAGGATGTCCAGATAGCTCCCGCCGTAGATCCCGTAGATCCCGTAATAGTAGTTGGCTGATGCGCTGCCCGGAAAATAGAAATTAGTAAGCGCCGGAAACATGCTTTCTACGAAAGGATTGGTTGGCACAAGCGATGGATTGCCCTGCACGGCCGACGGCGTCACCCCTTGGTTGTACAGTTGCCGGACCGCGGTCGCGGATTGAATCCAGGTCTCACCAGACACCGGGTCCTTGAAGTGTTCCAGCGGCGTGTAGACATCGCCCTGCAAGAGTAGCTTGTGTGAAAGGCGCCCGACATACCCGATCTCGACCGTCAGCTTGCCCGGTAATTCGCGCGCAAAGCTGGCATTTAATAGGTAAGAGTAAGGAGCTTTCAGATCTGGCGAAATGCCCAGAGTCTCGCCCACGATGGCGGCGATGTCCGGCGGGACATATGGAAATCCGCCCTGTGGAGGTGCGGGCTGGGAGGGCTCGGCGCCATTGTAGCGAGGAGCCGTAGTGAAGTTGTAGGAGATTGCGTTTCCAAGCGTGGTGGCCAGGCCTTGCGATCCGAACTGATCGAACTGAGTGATCAGGTCGCTCCCAAACCGGTCATACACCATTGCCGCGCCCGCGCGGAATACGCCACCCTTTCCGAATATCTTCCCGAGCAATCCGCCCGGATTGTTGGGGCTGTACGCCAGCGAGAATCGTGGCGCGAAGTTGTTGTTGTCGGGCCCGTACCAGCTCGGTTGATGGTTCACCGGACCATTCAGGTTGTATGAGATCTGCGCGTTCGGCATGGCGTTGCCGGGAACGCCTTGCGCCTGCAAGTAGTTTCGTTGAGCGAAAAACTGATTCAAACCGATATTGGGAGCCACCTGAAGCCCGCTGGCTTCATAGGGCGGACGCGAGTTCGAGTAGCGAACGCCAAAAGTGAGCGTCAGATCCGGCCGGATGCGGTAGTTATCTCCCACGTAACCTTCATACTCGTGCAGCACGAACTTGCGCCGCTGCGGGGAGCCTTGCGCCAGCACTGAGCCGTCTCTCAAGAACTGGTACGTAATGCTGGTGGAATCCACAACGCCTAATAGCAGACCGATTGCCGAGGCAGCGGAAGCCGGGTCTGCCAGCGCCAGGCTGGAATTCCCGCTCCGCTGCTGGATGAATTTCGTGATGTCAGTCTGGATGTCCTCGCCCAGCCCGACCGCCACGTTGGTGCTGAAACCATAATCGGCAAAGGATTGCGCATACGAGAACCGGTCGTTGTTCATGAGCCGGACGTTGACGCCCGTGGTAATCGTGTGCTTGCCCTTGGTCCAGGTTAGATCGTCGATAAAGTGCGACACCGGCAGGATGCGACCGTTGCCGCGAGCGCTGTAATTGTTGAGCTGGCTGAGGTCATTGAGCGTCAGGCTGATCCCGAGCGGGCCGGACTGTTCGAACCCCTGGCGGGTGAAGCCGAAGTTGAAAACGTTGATCAGGTTGGGCGTCAGGACCGCTGTGTAAAGCGCCGAGATGCCCTTACTGTTGTCCAGATAAAGCGGCGCGGGCTGCCCCGGGAACTGCGCCAGGTACTGATCCAGGTTTCGCGTGGCATTGGACAGAGTGCCACGGATGGAGAGCGTGTGCTTCGCCGCGCTGTCCAGCACAAAGTCCATCTTGCCGACATATGCGCGATCGTCGCGCTTGTTGGGAGCGTTGAAGCGGAAGCCGGTAAAGTTAAGTCCGCTGTCGGCGCCATAGGGAGCATCGTTGCCAACCGGGTACTGCTTCAAGATGTCGAGAAATCCCTGGTTCAAGCCGATATGCAGGGGGTCAATCTGCTTGATCTCCGCCGCGTTGAGCGTCTGGGTGGACCCGTCGGAAGCCGCGAACGTGAGGACTCCATTCTTCAGGCTTTCGCTCGGCACGGCGCGCTCCTGCGCTGTTCCGCTGGCGTCCAGCCGCCGCTCATAGTTGAAGAAGAAGAATGCCCGGTCTTTGATGATTTTGCCGCCGAGTGAAGCGCCGAACTGGTTGCGCACCAGCGGCTGGCGGGGCACGTCGCTGCGGTTGTTGAACCAGGTATTGGCTGCCGTCAGCGTGTTGCGATTGAATTCGTAGGCCGAGCCATGGAAGTCATTCGTACCGCTCTTGGTGATCAACGCCACCTGGCCCCCGGATGAACGTCCCTCGTTGGCTCCCTGGCCGCCTACCGTTACGCGAAACTCCTGCACCGAGTCCAGCGGAACAGGCAGCACCGAATTGAAGCCCGGATTGGCAGTAGCGCCATTAGCGTTCGAACCCTGGCCGTCGTTGACGCCGCCAGCGATACCGGCATTCTGATTGTCATTGACGTCCACACCGTCCAACGTGACGTTGTTCTGATCCCGGCGCGCGCCTAACACTTCACCGTTCGGAGTCACGCCGGGTTGCAGGCTCAACAGCTCGACCACATTCCGCGTCAGCAGGGGAAGCTGGCGGATCTGAGTTTGCGTGAAGGCGTTCCCAACAGACGCGTCGACAGTGTTAATGGTGGACGCTTCCGCGGTGACGTTCACCATCTCGGTTGTCTTGCCAATTTCCAGGCGAAGATCGAGGGTGGCGGGTGTACTAACTTGGAGCTTCACGCCCTTCTGGCTCGCTGTGGTGAACCCGGACTTTTCCGCAGTCACGTTGTACGTACCGGGCGCTATTTGCACGAATTGATACTCGCCGACGGCACTACTTACGGTCTGACGCGTCGAACCATTTTCCGCATTGGTCAATGTGATGACAGCTTGCGGGATGACACCGGCTTGCGAGTCCGTTACGGTGCCACGCAACGAGGTAGTCGCTTGCGAATACGCGTTGCCGGCGGAGAGCAACACAACAGCGGCGATCGCCGCGAAAGGCGTTCTCATCACAACATCTCCTTTATCGAAAAGGTTTGTGGGAGCGTGCCCGTCAAGAGCAACGTTGCGCTGACTCGCCGAGGAGTTTGTAAAAACCTAGAGGTGGAAAGTAGTGTACGCAGCTCACCCCGAGCGCGTGCTAACGGGAGCTCTTTCCCCTGAGGCTCTAAGTTATCACCCAATATTCGTAAAGCTGCCTGATACTGTCAAGGCCTAATTGGGATTATAGAAATTTTCTATGGGATGCTTTCAACTGCTGCGGTATCATTTCCCCGTGAAACACACCGTTCCTTACCTGGCGCTGGCGACGGTATGCGCGCTGGTTCTAGGCATGCAACCTGCCCCGAGCGTTGCCGCGGCGCCACAGCAGAAGACCGGCGTAAAGACACCGGGCGTGCAGATCCCCATGAGCCGGCTAAAACCGGATGCGACCTTCGACGTTCCGGGCGCTCCGGATTGGATGGCGATTGAGGATTCGGTTTGGATCTCCAACAAGCCCAAAGACAACCTCACACGCATCGATCCCAAGACCAACAAGATTGCCGAAACGATCGTGGCCGGCAAAGGGCCCTGCGCCGGCCTTGCGCTGGGGTTTGGCGGCCTCTGGATCCCCAACTGCAGCGATCAGACGATTTCGCGCCTCGATTTGAAAACGGGCAAGATCGTGGCAACGATACCCACAACGATTGCCGACTCGGAAGCGACCATCGCAGCCGGGCCGGACAGCATTTGGCTGATGACCGACACCAAGGGTACGCTGGCACGGTTCGACCCGGCGACGAATAAGGTGGTGGCCGAGGTCTACGTGTCGCCCGGATCGTACGCCGCGGCGTTCGGAGAAGATGCGCTGTGGATCACGAGTACGGAAAAGAACCTAGTGACTCGCGTGGACACCCACACCAATCTGGCGGTTGAAACCATTCCCGTGGGCCCCGCGCCGCGCTTTCTGGCGATTGGAGAAGGTTCCGTTTGGACTTTGAATCAGGGCGATGGCAGCGTCTCGCGGATCGATCCCAAGACCAACAAAGTGGTGGCGACCATTGAGGTGGGTGTGCCCGGAGAAGGTGGCGACATCGCGGTTGGAGAAGGCTCGGTGTGGGTGACTTCATTTGATTTCCCGCTCTCGCGCATCGACCCTGCGTCTAATAAGGTCGTTCAGCAGTTCGTGGGCGAAGGCGGCGACGCCGTGCGCGTGGGGCAAGGCTCGGTGTGGCTGACGAACCTCAAAGGACAAAAGATCTGGCGCCTCGACCCGCGCCGGATCGAAGCGACGGTGGCAGAGTAAACGCAAACATTCGACGATCTTTTCGTAAACAAGGATGGTCATCGCGGCGGCCGGGCGGTGATCCACTTGGGTATACCGGACTCGATGTCCTCCTCCACCGGCTTGCCCAGCACGTCGCCCAGGTGTTCGAGCCAGGAACCACCCGGCCCGGTAAAAGTGTCGGGATGCTGGTAAGCGGGATCGTTCATGGCTTCATCCAGAGTCACGAAGTTGTAGCCGCGTGCCCGCATGCGCGCGATCGAGTCGCGCAGGGTTACGGAATTCAGCTCGCTGCAATGGATCAGCAGGATCTGTGGCAACTCGTATCCCAGCAGGTCGCGCGAAATTTTCTCGGCGGAGGCAAAGCCGGTGTCCACGTATTCCAGGTAGGCTTGCTTGATTTTGTCGGCGGTTTCGGGATCGCCGGCGCGCAGCTTACGGCTGTACGCACTGGCGAAAATGTAGTCCTTGTAATCGACGGTGACCGGTGCTACGCGATAATGCCGCTCACGGAGGAAATCGAGAACGGCCTGATGAACCTCCGCGCTCATTCCAGAGTCGAGGAACGGGTAGCGAAACCAGACTAGTTTGCGGCCGCGCTCCTCGATAAGCGGGCGCATGATGACTTCGCCCTTGATGACGTTGTCCTTGAACTGCGCGAGCGGAACTTTATTCAGACTGGGATGTGAGTACGTGTGGTTGCCGAGATCGAAGCCGGCATCGAGCCACTGGGCGAGCACAGCGGCGCGCCCGTCGCGCTGCCCTTGCACATTGAGCTGGCGCTCGTTGATGAATATGGTTGCCGGGATTTTTTCCGCTTGCAGTGATCCGATCAGTCCGGCCGAGATTTTCTGGAAATTCGCCAGGTCCTTCAGTTCGTTGACTACCGGGCCGTCGTCGATGGTGATGGCGACGCGGCGTTCGGGAGGCGGCGTCTGCGCGGCGATGCGAGTGAGAACGGCCAGCGCCAAAACGGCGAACAGACTCTTCACTGACCGATCCCTTCCACCTTGCCTCGCAGGACGGTCACTGAGGCTTTGGGCAGAACGAATGTGGTTTCCGGGCCGCCTGGAATGCTCATGCCGATGGGCGGACCGTCAGGGTCGGCGTGACTGTTTTTTCCGTCGTTCTTCCACGCGTACTGCTCGCTGCCGAAGGTCACGAAGGTAACGGACCCGGAAAAAGATGCACTGCGGTTGGAATCCTCAAAGACTACGCGTACTGAGTGCGGGTTGGTTTCGTCGCGATTCACCAGCATCAGGGACCAAGTTCCGTCCGGACGATGGACCGCATACGAAGTGACCAGCACATTGCCCTCGCTGTCCTGAATGCCGGTCGAAGAAGGAAACATATGGTGCACGCCCGAGCGGTGCGCGACCCATTCCAGGTTGATCATGTGAGCGGCCCAGTAAAAAGCAGTGTAGCCGTTAATGCTGTAGTCCTTGTCAGAAATGAAATTCGACCAGGAGGCGTAACCGAGGCAAGTTTTCTGGATGTCTTGGGGCTGGATGGGCGAATGATGGTAAACGGCGCCGCCGCCTTCGAAAAACGCGCCGATACTGTCGGACAGCCACAACCCACCCCAGATCGTGCTCATCGGCCCGGTGAGTCCGGCGGCTACGCTGCTCTCGGTCACCATCAGCGGCACGTCTTTGGGAACGCCGTCATTTCTCCACACCTGGAGAATCTGCTTCATCAGTTTTGGCTCCTGATACAGAGTTTTCCAGGTGATGTTGCACTGCTCGAACGGATAGTGCTCGAAAGAAACGAATGCGAGATCGGAGAGGCGGCCATGGGCCTTCAGATAGTCGACAAACCGCCCCAACCATGACGTCCGGCCTTGCGCGTCTGGCCACACGCGGATGTCTTCGTTGACTCCCTCGAAGACCGGACCGCCCAGCTTGAGCTTCGGATCAACCTTGTGTACAGCAGCCGCCCACTGCATGTAGAGCGCGCCGTAATCTTCCGGCATGGCGTGCTTGCCGTCGGGCTCTTCGCCCAGCTCGATGTAACTGATGGGATAGCCGCGCTTTTCGATGTATGCGATCTGAGCGGCAGCGTCGTCCGGCGTACCGTAGAGCATAGTCACCGGAATCATGGCGGGCAGGTTGTTGGTAATCCCGCTGGTGAAGAAGACGTCGAAGCCGCTGTGCTGGTAGCCGCCGCCGGCGTTGACATCGGCTGCGGAATGCCAGGGGTCAATCGAGGACGAACAATAAGTAGGTTGTTGCTTACTTGTGCTGCCTCCCGCGACATCGATGAAGACGCCGCTCCCGTCGACGCTGCCGGCGCGAATCTCCTGGATGGCGTATCCAACGCAGTTGCGAACGTCGTCCGATCCGTGAACATCGCAGGTATTCGATGATTCCGTCATCCAGACGCGCAGAAACCGAGTCGAGACAGGCGCTTTGGCAAGCGCGAGAGTCTGGGTGCCGCCTTTACCCTTTTTCACGATGCCCGACGGAAAAGTTTTCCATTGGCCCTCGGGTCCACCGTCGAAATCGAGCGGGTCTTTTCCTACCCAATATTCGACTTGATAGCTCGTAGCGTAAGGGTTGGCCCATGCGATGTGGATGGCGCTTATTGGCTTCTCGATGCGCAGGTCCACGACGACCCATTGCGGGTGCAACGAGTCGCTTTCTCCGGTGAACTTACTTGTGAGATAGGGATTGCTCTTCCAGTAGCTGAGCTTTGCGCCCTGAACGGGGTGGTCGCCGCTGGTCGAGAAGCCGCGGTGCGGCAGCGAGTAGGCCAGGATGTAGCGCAGCGGTTCCTTCAGTTCGGTACTGCCCGTGAAATAGCCGCTCTTGTTAGCCGCGTCGCTCCATGTTCCGTTCTCCGTCCAGTGCCAGGCGGCCATGCGGAGCTCGGTATTGTTGCGATACGTGATGGGGCCCCAACCCGCCGAGAGAGACTCCTGCACGATGTGCGGCGAATAGACCTTGTCGATGCCCGTGCGGGACAGGACGTCGACGGAGCTCCCGAGTGCGCGATCGGGATCGAATGCATTGATCTCGTGTCCAGGTGTCGCGTCGACACGGACGGTAGCGATGCCTTGGGCGGAAACGGCGCGAACGAGGATGAAAATAGAGACGGCGGCTGCAAGAGTGAATTGGGACATGATCATCCGAGTTCCACGACCAGCTTGTTTACGGATGCCGGCGGAAACCGGTACGTGAAAGCAGAGCCAAGCGCCTCAATGGTTTCCTCGCGCACTTGCACCACGTTCGGATTGGAGAATGTGTTGTGCGCGTGAATATCCTGGTGCGCCAGCGTACTTACTTTGGCAGATCGCGCTTTGGCGCCGCGCAGAATAATCTCAGTTTCCAGCGGCTGTGCGTCATCCGTATTCACGGCGGTGAGGACGAGGGTTTTGCCCTGGACGGAAGCCGAGCCGGCGAGCCCCGTCAGGTTCCAATGCTGCTGGTTCTCTTGCGCCGGGTGGGCGGGCGCCGCAAACAGCGTTCGCACGGCTTGCGCTCCGCGGTGAGCCGCATACATTCGAAATACATGATAGTTCGGCGTGACCACGAATTGATCTTCGCGCGCCAGAAACAGGCAATGCAGGTTGTTGATGAGCTGCGCCACATTGCTCATGGCGACTTTGTCTGCGTGGCGATGAAAGGTGTCGAGCGTCAACGCCGAGATCAGCGCATCACGGATAGTGGGCATCTGGCCGAAAAGATATGCGGGATGAACTTCGGTGCCGGGCTTGTGCCAGGCTCCCCATTCGTCTACCACGAGTTTGACGCGATGCTCGGTGTCGATCTCGCCCATGGCGGCCCAGTGGTCAGTGATCAGCGACTCAATGCGCGTGGATTTCGCGAGGAGGCTGTACCATTCGTCGACCGTAAAGTCGACGGCCTGCCCTTTACCCGATGTTCCGCAATAGTAATGCAACGCCCAGCCATACATCTGATGCAGTGCGTGTTTCCCTTTTTCGGTCAACTTGGCGAAAAAGCGGCGGGTCCAGTCGATGTCACCGCCATTCGGGCCGGAGCCGATCAATGCAAGTTTGACGCCGAATTCGGGCAGCCATGCGGTGTAGCGGCGGAACTCAATGGCGTATTCGTCGGGAGCGAAATCTCCGCCGCACCCCCAACTCTCATTGCCGACGCCCCAGAAGCGAACTCCGAAAGGGTCCTTATCTCCTTGAGCCGCACGCTGATCGGCGAGCGAAGTCAAACCGGCGGGGGCGTTGCAGTAGTCGATCCATTCATAGAAGTCCTTGGGGGGCAGGCTTCGCAGATCGGCCGCCAGATAAGGCTGCGCGCCGATCAGCCGGCAGAAACGGACGAATTCATTGGTGCCGAACCAATTGGGCTCATATTTTTGCGGCCCATCCGGAGCTTTGATCATGAATGGGTCGTTGATCCAGAAGTTGGCGCGCCGCGGCCGTTGCGCGCGAGGCCCGATGCCATCGCGCCAGTTGTAACTATCGGCGAAACAGCCGCCGGGCCAGCGTACTACGGGAGGCTTGAGTGGGCGCAAGGCTTCCACGAGCGACGTGCGGATGCCTCCGATATTGGGGATTTTGGAATCTTCACCAACCCAGATACCGTCGTACACCACTCCGCCAATGTGCTCGGTGAAGTGACCGTGCAGGTCGGGTGAAATGGTTCCAAAGGGTTCATCTATAAAGACTTCAATATGCGCCTGGGCGGCCCGGGCAGTGCGCGCCGCCAACAGCACGGCGCCTGAGGCTAGAAAATCTCGTCGTCTCACTCGGACCTCCTAGGAGCTGATTTTAGAAAATGCAAAACAAAGCCAATTTTGAGGCAAATCGTCCGATTCCAATGTACAACCGCTTCATTCACTTCGGCGGCATCCGCAGTGCGCCATCGAGGCGAATAACCTCCCCGTTCAGCATGGAATTGTCGATAATGTGCAGGACGAGTTTAGCGAACTCCGGCGGCCGGCCGAGGCGTGAGGGAAACGGGACCGATGCTCCGAGGCTGTCCTGCAATGGTTGCGGCATCCCACTCAGTAGCGGGGTGGCGAAGAGGCCGGGCGCGATGCTGCACACGCGAATTCCAAAGGCGGCAAATTCCCGGGCCGCCGGTAAGGTGAGCCCGACGATGCCGGCTTTCGAGGCGGCATACGCGGGTTGCCCGATCTGGCCGTCGCAGGCGGCAATCGACGCGGTGAATATGACGACGCCTCGCTCGCCGTCATCGAGCGGCGGCATCTTCTGGAGATCGGCGGCAACCAGGCGCATTACGTTGAACGTGCCGTTGAGATTCACATCGATGACGCGTCGAAAGGCATCGAGCGGCATGGGACCCGCGCGCCCGACAATTTTGGCGGCGGGCGCAATACCGGCACACGTGACGAGAATGCGCGCTGCACCATGAGCGGCCTTGGCTGTGGCCACGGCGCGCTCGGCGCTCTCCGCATCGGCTACGTTACACGGTATGAACAGTCCACTGATTTCGTTCGCGACGGATGCTCCCTCAGCTTCATTCAAGTCGAAGATGGTGACTTTCGCGCCAGCGGCGGCCAGAGCGCGTACGGTCGCTGCACCTAGTCCGGAAGCGCCCCCCGTGACGATTGCCGCATGGCCATTTGCGTCCATTCTTGATCCCCTTTCGTGGTCACGACGAAGTACCTTCTCAACCGGAATGAACATGATAACGCCAGCGCCGGACGCGGCAGATGGCACCGCAGATCAAAGCGCATCAACCGAGTGGCCCTCGGTGTGCAACTGTCATAACCAATCGCCTATGGCAAGACCCCAAGTACCGGAAGAAATACGTCACGCCCTGGCGTTCCTGATCACCTCTTCCGAAACCATTTCCGCTGACCCGCACCTCTGCGGGTATCCTAGGAGAATCGAAAGGACACCAATATGCCCCTTCCTTCGGACGAGAAGCTCATCCAGCTTGGTAACGACTTGATCAAGCAATTCGACACTATTTTCGGCCTCCACACCAGCTTTCGCCCGGCTCATGCCAAGGGCATTCTGCTGACGGGCAGGTTCACTCCCTCTTCGGAGGCCGCATCACTCACGCGGGCGCCGCACATCACGCGCGACTCGACTCCGGTTACCGTGCGGTTCTCCGACTCGACGGGCCTTCCTTCCATCCCCGACAACGACCCGAACGCAAATCCTCACGGACTGGCCATCCGTTTCCATCTCGCCGATCATGTTCACACCGACATCATCAGTCACTCGGCGGACGGCTTTCCTGTCAGGACCGGCCCGGAGTTTCTCGAATTCCTCCGCGCCGTGGCCGCGAGCGGTCCGTCGACGCCTTCGCCATCTCCGATTGAGATCTTCCTGGGCTCGCATCCGGCCGCGCTCGCCTATGTGCAAATGCCCAAGCCGAGCCCTGCCAGTTTCGCGAGGGATGCCTATTTCGGCGTGAACGCGTTCCGATTTACAAGCAAGGATGGAGTTGCGCGCCACGGGCGATACCGGATCACTCCAACGGCAGGCATCGAACATCTTGACGAGGCGTCCGTCAAGACCAAGGACGGCAACTACCTTCTTGATGAGATAATCCAGCGCATTGCAGCGGGACCCATTCGGTTTGACATCCACGTGCAAATCGCCAATGAGAGCGATATCGTCGACGACGCCACGATCCACTGGCCTGCCGATCGGCGGTTGATTCACTTCGGCAACATCGCTCTCACTGCGAAGGTGCCTGATGACGCACAGCAGCAGCAACGGATTATCTTCGACCCGATTCCTCGCGTTGACGGTATTGAACCGTCGGATGATCCTTTGCTGGAACTGCGAGCCGCTATTTATCTGGTCAGCGGACGGCGCCGGCGCCAGGCTCCCGAATCGCAAGCCCGGACTTCGACCGCGCTTTGAGATCAACCGTGATTTGCTGCGGCTTGAAGAGTGGAGCGCGAGGAAATGATCTGGCCAATCAGGAACTCATTCAGCTTCGCAACGGCGAACATGAATTCTTCACGAGCATTCTCGTGCGCCCTGGAGGCGCCTTCGATGCGCGACCTCCCTTCGTGTTGAGCTAGCCCACCCGAAACTTCCGCAAGCGCGTTATTGAAGTCTTCCGATGCGTTTTTCATGTTTCGGTACGCGGCGTCAAAATTGGCGAGCAAGATGCAATACTGGCTTCCATTCACCGATCTGGATTCCGGCGCAAGGACGGTCATTGTGAGATATACTAGCCCACGGCATTGGGAGCGGACTGTTGCTAGCTCGGACTTCCGCGTCGCCGGCAAGTCTTAAATCGTCGCGCTCCCAAGGCCGCTTTAATGCCGGGCCCCTTTATTAGAGTGTTGCTTAAGACGATAGCTACAATTCACATTTTGGAATAGCTGGACAAAAGACTAGGCGCTGGAATACACCCAGTAGCGGTATTTCACTCGGATTCCGGCTAGATCAGTCCTTCATCCAAGGCATATCTAGTAAGCTGCGCCGTGCTCCGTAAACCCAACTTGCGTTTTAGATTGTCCCTGTGAAAAGCCACCGTTTTTTCAGAGATGCCTACGGCGTAAGCGATTTCCTTCCTGCTCTTGCCTTCAGCGGTCAACTGGAGGATCTGGCGCTCGCGGGCGCTCAGACGGAGTGACGCGGCAGCTTGTGCAGTATCCCCCACCTGGTCTAACCCGACTCCACCCACGCCTGGCGTGATGTACCGGCTCCCGCCGAGGACCTTTTCAACGGCGGCAAGAATTTCCTTCCGGCTGGAAGACTTCACCGCATATCCATTCGCCCCCGCTTCGAGCGCCGCCTGCAAGTAGGTCGGACCCGTATGCATGGTTACGAATAAGAGCTTTACCTGCGGCAGACGTTTTCTGA
>WNFC01019529.1_pt1 | contig 13649 bp, 10 predicted proteins | sample 5400541 | NCBI WGS metagenome assembly WNFC01 (sample SAMN13153342, study PRJNA577476) | soil metagenome | isolation source: 120 cm saprolite under Douglas fir tree site 2 hole 2 replicate 1 | place: USA:California | collected 2015-04-18
TCCTCATAGTTCATCTCGGAATATTGCTTCACTTCCTTCTTGAAATACGAAGGCGTCTCGCCGAGTTCGGGGAAAGTGGAAACGTCGAAAGTATGGTAACCGCCGATGGCGGCGCCCTGCAGGGTGCGCTGCCATCCTTGCTCGTAGATCCAGCGGTTCATGCTGTCAGTCCAGTGAGCGCGCTCGGCGTGGATTCGCTGGGTGATGGTGAAGTTGGCGGGGTTGATTTGAAAAATGGTTAGGTTGGCGAACTGATCGCGGTCCGGGTCGAAGAACTGGTAGTAGTAGATGTCGTTATGCTGGCCGAAAATCCAGCGGCGATCGGGACGTAAGTACGTTTGCGCCGGTTTACCCTTGATCTGGTTGTGCAGTGCTTCCTGGCGCTTGTTGGTATGGGGCAGGTAGAACTGGTCGACAAAAAATAAGCCCGCCGCCAGCACCGCCGCTGCAAACAATACGGGCGTCACGATCCGATAGACACTGGTTCCCGTGGCTTTGATCGCAGTGATCTCGTTCGAGCGGTTCATCAGTCCGAAAGTAATCAGCACCGCCAGCAGCATGATCAGCGGCGCGACGCTGTACAGCAGATACGGAGCGACGTTGAGCAGGTAGGCCGCGACCACCAGCGCCGGCGTCTGATTGCGCAGAATGTCTCCCAGCAATTCGAATAGAGTGAAAACCAGTAGCAGGACGAGGAACGTGGAGACAATCATCCCCAAGTAGACGAAAAAATCCCGCAACACGTAGTCGTCGATCAGCGTGGGGAAACTGGCGCTGAACACCCGCCGTCGGGTCGAGGCGCGTTCGAAAGCGTTGCCGGCATCTCTGCGTCTTTGCCTGCGCTCGTGCACAGGGACGTCCGCGGCAAGCGGGATGCGCTTCCACGGCAGTTTGATCGCCGAGAGCGCGAAAGGCCGGCGCTCGGCCTGCCATAGCAGGAACAACGCTGCGGCAAAAAAAACCAGGTCCGCCAGCCAGGCTCCGAACGCTGGGCTCACCCTGCCCTGCTTGGCCAGCGACACTCCGATCAGCGAAACGAAGTAGTAGACGAACACCAGCACAATGGTGAGCACGAATCCGCCGGACTTGCCGCTCTTCTTCGATGAAAGCCCCAGAGGAATTCCGACCATGGCCAGCACCAGGCACGCCGTGGGCAAGGCGAAGCGGCTGTGAAATTCGATGAGGTACCAACGCGCCGAAACCGGATCGACACTCGCCGCACGATCCTTCAGAGCCCAGGTGCTGACCGCCTTGACCGGGATCTGTTCTTCCGCTTTGCTTTCAGAGGAAGGTAATTCGATCGGAATGTCAGTCTCCTGAAAGGTGGAGATCTGGTATTTGTCGGTTTCTTTTTGATCGGTTTCATGAGTGGAACCGCCGGTGAGATGAAGATGCAAACGGTCCCGCCCCTCGGCGACCAGGATGCCTTCGCGGGCCAGCGTTATGCGCGGATTGGCGGCGTCGGAAATGTCGGCGAGAAACACACCCTTCCAAACCGCTGCGCCTTGGGCGCTGTGCACGTCCTGCACGTAGAGCACGTACTTGGGAAAACCTTCGTAGAAAACCCGTGGCTGCACTTCAAAAGAAACTTGCGAGCCTTTGAGTTGATCCTCAAGGTGGCCAAGCGAGGCCAGCGATTTGGGGGCGAGGTAAAGTCCGTTTAGCAAAGCCAGGCCCCAGGCGGCAGCCACAAAAATCGCAAGCGCGCGGCCAAAGCTCCACACGCCCATTCCGCTGGCGCGCATGGCCGTGATTTCGCTATCGGCAGCCAGACGGCTCAGGCCAATGAGAATTCCCACCAACACGCTCATCGGGATGGTGTAGGTGAGAGCGAGCGGCACGGTGTAGAGAAATATCTCGGCAACGCTGGGCAGCGGCGCGCTGGCTCGTACCACCAGTTCCAGAATGCGTCCCAGATCGCGCGTAAACAGCACAAAGGTGAAGATCGCCGCACCGATCACGGCGTGCGAGGTCACTTCGCGAAGAATGTAGCGGGTAAGAATCCGCATGGCAGCGTTCTGAGGGCAGGATAGCATGTGAGGCAGTGGTCAGTGGCCAGGGATTAGTGGCCAGTTACTGGCATTAATGTGTGGTAAGGCGACAGCCTGGCCCTTAATCCACGATTCTTTTTCCTGTTTGTCCGCTACACCTATTTACAACTTTCCGCATCTCAACCTGCCGCCCATGAGTAGTGGCGGAACTGTCCCTTTAACGGCGTCCTCCTACCGGGCTAACGGCTTTCACGGGGGTGAAGTATGGCGGTGAAAGAAACGTGTTCCGTTGCATCAGCGGCGTTGAATCGACTTCGAGGGATGGAGGGCCGGTGGAGCGCTTACGCTCTCGCGGCTCTTCTGGCTCTATCATTGCTGGCTGCCTTGCCCGCGCCGGCGCAAACCACACTTTACAATTTCAAGGGCGATCCAGACGGAGCAGCCCCAGTTGCGCCTCTCATCCGTGACAGCGCCGGGAATCTCTACGGCACCACGTACGTGGGCGGCAACAATAACGGGACAGTATTTGAAGTGAACAGCGCCGGCCATGAGACTATTCTGCACACGTTCAAAGGTCCTGACGGTTCCGAGCCTTGGGCCGGACTTGTCCGCGATGCGGCGGGCAATCTCTACGGCACAACGGCTTATGGCGGAGCTTTCAATTTCGGCACGGTCTTTAAGATAACCAGGGCGGGTAAGGAGAGAGTTTTGTACAGTTTCACCGGTCCTCCGGATGGCGGCACTCCTTTCGCCGGCTTGATCCTTGATTCCGCGGGCAATCTCTATGGCACCACGCTGTTTGGTGGAACGGCAAACTGCACCGCCGGCGGAGGCCAGAAGGGGTGTGGGACTGTCTTTACAGTAACCGCGACCGGTGCAGAGACGGTATTACACAGTTTTGCCGGAGGAGCAGATGGCGCGTATCCTGGCGCTCCTCTGGTTCGCGATTCCTCAGGTAACTTATATGGCGCAACCGAACAGGGTGGCCAGGCGAATTGCACCGACTACACCGTGAATGGCTGCGGTACTGTGTTTATGCTGAGCCCGGCTGGCATGGAAACCGTGCTGCATAGTTTTTCCGGAAACCCGACCGATGGGGAGCGTCCACAAGGTGTGATTCTGGTCGGGGGGAATCTGTACGGCACGACGCAACAGGGCGGAGCGTACAGCAGCGGAACTGTGTTTAAAGTGACTGGCTCTGGATCGGAGAGTGTGCTCTACAGCTTTGGAGGAGTGGCCAATGACGGATTAAATCCGGGCGCAGGTTTGGTGTGGGACGGAGCGGGCCACTTCTATGGCACAACAATAACCGGGGGCGGACCCGGATGCATCCCCACCAACGGTTGCGGAACGGTATTTGTGATTACGAAGACCGGCAGGGAAAAAGTGCTCGCCGCGACTTCTGAATTCACTGGCGGTTGCGTGCCTTATGCCGCACTGATTCGGGATGCGGCAGGGAAGCTGTTCGGGACGACGTCAAACTGTGGAACTCACGGTTTCGGGACTGTGTTCTCGATGAAACCATAAACATGAGGGAAAGCAGGTCTCGGTTTCCGGTAGGACAGCCGCCGAAACGGCGCAACCTATCCCGCTTACGGCCGTGTGCAGGCTGCGCGTCCGCTTGAACTCCGCCCAGATTGCCGGCGCCGCTGCCGCCGTATTCCAAAGCGTCGCTGTTCAGCAATTCCCGCCAGAAGCCGGCCGCGGGGACGCCCACGCGATAACCCAGTCGTGGAATGGGCGTGAAGTTGAAAACGATCAGTACGGTATCTTTGGCGGCTTCGCCCTTGCGCAGTAGCGAAATCGTGCTGCTCAGATTGTCGTTGCAATCCACCCACTCGAAACCTGCGGGGCTGGTGTCGAAAACGTGCAGCGCCGGTTCGCTGCGGTAGAGCCGGTTCAACTGTCCCACCCAGTTCTGCACACCGCTGTGAGTTGCGTACTGCAGCACGTGCCACTCCAGGCTGGTGTCGTGCGCCCACTCGCGTACTTGACCGAATTCGCAACCCATGAACAGCAACTTCTTGCCCGGCTGAGCGTACATATAGCCAAATAAAAGACGCAGGTTGGCAAAGCGGTTATTCTCATCGCCCGGCATCTTGCCGATCAGCGATCCTTTGCCGTGCACCACCTCATCGTGCGAAAGCGGCAGCACAAAATTTTCCTGAAAGGAATACAGCATGCGGAACGTCAGTTTGCTGTGATGATATTTGCGATGAATGGGGTCTTGCCTGAAATACTCGAGCGTGTCGTGCATCCATCCCATGTCCCACTTCATGCCGAAGCCCAGGCCGCCCAGATAAACCGGACGCGAAACCATGGGCCAGGACGTGGATTCCTCCGCCGTCGTCTGGATCTCGGGATGTTCCTTGTAAGCTTCCTGATTGAAGCGGCGCAGGAAGTCGATGGCTTCCAAATTCTCGCGTCCGCCGAATTTGTTGGGAATCCACTCGTTTTGTTTGCGGGAGTAATCAAGATAGAGCATCGAAGCCACCGCATCCACGCGCAGGCCGTCGATGTGATACTTATCCAGCCAGAACATCGCGCTCGACATCAGAAAGCTGCGAACTTCGGTACGTCCATAGTTAAAAATGTGCGTCTTCCAGTCGGGATGGAAACCTTGCCGCGAATCCGCGTGCTCGTAGAGATGAGTGCCGTCGAAGTAAGCCAGCCCGTGGGCATCGGAAGGGAAGTGCGAAGGCACCCAGTCGAGGATCACGGCAATTCCGTGCTGATGCAGGTAATCCACCAGATACATGAAATCCTGCGGCGTGCCGTAGCGCGATGTGGGGGCGAAATATCCGGTGGTCTGATATCCCCAGGAACCGTAGAAGGGATGCTCCATTACCGGCAAAAATTCGACGTGGGTGAAGCCCATTCGCCCCACGTATTCGGCAAGGCGCGGCGCAGTCTCGCGATAGCTAAGCGGACGATTGTGTTCTTCTGGTACACGCATCCACGAGCCCAGATGAACTTCGTAAACGGATTGCGGCGCCCGCAGCGAGTTGCGTTCGGCACGCTTCTTCATCCATTCATCGTCGCCCCATTGATGACCGAGCTCCCACACCACAGACGCGGTGCGGGGAGGCTTCTCATGCAGAAGCCCGAGTGGATCGGCTTTATCGACACGGTAGCTGTGGCGGCGCGACTCGATATGAAATTTGTAAAGCGCCCCTTTGGTCACGGCCGGGATGAACCCTTCCCAGATGCCCGAACCACCGCGCGGAGCGAGCAAATTGGCTCCGGGATTCCAGTTGTTGAAGCTTCCCATCACCGAAACTTGGCGCGCATTGGGCGCCCACACGCCGAAGACCACGCCCGTTTTGCCCTCGCGCGACACCAGATGCGCGCCCATGGTTTCGTACAGACGGTAGTTGCTGCCCTCGTTGAACAGGTAGAGGTCCTGGTCAGAGAGCAGCGTAATGCGGTCAGGGGCGGCGGTAGTAACGGTGTCCGACATTTCCGAGTTATTAGTGTACCGGAAGAGTAGGATGGCGGTACCGGGGATAGCGGGCTGGGGAAAGCGGAGAAATAGGCAAGTCCCCGCCATCCCAAACGGTCTTAGCGTAATCTAAAGGAGGTGTCACTTCGGTCACTTTTCCAACGGAAGTTTGCCCGATAGGGTACACTGTATGGCCAACGATCATCGCCCTAGAAAGGGACCTCAAATGGCGACAACCAGGCCCTCACACCAGCGATCGGCCGAGGAGGAACTCCTGGAGAGTTTCGGGAATCTAATCGATGAAGCGGCCGAGAAGATGACCGATAAGGAGTTCGAGGAGGCAGCCAAGAAATCTACCGCGACTCTTGATCGCGCGATTGCCGCGCACTCACGGCGGCGTGGTACTGCCTAATTCTTTCTGCCAGTTCTTCTTTGCTCATGTCCGGCTTCCAATCCTTCAAGAGCTGACAATATTCTGGCTCCGCCTCGTGGCCCCCAATCTCTAGCAAATGGCGCAATTGCTTGAGTTGATCTGTCCTGATGCGGTCTTTATTCTCGCGTGCGTTCTTGTCTGTCTCCTTCCGGAAACCGCGCCAGAATTTCTTCATGCTCGTGCCCTCTCTTATGCGGCCTCCCAAGGATGGCTTTACTGACAGGCTGCGTCCAGTGTAATGTAACTCCGTTATGGGAAGACAATCGCGTCGGATTCTTGAATTGCTAGTCGCAGCAGAACAGTGCCGGGTCGAAATATTTCGAGACAGTTTTGCGGTTGGCTTGAGCGTACGAGGGGAAACTCTGGACGAATCTGATCGGCTTCATATTCCACAGAAGGGCTTCGAGTGTTCTCTCCCCCTGTGTCGTTTTTCCGATAAGAAGGTCGAAGAACTCAATCGAAAATTCACGAACGCGCTACGCGAGTTGCAAGCCCTACTCATCTGTTATCAATGGAGGCCAACGGTGGAGGACCGCTACTATCACTCTCTTGGACAGCGTCTACTATGGGACCAAACCAAGGCTTGGGATACGGAAGAGAACAGAGCGGTCCAATTTCTTCTTATGATGGAAATTGGCGGCACTCCCGGCCTTCTTATGGAAATTGGTGGCTCTCAGCGGATTTTGCGTTATCGGAGATGCAGGGAGTGTAAGGCGTGGTTCTACGCAATGACGGATCATCAGAAGTTCTGTTCTGAAGCCTGCCGAAAGCGCTATACCTCGCACAGCGCTGAGTTCAAAGAGAAACGGGCTGAATACATGCGAAAGAAGTATCGACCAGCAGAAAAGGAACGCGCTCGAAGAAGTCTCGAACTGACTCGCGGAAATACCATTCCCGGGAAGCGACGCTGAAGAGAGCGTATTTTCAGTACGGCATATGGGGTTCGGTCGGATTGGCCGAGCACCTGCCCCTTTGTGCCGCCTAGCATCCCGAATCCCCATGCTAGACTGACTCTTCCGCTCATGCCCGCCCTGCGTCTGATTTTTCTTTGGCATCAGCATCAGCCTTTCTACAAGGATCTGGTGACAGGCGAATATCGCCTGCCTTGGGTGCGCCTGCACGCCCTCAAAGATTACTACGGCATGGTCAAGCTGCTGGATGAGTTTCCCAATGTCCACCAGAACTTCAATCTGGTGCCGTCGCTGATCACCCAAATTCAGGATTATGTGGCGGGGACGGCGCAGGATCCCTTTCTCAAAGTGGCGGCCAAGCCGGCAAAGGAATTAACTCAGCAAGAGCGTCAGTTCGCTCTGCAATATCTTTTTCAGGCCAACCCAACAAACTTGATTGCGAGGTATCCCCGTTACTGGGAACTGCGGGAGAAATTCCGCGAGCATGGGTACGCGGCCGAAAAAGCCGAGAAATATTTTGAGCCCCAGCACTTCACCGACCTGCAAGTACTGTCACAGATTGCTTGGTTCGACGAATTCTTTCTAGACGACAAAGACGTTGCCGGCCTCATCCGTAAAGAGCGCAACTATTCCCTCGACGATCAGAGTTTCGTAATTGCGCGCGAGCGGGAGCTCTTGGGCAAGGTTCTGCCGGCGTACGCGGACGCAGCGAAAAAGGGATCAATCGAGATTTCGGCCACGCCTTTCTATCATCCGATTCTTCCCCTGGTGTGCGATACCAGCGCGGGTGCCGCTTCGTCGCCCGGCCTGCCATTGCCGCAGAACCGCTTTCGCCATCCCGAGGACGCACGTGAGCAACTGGTGCGCGCGCTCGATCTTCACCAGCAGGTTTTTGGCGTGCGCCCCAAAGGCGTCTGGCCGTCGGAGGGCAGCGTCTCGGAAGAGGCAATCGCGATTGCCCACAATCTCGGGGTTCAGTGGATGGCTACCGACGAAGGCGTGCTCGGCCGCAGCACCGGAGTGTTCTTTCAGCGCGACGGCAATGGCCGGCTGCCTGCGCATTTGGCAGAACGGCTCTATGACATTCATCGCTATGAGAACGGCCAGGCCACCATGCACATGGTCTTCCGCGACCACACCATTTCCGATCTGATCGGCTTTGTCTACTCCGGCATGGATCCGGCAGAAGCTGCCCGACACTTGCTGCGCAACATCAAAGACGCCGCCCAGCCCGTGCTCGCGCAGGGTCGTGATGCAGTCGTCTCGGTGATTCTCGATGGCGAGAATGCCTGGGAATATTATCCAAAATCCGGACGTGAATTTTTGCGGCGCTTCTATGACGTGGTGGAGCGCGAAGGCGGTTTAGAGGCGGTTACGGTTTCACAGGCAATCGCCCGCCATCGCAACGTCTCGCCCTTGCCGTCCCTGGTTCCGGGTTCCTGGATCAGTGCTAACTTCAATGTCTGGATCGGCGCTCCCGAAGACAATCGTGCCTGGGACTACCTCCATCATGCGCGCGAATTCTATGCCCAGCATGCGGCCAGCGCCAGCGAAGCTCAGCGGAAGTTGGCGTTTGAGGAAATTCTGATCGCCGAGGGCAGTGATTGGAACTGGTGGTACGGTCCTGAGCACCACTCGGCCAACGACCGCGATTTCGACGAACTCTACCGCAAACATCTCTCGAACGTTTATCAGGCGCTGGGAGCGGCGCCGCCAGACTATTTGTCCCACCCCATCACGGGCGGTGAAGTGCGTCCGGCTTTCACTCCGCAGACGGCTTACATTCATCCTCGCGTGTCGGGCGACAAGGTTCGCTACTTCGAATGGATGGGCGCAGCCATTTTCACGGCCGACCAGCGCGCCGGCGCCATGCACGGTAAACAGTTCCTGCTGGATTCGGTATACGCCGGCATCGACAGCACCTTTGTCTTTGGCCGATTGGATTTTGCTGGTCCGGTTCCCGACATGGACTTCGATCTGGTAGTGAACCTGGAATCGTGGGCGAAAGAAGAAGCGCGCCCGCGCAAAACCCTTCGCCTCGATGCCAGGGTGGAAGAGCGCAAGCTGGCAGCTTGGAAGGTCGACGGGCGCGAAGAGCAATCGTTAGATTCTTCGGCGAAGAGTGAAGAGACCGCCAAAGTAGCTCTGCTGCGCAACTTCGAGTTTCGCTTGCCCCTCAGTTGGCTGCTGGCAACGCCGGGGTCGAGTGCGAGTCCGCGAACCACTGGCGAGATGGCTGGCCAGCCGAAACAGAGTGCTGCGGCGATCGCCCCCACGAGTCGACTAAAACTGCGCTTCAGCCTTTGGCACAACCGCTTGCCTGTGGATGCACTGCCTGTAGAAGGTTGGATCGAGCTGCACTTAGTCAGTGAAGCGGAGCTGGTGTTGGGGATGTAAAAGAAAACGTACTGTGGCTAGGAAAAACAAACGCCGGAAGCATCGGCCTCCGGCGTCATCGAAGTCTACAAGAGTTGGTTATTGTCCCGCGCTGGCTACAATAGGTGTCATCGCCAATGGCCGGTTCAGTTCGATCGTGAGTGTCGTGCCAGACGGCAACGTGGCGGAACGGTGTTTGCTGAGCCAATGACCGCCAGCCGAACCTGCGCCGACAATCCCACCGATCAGAATGCCCGGAGGTCCACCGATGAGGCCACCGATCAGCATGCCACCCGCCGCGCCGCCGCCGGTTTCCATCTGATCGCGCCGATCGTGACCTGACCCCTTAAACTCACCTTCCTGGTTGACGTCAGTGTCACGTCCAGCGTTGGTGTCGACTAGAGTAGCATCGAGAGGAAAGCGTTCACCGCCAGCCATGACCAGCGTTTCAGGAACGATCTTGATCGTAGGCCGGCCCGAGATGCGGCGCGGCTCGCTCACCTTGGCGACCCGGCCCTCGATTTTGGTTCCGGCAGGAATTACTGTCCTGCCCTCAACCACAACGGGGTGAATTAACTCTCCCTGAAACAAGTCGCCAGGCTTGTTGCTGAACGTTGCAAGGGTAGTTTGCAGTTTAACCATCAATGCCGTGCCTGTAGGCACTGGCGAACTGGTTTGCGCAGCCGCCATCGCTGCGACTAGCAAGAGGCAAGGTAGTGCCATCCACTTCTTCATACTCTCCTCCGGTCTTGCAAACACTAAGATATCGCAATAGTTGTTCTGACTCTAGACCGGGCCGCACGTCCACGACAATAATCAGCCGGGTTCGGGAACCAGTGAAGGTAAGGGGCTGGCTGTTTGCTCCCCGCTTAGGGAGTGCGTGCAGCGACCGCTGAGATCGGTCACGTTGCCGCAACTTCGATCCGCTATAATCAACAGTTTCGGCAGGCAATCCTGGCAATCCTATGGGAAGAGACTATCGCGGCATCGCCGGTCTAACTGGCCCGCGCGCTTGACTTTCAACTCGGACTCTCCCAGGCACGCGGTGCGCGGGATGACGATTCGCAAATCAGTGATTCAACTAAGGACGGTAGGCGCAGCATGACGAATATTGGAGCCATCATCGCCCGCGAAGTACTTGATTCGCGCGGCAATCCCACAGTAGAAGCGGAAGTGCAATTGGCCGATGGGGCCATTGGACGCGCCATCGTGCCCAGCGGCGCCTCCACCGGCGAACACGAGGCCGTCGAACTGCGCGACGATGACCAGGCGCGTTTCCTCGGCAAGGGAGTTCTCAAAGCGGTAGAGAACGTGAACGGGGAGATAGCCGATGCTCTAGCCAACTGGGACGCCTCCGATCAGCGCGGCCTCGACCAAAAGATGATTGAACTCGATGGCACAGAGACCAAAGCCCGTCTGGGAGCGAACGCGATTCTCGCTGTCTCGATGGCCGCATCGCGCGCGGCGGCGGCGGAGTACGGTTTGCCGCTCTATCGCTACCTCGGTGGCGCGGGCGCAAACACGCTGCCAACGCCGATGATGAACATCCTCAACGGCGGAGCCCACGCCGACAATAACGTCGACTTCCAGGAATTCATGGTCATGCCGGTAGGCGCGCCATCGTTCTCCGAGGCGCTGCGCTGGGGAGTGGAAGTCTTCCACACGCTCAAGGGAGTGTTGAAGAAGCGTGGCTACAACACCGCCGTCGGCGATGAAGGCGGCTTCGCGCCTTCGGTGAAGTCGAACGTCGAAGCCATCGAAGTCGTGCTGGAAGCGATTCAGCAGGCTGGCTACAAGCCCGGAGAAGAAATTGCGATCGCTCTCGATCCCGCAGCCAGCGAGTTTTATCAGGATGGGAAGTACGTCTTCAAAAAGTCCGACAAGTCAGCCAAGAGTTCCGACGAAATGGTGAGGTTCTGGGCGAAGTGGGCGAATGATTATCCCATCGTTTCGCTCGAAGACGGGCTAGCAGAAGGGGATTGGGATGGTTGGCAGAACCTGACCAAAGAATTGGGAAGCAAGATTCAGTTGGTCGGTGATGACCTGTTCGTAACCAACGTCCAATTCCTCCAAGAGGGAATTGATAAGGGCGTCGCCAACTCAATTCTGATCAAAGTAAATCAGATCGGCACGGTCAGCGAAACTCTGGACGCAATCGACTTGGCGCGCCGCAACGGTTATACCTCGATCATCTCGCATCGCTCCGGCGAAACGGAAGACACATTCATCGCAGATCTCGCAGTGGCCACTGGCGTGGGCCAGATCAAAACCGGCTCCGCCTCCCGCACCGACCGCGTCGCCAAATACAACCAGTTGCTAAGGATTGAATCCGAGTTGGGAGACTCCGCAAGGTTCTTGGGATTGAAGGCGCTGAACTGCCGCAAGTAGTTCGTCGACCTTGAAGGTATTTCCTGCGTGCTATGCTGTTGCCGAAAATGCCCGATTCAGAACTCCAGCCCCAATCGCGCGCCGCACCACCGTGGCCACATTCCGATCCCTGCCGGGGCAGGTCCTTTTCATTTGCACGCTTCGTCTTGATGGCGGCGCTGTTCCTCTGCATGACAGTTGGTAGTTTGCCGCTATTTTTCCTCCTGATGAAAAGGCCCTATGGATTGCAAGCGGCGTCGGCGATCGTCTACACGATCTTCGCGGTGTTCTTCACATTCGCCCGTACTGGAACCAGAACCGGAAAAGACCTCCCGCCCTACATGTTCACCTGTCCTGCCGTCCAGCCCCAGTTTCCTCGCCTGCTCAGGCGTCACCTCGGCTTTCTCGTTGTGCTTTTCGCCTTGCAGACTGCGGCACTGGCGACTCGTCCAAACTTGCCTGACTGGTGGAACGTCGGAGATAGGAAAGGTGTAACCCCGTTCGACCTCACCCTGATCTTGTCGTGCTTCGGTCTTGGATACTCGCAGGTTTTCACTAACCGTTCCCTTCTCGACCGCGCGCACCGGGAGTTCCCAGCTGAAACGGCAGGTTATAGACTTAGTCCATGACTTAGTCTATACTTAGGCCATGGAAGTCAATATCCACGAGGCCAAGACCCACTTCTCCCGCCTGCTCGAACGCGTCGCCATGGGAGAGGAAGTGATAATCGCCAAGGCGGGGACTCCGGTCGCCAAGCTGGTACCAGTGAAGAAGACGGCAAAGAAGCGGGTCTTCGGCAGCTCGAAGGGCGACTTTACAGTTCCGGACGATTTCAATGATCCCGATCCTGAAATTGAGGACCTGTTCTATAACAGACCTCTTCTACCGAAATGAAGGCCATCCTCGACACGCATGCATTCTTGTGGGCGCTCGCCGGGGATGCGAGGATGTCGCGTCATGCCCGCGACATTTTTGCCGGAAGCACCGATCTTTCGCTCAGCATTGCAAGCGTCTGGGAAATTCTTATCAAGGTACAGTCGGGCAAGCTGAATTTCCCTCGGCCTGCTGGTCCATACGTGCTCAGCAGGCTGGCGGAGAACAGCATCAAGAGCCTCCCCATCAGCATTGACCATTTGCTCGCTCTCGATCGTCTCCCCATGCATCATCGTGACCCGTTCGATCGCATGTTGATTGCGCAGAGCATGGAGGAAGACTGGCCGATCATCACGGCTGACCCAATGTTCAAGCAGTATCCCATCCGCGTAATCTGGTAAGTTCATCTGTACTCTCCTTTTCAAACCCCACACAGGAGCGTTCTCCAAAAATGCCTCGTCCTAAACCACTCATCCTCATCATCCTCGACGGCTGGGGATACCGCGCCGAGACCAAAGCCAACGCCATCGCCCTCGCGCGCAAGCCCACCTACGACCGCCTGCTGCTCGAATATCCCAACACGCTCATCCATACCAGCGGTCCTTTCGTCGGCCTGCCCGAGGGGCAGATGGGCAACAGCGAGGTTGGGCATCTCAACATGGGCGCGGGGCGCATCGTGCACATGGACATCACCCGCATCGATCTGATGATCCAGAACGGCGAGTTCTTCTCGCATCCTGTGCTGCTCGCGGCCATGAAGCATGCACGCATCGGCGAGCGCAGACTGCATCTGTTCGGCCTGGTCTCCGACGGCGGCGTGCATTCACAGCAAGCTCATCTCTACGCGCTGCTGAAAATGGCGAAGCAGAATGGAGTCGACCGAGTCTTCGTCCACGCTTTTATGGACGGCCGCGACACACTGCCCACCAACGGCGCGGGCTATCTGGAACAGTTGCAGCAGAAGATGCGCGAATACAACTGCGGCCAAATTGCCACGGTGAATGGCCGCTACTACGCGATGGACCGGGACCGGCGCTGGGAGCGCATCGCCAAGGCTTACAACGCAATGGTCTTTGCCGATGCCGAAGGCGGCAAGTGCACCGACCCAGTGCAGGGAATGAAAGATTCCTACAACAAAGGTGTGACCGATGAGTTCGTCGTGCCCTTTGTTTGCTCGGACAAGAACGGACAGCCGCTGGCTACCATCAGAGATGAAGATGCTTGCATAAGCTTCAACTTCCGCGCCGACCGTGTCC
>WNFC01015749.1_pt1 | contig 13648 bp, 10 predicted proteins | sample 5400541 | NCBI WGS metagenome assembly WNFC01 (sample SAMN13153342, study PRJNA577476) | soil metagenome | isolation source: 120 cm saprolite under Douglas fir tree site 2 hole 2 replicate 1 | place: USA:California | collected 2015-04-18
CCGCGCCCCCTCGAGCGCCGCGTCGACGATTCCCCTCCCCTCTTTCATCTTGGCCACCGCGAACTCAACGATGAGGATCGCATTCTTGGCGGTCAGCCCCACCAGCATCACCAGGCCGATCTGCGCATACACGTTGTTGTCAAACGTACGCGAGAGCAGCCCCAGATAAGCGCCAAAGACTGCGACCGGCGTGCTGAGCAAAACCGAAAACGGCAACGACCAGCTCTCGTAGAGGGCGGCGAGAATGAGAAAGACGAAGATCAGCGACAGACCCAGCACCTTGGCCGTTCCGCCCTGCGCGATCTTCTCCTGATAGGAGAGCGCGTTCCAGGCGTAGCCCATTTCCTGCGGCAGCGTCTTGGCGGCCACATCCTCGAGAGCGGCAAGCGCCTGGCCGGAGCTGTATCCGGGCGCCGCGCCACCGATGATCTCCGCCGCGCGATAGAGGTTGAAACGCACCGTGTATTCGGGGCCGGTGGTGGACTCCATCGTGACGAAGGACGAGAGCGGCACCATCTCGCCTTTGCCGTTGCGCACGTAGTAGTTCTTCACCTCGTCGGGATTGGTCCGGTATTGAGGCTCTGCCGCCAGAAAGACCTTCCACTGGCGCCCGAAGCGGGTGAAGTCATTGACGTACGAGCCACCGAGGAATGTCTGTAGCGCAGCGTAGACGTCGCTCACCGGCACGCCCTGCTTGAGCAGCTTCTCCTTGTCCACCTTGGCATAGAGCTGCGGCACCGAGGGCGAGAAATTGGGATTCACATTGACCAGCTCCGGCCGCTTGCGCGCCTCGTCGACGAATCGCTTGACGTTCGCGGCGAGAAACTCCACCGACCCGCCGCTGCGGTCCTGCAGGAACATGCTGAAGCCGCCCGCGGCACTGATGCCCGGAATGGCAGGCGGCCCCAGGGCGAAGACGCGCGCCTCGGGAATCTTGGCGAACTCGCCGTTGATCTTTCTGATAATCGCGCTGGAGGTGAGCTCGGGCTTGTTGCGCTCGTCCCAGGGCTTGAAAGCGATGAAGCCGGTGCCCATATAGCCCGCCGCGGTGCGGGTAAAAAAGCTGTAGCCGGCGAGGCTGGTGTAGGCACGCACCCCTTCGGTGCGGCCGAGGATCTCCTCCACCTTCTTGAACACCTCGCGCGTGCGCTGGAGCGAAGATGCGTCCGGGAGCTGCACGCCGATCAGCGCGTAGCCGTTGTCCTCCTCGGGGACGAACCCCGAGGGAAGCTTGCGCCCGAGCGCCGCGGAGAGAGCGGTGATCCCGACCAGCAGCAGCAGCGGAATGGCGAGTTTGCGCACCAGCCGCGCGTTGATTGAGACATATCCATCGGTCACGCGCCCGAACCAACGGTTGAAGCCGCGGCCGAGCTGGCCCAGCACGCCCTTCGGCTCACTGCGCGGCTTGAGCAAGAGCGCGCTCAAGGCGGGGCTTAAGGTGAGCGCATTGAACGCGGAGATCAGCACCGAGACCGCGATGGTCAGTGCGAACTGCTGGTAGAGGCGACCGGTGATTCCCGGCATGAAGGCCACCGGAATGAACACCGCCGCGAGAATGAGCGCGATGGCGATCACCGGGCCGGTCACCTCCGACATCGCCTTCAATGTCGCCTCGCGGGGCGCCATCCCCTCCTCGATGTGGTGCTCGACCGCCTCGACCACCACGATCGCGTCGTCCACCACCAGGCCGATGGCGAGCACCAGGCCAAAGAGCGAGAGCGTGTTGATTGAAAAGCCGAGCAGCGGAAAGACGGCAAACGCGCCAATCAGCGAGACAGGGACGGTCAACAGCGGAATCAGCGTCGCGCGCCAGCTTTGTAGGAAGATGAAAACCACCAGGACGACGAGCACGATGGCCTCGAGCAGCGTCCAGACGATCTCGGTGATCCCGGCCTTCACCGGCGCGGTGGTATCGAGCGAGACTTGATATTCCATCCCGGGCGGAAAGCGCTGCTTGAGCTCGTCCATCGTGGCGTACACCTGGGAGGCCACATCGAGCGCGTTGGAGCCGGGCGTTTGGAAAGCGGCGACGACCGCGGCGGGCTTTCCATTGAACGTTCCCGTCTGCGTATAGGTCTGGGTACCGAGCTCGACGCGACCCACGTCGGAGATGCGGATGAGCGAGCCGTCGGGGTTCTCGCGGACGATGATGTTGCCGAATTCCTCGGCGGTGACGAGCCTGCCCTGCGCGCGCACGGTATAGGCGAACTGCTGTCCTGCCGGCGCCGGCTCCGCGCCCACCTGGCCGGAGGGATTGACCACGTTCTGCGCGCGGATGGCATTTTGGAGATCCCCGACGGTGAGACTCAACCGGGCGAGCACGTCGGGCTTCAGCCAGACCCTCATCGAATAATCGCCACCCCCGAGATTGCGGATGTCGCCGACGCCCTTGATGCGCAGCAGCGCGTCGTTCACGTTGATCGTCGCGTAGTTCCCAAGAAAGCTCGCGTCGTAACGGCCATCGGGCGAATAGATGGCGATCACGATCAGAGGGAAGTTGAGCGACTTCTTGATCGTGACGCCGATGTTCTTGACGTCCTGCGGCAGGAAGGTCTGCGCCTGGGAGAAGCGGTTCTGCACCAGCACGTTGTCGATGTCGATGTTGGTACCGACGTCGAACGTCACGTTCTGCGTCATCGTGCCATCGTTGGCGTTGGTGCTCTGGATGTAGAGCATGTTGTCGACGCCGTTCATCTGCTGCTCGATCGGCGTCGCCACCGACTGCTCGATGGTGAGCGCGTCGGCGCCGGTGAACGAGGTCGTCAGCACGACCTGCGGCGGTATGATCTGTGGAAACTGCGCGATCGGCAGACCGAGCAGCGAGACGACACCGAGCAGGACGGTGATGATGGCGATCACCATCGCGACAATCGGTCTGCGGATGAAGAAGGGGGACATGGCTTAGTTCTTCGCCGTAGTGGCGACAGTCGGTACAGGCTGAGGATTCACCACGGCGCCGTCGCGCGCCTGCTGCAGGCCTTCGATAACGACCCGTTCTCCCGCGACGACACCCGAGTTGATGATGCGAAGCTCGCCGTTCGAAGGGCCCACCTCGACGCGGCGCTGCTGCACCTTGTTGTCAGCGCTCACCACCGCGAGCGAATAGGTGCCCTGCACCTGGATCAGCGCCTTCTCCGGGACGACCAGCGCGTTCTGCCCCGCGTCCTGGCGGCGCAAGCGGATACGCCCGTACTGGCCCGGGCGGAGGCTGCCGTCCGGGTTGGGGAAGAGCGCCTGGATCTGGATCGTGCCCGTGCTGGGATCGACCTGTCGATTTGCGGCCACGATCACGCCGCGCCGCGGATAGGTGCTGCCGTCGGCGAGGACCAGCTCGAGCCCAGGATCTCCCGCGGGCGCGGCGCCGGCGGCTTGCGCCTCGAACCGCTTCTTCGCCCAGGCGAGGTCGCGCCCGTCCAGCCCTTTGAACCGCTCCGGCGACTTGAGGTAATCGACCTCGCTGAAGGGAAAGTTCACCCGGATGGGATCGACCTGCGAGACGGTGGTGAGCAGCGTCGGGCCGTCCTGCCCCACGAGGTTGCCGACTCGGACCAGAGCGAGACCAGCCACGCCCGAGACCGGTGAGCGGATCTCCGTGTAGGAGAGGTTGAGCTGCGCCTGCTGCAGCTGGGCACGGGCGGCAAGGACCTGGCTCTCGGCGTCTGCTGCGCTGGCCTGCGCGTCATCCAGCTCCTGCTTGCTCACCACCCCCGAAGGCGCCAGGCTCTGCCGGCGTTCGAGCTGTGCCCGGTTGTGGGTGACCAACGTCTGCGCGCGCGCCACGTTGGCCTGGGCGTTGGCCAGCGCGGCCGCGTACTCAGTTCGCTCGATGGTGAAGAGCGGTTGCCCCTGTTGGACGGACGAGCCGTCCTTGTACTTCTGCGCTTCCAGATAGCCCTTCACCCGGGCGCGAATCTCGGCGTTGACGTAGCCATCGAGGCCGGCCACCGCCTCGATGAACAGCGGCACTTCGCGCTGGACGACCGGCACGACCGTCACTGTGGGCGGCGGGGGCACGGCCTTGCCCTTCGCCTGGCCGCAGGCCGCGAGCGCCGTGGCGAAGAGGAAGGAGACGGTCGCAAGGCGCATCGGGGTGCTCCTAGGGGGGCTCAGGTATCCGCGGCCCGGGCCTCCGCGTAAACCCGCGAATTGGAAGCTATCCGGGCGCACTGGTGCATTCATTTTAGTGTCGGCGGCGGGTAGAACGCAACGGGAGTTGCATTTGTGCTCCCGCCAACACCTGATCGACGACTCGCTCGATGTACGGGTCGTTGACCGGCTGATTGAGCACGATGATCCGGTAGTATATCGGCGCCAGCAAGACCTCCGCGAGCAGCGACGGGTCGGTGCCGGGCAACAGCTCGCCTCGAAGGATCGCCCGCTCGATCACCGCAATCGGGACGCGGTAACGCGCCTTGCGGAGCGCCCGTGCGAGGCGCGCCACCTCCTCGTCTTCGAAGGCGATCATCGCGCGGAGGATCTTGCGACCGGTGGGTGTGCTCACGATCGCAACCTTGGCGCTCAACATCGCGATCAGGTTCTCCCGCAGGCTGCCTGCCTGGGGCGGAGGCGGTTCGTGATCGCGCAACGTGTGCAGCGCCGCGAGCACCAGCGCGCCCCTCGACGGCCAGCGGCGGTAGACGCTCGTCTTGTTGACCCCGGCGGCCTTCGCGACCTCGTCGACGCTCACTCCAGCGAAGCCGCGGTCCCCCAGCTGCCGGAGGGTCGCTTCCAGCACGGCGCGCACGATGGCATCGCTGCCCCCTTTGGGTCGCCCAATGCGCCGCTCCTTCTTCTTCCTGGCCACCATCTTCGCCCACTCTACAATGGCCGCGGCCTGTGCAGCCGTGCGGAATGCTGGAATCAGTCCAAGCCTCTCCACGGAGCTCGTCGAAAACATCAGATCCCCACCCATTCGGCGAAAAGCAGCGCGACCCTGGTTCTACGAAGTAGACCCTCCGGCGATCAAATGGGGCGCCAGTCGACCGTCGTCTGTTTTGGCTTTGATCAAGGCGGACACCTCGGGAATGGTGCCGCATTTCAGTGCTCGTTCGGCCAACTTGACGGCTTCGCTGAGATCGACCGAGCGAACTGCCTTCTTGAGCTCGAGGATCTCCCCTGGGGCAACGCTGAAGCTGCGCAGCCCGAGCCCAAGCAGTAACTGCGTGTACACAGGATCCCCCGCCATGTCGCCGCAGATGGAAATGTCCTTGCCGGCGGTCCGCGCATCATTGACCAGCCGGTGAAGCGTGGCGATCACCGCGGGGTGGAGCGGATCGTAGTAGGGGTCCATTTCCGGGTCCTCGCGATCGGCGGCGAGCAGATATTGGATAAGATCGTTGGTGCCCAGGCTGAAGAAGTCCACTACTTGCGCGAGGGGACAGATGATCAGCGTGGCCGCTGGCGTCTCGATCATCGCTCCCAACCGAACGTCCGGATTGAATTGTCGACCTTCTCGCCTGAGCTGATCTTTGGCCTCGTCGAGAACCTTGCGCGCGGCTACCGCTTCCTCCACCGCACCCACCATCGGCAAGAGGATGGAGATTGGATGGGTGGCGCTCAGCCTAAGCAGGGCGCGAAACTGCGTTCTCAGGAGATCGGGATGCGCGAGCATCAAGCGGATTCCCCGCTTGGAGAGCGACGGATTGGCGGCGCGCGGCTGTGGCAGGAAAGGAAGCCTCTTGTCCGCGCCAATATCGAGGATCCGGAAGACCACTGGCCGCTGCTGGAGCCGCTCGGTCACCCTTTTCCAGACGTTGTAAAGCTCGTCCTCGCTGGGAAGCGTGGGGCGAACCAGGAAGGCAAACTCGGTTCGATACAGACCTACGCCTTCGGCTTTGAACAGCATCGCCGCTTCCGCGTCGGCAATCTTTCCGATGTTCGCCAGGAGCGTGACCCTCGCACCGTCCCTGGTGCAGCTGGGCAGATCGAGATAACTCTTGAGTGAAGTCCGATACGCCTCGAACTCAGCTTCCGACTTGTCGTATTCGCGTATTACCGACGGTTTCGGATTGACGATGACTGCTCCCGCGATGCCGTCCACCACCACGTAGTCCCCGGTCCTGATCTCCACCTGCGCAGCCTTGATCCCGCTGACGGCGGGAGTCCCGTTGGTACGGGCGAGGATCGCCGCGTGCGAGGTTCTTCCGCCGCGTTCAGTGACGAAGGCTCGCACTTTGCCTGCGTCAAGGCCGGCGGTGACGGACGGGAGAAGCTCGTCTACCACCACCACTGAACCCTCTGGAATGACCAGCGCATCCCTTCCTTGCTGCCGGATCAACAGGGCAAGGATCCGCCGCCCAAGATCGCGAATGTCCGCGCCGCGTTCGCGCAGGTACTCGTCGCGCACTTCGCTCATCGCTCGCGAGTACTTGTCGATCACCTCGGCCAGAGCCGCTTCGGCATTAATTCGTCGCGCCCGGATCAGGTTGGTCATCTTTTCGAGAAAGTTTGGATCCTGGAGGATGAGGACCTGCGCATCCAAGATCTCAGCTGCGTCGGCGCCGCCTGTCTCACGGGCGTTGCTCTGAATCGCCGACAGCTGGGTCAGCGCTCCCGCCAGAGCCCCCTTCAGGCGCTCGATCTCGCTTGGAACGTCTGCCTCGGCGATCGACAGCATCGGACCGGCGCCTTCCGCCGCGGTTGCCAGAACGTACGCCGTACCGTGCGCAATACCGCGCGACAAGGAGACTCCCCAGATAAGCCCTTCTGCCATCGCCATCCGATAACATATAGGAGGTGCGGCGGCATGCGTCTGTGCCTTGGTGATTGACAGCCCACCTTCTTGGGACAATCCTGCCGCCCGATGAGATGTCGGTTCCTGCGTACGGCACTGCTCCTCACCGTCGGGACGGCCAGCGGCGCGATCGCGCAAGACTCGGACGTCTTCATTCTGCGCGAGCGGACTCCGGCTCCGGCGTTCTCGCTCCCCGATCTCTCGGGCAAGAAGATCGACTCGAAGTCGCTGGCGGGGAAGGTCGCCGTGCTGAGCTTCGGCGCGACCTGGTGCTCCTCCTGCACCAGCGAGCTCAAGAGCCTGGAGAGCCTCCAGGCGAGATTCCCGAACGATCTCGTCGTTTACTTCGTCGCGATGGACGGCCGCGGCGACAAGGACGTCAAGCCCTACTTAGAGAAGCACGGCCACAAAATCCGGACGCTGTTCGATCCCAAGATGGCAGTGGCCCGAGAGTACGGCATCCGCTGGCTACCGGTGACGGTGGTGCGCGACCGCAAGGGCGTGATCGTGGGCCGCGCGATCGGGGCACGCGACTGGGACGGAAAAGAGGCGCTCGAGTTCATCCAGCCGCTGATCAAGCGGTGAATTTGCAGTCGACAGGAGGAGGCACTTGATGAGGCGTTTGACGATGGCGCTGGTCCGGGTGGCGGTGGTGCTCGCATTCTCTTCGGCCTGGTCCGCGGCGGCGCTGGAAGTCGGCCAAAAGGCGCCGGCCTTCACGCTGCCGGCGACGACGACGGAGAAGCTGTCGCTGGCGGACTACCTGGGCAAAAAGAACGTGGTGCTGTTCGGCTTCATCGGGGCCTTCACCCCGACTTGAACGCGCGAGGTCGCGGCTTTCCAACTTGATCTCCCCAAGTTCGAAAGCCGCAACGCCCAGGTCCTGGGCATCAGCACCGACTTCGTACCCGCACTCCAGGCGTGGAGCGACAAGATGGGCCTCACCTTCCCGCTGATCAGCGATCTTTCGCGCACCACCCTCGAGACCTATGGGTTCCTCGACACCGATCCGAAGAGCCGGCTCTACCGCTACGCCAAGCGCGCGTACGCGGTCATCGATAAGACCGGAACCATTCGCTACAAAAAGGTCCTCGACAGCCCCAAAGACCTCGTCACCGATGACGAGCTCCTGGCCGCGCTGGACAAGCTCCCGAAGTAGCGATGCGGCGGCGCTGGGTCGACACGCCATGGAGTCCGATCCCGAGGTACGGGTTGATGCCGCAACGCCCGTTGAAGCCCGCGCCCGATCCCGTTCAACCACACCCTCCGGCCTGCGGTGTGAGCGGTCAGGTAACACGGCCCATAGGCCGAGGGCCAGGCTGCCCGCCTAACCTACGGCTTATTCCGTGGGAGCCATTCAATGTTGAGAATTTGAGGATGATTCTCCGCGGTATCACCAAGTCAGGCCGCTCCTCGTAAGATTCTTTCTTACAACGAGAAAAAATCTTACGGATTCGACGCGCTGCGTTACTTAATTTAAGGGCGCCGCTTTCCACGGGCGAGCCGTCGACAATGCATCCGATTGCACGGATCGACATCAATACCGAGCTCCGAAAAGCCGCAACCTGCGGCCGATGACCCGCCGGCATTTGCCACAGATTGCTCGGCGTGGTGAAGCGCGCCGGGGAGCTACCGGAAAATTTTACCGCCACTTTTGGCATCCAGGTCGATGCTCGGCTCGCGCCGACCGAGCTTCTGCCGGGCGCGTCCCCGGACCGGCTCAAGCTTTCGGGCAAGCTCGGCAAAGTTCACCTGGCCCACGCCCTCGCCGAGCGCCTGCACGCCGTGCCCGCCCGCGCTGTAGCGCGGAAGCACGTGCACGTGGAGGTGGTTCACCACCTGGCCGGCATCCCTGCCGTGGTTCCAGCCGACGTTCATTCCCAGCGGCCGGAGCGCGCCGGTCACCTGGCGCATCACCGACTTGACCGCGAGGAAGAGGCCACCCACCGCATCATCGGCGAGATCGTTGAGCGTCGCCGCGTGGGCTTTGGGGATCACCACCACGTGGCCTCGCGTCACCGGATATTTGTCCAGGAAGGCGATGGTCTGCGGACTTTCAAAGACCACCTCGGCCTTCATGGTTCCCGCCGCGATGTTGCAGAAGATGCAGTCGCTCATGTCGCGCGCCCTCGATTCATGCCGGGTTGGCCATCGAGATCCTCTTCGACGAAGCGGGTTTGAGCAAGCTCTCTCGGACATTCATTCGCCCGCTGTCCGAGATTCGATTTACGCTTTTGCCCGCGCGTCTATTCTCCCTCGGTCGGCGAGCATTTGGAGTCGAGATTTGAGCAAGGGTCCCGGCGTGTTCATTTGCCCACTGTGCTGGAGATTCGATTTACGCTTTTGCCCCTGAAGTCGGTCTACTCAACTCGACTCAAGCCGGCAGCTGCCGGCCCACCAAGGAGGAGGCTGCGAATGCGCTGTTTTTCCCTGAAATCTCATCTTCTGATTCTGGCCTTGAGCTGGCCGGTACTTGGCGTCCCCGCCGCGTTCGCAGATCTGCTCGTCGGCAGCAACCGAACGAACGCGCTGTTGCGCTTCGATGAAAACACCGGCGAGCTGATCGACGAATTCGTCGCCGCCGGCAGCGGGGGGCTGACCAGACCAGGTGGCATCGCGCTTGGCCCGGATGGCAACCTCTACGTGGCGAGTAACATGACCGACAACGTGCTGCGCTACAGCGGCGCGACCGGGGAATTCATCGACGAATTCGTTGCCGCCGGGTCAGGAGATCTCCACAAGCCTTCGGCGATCGTTTTCGGGCCCGACCAGAATCTCTACGTCAACAGCCAGGGGACCAACAGCGTGCTGCGCTATGACGGCATGACCGGGGAATTCATCGACGCTTTCGTCCCCCCGAAGAGCGGCGGCCTGACCCAGCCCAGCAATGGCCTGGTCTTCGGGCCGGACGGGAACCTCTACGTCAACAGCCACATGACCAACAGCGTGCTGCGCTTTGACGGCACGACGGGGGACTTCATCGACGAATTCGTTCCGGAAGGAACCGAGGAGCTGACCCAGCCGGCGGGCCTTGTGTTTGGCCCGGAGGGAAATCTCTACGTCGCCAGTCATGGGCCCAATCCGGTGTTGCAGTATGACGGCACGACGGGGCAGCTGCTTTCCGTCTTCGTACCCGCCGCCAGTGGAGAGATCAGAAACCCGACCTCATTGAAGTTCGGACCGGACGGGAACCTCTACGTAGACAGCCGAGGCAACAGCCGGGTTCTGAGATTCGACGGGGCCACGGGTGACTTCATCGATACCTTCGTCCCACAGGGTACCGGGGGGCTGAGCGCGCCGAACTCGATGCTCTTCTTCACCCCGGCGCTATAAGTCCTGGCGGAGCGATATCCGCAAGCTCGGCCGAGACATCGTGCCGCTCAGTCGCGCGCGATCACGATCGTCGTACACGGGCTTTCGATTTTGGCTAGCTCACGCGCGGGCGCGATGTGATCCCAACTATCACTTCTTCGCCTATCAGGTTTGGGCGGGCGAGACCGCAATCGCCCTGATGCTGATGGTCGGGTTGTTCGCGAGCGTGGCACCGCCAATTGTCTCGGTGGTCGCTGTAAGCTGAGCTTCTGCTAGCCGATCGCAGCTAGCGAAGGGATTCCCCCATGGCATTCGATCCTCGCCTCCGTTCAGAGAAGGAAGTACCGCTGTTCATCCTCGGGATCATCTTCTCCAGCCTGAGCTGGCTTTTGTTGATTGTCTCGATCATCGGACTGATCTACGGAAGCATGGTGCTGGTGTTCGTGCTCATCGCGCACGCTCTCCACCTGGCTCACGTCCAGGGGAATGGGTTGAAGATCTCCGAACGCCAGCTGCCCGATCTCTACGAGCGCGTCAAAGTCGCCGCCGAGAAGTTAGGGCTGGCGCACGTTCCGGACATCTACGTGTTGCAATCGGGTGGCATCCTCAATGCGTTCGCCACCAAGCTGCTGTCCCGTCGATTCGTGATCATCTACTCGGAGCTCGCGGACAACTGTGCAGACCCGCGGCAACTCGATTTCGTGGTCGGTCACGAGCTCGGCCACCTCGCGGCCGGTCATCTCACCTGGATGTTCTTTCTGCTGCCCTTCCGTCTGGTGCCGTGGCTCGGTCCTGCGTATAGCCGCGCCTGCGAGTACACCTGCGACCGGGCAGGATTGGCGGTGGCAGGTGGGCTCGAGCCGTCCCTACGGGGTCTGTGCGTGCTGGCCGCTGGCCGCCTCGCGGGGCGCGCCGATCTCCAGGCCTTCTCCGACCAGAGAAGTACGTCCGGGGGATTCTGGATGAGCATCTTCGAGCTGGTCTCCACACATCCGTTTCTTTGCAAGCGCGCAGCGGCGCTCCAGGAGTTCGCCGCGCCGGGCACCGTCAAGCCCGTGCCGCGCAATGTGCTGGCGTACCCGCTGGCGCCGTTCCTGGGGCTCGCCGCGGCGGGCAACATGCAGGTCGGGTTTCTGGTGGTGATCTTTTTCCTCGCATACGCCTTCGCCATGGCGGTGCCCGCCTTCAAGCAATACCGAAACATCGCTCGCGGCGGGGCCGCCGCTTCGCAGCTTCGCTCGGTGGAAGCCGATGAGATTGATGATCAGCTAGACAATCCGGGTGTTCATCGACGTGACGACAGACAGCGAGCGGGTTCTCCGGGAAAGGCCCAGCAACGTTTGGACTCCCCGGCGAAATCACCGCCGTCGCCTCCAGAAGCGACAGACCGGGTTCACTAAATCGACGTTACCCGGCGAAGTCGTCGGTGATCACCAGGACGGTGGGTGGGCCTCCGGTGGAGATTGACGCCGCGTGCCGCGCGGAGAGCATGGTGCGGGAGATCCGTGGGATGCCCCGCCGCACGTCGCCAAACCGTCGACTCCCGCAAAGAAGCTCGCGGACGATGAGCAAGGTCCATCTCTCGCCAAGCAGATCAAGCGCACGAGCGATCGAGCAGAATTGGCCATAGCTCTTCATCGGTCAACGATACCGCAAAGCCGATGGCCGGACGGTACGGATTCCGTACTGCCCGCTGCAAAGCCAAATGTCTCCTGGCCAGATCCGATATCGGCAGCGAGGCAAACCGGTTCGACGCCGCGAAGCTGATACCACCGATACATCGATGCGGATTGTTACTTCGCCTCGGCGGTCGCGGTCTTCTCGCGGAATCGAATAACCGTTTCTGGCACGTAATGACTTGGCGTCGGTTGGCCAGCCCCTTCCTGCCAGACTGATCACCCTGAGTCGAGAGATCGGGTGTTCCTCTCCGCCGCCCCCGTGAACTGCGGATCGATCGGCTCGATCCAACGCTGAACCTTGCCAACGCTCAGGGAAGCGTCGCCTGTCGCGCCCGGAGATTGTAGTGGTCGGACATCACCAGACGTCTGCCTGACAACGCGAGCCCTTCGATATCGTCGAAGCGCGCGTCGCAGCCATTGCCGTCAGCAAACTGGTTGGGCACGCGGCTGGTCGCGCCGGCGAGCCGCTGCACGCTGGGACTTCCGACCGGCAAGAAATTGAGCGTATCGCCGCCATGAGTCATGAAGATCAAATTGCCGAGGGTGTCGACGGCGATGGCCGCGGGTTGACCCAGCGGTCCGAGTACATTCGAAGGCAGGCGGGTGGTTACTGCTCGGGTGGAGACGTCGATCTGCCTGATGCTGTTGTTGGTGTAATCGGTGACGTAGAGCGTATTGCCAAGCAGTGTCAGGCCCGAAGGCTGGCCAAAGCTCGCCGCCGTCCCCACGCCGTCAGCCGAGCCATTGGCTCCGCTGCCCGCCAGAGTCGTGGTCACGCCGGCCGGTGTAATGGCTCGAACGCGGCGGTTGCCCGCGTCAGCGACGTACACCGTGCCGTTCGCGTGCACGGCGATGCCATAAGGGTACAAAAACCGCGCGTTGGGGCCAGTACCGTCCTGAAATCCGCAGCTTGTCGATCCCGCCAACAGCGTGGCCGCCCCAGTCGAGTCCACGGTGAAGATGCGGCAGTCGCCCACGCCGGTGACGTAGAGCGTGCCGCTGGCGTCGATGGCGATCCCCGACGGGGAGCCGCCTGCGGTCGTCGAGAAGGTGCTGACCGTGCCGCTTGCCGAAATGCGACGAATCGCAGGATAGAAGTCATCAGCGAGGAAAGCATCGCCGTTGGGTGCAATGGCGATGCCGGCCGGGCCCATGAAAGTGGCGGTGCCCGGCGGGCCGTCCATTCGTCCCATCTGTCCGGTGCCGGCGAGCGTGCTGACCGACACGCGCTCGCACAGGGTGGCCGCGGCCGAGCCGTCGACAACCACGCTGGCGCTGCCTCCCGGAAGGGACAGTCCCTCGATCAACGAGCTCGAGGCGAAGAGCGTGCTGGAGTAGCTCCCCATCCGAGGCGAAAACGCCACCGTCACCGCCATCCTTGCATGTGGCGCCAACTGAATCGGGAGCGGCGGCGGATTCACCAGACTCACGGCCTGCTCGTCAGTAAAAGCGAGCCAATCGACTGTGATTGGATCGCTCCCGGTATTCACCAGATTCACTGTCGACTGTCGGGTCTCGCCCGGCCCCAACACGCCGAAGTGAATCGCGGTCACCGGGTTTGACTGTGAGTCGAGGAACCTCAGCTGGACATTCGTGCTGATCGGAGTACCCGAGGTTTCGGAGGCGGGATCGAGTGGTGGGCAGCCATCCGGAATTGAAGAGGAAGCATCCAGGTATCGCATCTCGCTCTGAAAGGTGGCGCTGGTGCAGTAGCGATCGGCAATGTCCCCGCTTGCGCACCACGGCCCGATCTGATGGTCAAGGAACTCGCGGGCGGTGTGGCCATCGCTTCCCGCGGCCTCTACCCAGGCAAACACATCTGAAATGGGCGGCAGGGAAAACGCGCGCATCGAGCGATCCGCCGATGAAACGAGCGCCAATTGGCCACGCCCGGCTCGATGAGGATCGCGCGCCCTCGTTCCAG
>WNFC01005719.1_pt1 | contig 13646 bp, 14 predicted proteins | sample 5400541 | NCBI WGS metagenome assembly WNFC01 (sample SAMN13153342, study PRJNA577476) | soil metagenome | isolation source: 120 cm saprolite under Douglas fir tree site 2 hole 2 replicate 1 | place: USA:California | collected 2015-04-18
TTGTACATCGTCCACGGTCAGGCCGTAGCGCGAAGCGACGTCGCGATCGACCGTGACGTTGACGTAAAAACCCTGCGACACCCGTTCAGCAAACACGGCGCGGGTTCCTTCGACCGGTGTCAGCAATTCTTCGATTTCGGAACCGATGCGCTGAATCTCGTTAAGATCCGGCCCTTGTACCTTGATTCCTACCGGGGTTTTTATACCCGTCAATTCCATGTCGAGCCGATTTTCCACCGGCATCGTCCACGTGTTCGACAGTCCCGGAAAATGAAGCTTCGAATCCATATCAGCGATCATGCTGTCGTAAGTGACACCTTTGGGCCATTGGCTGCGCGGCTTGAGCATGATCGTAGTGTCATACATATCCAGCGGAGCATTGTCCGTAGCGCTGTTCGAGCGTCCGATCGTCCCGAACACACTTTCGACTTCCGGAAAGCCGCGGATGATCTGATCCTGCTTCTGGAGAAGATCTGTCGCCGATGTAATGGAAATCCCTGGAAGAGCCGTCGGCATGAATAGAGCGGAGCCTTCGAAAAGGGGAGGCATGAACTGGCTGCCTATTTTCAGTGCCAAAGGCAAAGTTATGACAAGGAATAGGACGTTAACTGCGATCGTCAGCCAGCGGTGACTCAGAGACCATCTTATAACCGGCAGGTAGAGAGCCTGGAAGAAGCGCGATATGGGGTTGGCCTCCTCAGGCCGCAGACGTCTGCCACGTATAAGCAGAATCATCAGGACTGGAACGATCGTGATCGCCAGAATCGAGGAAAACGTAATAGCGAGAGTCTTGGTATCTGCCAGTGGGCGAAACATCCGTCCCTCCTGAGCCTCCAGTAAGAAGACCGGCAGGAAAGAGACGACGATGATGATAAGCGAGAAGAACAGCGGTCGGCCGACCTGCTTGGCGGCATGGAGTAGAATCTGCTGACGCTCGGGTTCGCTGATCGGCGTGCCTGTCCTTTGCGCCTCATTTTGGCGCTCAGACAAATGGCGATAGCCGTTCTCGACCATCACAATGGAAGCGTCGACAAGCACACCGATCGCAAGTGCGAGTCCTCCCAGCGACATGATGTTAGAGCTGACCTGGAAGTAATACATGGGAATGAACGTAGCGAGCACCGCCAGCGGAAGAGTCAGAATCGGAATCAGCGCGGAGCGAAAATGGAAGAGGAAAACAATAATAACCAGACTGACTATTATTGCCTCCTCGAGGAGATCCCGCTTTAGCGTGTTGATTGAATCCTCAATCAGACCCGCGCGGTCGTAGCCCGAAACGATCTCGACCCCCTTCGGAAGGGTCTTGCGAATTTCTTCAATCTTCCGTTTTATGCCGTCGATGACGTTCAATGCGTTGAGCCCGAAGCGCATCACGACTATACCGGCAACCGCCTCTCCTTCTCCGTTCCATTCCGCGACGCCCTCGCGAAGATCGGGTCCATAGGCGACTACGCCAAGGTCTCTAATGAGAACAGGCGTGCCGTTGTTTGTTGCTACTGAGATTTTCTCGATGTCCGCGAGCGACTTGATATAGCCGAACCCACGAATCAAATAGTCAGCGCCGGTCATCTCGAGAACGCGACCGCCTACCTCCTTGTTGCTTGCGCGGATTTTGTCGATCACGGTCTGAAGCGGAATATGCAGTGCCAGAAGCGCCTTTGGATCCAGCTTGACCTGATATTGCTTTACGAAACCGCCAAGCGTTGCTACCTCGGCAACGCCCGGAACCGTCTCCAAAGCGTAACGAACCTGCCAATCCTGCAGACTACGCAAGTCGGCCAGGTTCAGATTGTGACTGCGATCTACGAGGAGATACTCGTAGACCCAGCCGGCACCCGTGGCGTCCGGACCGATAACAGGATGCACGCCATCGGGTAGTTGCCCCTCAAGCTGCTGCATGTATTCGAGTACGCGGCTGCGTGCCCAATATATGTCGGTGCCATCTTCGAAAACGACAAATACGTACGAGTCGTTGAACATCGTCTGCGCGCGAACAGCCTTGACGTGCGGTCCCGCCAGCATCGTGGTAACGATCGGATAGGTGACCTGATCTTCGATGACGTTTGGCGGCTGCCCCATCCACTCGGTATGAATGATGACCTGAACGTCAGAGATGTCGGGTAAAGCATCAAGAGGAATAAGGTTCAGGGACCAGATCCCCCCTAACACGAGTCCGGCGACAGCGATGAAGACCAGAAAGCGATTTGCATTGCACCAGTCTATTATTCGTTCAATCATCGCGTCCTCACATCGCCATAGGGCCGGATACCGTTGCGTCAAATTGCTTGTTGGCTAGCGACTGGCCGTCCTTGGTCGCTGTGATCGTTGCTTGCCAGGTGCCCCCGCTCTGCAGATCGATCGTCCCCGAGTAGGTGCCGTTGGCTTGATCGGTCAGGGTAGACTGAGCCTTCATCGCTGCCATCCCCATCGAAGGCATCGCAGCCATGTAGAAGGTGACGGAGACCTGCGCGCCCGCCAGTGGTTTGCCCGCCGCATCCTTGAGCGTCGCGATCAATTTGTTTTTGCCACGCGCCGCCGGATTGGGATCGGTGGACATTTCGATAGTCGCGCTCGGGGCCGACATTTGGGGTTGACCCGCTGCTGCGCTGACACCGGGCGGTGGTGGTACGAACGTGCCGGCGGCGGCCTGGAGTTGGCTTTCGGAATCGACCAGAAAGTTGGCCGAACTCACTATCCGCTGGCCCGCGCTTAACCCTTTGAGTACCTGAAACCTTTGCGCGAGGTGCGCCCCGAGTTCGACTTCGGTAGGAGTTAGATAGCCGTCACCGCGGTCGACGAACACGATATTGTGCTCGCCCGTCCTGAATACTCCCGTGTCGGGAATCACGAGCCCACGTCCGAAGCGAGGCGTGATGGCGACGGCTACGTACATGCCGAGCTTGAGTAGGCCCTCGGAATTGGCGAAACTACATCGGACTTTGGCCGTCCGAGTCATCGGATCCAAAGCTTCCCAGATGAAATCGACCCGACCATCAAATGTTTTCCCCGGATAAGAATCGACAGTAACTGCTACAGGGTCGCCTACTTTGACTTGGCCAATTTGGTTCTGGAAAACGGCGGCGTAAATCCAAATTTTCGAGAGCGTGGTTATCGCATAAAGCTTGGTGTCCGGCTGGGCGTACATGTTTGGCAGCGCATTGCGTTCCACTACATAGCCGCTCATTGGAGAGACGATTTCGATCGCGTCTCTTGTCGTGCCTTCGCGTTGGAGGCGGGCTATTTCGTGCGATGGGACGCCGAACTGCTTAAGCCGATCGAGCGCCGCAGAGATAAGGGACTGCGCTCCTTCAGACACACCTTGGACCGAGCTCCCTCCCAGGCTCTTCTGCGAGTGAAGAGCTATGAGATACTCGTTCTCAGTGCTTACCAAATCAGGACTGTAGATCGTAAAGAGAGGCTGGCCTTTCTTTACCAATTGGTACGTCTGATTGACAAAGACTTGTCGAATCCACCCGGCGAAGCGCGTCTGTACATAACCCTGAAGACCTTCGTCTGGCTCAACCAGCCCCGTTGTATCGATTCTGCCCACCAAGTCTTCTTCCTTGACGGTAGCGATCTGAAGACCGATGAGTTGTCGGCGTTCCGGAGAGAGTTGGACGGGAGCCAGCTTCGGCCCACTGTTTTGCGCCCTGACCTGTGAAACGAAAGATATAGCAGTGAGCATCACGGCTATCGTCGCAGCTAGCGCGCGAAAATAAGGTCTGTCGAGTGTGGCCGGCCGATGCGGCTGAACACGAATCGCACAGTGGTCTGGTCGCAATAGACTGGTTGTCATGACTGGTCCCCGATGATCTCTTGAATCTTCGCAACCGCGATTTCGTGGTCGGCCAGCGTGCGGTAGTACTCCTGCCGGAGCCGCAGCACGTCGATCACGGTACTGAGCAACGTCTGAAAATCCACTTTGCTGACGCGGTACGCGGCAAGCGCCGATTCGTGAGTTGCGGTTGCCTGCGGAATCAAGCCATCGCTGTAGAGCTTCAGCACACGTTGTGTCGTTTGCAGCGCGATAGCCTGATTCTGGAGGTCGGACATTACTGACAAGCGTTTCGAGTAAGCGTCTGCTCGGGCGGATTCTTTTTCGAGGACAGCCTGTTCGACAGCGAGTTTCTGTTTCCTCCAAAAATACAGAGGAATCTTGGCCCCTAGCGAAAGCATGTAGTAGTCCTTGAATTTTGGTCCCGTCTTCTCGTAGGTATAGCCAACCGTGAAATCCGGCAGGTAGTCGCGTTTGGCGATATCGACGGCCGCCTGGCTCTGCTCCTCCATCGCGCGAGCTTGCTTCAATGTCGGCGAGTTGCTCAAACCAAGTTCTCGTAGGCGGTGATCATCCAGCGCCAAATCGGTCGCTTTGACGTCATCACTGATCGCGATGTTCGGCGAATCCTGTTCTCTGCCTAGAATCGCTTTCAGGTTTGCCTGGCTTTGATTCACCTCTTCGTGGTGCATTTCAATTTCCTTCAGCAATGAGGTCTGTTCCAGTTGTGCCTTGAACACGTCCTGCTGTTGAGCCATCCCAACGTGGTATTGCGACTCCGCAGTCTGCGCGACGGTTTGAAGTTCGGCTTGGGTCTGCACGAGTAAAGCGAAGGTCTTCTTCAGGTAGAAAAGATTGAAGTAGGTTTCGCGCACTTGCTCCGCGACTTGGCGCTGTTGCACCTCTAAGGCATGGCGCCCGGTCTCGGCTGCCTTCTGCGCCTGATCAGCCCTGAGACCAAGTTTTCCCGGCCCTGGGATGTCTTGCGAAAAACCAAACCCTGTATAGTAGAAGTCGCTCGTCTCATAGCCCGAGAATGGCTGCGGACTTCCGACTGTGAAGTGCTGGAGGCCGATCTCTGGATCCGGCAGTGTCGAGACTTGTTTAGGAACTTTGGTTAACGCTTCCGAATGCGTTCGGGCGGCTGTGATCATCGGGCTGTGCGCCAGCGCCTCCTGAATCAATGCCTGAAGCATGCTCGGGGTGGACACCGCCGCCGTGCTGATTGGTGGCGTCAAGTCCGGCGCGAGGTTGGATTCTTGGCCAGTCGCCTTCGTTGCAGAGGCCGCGACATAAGTGAGCGCGCAAAGAATAGTCATTGTCCTCGCCAAATGCTTCCGTCCGTAAACTGGAATCCTCTCGCTCATTACTGACACCTCCCGTTGGTATCGAGGCGCGCCAAATTGCGCATCCGCACGAACCGTTATACCTGCGTTCCAATCTCCACGACTGCCTCCTAATTGGAAGCAGGCAGGCAACAGCATCGCCTGAACCGAACGCGATATGAAGATGAAGTCAGAGCTGAAGGGAACAGAGACGATCCAACGGAACTGAAGCTGGCCACAATCTGGCCGACAATTTCACACTTACGGTTGGACGCGACAGTGACTGAAAAGGCCAAGTCGCTCGCGCGAACTGTACTTGATCGTTAGCAGAATTGGATTCGCACGTAGTTCTCGAAGAACTGAACGGCAGCCGAGAAAATGCACAACAGTTCGGCTGCGCCGCATCGTGCGTCGCGGGTGGCGGGCAGTTCGCGCCGCAACAATCCGCCGCTATGGCAGGCGCATACCTGCCATTTGCCTCGGCGCGAGACCCCAGCGGCAGAACTATGGTCAACGCAAGTGCAAGGACCGAAAGTCTCCGTAACACGACACCCATCATCCTGAACGATTCACTCCATTGCAAAGAGCATTGTCGCGACTGGAATGTTCTGAGCGTGATCATCGATTGCATGGCCAAATCCCGACACGACGCAGACGAATCCGCGAGTTGGCGCCCGTTTTATCAGCCGATGCATGGTAGATGGGCAGCCGTTGAATCGCCGACCTCCCACCTGCGCACGTATCAGAAAGGCATCTTTCTTGCTGCTCCAACCCATAAATGTCCAAGTTCACAAGCCTCTTTTTCGCATTTGCTCTGGTCGTCGGCTCCATCGCGAGCCTACCGCGCGTTTGCGCGGAAGGCCCTGATGGCAGCGTAGCGACGGAGTCTCGCGATGGTTCCGGCTGCGCCGATCGGTACAACGCACTGCTCGGCCAAGCCAAGGCGTCGCTCGTCAAAGGCGACCGGGGCGCGGCGATCAACTCGCTGATTGCGGCCAAAATCCAGCTGCGCACCTGCCAGCAACTGGAAGAGCGAAACTCCACCCTCGCCGTCGCCGTCGCGCTGAACTCCACGCAATCGGCTTGCATCGAGTAGGCCGCCCGCCCTACCAAACTCGGGCGGGCTGGAACGCCTGGTCGATCTCCGCGGGGTCGACTTTCTGTCCGCTCTTCAGGCGCTCGATAAGATCGTTAATCTGGGCGCTCTTCTGCCCAAAAACCGGATTGTTTTTGTTGCCGTTTCTGCCTTCTCGCACAGCTTGGTCGGAAGCTTCCTGCAGCTGCGAGATCAGTTCGGGATTGACCTCAGTCTGTGCGGAACTCGCCCGGGCTTCCGGAGCTGTTCGTCCCATACCGACCGGACCGGCCCACGCCGGAATTGCGAACGTGGTAGCGAGCACTGCCGCCGCTGAAATGCTTGAAAGCGGTCTCATCGTCCTTACCTCTGTTTGTCTTCGATGCGACCCCGACGCGGAAAGTTACGCGTCGAATCGAATCAGTTTTTTGACGCAGCGCAATAGCGCCGCTCTCATGGAGTTAGTTCGCTCGGCTGAAGCGATCGGTTACAGAGGCAGGATCAAATCTGACGCGAGCAGAACAGATCGAGCCGCATCCGCTGCGGAGGCGGCGCGGGCGAACGATACGTGACCAGGGAGAGATCAGAGATTTTGTGAAGCGCAACAGGCGCACGGTAACCAATCACGTGCACGAGCGCTGGGTGAGATGTGCTACCTATACTCGGCTTCGCTTTATCGGAGCTTGCGGAAATTCGGCAGCAGTTCGCAGGCATCTGCGAAGAATGGGCGGGACATTTGCTCTGGCAGCATTGCATATTATCCATCGCCGCCGCATTGGCGAGCCCGCATGCGGGGCCGAGCTGGACTACCAGCATGACCAGCTGCAGCATTGTGAGCGCTCTTCGCACAATTATGATTCTGAACCCGTTCCCCGGTTACGGCAAGTAGCGCATTGAAGGGCGTCTGCGATAACAAAAGCTCAACCTCGCCTCATACCGCTGGCGGAAGAGGTTATGAGCGAGCGCTGCCGTCGTAAATAAACGTGTAACCGATCGCCATCTCGATTCGAACTCACCTGCGAATACCAAAGACGCTGACTACACCTCCATCCTGATCGACCAATGGACGAAACCGCTCATCCCAACGAACAGGAGCTCCGCGCGCTAATGATATCAGGCCTCGATGGTGATGGAGCTGCTCATCGGGCGCTTCTCGAGCGGTTGAGCGGTCATTTGCGCGGCTACTTCAAACATCGATTTGCTCGTATTGGCCACGGTCCAACAGAGGCGGAGGACTTGGTGCAGGAGGCCCTGATAGCGATCCACACGCGCCGGCACACATATGATCGGTCGCACCCACTCACTCCCTGGGTCTACGCGATCGCGCGCTACAAATTTCTAGACTATCTGCGTCGGACGAAAGCTTCGTTCAGAGACGTCCCAATCGAAGATGCAACAGAAATCATGGCCCACGATGACTCGGGCGGCATGGACAGCGGCTTGGATCTGGAGCGGCTCATGGCCGGGCTGTCGTCCAAAGCAAGGCAGGCAATTCAGTGCGTGAAGCTGGATGGGCTGAGCGTGCGTGAGGCAGCAGAAAAGTGCGGGATGTCAGAATCGGCAGTTAAAGTTTCGGTCCATCGCGGCCTCAAGGCACTCTCGCGCATAATCATTGAGGACAGGAATCATGAGGACTGACCGTCTGATCGACGTACTCAGCACGAATCTAGAGCCGGTCAAACGCGGACGACTCTGGAAGGCGCTGGTGTGGGCACTCGTCGTCGGCTTGGTAGCCGCCTTTCTTGTGATGCTTGCGACCGTTGGCATGCGCTCCGACTTCGGCAGTGCAACTCATCGGATCTTCATGGCACTGAAACTCCTGTTCACACTAAGCCTGATCGGCACGGGGGCTCTCTTCCTGATCAAGTCGATGAGGCCGGGCCGAGGCTCGCGGAAACTCTTCCTGCTTGTTTTTGTTCCATTTCTCGTGGCCGGCTCGGCAGGGCTCGTTGCGCTCGCACTGGCAGCTGCGAGGTCTGAATCCTGCACCATGATGATGGTAGGAATTCGGTGGCAGACCTGCCTTCTCTGCATACCGCTCTTCGCCATAATACCGTTTACGGCACTTATTTGGGCATTGCGCCAAGGCGCGCCCACAAATTTGACGCGCGCCGGTGCAATCGCAGGACTTGTGGCGGGAGCATTGGGCGCCACCGCGTACGCGTTTCACTGCGGCGATGATTCATTGCCCTTCATCGCGATCTGGTACGGCGGATCGATTGCGCTTTGTACGTTCATCGGCGCCATGCTCGGACCGAAACTTCTGCGATGGTAAATCCCATACTTCGGGTTGTGCCTCCGCTGTCGAGGGAAGTCTCATGGGTCGGTCGGCGACCCACCCCGCTCTCGGTCGCTATCATCAGCCATCCTCTGTCCCCGCTCTCTTTGGCCCTCTCACCACGGTGGTGTTTGCGGAGCAGAAGGCGCCCTCGTCAGCGGCATCTGGCTGCCGACAAATGACGAACGACTGGGGCGGAAGGATGAAGGCTATGGAGCATATGAACCAGGGCAAGTGCGTCACGGAAATGAAGGACGCGTGCAGTCGCATGATGCAGAGCTCGAGTGCTCAAACCAGGCGGACAGATCTTGATGTTCGAGCATGTGCGCAGCCGAATCGGACCGCTTGGCATATTTCTGGATCTGATGACCCCGCTTTCCAGCCGTGTCGGTCCGGAGCTCAATCGTGACACGGTTGGTAATGTACAAAAGGCCGGATTTCGGATTCGGCGGGAAGAGAACGTCTATCTCGATATCGTGAAAATTATCGAGGGGGTCAAAGAGTCGGCGTGACCCCGGATGCCATGCTCGGACCAGAAAAACGAAGCGGCAGGTCCGTTGCATGGACCCGCCGCGAGCGACTGATGATTAACTCTTCCCTGAGTTGTTAGAAGGCGAAAATCGCAACAGCCGACCGGCATGAACTTACTGTCCAGCTAGCGCGGCGGCCTTTGCCATTTGCTCGTGTGCTTTCACACGTTTTGCTCCAGTCGCGACTTTGTTCATGCACGCGATAAAATTGGACATGGCAGTGACTCCGCTAATGGTTCGCGATCGAGGCGCGCGAACACAATGCCTGATTGATTGAAATCTTGCGTTTCTCTCATTTCGATGATACTAGAATGATCGTAGTGAATCTCTACGTAGAACAGTTCAGCGCTCTGGGCCAGGAGGACCGGCTCGAGATTTTCCGCCTGCTGGTGCGCGCCGGTCCCCAGGGCCGTTGCGTCGACGAGATACGGCGGCGGGTAAAAATGCCTGGATCGACGCTGTCGCATCATCTTGACGCGCTGACTCGATGCGGCCTGCTGACGGCGCAGCGCTCAGGCCGCTTCATCTACTACGCCGTCAACTGGACGAAAACCGCCAAGCTGATTCGCTTTATGACTGAGGACTGTTGCGCCGATCTGCACAATACGCTGGGAGCGGCGACCAATAGTGCATCGCTTGGCAGGCGGAAATCGTGACCATGGCCGGAGTGCCTGTAAAAATTGGCGGGTTCGATCTGCCTTCGGAGTCTCCGCTTTTCCTGAGCGTGCTGAGTATTCATGTGATCCTCGGCCTCGCCTGCGTAATTCTGGGAATAGTTGCGATGTTGAGCATGAAGCGCAGCGGCCAGCATCCCAGGTTCGGCGCTGCATACTACTGGTGTCTCGCGCTTCTGTTCGCGACGGCGACGGTTCTGGCCGCGATGCGATGGTCCGAAGACTACCACCTGTTCATTCTAGGTGCCCTTTCATTCGTCGCGGCCTCAGTGGGCCGCATGGCACGACGACATCTATGGCATAGATGGGTCGATTTTCATGTCACTGGGCTGGGGCTGTCTTACATTCTGATGCTTACCGCTTTTTATGTTGACAACGGCAAGAACCTGCCGGTGTGGAGAGAGCTGCCGTACCTGGCTTACTGGCTGTTACCCGGCGCGGTTGGAATACCACTTATAGTCAACGCCCTCGCTAGATGGCATCGAAGGTTGGGTGAGACGGTTCCGTGGCGGTCTTTGTCCAAGGTCTAGTTAACTATGATCTGAGACGAGCAGGCTCGTTAGGAGGTTACGATGAGTAACGAATCAATCAGGGAAAAGGTCAGAGAGGAATATGCGCAAGCGGCGCTGCGGGTCACCGAGGCCGGCGACGGCGCGTGCTGCGGCTCGGCGGCTCCGGCGAACAATCCGATCACGTCGAATCTCTACGCTGAAGGCGAGACCGCGGCGCTTCCCGCGGAGGCGATTGCCGCGTCGCTTGGATGCGGTAATCCAACCGCACTTGCTGAGTTGAAGCCGGGTGACACGGTACTCGACCTGGGATCGGGCGGCGGGATCGACGTGCTGCTCTCCGCGCGCAGAGTGGGACCGACGGGCAAGGCGTATGGGCTCGACATGACTGACGAGATGCTGGCGCTCGCGCGCGAGAATCAGCGCAAGGCGAAAGTCGAGAATGTTGAATTCCTGAAAGGCGAGATCGAGCATATTCCGCTGCCCGATGATTCCGTGGACGTGATCATCTCGAACTGCGTGATCAATCTCTCGGGCGACAAAGATCGGGTGCTTGGCGAAGCGTTTCGTGTTTTGAAATCGGGTGGACGATTCGCGGTGTCCGACATTGTCGTGCGCGGCGAGATGCCCGCCGATATCCGCCGCCGCGTCGAGTTGTGGGCCGGATGCATCGCAGGTGCGCTGGAGGAAGCGGAATATCAATCGAAGCTCGCTACGGCCGGATTCGAAAAGATCGAGGTGGAACCGACACGGATCTACACGGCGGCTGATGCGAAAAGACTTTTCGCAAAAAATGAAGAGATGGAGAAAATCGCGGAGATGGCGGACGGCAAATTCATGAGCGCTTTTGTGCGCGCGCGGAAACCGGCGCATAGCTGAAGCGAGACAGTTTCGATGGCCAACAACATTCCGGATGCACCCATAAGCAGCCGCGCCGCTTGGCTCGGCGTCGAGCAGGCCCCCAGAAGCGACTGGATCCATGTCCTGTCTGGCGCTGAGAAAACGGAACTCGATTCCGCTATCTGCGCATATCGGCGGTCAAGCAAGGCGCTGAAGGAAGTCACTGCATCGGAGTATCCAATCCCGGCGCTCGGTCCTGCGATCGCGGCGTGGATGCGTGAGTTGGACGATGGCCGCGGCATCATGCTGGTCAGAGGATTTCCGGCGGCAGATTACTCGGAAGCGGAAGCCGCATTCGCCTACTGGCTCATTGGTCTGCATATGGGGCGGCCAGTTCCGCAAAATCGCAAAGGCGAGGTGCTAGGTCATGTGCGCGATGACGGCGCCGATCCAAAGCAGCCTGGAATCCGGTTATATCGCACGCGGGCGAAGCTCGACTTTCATACCGACGGCGCCGACATTATCGGCCTGCTCTGCCTCAAGAGAGCGAAGCGGGGTGGACTAAGCCGGATCGCGAGCTCGGTTTCTGTCTTCAATGAGGTGATGCGCCGGCGTGCCGATTTGGTGCCTCTGCTATTCCAAGGCTTTTTCTGGGATCGGGAAGCCGATGCCGGACCGAACGAAGCGCCGTATTTCAGTTTTCCGATTTGCAGGTACGAGAACGGGCGCCTCGGCACTCTGTACATTGGATGGTACATCCGAAACGCGCAGCGCTTTCCCGAAGTCCCGCGACTCACGACTGCGCAAAGCGAGTTGCTCGATCTGATCGACTCGATCGCCAATGAGCCGGCCTTTTATCTCGACATGGACTTCGAGCCCGGCGATATGCAGTTCCTGAAGAACGCAGTGATTCTGCACGCGCGCACGGAGTACGAGGACTGGAAGGAACCGGAGCTGAAGCGGCACCTGTTACGGCTCTGGCTGACAAATTTCACTTTTAAGGATGGCGATTCGCAGGTGCGCGAAGGGATTCGTACGCAGCGCTCGGATCAAGGTGACGGGAGAAAACAATCATGAAGTCAATCAGCGGTGTCGGGTTGGCGGAGGTCACTTCGCTCTATGGCAGCGTGCAGGGCGACTTCATGCAACTCATATTTGGGCAGCAGATTCATATCGGAGGAATGAAGGCGTCGATAGATCTGGCGGAGCGGGCGGGAATCAAAGCCGGGCTTAGCGGAATCGATCTATGCTGTTGCAACGGCGCGGGAATGCGCTTTCTGGTGCGGTCGCGCAAGGTCGCCTCGATGGTCGGCGTCGATGCGACCGAGGCTGTGGTCGAGCGCGGGCAGCGGCTGACTCGCGAGGAGGGCTTGGACGATCGCGTCCGTTTCGTGCTCGCTGATGTCTGTCAAAGCGGTCTGCCCTCGGCCAGCGCGGATTTCGTATGGAGTGAAGACGCCTGGTGCTATGTCACAGACAAAAAGAAGTTGATTGCAGAAGCAGCGCGCATCGTTCGTCCCGGAGGCGTGATCGCTTTCACTGACTGGGTTGAGGGGAGTGCGGGACTGAGTGACTCCGAGGCGCAGCGCTTTCTAGGCATGATGACGTTCGCGAATGTCGAGAACATTGCAGGCTACGTCAGTCTGCTCTCAGCAAGTGGCTGCGAAGTGCAGAGCGCTGAAGACACCGGGCGGTTTGCCTCCCATTTCGATTTGTACCTCAACATGATCGAAATGCAGCTTACGTATGACGTCTCGCGAACGCTTGGGTTCCGCACCGACCTGTTGGAAACGCTGGTCGATGGGTTCCGCTTCCTTCGCGAGTTGTCACGCGCAGGTAAGATCGCGCAAGCGCGATTTATCGCTCGGCGAATCTAGCCCAAGAGAGAGCTGGCGTGTCGACGTCTTCAGATCTGCTTGATCTAACCGACCGCGAGCCACGAGATCACGGAAAGCCTCGGAACCCGCAGCCGCTATCCAGCCGCAGCGGTCCGCGTAGAGAACCCAACTCGGTTTGCTCATAAGAGCCGCTCGACCGCGAATAGCATGCTAGTATCACTAGCATCGCGCCAGCCGCACGGTCCGCTCCGTGCTTGTACCGTTCACCGAGGCGCGCGCCGAACTCCAATCCGATAAACGTAGAAGTGCTCGTCGTGATCGAGACAGTGAGTTTGGGGAGTTGAGACGAAACGGTCGCGATTTGCGCGCGGCCCAACTTCAGCGCGAGCGGTTACCGGCTGACGAGGCCGGATGCCATGTTCATAAGGGCGCGCGCGAACAGCCATCCCGGCTTAGGCTTTTCTGTTTGCGGTGCCTGCATTGAAGCGGCAGGGACTCCCTGCTTGAGTGCTCGGGCATATTCGAGTGTGTCGCGCGCGAAGACACACTTCTCCGCTTGGTTGAGCGCAGTCAACCGAACCTTCCTGTTGCCATCGAGCACCAGTGTCGCTGGAGTCAGCGCGCCGGGCTTTTCATGCCCGATCAAGCCAAATTTCTTCGCCGCCTCCAACTTCGAATCAGACAGGACGGTGAACGGAAGCTTGAGCCCGGTTCGCAACCGCCGCGACTTGCGTTGGCTTTCGGGCGACAGCGCGACCACCTCGATACCTGATCGCTTAAACTCGCCGTAACGATCCGCGTA
>WNFC01007896.1_pt1 | contig 13644 bp, 17 predicted proteins | sample 5400541 | NCBI WGS metagenome assembly WNFC01 (sample SAMN13153342, study PRJNA577476) | soil metagenome | isolation source: 120 cm saprolite under Douglas fir tree site 2 hole 2 replicate 1 | place: USA:California | collected 2015-04-18
CTCGGGTGGTATGCGTATTCCGCCCGGGCGGCCCATTCCGAACTGCGTGCCCGAACGGAAAAAACGCGCCTGGAGATGGACAAGCTCGAGTCGGAGCGCAAGGATCTGGAGCGTTACTTCGGCCAGAAGGACATTGCTGAATTACACGATCGCGCCGCTTTCATCAATACCATCCTCGACGCCCGCGGCTTCAATTGGACGCTGATGTTTATGGATCTGGAGCGCATCCTGCCCGGAGGCGTGCGCGTTATCAGCATCGAGCCCAAACAGGTGTCTGGACGCGTTGAACTGAAATTGACCGTGGGCACAATCAACGACGAAGCGGAGCTGAAGTTCGAGCATGCCCTGGAAGAATCGAAGGCCTTTACGGATGTGCGGATTCAGCATGTAGGTACGCCCTTTGCCGGCCCGGGTGCCAATCAGAATGCCGACCAGAAGGTCGTCCAATTGACTACCGTTTATTCGAGGAGTTGATGCGGCGCGATTTCACATTGCGGAAGCGGATCATTCTCGGCAGCGTGACTCTTCTTGTCCTCGCGGATGTTGCCTTGGCTGCCTACAGTTGGGAACTCTCCTCCGCACCCCGCACGGTCCGGCAGCCGGGGGCCGTGGGAATTAGGCCGCAAGACCTCTTGAGAGCCGATATCAAGCGCATCCAGGCCATTCGCGATAACATTCCCGCCATCCAGAAAGATTGCGGGCACTTCGAACAGTCGCTCTTTCCGGCAAGTACAGGCTATTCCGCTGTAAGATCGGAACTCGGCGCCATCGCCAGGAAAACCGGAAGCCGCCTCGCGGACCTCTCCTTCAAGCCGACCGATATTGCGAGCCGCGGCATGACGGAAGTTGCCATCGACGCCACGGTCGACGGAGACTATAAGAGCGTAATTGGATTTCTTAATGGCCTGCAGCGTTCCAACAGTTTATACGCGGTGGACTCCCTGACTTTGGCTTCTGATAGCACCAATCAGTCGTCCGGAAATGTCATCAAGGTCGCGCTGCACCTTAAGACTTACTTCAGGACTGCGGCATGAATCAAAAGAAACAACTCATCGTTCTCGTGGTCCTCTTGCTGACTGCCGGTTTCATCTGGTTCTTGTATTTCAACAATAGCAAGCCTGTTGTGACCGCCGATGCCCGGCCCGCAACTCAGAATTATCAGCCCATTGGCGTATAATCCGCAGCTCCATAAGGACGGCGTCGAAAAGGCGCGCAAGACCGAATACAAGAGCAGTGGCCGAAATATTTTTAGTCGAGAACTTCCGCCTCCGCCACCCCAACCGATTGACAAGAAGCATCCCCCACCCCCACCACCTCCTCCTCCACCACCGCCTGAACCCACGGTGGCGCCGCTGCCCGCGAAGTTTTTCGGTTTCGGCACCATTCCTAACGGTACAGCCAAAGTCGCATTCCTCAGTGGCGCGGAAGGGGACATCTACGTCCTCAAAGAAGGCGAACTCCTGCTGAGCCGTTTCCGCATTCTCAGAATTGGCAATGCCAGTCTCGAATACGAGGAAGTGTCCACTGGACTTCGCGGCACTGCTCCTCTCGTCGAGGAACAGGCGGCGCCACAATGAATGCTGCACGCCAACGAAATTTGGGGAAGCGGGGCGAGCGCGGCTATGCTTTGCTTGTGGTCGTTTTCCTGGTCACTCTTTTGCTTATTTCCACGATGGTTGTTGCACCGAATATCCAGACCGAAGGCCGCCGTGAAAAAGAAAAAGAAATGATTTGGCGCGGCAAGCAATACACCCGGGGCGTCAAACTCTACTACCGAAAAATGGGCCGCTTTCCCACTTCTCTCGACGACCTCACCAAACCGAAAGTCGGTTCCCTTCGCTTCATGCGCCAGGCCTACAAAGATCCCATGAACAAAGAAGATGGTTCCTGGAGACTTATTTATGTCGGGGCCGCTGGCCAATTGATTGGAAGTCTCAAACCCCGCCAAAATCTCCAACTTCCCCAAGCTGGCGGAATTGGCACCCCGGCGAATGCTTTGAATGGCCCCGGCAGTCCAGGACAACCCGGGACGCCTGCTCAGCCCGGCGCAACTGGCCAGCCCAACGCACCAGGTCAGCCGGGACAGAGCGGAACGCCGCCTTCCGGATCAGGCTCCGGCACAAATCCACCGGCAACAACTGGACCTGGCGTAAGCACGGATCAGGGTGACGCAGGATCCCAAGCAATTCCAACTGGTGACACGCCGACGATTGTCGGTGGCAACATTATCGGACAAAATCCCACCACGCCGCAGCAGAATCCTCAACCACCACCGCAGCCGCCTCCTCAGAATCCGCAGCAGCAGTAGTTTTTGGGAACAGAACAACCGCGCCAAAATTCGCAGCAACTGCTATAGTTCTCAAAAGAAAGAACATTCATCTCGTGCGCGCACATGGTGACGGAAATTTCTATGGGGAGGGGTTTGGGCGAGCCGGTGAGGTTGCAGCGACTGCACCGGGGGGAGGCGGGGTTTTTGCGGGAGGTTTCGACTTGCTCTTGTCGTAGCCGCGCTTGACGCGGCGCACGTAGGAAATCGTTTCCGAATAGGGCGGAATGGTGCCGTAAAGCTGGACCTTCTCTGGTCCAGCGTTGTAGGCGGCGAGGGCCAGCGACAGATCGTTGTTGTATTTCTGCAGCAAGAAGCGCAGATAGCGCGTGCCCCCGTCGATGTTTTCCGCCGGGTCGTCGATATTTTTCACGCCGAGTTGCGCCGCGGTTTCCGGCAAGAGCTGCATCAGCCCGCGGGCATTTTTGCGCGAGACCGCTTTGGGATCGAAATTGGACTCCACGGCGATGACGCTGGTGATCAGATCGGCATCCATGTTGTACTTTTTTGCCGACATTTCCACCAAATCGCGGTAAAGCGGCTGCGCAGCCACTTGCACGGTCGCCGGCGGCCCGAAAGTGTCTTCCGGTTCGATCGTGACAACCTCTTCGGCGGCAATCTCCAACTTGCCTCCGGTCATTTGCAGGCGATATTTGTCTCCCACGAGCTGGTAGCCCGTCACCTTCAGGCGCAGGCCACTGCGAAGCACGATGTACTCGGCGCGCAACGCCGGTGCGGCCAGCAAGAGCAACGGGAGCAGGAGCGAAGTTCGCGTCAAGCGCAAGATGCAGCCTCCCGCAACGCGAATCGTTCAATTGCCGAAGCCACGCCACCCTCGTCGTTGGTGCCGGTTTCATGCCAGCCGTAGGTTTTTAACGCCGGCACGCTGTTCCCCATGACCACGGGAATGCCTGCAAAGGAGAGCATCTCCACATCATTGTGATTGTCGCCGATGGCCAGAATTTCTTCGCGCGCGATGCCGCGCAGCATGGCCCATTCCGCCAGCGATGATCCCTTGGAGCAGCCCGGAGGGATTACGTCAATCATCGCGAAGTCTTTGTGCGCGTAGGAAGTTACCGCAAGGCGGAACTCCGCGGCGAAGGCTGCACTCCGCAAACGCGCTTCGGCTTCGTGCATCGGCTCGATCCTGCCGCTCAGCATCACCTGAATGGGATCCTCCGTCAGGCAACTCTCTAATGGCTGGGCCAGCCCGATAAATTCCAGGTTGCGCGAGTAGTAGGCATAGCGCAGGGAATCTTCCGGGTCCAGCGATTCGAGCATCAACTGATTCTCGCGCTGCCGGTCGAAGATAACTGCGGCGCCCTCGCGCCACTCGGTGGTGAGATGCAAAACCTGCTCCGCCGTTTGCTTTGGCAAAAGGTGCCGCAAATGCGTGTGGCCCTCCTTCGAGCGGATGAGGGCGCCGTTGCTGACGATCATGGTCAGCGTGGAATCGAGCTGATGGGCTACGGTCATAGCAAAGTCATAACGCCGCCCGGTGACCAGGGCGACCTCGATGCCCCGGCGTGACGCTTCGGCGATGGCCGCGCGGTTGGCTTCGGGAAGCTGCCAGCGGCTGTCCAGAAGCGTGCCATCAATGTCCAGAGCGATGAGTTTCACGGCCATGACATCATTCTACCTTGAGTTCGGTGGCTCTTGGCCACCTTGAACGAGCGGGACGTACCCCACCCCCCGGTGTTTTTCGGCAAAGAGTGCGGAAGCGCTTGAAAAGAAAAGGGTTGAGTCTTTGGCCGTGCCAAAGAGTGCGCAAGGGTGTGAAAAGAAAGAGGATACGGGAAAGTGGATGGTAATCCGAGATGCGCATCCCGCACAAAGGAAGAGAGAAGGGGAAGACTACGGAATTGCGAGCTGATGCGGAGATGGGATCGAGAATTCACGACCTATGCTATCATAAAGTACTTGTTATGTCAAGTAACAAATGAAGTATTTAAATAGAGTCAGATGCCACCCGCTTCGAACGATTTTGCAAAGAGAAGAAAACAAAGGGGTAGAGTTCACGGGGGCGGGAGGGAAAACTGGAAGTTAGAAAGTAGAAAGCAGAAACTAGAAGTAAGAAAATGGGACGCTGAAAGCAGAAACTAGCAGAGACCGGAAAAACAAGAATCTGACCGTGAACAATTCGCGACGCACTCCTTTCGGCGCTGAAGAGCCAAGTGGCTAGCTGACGGACGCGAACCGACGCGCTCCAGAGAATTGCCGAGGCCATACGGCAAGCGGAGGACTTCGTTGGGTTGGTCTGTGCCATGTGAAGCATGACCGTGGAGTAATGACCAATCTGGTGTGGGATGGTCTTAGTGCCGGAATATCATGAGTTTCCGATCGGTAAGGAACTAACTAGCAGGGCGATAGCGGCTTGCAAGACCGTCAATGTGGGCAATGTGACGAATGAGCCTCATTATGTGACGGCGCTAAGCAACAAAATCAGAAATCATCGTGCCTATCACTGACGCGCAAAGGTCGGTGGTGGTCGGAACCATCGACGTGGAGAGCGAGTTGGCTCGCACATTAAAAGTCAAACCGCGTGAACTATTCAGGGGTGTTCACTGACCGCTGCTGCAAAACGTCGCAGGCGTTGTCCACGAAGGCTGCGGCAGCCTTCACGTCAAGAGCACAAGCGACGCAAGCAAAAAAATGCTCTTCGTATTCCTCGCGCAACGCCGGCGAAAGTTCGCCAAGGACATACTTTTCGGCGGCTTGCATTAGCACCGCTTCGTTATGGTCCATTGCTTCTTGCGGCTGGGCGTGTTTAATTGCTGATTTCATGTCCGTGCTCCGATCTGCTTCACAAGTTCCTGCACATCGAACGGAAGCCCGTTCTTCACGAGGCCGACCGGCAATTTCTTCATTGGGAATGTTGCCGCGATCTGGAAGACCGCATCGTCAAGCTGACCCTCGTGTGACCACGGCGTTAGCGGGTTTCTCGGTAGCATTTGCAACACCCCCAGGATGGATGCGCGATACCAGACGGCCATCACATTTGCGCCGGGGCTGCACGCGCTTTCATAAAGCCCGCTGCTAACACTTGCACTTTGGCCTGCTGTGGCGCGGGCTTCCAAGTCGCGCATCATTTTCCAAACATTTCGTAGATCGTCGGGATTCACGGCGGCGACAGTATTGCCTCGTGCGCCAAAAAAATCGTGGAGCGCCATACCCCAAGAAACTCTGTCGCTCATAGAGGATTTCCTAGGATTCAGTTCCAACGTGAGCGGCGCGCCGCGCTGGCTTACCTTCTAAGTGAGCGAATAGCTTCCCATGACCAAATGAGCCGTCAATCGGTAATAGACCTGCAATCGTGGTTCAGGTAATTCCCTGATTAGTTCGACGACAATTCCGACACGGTGTCCCAAATTGAACAGCTTTCGACGTTTCTTGGCGGCACCCTGTCCCTGTGAGAACAGGACCTGAAACTTAGCCAGCCCAGATGATGTTGCGTGAGTAAAATTATGAACACTGCGGCCGAGCGGAGCAGACCCAAACAGAGGCTTTTAGATGGCAGGATTGAGAAGCGCCTCCCTGTGTCAGTGCCCGTCTACCTCGCACACCTAAATGAACTCCGCGCTCGTGAGGAAACGGTTACGGAAAACGTCAGTCCCCACGGCGCTCGCGTAATCAGCAAGCGTTTCTGGCGGCCTGGCGAAGAGGCGCTTATTGCCCGCAGGACGGGTGAGTTTCTGCAAGTAGGAAGAGTGGTTTACAGTGAACAAAAAACGGAGGGTCGCGTTTGTCTGGGTGTAGAATTCCTAGATCGCTCGGTCAACTGGGGGGAATCATTCCCGGCTACAGCGTAGCATGACGTTTTTCTTTGCTTGCTAGAGGCGCCAGGTGACTTCTTAACTTTTCCGCGTCGATTCCTGCCTCCGCGTACGCACGAAAAAAGCCAGCCCACTCTCGAATAAAAACCACATCGCCGCTCTGTGCTTCGCACTCTCTGGCGCTTCACACGTCCAATCATGGATGAACGCTAGGATCGCACCTGCGTATGGCCTCCCTTGACTGCGCCATTCGTTGCGAACTTTGACAACGGATGAGACAGGGCGCCCCGCGAATAATGCCGCCTTACCGAGAGGACTCTGTGAAGGAAGCTACTTAGCTGAATACGTCAGAACTTAACACTAGAAACGTGGAGGACTTCAAGTGCTCATTGTTGGAAAGCTGCAAGACATCTTCAGCCCAATCCGAAATGTAGTGTCCCGATGCCCACTCATAGCTGTTCATTGGTACGGCCACTTCATACATCGTGACGCCATTCGTCTCGTACGCTTTTCTTATAGCGCCGTCTTCCTTGGTGTTGACGTTGTACACGAAGTCTCTGAATCGGAATTTACCAGTCATAGTGTTATTCCACGTGTAGAGCTTGCTCTCAAATCTGTTGAAATGCCACACAATAAATTTGCAAACACGGTACGTTAACTACTAATGAATAAGCGGCGATGAAAGGGGAACGTCCGGTGAATAATTCCCTGGAGCGCTCATCCTTGCTTCTGGTCAATCCGCAATTTTAGAGCTTCAAGCTCATGCTTGGTCATGCCTTGCAGAGCCATCGCTGTGGCCAGATACAACGCGGGAACGTGTTTTATCTTGCTGCCGTGTGCTACGTTGCGCCGGAGTTTTGCTACTTCGGGGTCAGCGCCCACTCTCAAAAACACTTCATACGCATCGGGGATGGACAGAGTTTTTTCAATCAGGCCGTGCTTAACCAGAATGCGATGATAAGAAGGCACTGCCAACGCGGATGGATGGGGGTGCGGAGCGCGCTTGTTTTCTCTTCGGTGTTTCATTGCACTATGCTGACACGTTTTCGTAATCCGGTCATTTCTTTGGCGCCCCATGGGAGGGTTTTCCCAGGTGCGGTAAAACTCGCCATAGAGGGGAGAAATGGCAGCAGAAACAAGATCGGGATTCGTGCCAACGTCGAAGCCGTTGGAAGACGAGCCACCAGCGCCACCGAATCCTCCCGAAACCAAGTTCATAATTAACGCTCAGTTGTTTCGGCGGGGGCATTTCTGGGCTTCTGTGTCGCTGATTCGCCCGAGCGAAGGGGAATCACTACGAAACGAAGAGCATCGACCGGCCTTGCCATAATTACAGTTGGCCGGTCTCGAAGAGACAACATGGGCTTCTTGGTGCAACCTTCAAATCCGAGAAATGAGCAAATTGAGCGGCACGTCTCCTGGTACTCGTGTAATAGCGCCGCTACTGCTTCGTCGCGGTCCACGTTCCATCGGCGCGCCTTTCCACGTTCATCCGCCCTTGCCCGGAAGCGCCGTCGACCCACCCGGCAAGATGCGCCGTCACCTGAGACTTGTCCTCCATCCACGTGCAGGGGAATGTGAACTCGACGTAACCGTTGCGCCAGGTTCCCTGCACAGGCAAATCCTTCCCCATATCGCCGGACACCGTGCCACTCAGCTTGTTCCCGTCGCGGTCTAACTTCAAGGTGCCCGTCGAGCCGCCGGTATCTCCCGCGAGTTTCACCTGCCAAGTGCCGGCCGCGTCCGAGCCATTTTTCACCGGTTCGGGCGTTGCGTTGGTGATGCGCACATTTGAAAAGTAAGCTTCTTCGCCCTGGTACCCCCACAACGCCACAGCGCCGTGAAGATCCTCTCCCTTCAGCCCGTTGACGACAAGGCTGGGGCCCTGCGATTCATTCAAGAACAGCTTGGCGGTGCGGCCTTTCACCTCGATCTTGAGGTGAGTCCAAGTCTCGAACTGAAGGTCCGCATAGCTCTCGTAAACGTAAGGCCATTGGCGTCGCAGCTTGTTCCAATCAAAATCGGGGACCTCAACGTACTGGACAGAGTGGTTGCGCATTGCCTGATCCTCGGAGTGGGAGTTTCCAGGCCGAAGGTAAAAAAGGTCTCCATGGGAGGCGTCCTGCCGCATGCGAAACGCGATGCCCACGAAACCCGGCATGCGGACCCCCGGAGGCGTTGTAATCTTGAGCGCGATGTCCGCTTCGATTGTGCCATCCTGAAAATCCGTGCCTGGCAGGACCGCCACGCCATCCTCCGCCGAAGGGCTGGTAACAAGTACCGCCTTGCGGCCTTTGTATTCCACTGGCTTGACATCCACGTTTTTGGCGATCAGCCCCGTGACATCCGTCAGGGGGAACGTCTGGGTAGCGGGCGGCGGGAGCGTCGCCGTGTCTTGGCGCATTTGGCTGGCCGATAGCAAGGCCGGGCCGATCAGGACAACCACAAACGCGAATCTGCGAATCCATTTGGATTTCATCGATTTCCCCCAGATCTCATGTTGGTAAACGGGTGAGGTAGGGCTCCCGTTTCCGAGAAATAGGCAATCGATCCAGAAAATACTTGGGTATCATGCTCCGAAAGCTGTGCGAGCCGAGACGCGGAGGAGGCGGCGACGGGAAGGACGACCACCGAACTGGTCTCGGCCAAAAAAGGCGTGTGCTAGACTTTCACGGTGATGAGCAAATCCTTGAATGTGGTCGAGCTGCAATGCTCGGCTTGTGGGAAGAAGTACGACGCTTCGTTAGAGCAGCACCTGTGCACGTGCGGGAAGCCGCTGCTGGCACGGTACGACCTGCGGCGGGCTGCGGCCACGCTTACGCTTGAGAATCTGAAGACGCGGCCGCGCACGCTGTGGCGGTACGCCGAAGTTTTGCCGAATGATCCGCCGGTTTCGCTGGGCGAAGGCATGACGGCTTTAGTGCATGCGAAGCGACTCGGCGCATCAATACCTTGTGGACCCGGTGGGAAGGAGGGGCGTGGCGGGGAGGGAGGCCTGAAACGCCTGTACATCAAGGATGAAGGATTGAATCCTACGGGCTCGTTCAAAGCGCGGGGGATGACGGCGGCGGTGTCGCGCGCTAAGCAGCTTGGGGCGAAGGCATTGGCGGCTCCCACGGCGGGCAATGCGGGCGGGGCGCTGGCGGCTTACGCCGCGGCGGCGGGGCTTCCCGCAGTGATCGTAATGCCAGCGGACACGCCCTCGGCCAATGTGATGGAATGCCAGGCGTTTGGCGCGAAAGTCGTCCAGCTGAATGGGTTGATCTCCGACTGCGGCAAATACGTGGCGGAGCACAAAGACCGCGAAGGCTGGTACGACGTCTCCACGCTAAAAGAGCCGTATCGCGTCGAGGGCAAGAAAACGATGGGTTATGAACTGTGGGAGCAGTTCGGAGGGAAACTGCCGGAGGTGATTTTCTACCCAACCGGGGGCGGGGTCGGGCTGATTGGCATGTGCAAAGCTTTCGACGAAATGCAGGAGATGGGCTGGATCGGCGCGGAGCGGCCGCGAATGGTGGCGGTACAGGCGGAAGGTTGTGCGCCGATTGTTCGGGCATGGGAAGCGCATCAAACTTCGGCGCAATTTTTCCCGAACGCTGCGACAGTGGCATCCGGTCTGCGCGTTCCCGGACCGCTAGGCGATCGGCTGATCTTAAGCATGCTTCGCCAGACGAAAGGCACGGCGCTGACGGTGACTGACGATGAGATGCTTCATGCGGCGCGGGAACTCGCGTCGCTGGAAGGGGTTTTTGCCGCTCCTGAAGGGGCAGCGACAGTAAGCGCAGCACGAAAGCTCGCCGCTTCTGGGTGGATCAAGCCGGAAGAGACTGTCGTACTTTTTAACACCGGCACTGGCTACAAATACGCCGAAGCCTGGCAACGCGCGCTGCAGTCGGACAATGGAGGATCGGCGTGACCACGCGCAGACTCTACTACGATGATGCGTTTGAAAAGGAGTTCACTGCGCGAGTGATGCATTGCGAAGTGCTCCCGCCGGATGTGAGCGCGGGAATCACCGGCAGCGTCTGGGGACTGATTCTGGATCGCACGGCGTTTTATCCGACGTCTGGAGGCCAGCCCAACGATTTGGGCAAAATCGGCGACGCCAACGTTCTCGATGTTCGCGACGAAGGCAACGAAATTCTTCACCTGGTTGATCGTAAGCCGTCGGATCCGGAAGTGAATTGCTGTATTAACTGGCCGCGGCGCCTCGATCACATGCAGCAGCACACTGGACAGCATCTGCTGTCGGCCATGTTTCAGGAACGCTTCGGTTTGCCGACGGTTTCGTTCCACCTCGGCGCCGAACTCTCGACGATTGACTTGCGTGGCCCGGAACCAACAAAAGAAATACTGGAAGGCGCCGAGCGTGCGGCCAATCAAATTATTTTCGAGGATCGTCCGGTCAATGTGCGCTACGGAACGGCGTACGAATTTGCGCAATTGGGGGTGCGAAAGGAAGTTGAGCGCGAAGGCATACTGCGCGCCATTGAAATCGAGGGAGCCGATTTGCAACCGTGCGGGGGAACGCACGTCAAGCGCACCGGGCAGATCGGCGTCGTGCTGGTGCGGCGCTGCACTAAAGTTCGCCAGGATTGGCGCGTCGAATTTGTTTGCGGCGGGCGGGCGGAGCGCATCGCTCGCCACGATTTCCAATTATTGCGAGAAACCGCTGAAAAATTGGGCTGTGGTCCCGAAGATGTTGTCGCTGCCTCCGCGCGCATTGTGGCGGAATGCGATGCCAACTTTAAGAGGCTTCGAGGCTTGCAAGAACGGCTTGCAGAAGCTGAGGCCGCGCTGGCAGCGCAATCCATCACGCCCGAGGCTGGCGGATTGCGCATCATCTCGCGCGTCATGGAAGGAGTTCCAGCCGATTATTTGGGCTTCTTTGCCATCGCATTCGCAAAATCCAAAAAGGCGATTGCGCTATTGGCCGCGGCGGAAGGCGGCCACCTGCTTTTTGCGCAGCATTCTTCTGCTGGAAAAGACATGAATGCGCTTCTTAAGCAGGTCCTGGAAAAAACAGGAGGGAAGGGCGGCGGAACGCGCGATTTCGCCCGCGGCCGGCTGAATGACGCCGCACAGGCCGAGGGCGCGCTCTCGCTCGCAAAAGAAATGCTGGCGGGTGGTTAGATCCTGGGCTATAAGGTTTGCCCAGGCCAATGACTGAAAAAATCACGCGTCGCAAGGCGCTCAAGATCGGCACTGCCGCTGCGGTTGGCGCGGCGATTGCGCCGCACGCTTCATCCTCGGCGCAGCCTAATTTTAGGGAACCGGATGGTGCCATCATGCGCGTTCCAGCGCAAGCTGCTCCTTCCGCGACGCCGGAATCGGAAATCTGCTTCATGTCCGCGCGACAGATGGCGGACTTAATTCGGTTGAAAAAACTTTCGGCACGCGAAGTGATGCAAGCGCACTTGAAGCAAATCCAGCGTGTGAATGCCAAAGTAAACGCGATCGTGACGCTCGTTCCGGAAGATCAGTTGATGGCGCAGGCTCTTGCCGCCGACGAAGCTACTGCGAAGGGCAACACCAAAGGGCCGTTGCATGGACTTCCCGTCGGCGTAAAGGATTTGCATGCGACGAATGGTATTCGTACTACTTTTGGGTCGCCACTTTACGCAGAGAACATTCCAAATTTCGATTGTTTGGTCGCCGAGCGCGAGAAGAGTGCTGGAGCCACGGTCATTGGCAAAACCAACGTACCGGAATGGGGTCTCGGTTCACAGACTTTCAATCCGGTGTTCGGAGCAACGCGTAATCCATACGATTTGACGAAGACCTGCGGAGGAAGCACAGGAGGAGGGGCGGTAGCCCTTGCCTGTGGCATGGTGCCGCTGGCAGATGGCAGCGACATGGGTGGCTCACTGCGGAATCCACCGAATTTTTGCAACGTGGTGGGTCTGCGAACTTCCCCCGGACGTGTCCCCAATCCGCCAAACGCGCACGGATGGTTCACTCTGAGTGTCGCGGGACCCGTGGCTCGTACCGTCACGGATTGCGCGTTCTTCTTGAGTGTCCTTGCCGGCTTCGACAGCCGCTCTCCCATTTCCATTGATCAATCCGGTGGTCAATTTTCGCGGCCCCTGACTGACCGGACCTTTAAAGGCGTGCGCGTCGCGATGTTCAAGGATATGGGCTTGCCATGGGAAGCGGAAGTGAGGGAGGCCGTGCAAGCGCAGCGCAAAGTTTTCGAGAGCATGGGGTGCATCGTCGAAGAAGCGGAACCGGATTTTTCCGATGCTAACGAGTGTTTTGTCGGCTGGCGTCACTGGTCCGTTGAGGCTCAGTTCGGGGATATGCTGGAAGCCAATTCCGCCAAGCTGAATGAATATGTCCACTGGCACGTGGAGGAAGGGCGCAAGCTAACGGGTCCCTATCTGGCTCGACTGGATGCCAAACGCACGGCTCTTTACGAGCGCATGCGGGCGTTCATGGAAAAGTATGAATTTTTCATTCTGCCGGTGAATCAGGTCCTGCCATTTGACGTGAAGACGCATTACCCGACGGAAATTGCCGGCGTGAAGATGGAGAACTATATCGCTTGGATGAAGTCAGCTTATTACATCTCGACGGTGGGCAATCCGGCCATCTCCGTGCCCTGCGCGTTCTCCAGCAGCGGCCTGCCTATTGGAATCCAGATTGTTGGCCGGCACAACGACGATTGGGGCGTGTTGCAGATGGCCTACGCTTTCGAGCAGGCGACAAATATCGGCAAACGCAGGCCTAGCGTTCTCTAGGGTTTCGGCCTGCGGAATTGCGCAATTTCAGAAGGTGGAGCCCAACCGGAGAGTCATGGTTTCTCGAATCTTTCGCGGAAAAGTCTTGACGCGTCGGAGCGCGTCATCTTCCTGATGGGAGCGCCACGACCGCTCTCGAAGAGTGACTTGCGAACCGGCTTTGGGTATTGCGTGTGAAATACAAGGTCCCAAAGCCCGCTGGTGATCCCGTAGCCCATTGCCATCCCGCGCGGACTGTGATGATACAGATGGTAGCGCTTGAGATGCCTCAAAAAGCGACTGCGAAACTTTCCGAAATGCAGGAAATAGTGTATCCACTCCTCGCCGACGTAGCTTTGAACGACACCCGCAAGCAGGGCGGGCAGGGTATAAACGGGAAAAAGGAAACTGAAGGGCGCGGCCACGAAAAAGAGCGGCAAGATATCCTTCAGCTCACCGCTGATGTGCCAACCATCAAAAGGCCTCTCATGGTGTTCCCAATGAAGAGGGTCGAGCCGCTCGTGAAGAAAGCGACGAATCAGGCCCTCGCCTGGGGGAAAGCGGCCGTGGAGGACGTAGCGATGAAAAAGATATTCCACCAGGGTCCAAACCGGAATGCCTGCCAGGTAGAAAACCAACCCGATCCATGGATGCCCACTGCGCAAACCAAGCAGCGTCACGATCAGGGAGTACGTCGTGTAGAAAACCGTCAGTGGATAGAGCCTCCGCCGCGCAATACGGGATTGTTCGCGTTTGTAGGCAGCGAACGAGCCCTCCATCGGACGATAGCCGGTTAAGGCCGGCGCCAATCCTGCAGACACAAATC
>WNFC01005722.1_pt1 | contig 13643 bp, 14 predicted proteins | sample 5400541 | NCBI WGS metagenome assembly WNFC01 (sample SAMN13153342, study PRJNA577476) | soil metagenome | isolation source: 120 cm saprolite under Douglas fir tree site 2 hole 2 replicate 1 | place: USA:California | collected 2015-04-18
ATTCGGTAATGCGCTTTGAGGCCCGCTGCCCCGACGAGGTGACGACGCTCGAAATCAGCTACAGCCTTTTCGCCGACCTCGATCCGCAGCATAGGGGACTGCTGCGCCTGGAGCACGGCACCGGGACGCGGACCGCCATATTCGGCCCGGAGCGGGCAACCCAAAGCTTCGAGCTGGCGAAGATCTCGGCCCTCACTCAGTTCGTCGACTACGCCCGCGAGGGGGTGTGGCATATCTGGATCGGCTTCGACCATATCCTGTTCCTGCTGTCGCTCCTCCTGCCCGCGGTGCTCGTGCTCGAAGGGGGACGCTGGCGGGCGGTCGCTCGGTTTCCCCCAGCGTTCTGGGAAGTGTTCAAGATCGTCACTTCGTTCACCGTGGCGCACTCGATCACGCTGAGCCTTGCGGCGCTGGGAGTGATCTCGCTGCCCTCGCGGCTGGTGGAATCGGCGATCGCGACCTCGGTGGTGCTCGCCGCGCTGAACAACGTGTTTCCCCTCGTCCACGGTCGGCGCTGGATGGTCGCTTTCGCCTTCGGGCTGATTCACGGCTTCGGCTTCGCCAGCGTTCTGAGAGACCTCGGGCTGCCGCAGGGCGCGCTTCTCATCGCGCTCGTCGGCTTCAATCTCGGCGTGGAGGTCGGCCAGCTCGCGATCGTGAGCGTGTTTCTGCCGGTCGCGTACGGGCTGCGGGCGAGCTGGTTCTACCGGCGCCTGGTCTTCGTCGGAGGGTCCATCGTGATCGCGGCGGTTGCCGGAATCTGGCTCGTCGAGCGGGCGTTCAACATGAAGATCATCAGCCCTTGATGAATCGTATGCGCAACCCCATATCGGATCGACACAAATGCCCGCAATGATCGAAATCCGCAAAAGCGAGGACCGCGGCCTTGCCGACCACGGCTGGTTGCGCTCCTACCACACTTTCTCGTTCGCGGATTACTACGATCCCGAGAACATGGGATTCGGCCATCTCCGGGTGATCAACGAGGATCGGATCCAGCCCGGTACGGGTTTCGGCACTCACGGCCACCGCGACATGGAGATCATCAGCTACGTGCTGGAAGGCGCGCTCGCCCACAAGGACAACATGGGGAACGGTTCCACTATCGTGCCGGGGGACGTGCAGCTGATGAGCGCGGGTAAGGGCGTGCTGCACAGCGAGTTCAATGATGCCCGCGACGATGTGACTCACTTTCTCCAAATCTGGGTCGAGCCGAACGTTTCCGGTATTCCGCCGAGCTATGAGCAGAAGCATTTCGACGCGGAGTCCAAGCGCGGGCGGCTGCGGCTGGTCGCCTCGCCCGACGGGCGCGATGGATCTGTGACGATCCACCAGGACGCGCATCTGTACGCGGCGCTTCTCGACGGTTCAGACCGCGCGGTCCAGAAGGTGCAACCGGGCCGACGCGCCTACGTGCACGTGGCCCGCGGCCGGTTGACGGTGAACGGCCAACCGCTCGAGGCCGGCGACGCGCTGAAAGCCACCAACACCTCCGAGATCGTGCTGGAAAAAGGCGAAGGGGCCGAGGTCCTGCTATTCGATCTCGCATGAGCACCACCGCAATGCGACGCGAGAATTCCAGAATGCCGGTGGTGTTCTTCGGGCACGGGAGCCCGATGAACACGCTCGAGCGCAACCAGTACACGGAGTCCTGGCGGTGGCTCGGCAGCTCCATCCCGAAGCCCAAGGCCATCCTGTGCATATCGGCGCATTGGTACACCGAGGGCACCGCGGTCACGGCGATGGAGAAGCCGAAAACCATCCACGATTTCTATGGCTTCCCGCAGGCACTGTTCGACGTTCAATATCCGGCGCCGGGCGACCCGAAACTCGCGTCCAGGCTGCGCGAGCTGCTTGCGCCCGTAGACGTGGAGATGGATGAGTCATGGGGACTCGACCACGGCACCTGGTCGGTCCTGAAGCATTCGTACCCCGGTGCGGAGATCCCCGTGGTACAGCTCAGCATCGACGGCACCCAGCCGCCGCAGTTCCACTACGAAACCGGCAGGCGACTCGCGCCGCTGCGCGACGAAGGGGTGCTCGTCGCCGGCAGCGGCAACGTCGTGCACAACCTGCGCCTCATGAAGCGGGCAGGGGGAGCGCCGTACGATTGGGCGGTGCGCTTCAACGAGAGGATTCGCGAAGCGCTCGCTTCCCGCGATCACCGGGCGCTGGTCGATTTCGAGAAGCTCGGCGAGGACGCTCGCCTGTCGGTGCCTACGCCCGAACACTATCTGCCGCTCCTCTACGTTGCGGCACTGCAAGGCGAGGACGAACCGATGTCTTTCGTCGTGGACGGCTACGACTTGGGCTCGGTCAGCATGCTTACAACGGTCGCCGGGATGCCTGCAGAATAAGAGACGGTCTCTCGGCACCCTGTTCCGCGCGCCGCGCCGCTCGCGCATAATGCGGCGAGCCCTTTCCTCCGGATTTCGCCATGCATCTGCTCGAACAGGCAGCCGTCTTTCTTCTCACTGCGGTGCTGCTCGTGCCGCTCTTCCAGCGCCTGAAGCTTGGCGCGGTGCTCGGCTATCTCGGCGCCGGCATGCTAATCGGCCCCTTCGGCCTCGGGATGATCGGCGAGGTCGAGTCCACGCTGCAGTTCGCCGAGTTCGGTGTAGTGCTGCTGCTTTTCCTCGTTGGGCTGGAGTTGCAACCGAGCCGCCTGTGGGTGCTGCGCCGGCCGGTATTCGGCCTCGGCGGCGCGCAGGTGCTGGCGACTGGCGCGGTGCTCGCTGCCCTCGCGCTCGCGTTCGGCTTCTCCTGGCAGGCGGCCCTCGTCGCGGGCTTCGGTCTGGCGATGTCCTCGACCGCGCTCGTCCTTGCCTCGCTTGCCGAGCGCAAACAACTCGCCACGCGCCACGGGCGTGAAGCCTTTGCCGTGCTGCTTTTCCAGGACGTATCGGTGATCCCGCTGCTCGCGCTCCTGCCGCTGCTCAGCGATTCGGATACGCACGCCGCGGGTGGCTGGATGGCCGCTGTGAAGGGATTGGCAGTGATTGCCGTCGTCATCATCTCAAGCCGGCTCGTCGTGCGTCCTGTGCTGAAGGGGGTGGCGAGCTACGGCGGTCGCGAAGTATTTACCGCGGCGGCGCTGCTGCTCGTGGTGGGCGCCGCGCTCATCATGGAGAAAATCGGCCTGTCGCCTTCCCTCGGCGCCTTCCTCGCCGGGGTGCTCCTCGCCGATTCCGAATTTCGCCACGAACTGGAGGCCGACATCGAGCCCTTCAAGGGCCTGCTGCTCGGTCTTTTCTTCATAGCCGTGGGCATGAGCGCGAACCTTGGTCTTGTTTGGGAGCGGCCGCTCGCGGTGCTCGGCCTCGTGTTCGGCCTCATGCTTGCGAAGCTTGGACTGATGTACGCGATCGCCAGGATTGGCGGCGCGCCGAACGACACTGCGCAGCGACTTGCAGTTTCGGTCTCGCAGGGAGGCGAGTTCGCCTTCATTCTGTTCGTCGCGGCGGGGAGCCTCGGCATATTCGAGGCGGGGACCGCTCAACTCCTCGTGGTGGTCGTGACAGTGTCGATGCTGCTCGCGCCGCTCGTGTTCGAAGCTCATGAGCGCGCGCTCGCGCGTTGGACCGAGCGGCACGCGACGCCGGAGTTCGATGCGATCACGGGACCGGGAAACCCGGTCATCATCGCCGGCTACGGCCGCGTCGGACAGATCATCTCGCGCGTGCTGCGCATGTGCGGCGTGCCTTTCACGGCGCTCGAAGCGAGCTACCAGCAGGTGGATTTCGTGAGGCGCTACGGCAGCAAGGTATATTACGGCGACGCTTCGCGCCTCGAGCTGCTCGAGGCGGCGAAGACGAGCGAGGCGAAGCTCTTCGTACTGGCGATCGACGACGTCGAGGCGTCGGTGAAAACTGCGGCAGTCGTGCGCAAGCACTTCCCGCAGGTTCCGATCCTCGCCCGCGCGCGCAACCGCGTGCACCTGTTTCGCCTGCGGGACTTGGGCGTCAAGCTCATCTGGCGCGAGACCTTTCCGACGAGCCTCGACATGGCGCGCCACGCGCTGCTTTCCCTGGGTTTCGGCATCGCCGCCTCCGAGCGTGCCGTGAGCCTGTTCAAGCAGCACGACGAACAGCGGCTCGAAGCGCAGTACGCGGTCCAGCACGACGAGGCGCAGCTCATCCAGACTTCCAGGGAAGCGGCGGCGCAACTGCAGGAGCTGTTCGAATCGGACGGCTTGCAGCCGCTGCCGGGATTCCCGCAACCCGCTCCCGCGGCTGCAAGGAAGGAGTAGCGATATGCTCCGCCTCGGCAGGAATCGGATCGACGAATCCGAGCGGTAGAATAGCTGCGTGAAGAACATCGTCATCCTGATCTCCGGCCGGGGCAGCAACATGGAGGCGATCGTGGGCGCGGGGCTTCCCGCAAAGGTCGCCGCCGTGATCAGCAACCGTCCCGACGCCCCGGGCCTGAAATTTGCCGCGCAGTCCGGCATTCCCGCGCAGGTGGTCGATGAGCGTGAGTTTTCCTCGCGCGGGGCGTTCGACGCCGCGCTCGAGGCGGCGATCGAAGGGTATTCGCCCGACCTCGTCGCGCTCGCCGGCTTCATGCGTATCCTCGGGGGCGATTTCGCGCGGCACTACTCGGGTCGGATGGTCAACATCCATCCTTCGCTGCTGCCGGCGTTTCCCGGGTTGCACACGCACCGGCGCGCTCTTCGGGAGGGCGTGAAGCTTCACGGCTGCACGGTGCACTTCGTCACGCCGCAGGTCGATCACGGCCCGATCATCGCGCAAGCGGCAGTACCCGTGCACGCCAGGGACACCGAAATGACGCTCGCCGCGCGGGTGTTGCATCAGGAACACCGGGTGTATCCTCTCGCGATACGTTGGTTTGTCGAGGGCCGGCTCGCGGTCGAGAACGGCATCGTGCGCGTTGACGGGTCCGACGCTCGACAGGCACTGCTCGTCGAAGAATGATCTCCAGTCCGTTCCGCCGAGCAGGTGTTGCGGTGCTCGCTTTGTGGGCTGCCATAGTCCAGGCGGTCCCGCCCGAACGCATCACGCTCACCTACGAGTTGAAACGCAACGGCACAGCTCTTGTAGACGTTTCGGAAACGCTCGAGCACGACGGGCGTACCTACGCGATCACCTCCGAAGGGAGGGGGAGAGGAATCCTGGCGTTGTTCGGCGTCTTGAAGCGCACGAGCCGCGGCCACATCACGCCGCAAGGGCTGCGTCCCGATGAATTCCGTGACGAGCGTCCCGGAGGTTGGGCGGTGTCGGCCAAATTCGATTGGGACGCGCGGTCGGTGACGCAGGAGCGCAAGGGGAAGTCGGAGACGCTCCAGATGCAGGGCACTGCACAGGACCCCTTGAGCCTCGCATACAGCTTTGCATTCGTCCCGCCCAAGGGCAAGGAATACGACGTGACGCGCGCGGACGGGCGGGGGCTGACTCCATTCCGCTTCACCGTCGTCGGTACCGAGAAGCTCGCCACGCCCGCAGGCGAAATGCAGACGCTGCACATCGCGAAATTGCGCGATGGACCCGAGGACAAGGCGACCGACATCTGGTTCGCCGCCGAGCGCGATTTCCTGCCGGTGCGCGTCCTGGTCGTGGATTCGGACGGCACGCGCTCCGACCAGGTCGTCACGCGCATCGGCAAGTGACGCGCTTTTCGCGCCCGCTGCTCGATGCGTGCACGGCGGCCTTTGCGGCCGCGCTGCCGCTCGAACAACCCGCCGATGCGACGCTCTCGGCGTTTTTCCGCAGCCACCCCAAGATCGGCCGGCGCGACCGCGCCGTGATCGCCGATTCGGTGTATGCAGCGCTCAGGCGCCGGCGCCTTCTCGAGCGCGTCGCGGCGACGCGGAGTCCGCGGCGTCTTGCGCTCGCGACCTGGATGGCGCTCCTCGGCGCGAACTTGCGCGAGCTCGACCCCTGGTTGCGCGGCGACGAGGCAGAGTGGCTCGCTTCGGTGAAACGCGAGGCGGCCGCACCGAAGCCCTTCGAGGTCGAGTGCGAGCTTCCCGATTGGGCGATCGAGCGCCTGCGCGCCCGCTACGACGAAAGCGCGCTGCTCGCCTTGGCGAAGGGCCTGCTGCAGAGCGCGCCGCTCGACCTCCGCGTGAATCCGCTGAAGATCTCGCGCGAAGCGGCGCTCGAGCGGCTCGCGGCCGACGGGCTTCGCGCCACGGCGACGCCGTACTCGCCCGAAGGGATCAGGCTAAAGGAGAAGCCCGCGATCAACCGGCACACGCTGTTTCTGGAAGGCAGCATTGAGGTGCAGGACGAAGGGAGCCAATTGCTCTGCCATCTGGTCGCGCCCAAGCGCGGCGAGATGGTGGTGGATTTCTGCGCAGGCGCGGGCGGCAAGACGCTCGCACTCGGGGCACTCATGCGCTCGACGGGGCGCCTCTACGCGTTCGACATCTCCCCGAAGCGGCTCGCCGGGCTGAAGCCCCGACTTGCGCGCTCGGGCCTGTCCAACGTGCATCCGCAGCGGATCGAGGGCGTGAACGACGCGCGTGTGAAGCGCCTGGCGGGCAAGATCGACCGCGTGCTGGTGGATGCGCCCTGCAGCGGCCTCGGGACTCTGCGGCGCAATCCCGACATGAAGTGGCGCCAGACGCCCGAGGATGTTGCGGAGCTCGTGCAAAAGCAGAAATCAATTCTCTCCGCCGCCGCGCGGCTCGTGAAGCCGGGCGGGCGGCTCGTTTATGCCACCTGCAGCATCCTCAACGAGGAAAACCGAGGGGTTGTCGAGGATTTCCTGCGCAGCGCCGAATTTACGCTGCGGCCCGCGGGCGAGGTGCTTGAAAAGAGTGGGATCCGGCTCCAGATGAAGGATTATCTCGAGCTTTGGCCGCACCTGCATGGTACCGACGGTTTCTTCGCCGCGGTGCTCGAGCGTGCCGCATGAACCAAGGAGCCAAGGCTTTCGCGCACGATTGTTTTCTATATATCCTGCGTGAAAATCTCACGTATTGGAACTGAATTTCCGTGAATTCACCAGCTTGCAAGGACATGAATAGGATCGGGAAATCCCTGAGTGGAGCATAGGGGATAATGCCCTTGCCCTTTGTCTGGATTCACGTAGAATCCGCAGAACCTCAGAGGGGAACTTGATGGAATCCAGCGTCCTGTTTTCAGGCGTTTTCGACCTGCCGTGGTGGGGCTACGTCCTCGCCGCTGTCGGTCTTACCCACATCACCATCGTCAGCGTGACGGTGTTCCTGCATCGCTGCCAAGCACACCGCGCGCTCGATCTGCATCCGCTGGCGAGCCACTTCTTTCGTCTATGGCTGTGGATGACGACCGGCATGGTGACCAAGGAGTGGGCTGCGATTCACCGCAAGCACCACGCCAAGTGCGAAACCGCTGAAGACCCGCACAGCCCACAGCAAGTCGGAATCAACCGCGTGCTCTGGGGCGGCGTGTTTCTGTACGTTAAAGAATCCTACAACCGCGAGACGATGACCCGCTACGGCCACGGCACGCCCGAGGACTGGCTCGAGCGCAACGTCTACTCCCGCTTCTCGATACTCGGCATCACCCTGATGGGCGCCGCCGACGTCATGCTGTTCGGCATCGTCCCGGGCGCTCTGATACTCATCACGCAGATCGCCTGGATCCCGTTCTGGGCGGCGGGCGTCATCAACGGAATCGGCCATTTCTGGGGATACCGCAACTGGTCAACCGAGGACGCGAGCACGAACATCGTTCCCTGGGGCATCATCATCGGTGGCGAGGAGTTGCACAACAACCACCACGCCTATGCGACCTCGGCGAAGCTTTCCAACAAGTGGTACGAGATCGACTTGGGCTGGATGTACATTTGCCTGCTCGAGGCACTCGGCCTCGCACAGGTGAAGAAGGTCGCGCCGACGCCGCGCTTCACCGAGGCGAAACCCGCGGTGGACTCGGAGACCCTGCAGGCGGTGATCACGCACCGTTACGACGTGCTCGCGAAATATGCCAAGTCGCTCAAGCGCACCTACGCCGAGGAGCTCGGCAAGCTGCGCCGGCTCGCGCCGCATGACGCGCACGTTCTTAAGAGCCTGAAGCGCTGGCTCCACCGCGACGAAAAATCGCTGTGCGAGACTGAGCGCGCGAACCTCAAGCAAGGACTGGCGAAATCGCGCGCGCTGCACACCGTGTACTCGATGCGCGCCGAGCTCGCGTCGCTGTGGGAGCGCTCGAGCGCCTCCCGCGACCAGCTTGTTCGGCAACTGCAGGACTGGTGCCACCGCGCCGAGGCGAGCGGCATCCGCCCGCTTGCGGAATTCTCGCACCGGCTGCGCTGCTACGCCTAGGGCGCTTCATCCCCGTGGAAGCGGGAGCCCCCCAAGAAACCCGCCCGACCGGCGGGTTTTTTGTTCCGCAGCGCGCCACCGCACTTCCGGGTAGCATATACGGCGCTAGTCGGTTTCGGGGGGGCTACTTACAGCAAGAAAGGAGACGTGGGATGAAGAGCTTTATCGCGGTAGCTGCGTCGATGTTGATTGCTTCACCGGCCCTTGCGCAGGTGAAGCCTTGCGAGGAACTCAAGTCCGAGATCGAAGCGAAGATCAAGGCAAATGGCGTACAAGCCTTCACGCTGGACATCGTTCCGAACGAACAGGTGAAGGAAGGAGAAGGCAAGGTCGTCGGAACCTGCGACGGCAGCACCCAGAAGATCGTCTACAAGCGCGGCGTTGCCGAGGCTCCGCGCGATACGAAATCGCAGGCAAAATAGGCGCGCCTGGCCGACTCGTTGGCCGATGCCGGCGTTAGTGCGGCTGGCTCGAGTCTGAAGCCAAACGAAAAGCCCGCTTCCGCGGGCTTTTTATTTGATTTTCGTTTCCTTGTAGATGACGTGCTTGCGCGCCCTGGGGTCGTACTTCTTCATCTCGATCTTGTCGGGCGTGCTGCGCTTGTTCTTGGTGGTAGTGTAGAAATGGCCGGTGCCGGCTGTGGATTCGAGCTTGATCTTCTCGCGCATCGTCGCAACTCCTCGGTTAGATCTCGCCGCGCTCGCGCAGCTCTTTGAGCACCGCGTCGATGCCCTTCTTGTCGATGATGCGCACACCGGCGTTGGAAATGCGCAGCCTCACCCAGCGCTTTTCGCTTTCCACCCAGAAACGGTGGTACTGCAAGTTCGGGTAGAACCGGCGTATGGTCTTGTTGTTGGCGTGGGAAACGTGGTGTCCCACCTGGGGCTTCTTGCCCGTTACCTGGCAGACGCGCGCCATGCGATGCTCCGCGGGAAAGGGGCGCATTATAGGTCGAAACAGGGTGCGCGTTCAAGCTCAAAGCCAAGCGCAGCGAAGGATCCGCCGTGGATCGTCACAGCAGCCCGCGTTCGGCAAAGGACATCGTGCGGCTGCCCGCGACGATGAAATGGTCGAGCACCTCGATATCGACCAGGGCGAGCGCGCTTTTCAGCGAGCGGGTGAGGATCTCGTCGGCATGGCTCGGCTCCGCGACACCGGAGGGGTGGTTATGCGCGAAAATCACGGCCGCCGCGTTATGCCGCAAGGAGCACTTCACCACCTCGCGCGGGTAAACGCTCGTCTGGGTCAGCGTGCCGCGGAACAGCTCCTCGTATGCGATGACGCGATGCTGCGCGTCGAGGAGCAACACAGCGAAGACTTCCTGCTCGCGTCCGGCGAGCGCAAGGCGCAGGTAATCGCGCACTGCCCGCGGCGACGACAACGCATTTCGCGAGGAGATTTCCTCCTTGAGGGCACGGCGCGCCAACTCGAGGGCCGCCTGGAGCTGCGCGAGCTTGGCGCTCCCCAGACCCGGGGTCTCCGCGAGGTTCGTGGATCCCGCATCGAGCAGCCTGCCGACGGAGCCGAAGCGCCCGAGCAGCTGGCGTGCGAGGTCGACCGCGCTCTTTCCCTTGATGCCGGTACGAAGCAGGATCGCGAGCAGCTCAGCGTCGGCGAGCGAGGCGGCGCCTAGAGCAAGCAGCCGCTCGCGGGGACGTTCTTGAACGGGCCAGTCTGTAATGGCCATGGATTTCGCTTAAAATCTCGTTTTGCGGTTTAACGCCTCACACCGAATCGCGATGACCGATATTTCCGGAAAGAGCATTCTGCTCGGGATCACGGGCGGAATCGCCGCCTACAAGGCGGCCGAGCTGACGCGCCTTTTCATCAAGGCCGGCGCCGACGTGCGCGTCGTGATGACCGAGGCAGCCTGCCGATTCATAACACCAGCAACGCTTCAGGCGCTCTCCGGCCAGCCTGTGCACACCGATATGTGGGACACGCGCGTGCCCGACAGTATGGGCCACATCGAGCTTTCGCGCGACCGGGACATCATCGTGGTCGCGCCCGCGACGACCGATTTCCTCGCGAAAGTCGCGAACGGGCTCGGCGACGACCTGCTCTCGGCCCTGTGCCTCGCGCGCCGCTGTTCGCTCATGGTCGCGCCGGCAATGAACGTGGAGATGTGGCAGAACGCGGCGACGCAGCGCAACGTCGAGCGCTTGCGCGCCGACGGCGTCGGCATCCTCGGGCCGACGGTGGGCGACCATGCCGACCGCGAGGGTGGCATGGGGCGGATGCTCGAGCCCGAGGAGATCTTCGCTGAAGTCACGGCTGCGCTCGGTCCCAAGGCACTTTCCAAAAAAAAAGTCCTGATCACGGCGGGACCGACCTATGAGCCGATCGACACTGTGCGCGGAGTCACGAATCAGAGCTCCGGGAAAATGGGCTACGCCGTCGCGCAAGCGGCGGTAGAGGCCGGCGCGGAGGTGACGCTCGTGTCCGGCGCAACAGTGCTCGCTGCTCCGGCGGGCGTGGAGCGCGTTGACGTGACCACTGCGCGCGACATGCACAAAGCCGTGATGGCGCGGGCGAAGCAGGCCGATGTCTTCATTTCGGTCGCCGCGGTCGCGGACTATCACCCCGTCGATCCCAAGCCGCACAAGATCAAGCGCGGCAATGGCAACCTCAAGCTCGAACTTGCGCTGAACCCCGACATCCTCGGTGAGGTCGCGGCGCTTCCGAAGGGACCGTTCTGCGTCGGCTTCGCCGCTGAGACCGAGGATCTGAACGCGAACGCGCAGGCAAAGCGCAAGAAGAAGAGAATCCCGCTGCTTGCCGCAAACCTCGCGCAGGAGACTTTCGGCAAGGACACCAACGCGCTAACGCTTTTCGACGAGGAGGGTGTGCACGAGCTGCCGCTCGCGCCCAAGATCGTGCTGGCGCGCCAGCTGATTGAGCACATCGCGAAGATGCTGCCACGGCGCTAGGCGGCTCTTCGTTTGAAGACTCTGGACGTAAAAATTCTCGACCCGCGGTTGCGCGAGGCGCTGCCGCAGTACTCCACCGCCGGCGCGGCAGGTCTCGACCTCCGTGCCTGCATCCAATCGCCGCTCACGCTCACGCCGGGCACCGCCACCCTGGTGCCCAGCGGCATCGCCATTCATTTGGCGGATCCGGGGCTTGCGGCGGTGGTGCTCCCGCGATCGGGTCTGGGTCACAAGCACGGCATCGTCCTCGGGAATCTCGTGGGCCTCATCGACTCCGACTACCAGGGGCAGGTGATGGTTTCGCTGTGGAACCGATCGGAGGCCGCGTTCACCATCAACCCGATGGATCGCATCGCCCAGCTCGTCGTCGTGCCGGTCGTGCAGGTGAAGTTGAACGTAGTCGACGAATTTGTCGCCAGCCGACGGGGCCCGGGTGGGTTTGGTAGCACGGGCAAGGGTTGAGTCCGGAAGATTCGATTTGGAGGCCTGCCCGTCCGCACCGACTTTAAGTTCGGCGCCGCCACGCGAAAGAGACGCAGTCCGGCGCCAGTGCGCGCTATTCCGCCTTGATTCCGGCTGCCTTGATCAGCGGCCACCACTTGTCGACCTCTGCCCTCTGGTACGCGCCAAGCGCTTCTGGCGATTGCTGTTCGCGCGGCGGAATATCCTGGCCGAGATCTCCGAGGCGCTTACGCACGGCCGGGTCGGCAAGCGCCTCTATGACTGCCGAGTTCAATCGGCCGACAATGTTCTTCGGCGCCGCCCTCGGTGCCCATATGCCATGCCACACTGCCATGTATAGACCGGGAAGACCAGCCTCATCGACCGTCGGGATGTCGGGCGCGGCGGCCACCCGCGTCTTCGCCGTGACTGCATAGGCCTTTACTTTGCCGGCCCGGATATTCGGCACCGCGGTCACTGCCTGGTCGAAATACAGGTCAATGTGGCCGGCGATCAGGTCTTGCATCGCGGGCGCAGCGCCCCGGTAGTGAACAATCTGGGCCTGAGTATTCGTGAGCTGCTTGAAGTAAACGGCGCTCACGTGCGCAGGCGCCCCCGGTCCGCTTGTACCAATGGAAACTTTGTCCTTGTTAAGCTTCATCCAGGCAATGAGTTCCTTGAGGTCCCTCGCGGGAACGGCGGTTTTAGAAACAAGAAATGTCGCGTTCGTTGTGATCATTGCCACCGGCTCGAGGTCTTTCAGCAGGTCGTACTGCAGCGGATAGATCGCGCCATTGATGACGTGCGTACCATTGTGTCCGATGCCCAGCGTATAGCCATCCGGCGCGGCGCGTACCACCTTGCCGACTCCGATGCTTCCGCCGGCGCCAGTCGTGTTTTCCACCACGATGGTCTGGCCAAGCGACCTACCCATGCGCTCGGCCATGATGCGGCCTATCGTGTCCGTGGGTCCGCCTGCTGAGAATGGCACGACCAGTGCGATCGGGTGTGTTGAATAGCTCTGCGCCGATGCTGTGAGAGCATTTCCCAGAAGAATAGCGAGAGCAAAACAAACATGTAAAGTCTTCATCCTTGGTCGTCCTCCGAAATGGTCTCGTGACGCCGAAGGTGTCAGCTCAGCGGCCGGCCGCTTGCGCCGGTCCGCTCTGGAGCGAAGGGTTAGGCAGCGTGCCAACCTGCGCCTCTCGCTCAAAGCGGGCAAAAAAATCTTTCAGGAGTTCTCGGAGGCTGTCGGCCATGGTAACGGTCATTACCTGCTCAATGGACCCGACCTGCGAGCCGGAGTATTGCGGATCAGCGTCGGTGACAACACGCTCGAACTTGTGCTGAAACAGTGCCCGCCCATTACGCTCCACGGTAATCTTCAATGCGCTGATCCCCGCAACCCGCAAGAATATAAACCCGACCGCCTGAGAGCAAAACGCGTGTATTTCTGAGCGGATCACTATATCGCTTGGTTCCGATGGCACCCGAGACACGCGCGCAAATAATTTCGATGCGGTTAGCTCGGTCACTATGCGATCGCGAATAATCACCGGCGCTTCCGTCGTCCAGAAAGGATCGGTACGGCAGCCGGTCCAACGAGTCCCAGCAACGTGTTCCTCGTAATGCTCACGCCGTAGATCGATCGGTAACAAAACGGCAGCGTTATACGGGTATGTTTTTTGAGCAAGGTAGTGTGTGGGAGTTGCCGGGAACGATAGAGATGCCCCGGGAACACGTACTGCTGCGCGATTACATCCGGCAATGACTAGCACGCATATTGCCAGCGCAGGCCAAGCGTAGCGACAGCGTTCATTTGTTACGGTGCTTCGCATACTTTTCTGCTCCCTGGACGGCTGCCTAACGAATGAAAGGGACTTCCCCTACTCGAAGCGGGTGTTGGCCCGCACGGCATCGAAGTGCCAAGATTGAGTTTGCAGGTTCAATCTGATAACGAGAGGGGAAGTCATGGAGAAGATTACTACTGCGGGGATTGA
>WNFC01011371.1_pt1 | contig 13639 bp, 19 predicted proteins | sample 5400541 | NCBI WGS metagenome assembly WNFC01 (sample SAMN13153342, study PRJNA577476) | soil metagenome | isolation source: 120 cm saprolite under Douglas fir tree site 2 hole 2 replicate 1 | place: USA:California | collected 2015-04-18
CTCCGACGGCCGTCCAGCCCGCCCCCGGCGTGCGCGCGAACTCGTCCGCCGCTTTGGAGAACTCCCCGGATACGCGCGCGCGCACCGCGTCTTCGAACAGTGGCGGCAGCAGCGTGCGAAAGTCGAAGCCGAGCCGCGCGAACGACGTCGCGCAGTACGTCAGCTGCGTGAGCAGCGCCGTCAGCGCTGGCGCGTCGGGCAGGCGCGGCAGGGCGCTGCGGAGCGCGTCGAGGAGCCGCGCGAGCAGCTGCGCGGTGCATGCGGGGAGGAGCGTGTGGAGGTCTTCGGGGGGCAGATCGGGGAGCGGGCGTTCGAGGAAGATGGCGGCGTACTGCGTGAGGAGATCGTGCACGCCCTCGCGCCACGTATCGATGTACTTCTTCATGTACCGCACCCACGCGTCAGGCGCGTCCAGCCCGCGTTTTTCGCCCTCTGCGCTGGCCAGTGCGACGTTGAGCGCCTCGAGGCGCCCGGTGAGGAACGCGAGGGCGAGCTCGCGTTCTGGAAAGACGCGCATGCGCCGCAGAAAGCTGACGGCGCGGAAGAGGGTCGGGAGCTTGCCTGGTGCGCGGAGAGTAGCGAGCAGCTGGCCCAGGAGCGCGCGGATGGCAGCGTTCGCTTCTGCATGTACGTCCTGCACCGCCTGAACGTGCGGGAAACGCGCAGCGAGTCGTGCGGCGTGGGTCGCAAGATCTAAGGCCTCTTGGAAGTGACCCCCACGGACGCACGCATCGGCAAGTACGGGGAGCTCGAGTATGTCTTGCAGTTTTGATGAATGCTCGAGGACGAGGGCGGCGCGGCGACGGGAGGACTGGATGGATGTGATCTCCGATGAGAAGGAATGCGTGGCAGACTCTAGCGCGGGAATGTCCTCAAGGAGGGTATCGAGGGTATCGGAGAACGACGAAAGCGTAGAAGTGAGGCCCGTAGTCGTGCGATGAAGTGACAAAAACGTCGGGTAAGAAGAGGTGCAGAGATTTGTGAGCGCGTTTGTGAGCTGGGACGAGGTGGAGGAAAGGTTATCAGGTTCGGAAAGGATGGTGCCTAATGGAAGAGTGGTGAGCTGAGCGAGATACGTTGCCGCTTTCGGGGACAATAGTTCCAGTTTGGAGTTTCCTCTGGACAGGATGTCCCCTAGGGCGGCGAGCGGTAAATCACGTTCGAGTTGCGGAATGGTCGCGTCTGTCATCTGTGCGTCTTGGTTGACATGGATTAGGAAGCTCTACACGGCAGACGTCTGCACGTTAACATCCCGTGAATGAGAACAACGTGAATGAAACATACTTGAAATACTTCAAGCTGGAGTATGCCAGTGCCAGAATGCCAGTGAAAGCAAGGTCCGATTATGTAATCGGCATTCTCATTTAATCGGCGCATGCCCAAGCCCTGGGCCGTCACCGTGATGGGAACAGACGTGATGACGATGATGAACGATTCGATGTTTGTCCTCTGAGTCTCCACCAACAACACTCAGCCACCCGCACCGCACCGAATGCAGTGCATCCCCAAGTTGTGCCCGCGCAGCGCCCACCTCTATCCCTTCAAATAATGGCTACTGCAGGCCCCGCAGCAGCAATGAAGCACCGTAAGTCGAATTCACACCCGCGCAACGTGAAGTGAAGTGATACGAGGACTACGCAGATCGCGCGGGCAAACAGGGCTCCACCACCACCCACGGTCCCCATGGCCGTGAAGTCCTAATGAGCGCACGCTCCTTTGTGCTCTATATAGTAACACAATCCGTATATAACATGTACCACAGATACCAGACATAGAATCTGTGTGTTCCCCGGCCGTCGTACGATCGACGGTCCACTGCTCAGCGCGTGAATCTTAACATGAAGTAGTTATGATCATGCCCAACCTTGCACTGGCAAACACGTGTTATTCTCATTCCGCGCGTTATTGCGTTTTGCGATCACGATTCGATGGATATCAAGTTAGACCACTATGGCATACATAACTGGACAGTGCAGTTGGGAATGAAATCACCATGGTACCTGTTTAGCGGTGACGACAGCTGGACATCAGTTCTTCATGAGGCATTTTCCCGCTATAGACAGCCGATCTAGCATTCTCTTCAGCTGCCACCATGACTTTTCGATACTAAAGGCTCTAGCTGTGGCCTGTGTAGATTTTTGAACGGCACTTTGGTGGCTGCCAAATATCCTAGCGTGGTTTTCACAAGTCCAGAGGGTCACGTCGCATGCACCGGAGAAGAGGCCGGAAGCCTTGATCATGAATTCGGGTTCGACTTGGTCTCTCCCTGGGCTCCCAGTCCGGTAGAGGGATATACATTCGAGAAGGCTCTGCAAAACCGGAAGTTTGCGAAAGGGCCATGTGAAACTGATGTGCTTGTCCGCTAATGTTACTTTAGGGGGTGGGTACAACAAAGTGTCCCGTCGAGCAGTTCAGCTTGTAGGGATGTAGCTTGTTCGACTACTAGACACTTGGAGAACAGCCTGGACGACGAACCTTGAATAACAGTCTGCCAAAGCCTCAACTGCTTCACCTGCGCGTGACAGTAGAGTGCTAGGATATGCTTAGGTGTCGGCATTATGCCATAAGAGTGTTTACCCAGGTCCATATAATCTGTGATGAGATCAATGTCTCCATCGGTTCCGACTTGATCTTGACGTATACATGCTGTCCATGATGCATGATGTTCTGATGTTCAAAGGTAATCTTCGTGCCTCCATCAGTTCGAATGTGGTGATACAGGGATGCGCGCCGATTCTTTGGGTGCTGTGAGGACAAGTGCATTTTACTTTTACCCGTCGTGAGGGGAAGTTGAAGAGCACCTGCCCACGCAGATGATCAGCCAAGCCGAGAATCGTGCCGACTCAACAACGGCAATGGGGTCGGCTTGACTCGGTCATCAAACGAAATTTGGCAGCTCCTTGATTATGCGGATCATGCGGGCATGGACATCAGTGTCCCCGTGGGGGTTATAGGTGTGTTTGGCTCTTCGTGAAACGTACATCAGATGATCCATCAAGCAGATCCCCGTCCGTATACAGTATCATACAGTAGCAAGCACGCGGAATCCTCGCGTACTGAAGGTGTATGAGCGCCAGCTGGCAACGCAATGGCAGCCGGCGGGCGGTGGCAATGCAACTGAGTGCCTGGCGCTTTAAGCTTTCAGACTGGAACCGCCAGCTTTTCGCTTCCTCCCCGTCTCTCCCTCCCACCATCTACGTTCAGAGTCACTCTTTTATACTCGTCCCTCTTTTGCCTCGCCAAGTCCAATCTTTTTTTTTTGTCGCCCGACGTTCGCCCCCGTTTTCTTTTGCTTTCCCGCTGCAGCAAAATCCGTCCGCCATGTTTTCTCGCAGCGCTTTCTCGACTCTTTTCTTGTCCATCGCATTGGTCGCTTTGGCGGACGTCACGCCTACAAACCCAGGCCCTGGACAAGTCTTCCAGGCGGGAGCCGCTTGTCCGATCTCATGGACCCCGGACACGACTGGAACCTGGAAGACGCTCAACATCGAGCTCATGACTGGTGACAACAACAATATGGTTCACCTGACTAGTTCGTGCTGCTACATTTTTCGAGTGATTGTTGTTTGACCGTTACCTCTTTTCCTTCTAGCTGTTGGTACAATTGATGGTACCGCCTCCCCTGGTACATTCAGCTTCCCGTGTCCTGCGGTATGTGTTGCTGGCCATGTACCTTGACTTTTCCCAATCTAACGTCCTCTCTTATAGGTCACACCCCCGGCACCTATTTATTTCTATCAGTTCAGTTCGCCGGCTGCGACTGGCAGACAATGGACTGGCCGCTTTACTATTCGTTGACCCCTCCAAAGCCGTACCCGCACCGTCCTACCTCAATGGGGGCAATACCACGAGCCCGGCGGGCAATACTACGAACACGAACGCCACCTCGGCAGTCCCTACCGTCAGCACGATGATTCTCACGTCCTCCGCGGTGCTGCCGGGCGCCGCCACCCCCGTCGCCCCTCAATTCGTCTCGCCGTCTGACGATACGCCTGGTACGGCCACTGGCTCGGCGGCGGCGGCGGCTAGTACCACGGGTAGCAGCGGGACCACGTCGTCCGGAAGCACTTCTGGCGGTGCGCTCGGTCTCGGCACAGTATCTGCGCGCGCTGCACAGGCCGGTGTCGCGTTGGCAGCCATTGGTGGCACGTTCATGTTCATGATGTAAATAGTGCCCTCTTCGTACAGCGTAGCGGGCTTGTTTTTGCCAAACGAGTCTGCTCGTGAGACTAATGTCCATTGTTGGATATGAAGCATTACACACTGTCACGAATCTCATTCAGCGTATATCTTATCTTTTGAGTTTCGTAACTTGGGTTGGTTCGATTTTCGATTTTCTAATACCCCCTCGGTTGCTCTTTGGCTATGGACTTGGGAGTTTTGCGTTATAGCAGTTGTTGCAGACATTCCGACATGACCCATCGCCTAAAACAAATAGTGTACTAATCGCCGTGCCAAACACGCTTTGTTTGGGGAAATTGACCCGCTGTTCTGGTTATTACTACAAAAGCCACCCGTCCAGCCTGTTGAACCACGCGCTGCTCTTGCTCTCGATGGTGAACAGAGTAAAGGCCTCAAAGCGAGCAAAGATCGCAAAGGCGGACGACGAGAGGGCTGTTCCAGTCCCAGTCCCATCTGACACGAGCGCTAGGTGAGTAAGCGGAATCCACCCATATGTATAGCCACTAGGACCCGAAGTGCTCACCATGTCAACCGACGACGCCCCAAGCTCGGCCGTAGATGTGGCCAAGGACGCAGAGCTGTCTACAGGCTCCCACACACCACCGTCCGAGTCGCCACCGCTGCTGGACGAAGAGGCCCCCGAGGGGGAGAATGCGGCCGACCCGGATTCCCCGCCTGACAGCGAGCCCGACCCCGCAGTAATAGCGGCCGAGGCAGAGAGATTAAAAGAGCAGGGCAACGACTCGTTCAAGGGCGGGCGGTACGGCGAGGCAATCGACCTATATTCCAAAGCGATAGTTGCGTTTCCAGCCCTCCCTCCCCCTCGTCTTTTCCCTCTCCCCTTCCTTTTAAAAATGCCCGTGCCTGCGGAGAGGTACTGATCGCCTCACGGCATCCATCGATCCTACCCAGATCTGGTCTCCACCGAACCAGCGTACCTCACGAACCGCGCGGCCGCCTATATCGCCATCAAGCGCTTCCGTCCCGCGCTCGTAGACTGCCAACAAGCTGTCTCCCTCCAATCGCCCCCCACAAGCCCCATCAAAAGCCCAACCACAAGCCCGAGCACAAACACAAACGACGCGAGCCCCCCATCCCCCGGCGCCGCCCCTCCCTCTCCCGCTAGCCCCGCTACCCCCGTCTCCCCGCCCGCCAAAACCCTCCTGCGCCTCGCCCGTTGCCAACTCGCGCTCGCGCAAACGGTCGCAGCGCTCTCGACGCTGCGCGGCGTGCTATCAGCCGAGCCGGGCAACGCGCAGGCGGCGCAGATGCAGGAGCGCGCGCTGGAGCTCGAGGCGCACGTGCGCAATTTGGAGGCGGCGAGGCGGCGCGGCGAATGGGCTATGGCGTGCGTCGTGCTCGAGCGGTGCTTGCGCGGCGTCGAGGCGGATGGGAGCGAGATCCCGGTCGAGTGGCACGTTTGGCGGATCGAGATTGAGCTCGCGCGCGCGAACTGGGATGGTGCGAATAGCGCAGTCAAGTACGTCGTTACCTTTTTTTGTTTTTGTTTGTTTTTGCTACTTCGGCTGGGGTTGTTGATTGTGACGATGCTCGTCTGACTTGATAGTGATGCGCTGCGGCTGCAGTCGAACTCGCCTGATTTGCTTACGCTCCGCGGGCTCGTGCTCTTCCTTTGTGGACGGCTCCCCCAGGCGCTACAGGATGCGCAATCTGCGCTGCGATATGACCCTGGCCACGAGCCCGCACAGCGCCTGCGCAAGCGCGTGAAGGAGGTCGAGCGGTTAAAGGAGGACGGCAACCAGGCGTTCAAAGTGGGGAAGCTGCAGGAGGCCTTGACGTCGTACACCGATGCCCTCGAGGTGCGTTCCTCGCCGCCATACAGTACTCTGTCGCCTTTCACTTAAACCCGTTCGATTCTGCCAGCGGGTAGGCGAAAACGAGGACGAAGGAAAAGGCGGCCACTTGCGCGCGTTGTTACTGTCTAACCGCGCCATGACCCTCGTCAAAGTACGTCACCACACCATGCTTTTCTCTCTCATCCCCAACCGCCACGTGCGCCCACAGCTTTCCCGCCACGACGACGCCCTCGTCGACACCGAGGCATCCCTGGTCCTCCGGCCCAGCTCCTTCAAAGCGCTACGCGCGCGCGCGCGCATCCGGCTGCACAAGGAGCAGTACGACGACGCGATCACGGACTTCCGCGCCGCGCTCGAGCAGGCCGAGTTCGAGAGCGCGGACGGCGACGCGCGCGCGCTCCGCGGGGAGCTCAAGCGGGCCGAGGCTGCGCTCAAGCGCAGCAAGACCAAGGACTACTACAAGATCCTTGGCGTGCCGCGCGACTGCAACGAGGCGGACATCAAAAAGGCGTACCGGCGCGAGTCGCTCAAGCATCATCCGGACAAGGTGTGTGCATAAACCCCCTTGTTGGCGTACTGAATCGGGAGGGGAACTGTCTTTTTTTTTAGGGCGGCGACGAGGAAAAGTTCAAGTTGGTCGTGGAGGCTCACACGGTGCTGTCGGATCCGCACCGGCGCGAACGTTACAATCTCGGCGAGGACTAGGACGGCATGACCGAGCCGTCGCACATGCGTGGCGGCGGCGGCATGCGCCCCGATTTGGCGAGCGTGTTTGCGCAGTTTAGTGCTGGCCCTGGTGGTGGGTATCCGTTTGGTGCAGGGGGCCCTCATCATGGCTTCCGTGGCTTCTAGCTACCGTACCGTAATACCCCAGCGTAGCTTGGGCCCGCGGGCAAAGGGCCCAGAGGGGAGTGCAAGGGGTTATCTTTCTTTGACGATCTTTCCAATAGATACTGCGCGTGCTTTCTTGTACAGCATTTACTTTCTTGGAGATACATACCCCGGACAGTGGTATGATATCGTACACCATGCCAAGTTCGAGTACAATGAATCAAAGTATAATGAATCAACCCTCGGCGTATTTCCTACGATGCTATCAAGACCTGGGAGGACGAACGGCCACGTAAGCCGCAAACCACAATATATATAAAAGCAAGACGCACAGCAGACGGCGTCAACCCCAAATCACGGAGGGTCCGGGAGAAATCTGACGAAGAGAATTGTTTCCTTTGGACATTGGCATTAGCAAAGCCGTCATCGGGCAAAAAAGTTGGAAGAGGAGATACCGGGGAAATTGCTGAGTGAACGTGACCGTGTCAACGTCTACCATCAATGTCTGGCCAGCGACAAACTCTGCCACCTCTCGCAGCGCTAAAGCCGGGCGATCAGGAGACGGAAACCCTCGGAACTCAAGAAAAGAGAAACGCAACTGGCATCGCTCGGCAGCGTCGTCGTCAGCGGCTGCCCTCCGCTCGCGAGCCGGATCTGCAAGCGCGTCTCCTTGAACTCGCGTCCGGGGATCGAAGCTGCCACCGCCGCCGTGGCCGTCGCTGGCCCGGGGGCGGCCGCGGGTGGTGCAGGGGGCGGCGCTGCGACGGCACCCTCGCGGAGCGCCTTTTCCTGCGCCGCTTTTTGCGCGCGCTCCTGCTTGTCGGCCTCGATCTGCGCCTTGATCGCAGCGAGGGCCTTCTTGTCGTTTTCCTTTTCTAAAAATGGGACGTGAGAATATTATCGCATCAGTTGGCGATGGGAGAGAGAGGTGGTGTGAGTGAGTGAGTGAGGACGAACCGCGGCGCTTTGCCTCGAGGTCCTTCAGGATCTCCTTGTTCTTTAGATCCTCTTTGATCTGCGCTGCTTCCTGTGTGATTGGGTGCGTTTCGTCGGCGGTCGTCGTTTGGAAGGAGGGAGGTGCTCGGTACGTACTTTTCCTGCCTTGCGCCGGATGAGCTCGTTCGCCTTTGCCTCTTTCGCTTCCTCGGCCGCCTTCCTGGCGCGCTTGTCGGCCATCATTTCGCGCAGCTCATCCAGCTTTTGCTTTTTCTCATCCTCAGTGAGAGGTTTGATCTTGAACGTGTCATAAGTGGAAGTAGATTCTTTGTAATCTAGTCAGAAAACCCACCTCCTCCGTGGACTCCTCGAACTGATCGTGCCCACTCTTCTCCGCGTGGAAGTTCGCGAGCGCTGTAGTTTTGAATATCTTCCCGCACTCTGAACATTTGATGCTCTAGCACGGTAGTCCCATGTAAGAATAACCAGCTATCATCGAAGGGGAAGAAGGATGGACTACTCACCCTGGCTTCGACGCCTGCGCCAGAGTCTGTCTGGCTTACATCGCCGGGCTTGAGACCGTACGCTGCGTGCAGCGCTGCAGTATCTTCATCCTCCTCTTCGTCTATCACTATCGGCTCACTGTGTGGTTGGGCAGACGATGTTGCGGCCGCTCCGGACGTGGCATCTGGTATTGGGTCGTCATTGTGTTCGAGGATAAAGTCCATGGCGGGCTGGAGTCCCTTGTTATTTGTAGCGCGTAGAGCCCCTGCGTCGTCGTTTAGCTCCACGTCGTTAGACGATTACTTGGACATACATTCGACCCTTGCAGGATCGAATCCCATTGAGATGAGAACCTCTTTGTCGGACATTGTGGGAGCCTGGTGTAGAGATTGCACTGGTACTGGCGTCAAGTCCAACGTTCAGTCTCAGCTGACACGACTTGTACACAACCACTAGCGCCGCATACTCCAGGCAGACAATGACATTTCTTTCCCTTCGACCCTGACCTTCTCCATCGGAACACTCGGACAATCAATCAGTTGCCCTTCATCGGAATGGAAGAGCTTTCCCGCTGCCTCTCTGCAGGATCGTTGCTTATACATAGCGAGAAAAGCGTCCCCGCGCCAAACCTTCGAGCGGTCCTTCTTACGCGACTTACTCAATATCGTACGCAGCGTAGGCTTCCCGAACGCGACAGCAGCGACTTCTCATTGGAGCAGGCGCAGGAGGAGACAGCGCAAGAGGCCTTATCCGTGGTGGAAGGCGTTCAGAGAATTCTCGACCAGCATGATGGGAGTTCCAAGGAGGACACCCCCGGTGAGGTACCCCTCATCGGCACGAGAGATATTTCGCAGCTCCGCACACTTCTCTCCATCATCTTCAAATGGGGTACCGAGCCGCTGCTTGCGCACATACAAGTGGTTTGGCCATCAAGGGGCGACAACCATGCACTGTCTGGGTCAAAAATCCTCGATGTGGATAATGCCTCCCAATCGTATGTAAAACTTACGAGTATGACGCGAAGATTACTCTCTTTATTGTTTCCACGCGGCGTCCACGGTACCATGCCTCAAACTCTCATCACGACTACTCTCTTAAATCGTCATACTACTGATTTCCTGCGTCCTGGGATCGTCCTTGGATGGGTTCCAAAGGCTCTATCAACCGAGTCCTTCTCGGCTGTGGATGACCTCAGGCCCTTTATTATGCGCCTAATGTCAATGTACGAACTTTGTAATAAAGGATTTCTTGAGCTGATTGCAGCCCCTCTCAGCCTCCCGCCTTCGCAAACCATCGCGTCGCTGGGCGCCATCATGTCATCTTCACCGCCACCTCCGCAGCATGTACACAAGTCTTGTGCGTCTTTACTCAGCCGGCAATTGATGCGTCCGAATGGTGTCCATGGCCTCTTCGCGGCTGTTTTCGGCGACGGCGAGTCCGAGGAAGCGCCACTTGAGAAACTTTTGCATGTTGCTCAGGTACTTGGCGCAGTCCCATCAGTAGTCACTGCCGAGGTACGTCTTGGATACTACCCCGAACGTATCATCTCATATCGTCATAGGAATATTTCCGCTCAGTCATCTCACGTTTGATCGAGTTCCTCTCTCCGAGCACGAAGGCCTCCCCTGCTTACATTCGCGCAGCGTCTTTTGCACTCTCGCGCATGGTCACTCCGGAAGGCAACCCACGACATCACACACTCGTATCCAGCATGCTCATTTCGTTGCTTCACAATCCGGTACTTCTCATCACCCCTGACTCACCACCCGAACCGGTCACGACTCTCTCACCTGTCTCGTCCATCCAAATTATTCAAACTTTCTTGACAAATACAGATCCAGCTCCGACTCTCGTTTCCACTGTCCTGTCACCGATTGCGACTTCGTTGTATGCGCTCTTTAGCGCCCTTCTTCACGTGAAGACAGCAGATCCGACATTGAGGCAGTCTGTACGTGGCCTATTATTTGCCTGGGGACGTGTGGTTCCCGCAGATGAGGCAGTTGCCATCTTATGGGCGTGCATAGACGGACAAGGCGGTGACTGGACTGTTGACCTTACCGGAAATGTAAGACGTGTTGAGAAGTGCGTGTGTATATTACTTATCAATCTGGGATCCTCATTTGAGAAAAAGGCAGGAGAAAGGCTCATTATTGGCTTTCTTCACGCCGGATGACCTGAAGAAAGCTGAGGAAAGCGGTGCGCTTGACGTCGATGCCAACTTCTTGGGCTTACGGCCCGACCCTACACATTTTGTCGATTTTCTAAAGTCACTGGATAGACCAGATGTGGGCATCAGAAGTCTTGGTTAGACTTCTTGAGGGTTATCGCGACTTAAAAGCTGACAGGGAGAGCGATCCCGTAAGGTGAAGCCGTTACCGTTATCAAATTCAAATTTGAATGGTCTTTGTTCACTCACCCAGATTACGACCCAGGACACTACTCTTCTTGCAAATAATCATTTAAGTTCAGACTCAGATGTCGAAAGACGGTCCCTTATCAAGTAATATACTAAGCAAGCCAGAGCATATACTTTCATTTATCAAACATGCCCTCACTGTACCAGAGCTAGCGTCGACAGGTCCTGATCCGCACCACAAGGGGGTCCCGGACCGGGATTCCGTGACCGGGGGTTAGGTAGGTAGGTCGTCCCTCAATCACAGTATGAAAAAAATTGACCACCCCAAATATGGAAATCTGAGGTCAAAAGTGGCATATCTATCAGAAAATTTGGAACAGGAATGGAGATGTGGCGGCATGCACGGCAAACACTTTAATGAGGCCTAATGAGGGCAACGGAGAATGGAGAGCACGGCGCGTCCTCCTTGCTGGATCAAGCCCGCGCGGCCGTCAAACGTATGTTCTACGGTGTATGACCCTTACCTGCACCTTCATGCGTGGAAATCACAGTCATCAAGGCCTTCGTCGACGATCCGGCCAACCTGCCCACTTCTGACACCATCCCATGGACCATCAGGAACAAGTACTACTCCGCGGACGTGAAGTGAACTCCCATCTCATAGAATATGCTCGCTGGGATCCTCAATCCGCTCTCTGCATCCCTGCCGTCGTCTTCGTCTGGGCGCGTGGCCAGGTGATCTCATTCGGTCCCTCTATATCTGACTGCTGAGCTGTTGCCTTGCCTGCCTCCCCCCCAGGACCCCCACACCCTCGCACATCGTTTTATACTCAGCCGTATGCAGAACACGTCTTCGCACTGCACAACGGCTTATCTCACTTCAAGCCCGAAGTGGTCCTAGCCGTCGCCCTCGGATGCAACCCTCCCCACCACGACGATCCTCCTGAGGGACCCGACTCGTTCCTCTCCGACCACAGCTTCGACAAGGATTTATCTTGTCACATATGGAAATACCATTACTATATATGGATAAGCGCCTGCTTACATGCCTAGCTACCCCAAGCCCCAGGTGTCATGTCGAAAAAAATCGACCCCCGGTCCTCGTTTGCAATCCCGCGACCCCTTTGCCGCACCAAGGCCTGACCCTGGATGATCTCCGCATCGTCCCTGAAGAGGAACAAGACGATGATGCTGACATGGAAGGCGATAGTGACGACGAGGCACCAGGTCTTCCAGGGGCGCGAGCAAACGATGAGATGACCATTACGGCTCTTAATCTCCTCCTCAGCATACTTGAAGGTACCTTATTTTGTCTCCAGGCACTTTTTAACATATTGCTCACCGTTCCCATCAGCAAATCCGACACTCTCCTCGCAGTCAGCTCCCATTCTAGGTGAAATTCTCGAGGATGCTGAGCGCCTCGCCAAGGCAACCTCCGAGTCTGTCCGGGCGCTTGCCCGAGAAGCATGCATGGTGCTCACAGTGCGTCTCGCGTCGGCCTCGACGGCTTCGCCGGGACCGACTCGCGAACCCGAGGAGGACCGCATACGTTCCACCTACCAGCGGGCACTCAAGCTCCTCCAAGATCCCCTGCTCCCCGTCCGCGGTCACGGCCTGCTCCTCTTACGCGAACTGATGGGCGTCCGCGCAGGAATCGTGCCGCACGAGGCGGTGCGCGGGCTCGAGCCCGCCATCCGCGACGTATTCTTGCAGGCCGTTCAGGACGACGATTCGTACATGTTTTTGAATGCCGTGCAGGGCCTGGCGGCGCTTGCCGATTCTTTCGGTGTGCTGCGCGCGCTGGTGCGCGTCTATGCGGACGGGTTGCAGGGTGGAGGTGCTGGTGCCCTTACGGGACAGGACGTTGACGTCCGCCTACGTATTGGTGAGGCCCTCGGGCAAGTCATCCGGCGATGCGGCGAGACGCTGCCTCAATATTCACGTGGAAACGAGTTTTTTTCCTGCACGCTTTAGGATAGGATTAACTCATGTAATGACATAATTTTCCAAGGAAGCATGAAGAAGCATAATCTTACCATTCCATGTCCGAAGAGAGATGCTAATGATACGAAAAAGAGAGGTTTCAGATCCTCTTCTCGGCACGATCTTCATTTATTGATACACCCGATAATCACACGTCGCTTTACAAGGTGATTAAAATACGATTAATCTTTGCTTTGCTTAAGATTACACAACATTCATCATGTCATTACAGTCCGATTATACAATTAATCTGTGAATCCCATGATCGTCGCACACCCAGCAGCCCGCTCTCTTGTGCACCCTGTCCCTCACAGACTGTTGGAAATCGTGCCTGCACGCATGTGAGTGTGGAGCACGATTTATTGGCTGAAAATTTTGCTGATTTACCTCCCATTTTCATTTTATTTCCTAGGACGATATTGGACATAAAAGCATCATAGGTGGACCAGGGCAACATGTGCTTGTCGTCGCCCCATCCCCTGAAAAGCCACACAAACATGTATGGCCAGCAAGGGTCCCAAATGCATCCATCGGGTGCAGTTCCTTGGCCTAGTTTTCAAGACAATCAGCCACACGAGACCCAGGTGGATGTGGGTCAATACAGGACAGGCCCACCCCTCCGAACGCGTGCAGTCAATTGGACACATGCAGGGACGATGTCTTCAGTGTCGGGCCCAGGCTATGACATAACTTCACATAAGCTTGTGGTAGGAATCGCAACAAGGCGTGAGGCGCGTGAGGCCTCGAGGGGGGACGAACACATACGCATACGCTCAAAACGACTCGTGACCACGACGCTGTGTTGTCAGGCTGTCCATGATTTAGTGATGCGCTTGTAACTGCGCTGCGCTAACGTTCAACCCCTCCCTCCTTCATCCCCTATGGCTACACCCTTCTCCCCAACACTGGGGGAGCTCGCTCTCGTAAACCAGATATTCACAAAGCACGACCCCGAAAATTTTGGTATCATCACCGGCGATGTCGCCGTCCGCATCTTTGGTGGTGCCAACCTCGGCGCTAATGTCTTGGG
>WNFC01005727.1_pt1 | contig 13638 bp, 13 predicted proteins | sample 5400541 | NCBI WGS metagenome assembly WNFC01 (sample SAMN13153342, study PRJNA577476) | soil metagenome | isolation source: 120 cm saprolite under Douglas fir tree site 2 hole 2 replicate 1 | place: USA:California | collected 2015-04-18
TGGTGCGCACAAAGAAAGTTTCCACTTTCGAGCCGCCCTTTGCCCGTAATCGTTGCCTCGTCCCCGCGCACGCGGGATACTTCACGAACGCGGAGGCAACCGCGATGCGCTTCGCTAGTGAAGAACTCGTTCGTGTGGTCGTCAGTGCAATCCTTCACAGCGCCTCTCCGTGCCTGCAAGGATCACTGGGGTATCGGTCCACGACCCGTACCGCCAAAAGCCCTGGCCGGCCAGCTTCTCCGGCGTGAGCGTCAGGTCCTCGAGCACCGCCTTCATCTCGGGGTCCGGCGGGTCAGGGATGCTCACCACCGTGGGTCGGGGGAAGAGCGGGACCGGGTCGACGGGGGCGGCGCGAACATCACGGTCTGCTTGCGCTGCGCCTCGGCAGCGAGGTCGCGCAGCCACGCCGCCGTACGGCGGTAGTCGCCCGCCGTCCACGCAGCGGTCAATTGGTCTGCGTCCTCGGTCAGCGGCACGTGGGCCCGGAAGGGGTTGGTGCGCTGCTGGTACTCCACGAGTGCCCAGTCCTCCCCGGTCATGTCGTCGCCCTCGTACACTGTCACCAGGCGGGCTACCCTATCGACCTCGATGTCGGCGAGCCCATGATTGGCGAGCTTCAGCGAGTCGACGAGGGTCTCGTAGTGCGCGCCGATCTCCTGCGTCGAATGGACCAGCGTCTCGTCGAAGGTCTCTGTCGATTGCTCCGGGCAGAGCGTCAGCGCCCACTTCAACACGTAGAACACGCCGGCCCTGACGCGGTTCTCGACGAGGGGCACCGTTTCGATTAGCCGAGTCCTCTCGCGGTGCTCCTGGATGGCCGCCCAGGCGATCCCGAGCAGGAGGATCTCGCCAGCGCTCCTGTAGTAGTCGAGCGCGGCCCTGATAAGGGACTCCCGGGCGCACCGCCACAGCGGCATGGCACGCACCATCTTGTCGATCTGGTCCTCGACATTCCGAACTTCGGCGCTTACGGCCATCGATTCAGTTTCCGTCGCCAATGGCGGCGACGCAATCAGAACCCACCCGGCGGGAGGACGAAGGCTGAGCCGGGGTGGCTCGCCGATTCCTGCGTGAAGTCTGGGTAAACAAATGGGTTAGCGGCTTCGACGTCCGCTAACCCCTAGTCGTGGATGGTTGCGGGGGCCCGCAACCACTTGCAGGCAAGCAGGGCACTGGCGTTTCGGTTCGAGGTCATTGCCTAGGATAGTCTATGGGCCAGGGTCCCGGCGAAGCTCGAACACCTCCGCTCGCGGGAGACCAGCATTCGAAGGTGGGGTCCGCGGCCAACCGCTCAGCATCGTTGGTGTCCTCGTACCCTGCCAGGCGGCTATAGACGGACTGTCGGAACAGGTCCACCAGAGGGCGGTTACGTCCCGTGTTTAGTGTTCAACCTCAGCATAGGGTGTCGCATCGGAGGGGGCGTATCGCCCCCTCCGATGCCTTTCCTCCGATCAGGTCTCACCGCACCATCCGGGCTCTTACTTGGCTGCCGCGGCCTTGATGTGCTTGGCCACCACGTCGGGGTACGCCGCGTACCAGTCGGTGACCTTCTCGAACTTGCCGCCCTTCACCTGCCAGATCTGGACGAGGCCGCCACCCTCGTGGTCGGTCGGCGTAATCTTGAGCGGCGGCACCAGCCCGCCCAGGGTGAAGTTGGAGATCTTCTCGAAGCCGTTCTTCACGTCGACGCCGGTGATCTTGCCGTCCGGATGGGCCTTGAGCGCGTTGCGGATCGCCTCGACGTGGAGGGCCGCGATGAGCACGCCGCGGTTGTAGTACACGGTCGACGCCATCTCCTTCGGCGCGGGCTTGCCCTGCTTCTTGTACATCTCCCGGATCTCGTTCAGCACCGGGTAGTCGGACCCCACGCCGGCGAACTGCATCGTGTAGTAGCCCTCGGCCGCGGCGAAGCCCCCCGCCGCCTCGATGTTGGCCTCTCCCGCACCCCACACGAACGACACGAACTTCTTGAGCGGATAGCCCGCGCGCTTGAACTCCTTGATCGACACGGCGGGGGCCCCACCGAACAGGTGGCCGATCACGAAGTCTGGGCGGAAGCGCTGGGCGATGTCGAGCACCTGGGCGCCCATCTCGACGCCCGGCGGGGGGACGGCGAAGATCTTGAGCTGGAAGCCCTCCAGGGTTGCAAGGTCCTCGAGCACTTCGATGGGCTCCCGCCCGGCGGGGTTGTCATAGAAAATGAACGCGATCTTCTTGCCCTTGAGGCTCCCGCCGAGCTGCTTCTTCACGAAGTCCACCGCGGCCGTCGCCTGCGACCAGTAGGTAGCGGCGATGGGGAAGATGTAGGGGTAGCGGATGCCGTCCGCGGCTGCGGCGCTGCCGAAGCCCGGGGACGTGCCGGGGATCCGGTCCTCGGTGAGCTTGGCGGCGAGGGCGTAGATCTGGGGCGTGCCGTAGACCCACATGCTGACCGCGCCCTCCTTCTTGTGGCGTTCGTAGGACTCGACGGCCTGCGGCACCTTGTACTCGTGGTCGATCTCCAGGGCCTTGATCTTGTGCCCCTCGACCCCGCCCTTGCTGTTGATGAGGGCGAAGTAATCATGGGAGCCTGGGCAGATGACCGTCCCCACGATCTGGGTCGGCCCCGTCCGGTCGCATTGCATGCCGATGACGATGTCGGCCTTCGACTGGGCGTGGGATGGAGGGGCGCCGACGAGGCCGCCCGCCGCTACCAGGAGTGATGTCAGGATGGCAAGGGAGAATCGCATGGTTGCTCTCCTTTCCTCGCGTACCTCAGTACGCGCATAGCCAGATTCGGAAGGAGTTGCGGATATTCCGCCACAGACGGTTCAGCCCCTCGGGCTCGACGACGAGGAAGAAGATGATGAGGGTACTGAACATCATGAGGCGGGGGTCGGGCAGCCGGTGCAGACTGCAAAAAACTGCAGTCCCATAGCCAGCCAGCAGCGAACATCCACGGCGTCCCGGGCTGGTCCATGCCACGGCGCGTTGACTCCACTGCCGGATGTCATGAGCCCATCTGCCGAGAACTCGACGATCGCGAGTCCTCACGTTCGGCCTCACCAGCGACCCCAAGGGCTCAGGCCACGTGCTTGTCCATCAGCGGGTCGATCACGAGTCGATCTTCGACCCGCGCGCCGAGCTTGCGATTGGACACCTCCCGTTCGACGAGCCGCATGACGGCAGCCCGAAGCTCAGGCGTGGGCACGGGTCCCCGGATCGCGATCACTACCCGTGACCGCCGCCAGAGGGATCCGCTCGCGAACGCCGTGATCGGCAACCGCGCGAGCGAGGGGTCGAGAAGCAGCGCGTCGGAGATTTGCGACTGGAGAGCCATGACCTCTTCCTCCCGTTTGCGCTTGAGGTCATAGAGCTTGACGCCGACGCCGATCACCATCAGCAGCGCCACCACCACCACCACGATGGCGATCGCCCCTCCCGGATTGGAGGATGCTGGGACCGTGCTGGGCGAGTCGGCCGCGGTGGTTTGGGCCATCGCTCGGATCAGGAACGCGAACAGCGGAAGCAACTGGGCGCTGAAGATGGCGAGTCGTGTGGCTCTCCTGTGGGATGTCCGATATGGATTCATGCTTGCCCTCCTGTCAGGGTGTTGAGCGCACCATGGTCCGGTCGGCCCCGCATTTTTTGCGACCCGTCGACGGCAGCACCTCATTTACACGGTGACGCACTCCGCTGGCTCTTGCACCGTCTGCGCCACGACGTTCTCCTCGACCGGCATGGGCGGCATTGGGGTGTGGGCAAGCCGCAGCCGAAATCCGACGAGATGCCGGAGGCCTACGCGTGGGCCACCCGGCAACTCGAATCGATCCCCACGGAGGAATGATCGTGTGTAGCGAAGGATGTGCCCGGGTAAGAGCAGATTCAACTTCCGGTGCGTTGTCTCGGCGGTGCCCACGATCTCAAGCCAGCACCCTGTGTGAGGAATGCAGGCGATCTCCTGCCCATCTCCGAAGATCGCGGCCCCGTGGGAGTCAGACCACAGGACTTGCATGATCTCGCCCACGTGCGCCGTGTGATGCCGGATGAATGCGCGAAGGCAGTAGGCACCCATCGTCGCCCCCCTCCTCAGATTGGGCAAGCATTCTGGGCGAAACTCTTCTCAGTCCACGGACCGATACGTGCTCGCGCTCGTCCAGACCTCAGCCAACCCCCAGTTCCGTTGTCATGACGAACCTTTTCGCGCACCCGGTCCAGGGGGCGAGGGGCGGGCCGCGCAGGTGCGACGCACCCCGTCCACCGTCGACATTGGCAGCGAGGTTCTCGAGCAACTGCCCCCGACACCATTCCGCTCGCATCAGGAATCCCGAAGAGCCGCATCATGTGACGGCGTCGAGAACTCCGTCCACCGACTTCGCTTCAAAGAAGACACGTCCGAGGGGCCGCGCGTCGTGCCCGTTACATCTTGTGCGCGACGGCCGTGATCAGTTCTGCGAACGCGCGTCCCGACTCGGAGCGGACGCACCAGACATGCGTCACGGGCTTGATGGTGGGGTGGACGGAGATCCGCTGGGCCATCTGAGTGAGAAACCGGGGCAGCGAAGGCTTGTCGAGGGACCCGATCCCGGAGCATCAGCACCTCCTGAGGGCCGGACCTGAAACGTCGACGCAACTGTCTACCCCCACCCCATGGTTGTCAAGCGGACGGGGCCCGCCTCGGTGCCTGTACTTCTCGTCGTGGCCGCCGCCCAGTCCCGCCCCCCGGTGCCGGCCCACCGCGTCGCGATCTCCGGCTCGGATTTCGTCGAGATGTTCGTGGGCGTCGGCGCGTCAGTCCGTCAACCTGACGGGGCGCAACGTTGGACCAAAAGTAACAAACACCGGTCCTAAGTCACGGCCGCGGGCCCACCCTTCAATACGTCTTGGCGCCACCACGGTGAATTCGTGGTGATCCAGTCCAAGGGACTGAAAGTCGCGTTATGGTCTCCTGCAAGCGAGACTCAGCACATCTTGGAACAGTTCCGGACCGAGGAGCCGCTCCTTGACGGGGCAGGGGCTCCCGGCCCACTATCGTGCCCGATGAAGTTGCTCGATGCGACACTCGACGATTGCGCGGTGCCGGATCCAGCCTCGTTGCGGCCCGCTGACCCCGACGCATGTCGCCGCATCCCGGCTGATTCCGCTTGGGACAACGCCTAAGGATGGTTCGCCGGTCACTCGGGCTATTGTTCGTGGCCGTATGCATCTTGTCCTCCGCCCAGGGCGCCTGGGCGGCCACTGCCACCGAGCAGCTCAAGAGCGCCATCGACCGCGTCCTCGCGACCATCGACAACCCTGCGCTGAAGGGCGACGGGAAGATCCTCGAGCGGCGGGCGGCAGTCCGCAGGATCGCCAACGAGATCTTCGACTTCGGCGAGATCGCCCGCCGATCGCTCGGCCGCTACTGGCTGCCGCTGACCGAGGCGCAGCGCACCGAGTTCGTGGGCCTCTTCGGCGACCTCCTCGAGCGCTCCTACCTTTCCCAGATCGAGCTCTATGGGGGCGAAAAGATCGTCTACAGCGGCGAGCGCGTCGACGCCGACCTCGCCGCCGTCAGCACCAAGATCATGACCAAGAAGGGCACCGAGATGTCAGTGGACTACCGGCTCCTCAAGCGCGGAGACCGGTGGATGATCTATGACATCAGCGTCGAGGGCATCAGTCTGGTGTCGAACTACCGGACCCAGTTCAATAAGATCATCCAGACGAACGGCTACCCGAGCCTCGTCGAGAAGATGAAGAGCAAGCAGACCCAGTTCGCTGACGAAGCCGCGCAGAAAAAGAAAGTGAAGTGAGAGAGGTTCGATGACGGTCGACGTCGACGGTCTGTGTCCGCCTGTGTGAGATGGAAGGACGATCAGGTCACGGGTACGAACGGGCGGCTGACCTTCAGCTCCAGGTTCGCGGCTAACTGGGACCGGCCCCGGCCCAAGTACTTGCAGTGAGCCAAAGGATTCTAGACCCTTCAAAAGGCGGTCATCGCTCGCCTCGTGGGCGTGGCTCCGGATACCAAGAAACTTGCCTTCTACTAGACAACTTTATACCTTGGGATATGTACACGGACCGCGTTTGAAGCCGCGATCGACATCGCCGGAAGGCGCTGATGCATGGTGCCGCGTCTCTCGAAGGTCCGTCCGTGCCTGGCCCATGACGCCGAGTCACCACCCGAACAGCCAGTTCGATACGGTTGTGGCCCGCCGAGTAGGGCGAGAGCGACCCGAAGCCGGGCATTGCGCCAGCCCAAAGACGCGCTGACCCCGTCTGCGTTCTCCGTACAAGCCGCGGAGCAGTGGGGCCCTCGACCGCGCGGCGACACTACCCATCGATGCCTTCCGGCTGCTGGCGCTCTGGTCCGTGAGCTTCCTGGTGCAGGCTGCGCCGGGCGAACGGAAGACCCGCTACACGATGAGGATCGCCCAGGCCGAGGGCTACGGCCGCTCCGGGGGGCTCGGTCCCGGTCTGCCTGATCCGGATCCCGATCTGGTGGGTGAGGACACGAGACGGATATTGAGGGAGCGGCTGTGGCGGGACGACGCTGACCGTGCGGCCATCGCGGACCTGGTGATCGGTCAGGTCTCTCGGCCGGCCGACGAGCGAATCGTGCTCGACGACACGCTCCGCGGCAAGTACATCGCGAGAACGAAGATCTTCGCCGATGAGGCTGACGGCGTCTTGCGGCGCCGCGGCGCGGAGCGTCGCAAGGTGAATCGGCCCCGCGTCCTCGTCGTGGGAGCCACCGCGGGCATACTCGACGCGCTGGCCAGGCGCGGGCTCGACGTCTGCGCCACCGACCTGTCGCCCGACGTGGTGGGACGGACGCTGGGCGGGGTGCTGGTCCTGGACGGAAAAACGGCCAATGTCAGGTTGATGAAGGATGCCGACTTGACCATCGTCACCGGCCTGTCCCTGACGAACGGGACGCTGCCTGATCTCATGAGCCTCGCGAAGACACACAACACGTCGACGATCATCTGGGCAATCACCGGCAAGAACTTCGGCCACTACTACACCGACCACGGCGTGGACAGCGTGATCTCTGACCCCTCTCCCTTCCTCCTGCTGCCCGGCTCGGCGACTATCGCGATCTGGCGGCGACAGGTGTGACGTGTGATCTTCTTCGTCGCGCCAGCGGAGGATCTGGAGGGGATAACCGAATACCTGCAGCAGTCCGGGCCCGCGCTGAGTCAGAGGCTGACCGCCGTGACGTATGACGAAATCGTCGCCCGCGGGCGGCTGTCCCTTGGAACCTACATCTTCGCCGCGATCGATGAGCTCACTCCGACCGAGCGGGAGATCGCGACACGGTGCTGCGACGAGCTGCGCTGGGCGAGCCCGGACATCCGGCTGATCAACTGTCCCGCCGAAGTCCTGCTGAGGTACGATCTTCTCCGAGTGTGCTTCGAGCGGAAGCGAAACACGTTTCGCGTTCGCCGCGCTTCGGAGTTCCACCGTTGCCGGCGCTTTCCGGTCTTCGTGCGGCCAGAGCGCGAGCACCTCGGCAGCCTGACGCCGGTGCTCCACAGTCGCTGGCAGCTGGTCCGGGCTCTCGTAGCAACGGTGGCGCGGGGCTATCGGCTTCAGGACCTGCTCATCATCGAGTTCTGCGACACCGCGGATCCGTCGGGTGTCTACCGGATGTACTCGGCAGCGATCGTGGGCGACCGGATCATTCCGAAGACACTGATCCACAACCGCAACTGGGTCACCAAGTGGCAGGGGCGTCTCCTCGACGCCGACAAGGCCAGGGAGCAGTTCGAGTACGTAGTGGGCAATCCCCACGCCGCCTGGCTGAAGGAGACGTTCGCGCTGGCCGGGATCGGATATGGCCGGATTGACTACGGCGTGAAGGACGGCGTGCCGCAGGTATGGGAGATCAATACCAATCCGACGCTCGTTCGCCGCACCGGAGCTCCGAGCACGATGTCCGCGGAGCAATGGAAGGTGTTGGCACCGGTCCAGGAAGCCTTCATGCGGAAGTTCGAGGCGGCCTTCGAGGCGATCGACACTGATGTCAACCCGGGCCGCACGGTCCCGACCGGCATCTCACCGAGACAGCTCCGTCGGCTGGCAGCTGAGAAGCGCCTCAAATCGCGACTCCTGGCTCGAAGGACGGCGGTCTCCCTGATCGCCCGGGCCCCGAGGTGGCTTCTCCGTCGTCTCGCCGCCGGTGCCGCACCTCGCTGAAGAGCTCGAAGCCCTCTGCGACCACGCCCAGATAGGGAATACCGGTCGAATGAGGGAAGTGTTCTCGAAAGAGTCCTGTGATCGCCAGCCCGCCGACGCTTTCCGCATGGGGATTGACGGAACAGAAAATGTGCCCTTTCGCAATGACGAGCAGCCCCTCATCCTTGACCTTCTGGCCTGCGTTGTCGGCTCCACCCCGCATTTGCTGCGTGTCCTCCGGACTGTAAAATTTCCCAAATCTTCCCGGATTTCGAGGAGTTATTTGCAATAGCCCGCGAGAAGGGAATAAACGCCCTCGAGAATAAGTCGTCGGACTTTTCATCCCAAATTCTTGACCTCGGGAGAGGAAGCATTACTGATCCCCAAGAGCTCAGTATTTTCGACCAATCTCGGGAGACCTTACAACGCGAACTGGACAACGGCCTTCGCGATGAGTGGAATACCTACTTGGGAACGCCGCTCGATCTCGTCCTCTCTCGTGTCGGTCAATCTCCGGGTCCGCCTGTCCCGCGGCCGTTTGACTCTACCTCACTTTTCCCGATCGACACGGTTTTCACGATAGGGTTCAATTTTGAACACCGTCGTTTAGCAAGGCACGTGCTTGGGTAAGTTTGCTGCGTGACAGCGACTTCACCGCGGTTCGCAATGATATTTTAGGATTAACAGACCTCGACCTAACGGAGACGATAGTTACACCTGCGGCGATCGAGGTGTTTCGAGCGCCAGTACTACCTATCGTGGAAATTCTTTACCGATAGGGGGAAAGTTTTTTTACAGCGGGATCCGACGAAGGCCTAGGAACTCGAAGCGGGCCAGGAACACCGGGCGACTACTCCCGCGTCGAACCTCCGCAGGGCAATATGCTCCCAGGCGATGTCTGAAGTGGGGAGGGGGCGCATGGGTCAGCTACGCGATCCGTAACGAGCCCTAGGAGACATTAGAAGGGTTCCCGCGAGACGGATATTGCTGCCGCGCCGGAGACCCCTTTTCCGGTTCTGTCGACGGTTTCCAGATGTAGGCAACGATGTTCGATCCGAGGGCGAGCCGGCGGTCATTGAACCAGAGCGGACCGTCAATACCGAACAGCGCCGACAAGACGCTATCGACCAAACCCTCCTCGCCAATCAGCATCCAGTGGAAGGAGACAAAGGCCGGAATCGCCGGGAGCGCCCAGGGCAGAATGTAGATTGGATCTGGGCGGTCCCGGCACTGGTAGGAGAGGGCAGGGTGAGGGGGACCGGCTACCGGGTGAAGTCGCGGAAGCCCTTGCCCTCCTTCGCGAGACGCTCGAGGAGCAACGCTGGCGTCCAGGGCTCGCCGTGCTGGGTGTGAAAGGCCGCCACGTCGCCATAGACTTGCTTGAGCCCGACCTGATCGGCGTAGAACATGGGGCCGCCGCGGTAGCGCGGGAAGCCGTAGCCGTACACGTAGGTGACGTCGATATCGCTCGAGCGTAGCGCGATGCCTTCCTCGAGAAGGCGGGCGCCTTCATTGACGAGAGCCCAGAGGCAGCGTTTGAGGACCTCCTCGTCGCTCACCTGCCGCCGCGTGATGCCGCCCTCCTTGGCCGCGGCGGCGATCAGCGCCTCGACCTCGGGATCGGGCTTGGGAGTCCGCGAGCCGGGCTCGTAGCGGTACCACCCGCTTCCCGTCTTCTGGCCGAAGCGCCCCTGCTCGCAGAGACGGTCGCCCACGTGCGAGTACCGCAGGTCCTTGCGGCGCGTGGCCGCCTTGCCCTTGCGGATACGCCAGCCCACGTCGAGCCCCGCCAGGTCCTGCATGGCGAAGGGCCCCATGGCGAAGCCGAAGTCATAGATGACCTTGTCGACCTGCTGAGGCGTGGCGCCTTCCTCCACGAGGAACTCAGCCTCGCGGAGATAGGGCGCGAGCATGCGATTGCCGATGAAGCCGTCGCAGTTTCCCGCGAGCACCCAGACCTTCCCGATGCGCCGGGACAGCTCGGACGAGGTGGCGATGGTCTCCTTGGCGGTCTTGGCCCCGCGCACGAGCTCGAGGAGGCGCATGACGTTCGCGGGGCTGAAGAAGTGCGTGCCGATCACCGCCTCGGGTCGCGACGTGGCGGAGGCGATCTGGTCGATGTCGAGGGTGGAGGTGTTCGAGGCGAGCACCGCGCCCGGCTTGGCGATCTTGTCGAGGGCGGCGAAGACTTCCTTCTTCGCTCCCATCTCCTCGAACACGGCCTCGATCACGATATCTGCCTCGCGGATCGCCCCCCGGTCCAGCGTGCCCGTGATGAGCCCCATCCGCTTGTCCATGTCGCCCTGGGAGAGCCGCCCCTTCTCGACGGTGCCCGCATAGTTCTTCTTCACGACGGCGAGACCGCGATCGAGGGCCTCCTGGGACACCTCGACGACGGTGACGGGGATCCCGGCGTTGGCGAAGTTCATCGCGATGCCTCCGCCCATCGTCCCGGCGCCGATGACGGCCGCGCGCTCGATCTTCCGGGCGGGCGTGCCCGGCGGCACGTCGGGGATCTTGGTCGCCTCGCGCTCGGCGAAGAAGGCGTGGATCTGCCCCTTGGACTGGGGCGAGGCCATGCACTCCTGGAAGAGCTGGCGCTCGCGCTTGAGTCCCTCCACGAAGGGCAGCGTCACCGCCGCCTGCACCGCCTCGATGCACTTGAAGGGCGCGAGATAGCCGCGCGCCTCCCGCTCGATGCTCTTCTTGAAGATCTCGAAGAGGGCCGGGTTCTCGCGCGCGGCCTGGAGCTTGTCGTCCATGGCCGAGATCTTTCTGAGCGGCTTCTTCTCGGCCACGAGCTTCTCCGCGAAGGCGACGGCGCCCGCGCGGAGATCCTCGCCCACCACCTCGTCCACGATGCCGAGCTCCTTGGCCCGGGGCGCGCGCACGGGATCACCGCTCACGATCATCTTGAGGGCGGCCTCGGCGCCGATCAGGCGCGGCAGCCGCTGCGTGCCGCCGGCGCCCGGCAGGAGGCCGAGCTTGACCTCGGGCAGCCCCACCTGCCCCGCGGCGACGGCGACACGATAGTGACAGGCGAGACAGACCTCGAGCCCGCCTCCAAGCGCCGTGCCGTGAATGGCGGCCACCACGGGCTTGGGGCTCGACTCGATCTTCTCGAGCACGCTGTGCAGATCGGGCGGCTGGGGCGGCTTGCCGAACTCGCGGATATCGGCACCCGCGATGAAGGTGCGGCCCCCGCCGATGATGACCATGGCGCTGACGCCGGGATCGGCCAGGCCCTGGGCCAGGCTCTCGATCAACCCCTGGCGCACCCCCTGGGCGAGGGCATTGACGGGTGGATTGTTGACGGTGATGACGCCGACGCTGCCTTGCTTTTCAAAGCTGACGAGTTCGCTCACGAGGCTCCTCCTTGATGCAGCAGGCTCTCGGCGGCCTCCATGAGACCTTCCGAGAGCGTGGGATGGGCATGGATGGTCACGGCCAGGTCCTCGGCCGTGACGGCGGTCTCCACCGCGAGAGAGGCCTCGGCGATCAGCTCGCCCGCCCCGGGGCCGACGATTCCGACGCCGAGCACGCGGCCCGTGGCGGCGTCCACCACGAGCTTCGTGAGGCCGTCGCTCCGGCCAATGCTCGCCGCGCGGCCCGAGGCCGCCCACGGGAACTTCGCGACCTTGATCTGACGCCCCGCTCGCCGCGCCTCCGTCTCCATGAGCCCGACCCAGGCCACCTCCGGATCGGTGAAGACGACGGCGGGGATGGCGACATTGTCGAAGGCGGAGGGGCGCCCCGCGATGGCCTCGGCGGCCACCTTGCCCTGGCGCATGGCCCGGTGGGCGAGCATGGGATCGCCCGTCACGTCGCCCACCGCGTAAATGTGCGGATCGGCGGTCCGGCCGCGCTCGTCCACGGCGATGAGCCCGCGCTCTCCGATCTTGACCTTCGTGGTCTGCAGGCCCAGCCCGTCGCTCACCGCCCGCCGACCGACGGCAACGAGCACGCGATCGAAGGCCTGGCTCTCCTGACCCTCGATGGCGGCCTCGATCGCGCCGCCGGCCTCTTTCAGGCCCGTCACCCTGGTCTTCAGGTGAATGGCCGCGAACATCTTCTCGCAGCGCCGCTGGAGCGGCTGCACCAGCTCCCGATCCACGCCGGGCAAGAGCCCGTCCGTCATCTCCACCACCGTCACCCGGCTGCCCAACGCGGCATAGACCTGACCGAGCTCGAGACCGATGTAGCCGCCGCCGATGACGAGGAGCCGCTCGGGGATCTCGGGCACCTCGAGCGCGGCCGTCGAGTCCATGATGCGATCGCTCACGAGGTCGAGACCGGGCACGCGAGACGGCAACGATCCCGTGGCGATGATGGCGTGCTTGAAGCGGATCACCTGCGGCTCCTCGCCTCCGACCCTGATGCTCCGCGAGTCCTCGAAGGCGCCGCGCCCTCCCACGACCTCGACCTTCCTGGCCCTGGCGACGGAGGCGAGGCCGCGCGAGAGCTTGCCTACGACGCGCTCGGCCTTCCACTTGCGCAGCGGATCGAGCGTGATGCGCGGCTCGCCGAAGTCAAGGCCGAACTCCTTCGCGCGCTCGGCCTCGCCGATGACCGCCGCCACGTGGAGGAGCGCCTTGGACGGGATGCACCCCTCGTAGAGGCACGCGCCGCCCAGTCGCTTGCCCGCGTCCACCACCACCGTCTCGAGCCCCAGCTCCGCGCAGCGGAACGCCGCGGAGTACCCGCCGGGTCCGCCGCCCAGGACGGCGACGTCCACCGCGTTGACGAGATCGCCCATCACCATGTCCGCAGCCTTGACTCTATATGCATGCTATGCATATAGTCGGGCGCGGAGTTCGAGTGGGATGAAGCGAAACGAACTTGGAACCGGCAACTCCACGGCGTCGACTTCGGAGAGGCCGCAACTGCCTTCTTCGATCCCTGCGCCGTCATACAGCTGGACGAGGCCCACTCGCACGACGAGCATCGGTTCCGAGTGTTGTCCAGATCGCGACAAGGCCGGCTCCTTGTAACCATCTTCACCGACAGGGAGCGGCGATATCGCATCATCTCTTCACGACCCGCAACCACACGGGAGACGAGGGACTATGAGAAAGGAATATGATTTCAGCAAGGCGAAACGGGCCAACCTTCGAAACCTACCTCCGTTCGACCAGATCGACCGGTACACCAAGGTTCGCATCACCATCTTCATCGACAATGACATCCTGAACTTCTTCAAGGCACGGGCGGCCAAGCGCGGGAAGGCGCCATACCAGACGCAGATCAACCAAGCCTTGCGCGAGTACATGGAGGGCAGCCCGCCTCCAGGCAAAGGAGCAGTGGTAGCCGACGACAAGCTCATTTCGCGTCTGGCTGAGCGAATCGCCGAGTACTCGGTGGCCAAGCGCAAGAAGCGAGCGAAGAAGTCCAAGTCCTGAGCCTTACCACTCGACGAAGAGCGTCTCGGGAGCTTCCAGGCGACGGATGATGGCCTGGGCGAAGCGGGCGCCGTCGGCGCCGTCGGCCACCCGGTGG
>WNFC01006140.1_pt1 | contig 13638 bp, 12 predicted proteins | sample 5400541 | NCBI WGS metagenome assembly WNFC01 (sample SAMN13153342, study PRJNA577476) | soil metagenome | isolation source: 120 cm saprolite under Douglas fir tree site 2 hole 2 replicate 1 | place: USA:California | collected 2015-04-18
TTCAATCAGCGCGCACACTGGCATGAGAACTCACCTCCTCTACGAGCATCTGAAACATCGACCCGCAATCCGACACGTCGCGGCAGAAGCTGGCGCTGCGCGGGTCCGCATCATCGCGCGGAAGTTGTTGGGCCTGCGAAAAGTCGACGCGATAGTAGCGCACGGGGAACCGGGTGCGGTCGAAGCCGGCCGTGGTCGGGCGGCCGATGTCCATCATCACGCCGTTCGGGTCGCCGTACCCGCGATGCACGATGTTGTGCTCGTGGAGAAAACACAGGCCCTAGTATATTGTCCGTTAGCATCGCGTCCTCGCGGGGTGACGGAGGGAAGGAGGGGGAGGCCGCGCAGGACCCATAAAAGCTCCTTTATAAATGATGTAATTGTACCTACCTCGAGCGCCTGGCGGATGTAATCGATTACGTTTGCGACCGTTTGGAACGGCGGGTCGTCGCAGTCGAAGAGACGCTCGAAACAGAGCACGGCATCGTCTCCGCGACGGCATCGTCTCCGCGCTCGGCCGTGTAGAGCAGATTCGGCGCTGGGTTCCACGGGTCGTTGCGCGTCTCGTCGAGGTTGAGGGTCTGGAGGATAGAAACCTCGGGACTGTGACGCTTCACGCGCCGCAAGATCAGGGACGTGGACGTCCCCGAGGGTGCGCGCGAGTCCGCTTCGACGAAGATCTAGGTGAAACGCGGCGTATGCTGGATGGGTGCCGGCGTTGGTTTACGTAACTGATGGACTCACCAAGTCTCCAGCGTCGTCGGCCGTGCAGTGGGAGAGATACTCGTCGACTACGGCCTCGAAATCGCTGGTAAGTGGGACGTGGGTTCTCCTTGTGGGCATGAATGAGACATCGATAAATATTACTACTTACACGAAGAACATGTGTGACGACGTGGACGACGACTGAGAGGCGGGCATCCTGTACAGCCCGGGCCCCCGGACAAGTCCGCCTGGCGGTGGCTCTTCATTGCCAAGCTGCATATCCTCCAGAGGCACCATCCTCCGGAGTGGGTACCCGAATCCATGTTCATCTTGAGAGTCAGACTCCCATGCCTCTGTGCTGAGCGTGGAAGCAGGGCTATAGGATGCCATGCTGGACAACTTGAAGGCGGTGACGATAGAAGGGTATGTGAGCAGCGGGGATATCCAATCCAATAGTCCGAGGTGTAATTAATCGGGGTTGTTACTTCAGACCAATGGTCAAGGGCGAAGCAGACCTTTGAAAGGAACATTTGTCCCACCTATAAATGATTTCTCGTTCAAGACGAGTTCGCCTTGGCATACGCCATTCTTGCCTCCGGCTTGTCGGGACCTTTACCAGAATGGGGTGGAGAGCGCTTAACTTGTGAGTACACAAATCAGGAGAGATGCCCAAGAAGCGTCAGATTATATCCTCGTCCGGAAAGTCGCTCTCACAGTGGACTGGCACAACTCGGGATACGGCCCGCCTTACATAAATCATTCCCACCCATCCTGTCTCAGTCTAACCAGATCTACCCATGTCAATCTAGCTATTAGAAGCGTTGAATAGGCAAAAGTTAATAGCATGAATATAGGCCTTCTTATATGGGTGAGTATGAGTTTGGCTGGATAGGGAAGGCTTCCCCCGAGATGTTGAGAGTCAAGGGGGGGTACTTTATGATATGAGGAATTTCTGTGTTCTGCCTCGAGATTTGTGGTGGCCAATATAAGCAGGATGTCTGCCACGGCACTCAAGAATGAAACTACGCTCATACTATGGACGGAATGTATGTGTCACATTCCCACTTCTGACCTCCCTCGGGTCTTTTGGCGTAGCCGGGAAGCTCTCGCGGTCCAGCGCAGCACCTATCATCACGAGATAGGTTGCCAAAATCAGTTCCACAACATCATCAGCGACTGGTCAACACGAGAAGGGAAAGGAATCATAAAAACCCACCTAGGCGTTTTCTGGATCGATGTCTCTTCCCCGCCCTCTCGTCCTCTAGCTCACCGCTGCGCTGGCTCGGAGCATCATCCAGGATGTTCGGCACGCTCGCAAAGTCGAACGGTACAATCTCCCCTGGCTCGGCTTTGGTGTGCGCAGGTGGTGTGGAAGGCATCTCACAGCCGTCGTCGCCACTTCTTCCAGCCGTTTTGTTACGTTTGCGCTTCTTTTGACGTTGTCCAACGACGACGATCGCGCCATCAACGACCTCAGCTTTGACCGACTGTCTAAGAGGTGCTGGAACAAATGGTATCTCTGCCATCGCTCCATCGCCAGGAGTGTCCATGATAGAAGTGGTTGCGACTTCAGCAGCGGTAGCCGAAGTCTCGGCTGGAGGTGCCTGGGGGCAATAATGAGGGGCCTAATGAGTACAATTCAATATCACGCTCATACCGCGGGTACTGTCGGTGCGATCACCAGTGTGCTGTGAATCTTTTTCACGACATTTTGGAACCGGCTAAGAGAATCGACCTTTGGCACTCCGGAAGGAGGTAGAGATACAAAAAGTGAGCTGCTGGTAGTCGAGTATACAGGACGAGGACGGGACGATGGGATCGAGGCACCAAACAGTGACGAGGTTATCGCCGTTAGGAGGGGTTTGTCACTTGACCAGAGTGATGACGATTGAGGAACCGGGGGGTTCGGTGCTGATAAATTATCGCTGTCCATCTCGTTTGATGATACATTGGGCCCGGAGGATTCTGCAACAAGGGGCCTCGGTCCTTCAACTGCGCTGCTTAGCCCCCTCTTCACTGCATCGCGAATGACGTCCAGCAGCTCTTTAGACCGTCTCCTCACCACGGGCGGCGTAGATGGGAACGCGTGGAGAAGTGCAGCCATATCCGCTGGTGGCTGCTCTACCAACTTGAGCACAAAGCGGTTCGACAGAACATATCTGTATCGCAGGTCAATCCAGACACGAACACTAGGAGGAAGGAAACGCTTGCCCAGTACTCTCATCCTCCTCTCGGGCGACACGATCTCGCCATATATGAACTGCTCGAAAGACCTCGCGCTGTATGCCTGGAACGCCATCAATGCCAAGTTCCGGCTTGTTCCACCGGCGTGCAAGAGTGTCCCACCCGTTAGGCCCCGTTCCTCCTTCCCCGTCGTAGGAGTCTGGGGAGTATACCCGAAGCGCAGTTTCCGCAGAGCGCGACAGCACCTCTCGCACCAACGCGTCTGGAGCTATAGGGGAACCGGCACGACTTGTAGGGGAGGCAGAACGCGAAACAGCACGGTCGATGAGAGCATTACGCAAATTGTCGTATACATGGAGAAGGAAATGAGTGTCAGCGCGAGCATATTTGAGCATCTCATCTGATAAGGGTCTGGATGACAGGGTCATGAGAGAAGTAGCTTAATTGGATCAAAGTACAAACCGAATTCGCCAATCTGCTAGTTGATATCGCTTGTCCGGAGAGAAGTCGCAGTACATCTCGAGCAGCGTAGCAAGCCCATGTCGAGGGAACTCGAGAACCTTCGAGGCATGGAAGGTGTCGAACATGTTCACCAGATACAGATTGAAATCTTGCTGGAGCCAGACGACATCACTTTCGGCACCATGTAGGACCTAGCACAAGTCAGAAACTGTTGTAACGAGAATCAGAACAAGACCTGCTTTGACGATATTTGGGTTGGTGAAAATTTCATTCAAGTCCTCGAGCTCGTCGCGTAGCTCGAACGGGTCCACAATCCAGTCCTCCTCGCGCGTGCTAATCTGCATCAGACATACGAAGCCGGTATATGTGCGATAGCTATGATATTCCAGGTCGATAGCGACTTCCCTGGCTCGTCGAAGCTTGTCTATTAGCTCTGCGAGCTGGATAGGTGTCGAGACCCAGGTGAAGGGGGTTTCGTCAAGAGGTTTATAAGGAATCGGGGTTTGCGATTGAAACATATAGGTCGGGTAAGAGAGGTTGTTGATTTCGTAGCGGTAGGGATGCGGAGGTCTACGAACTCATCAACATATCAAGAGTCATCCCAAAATAGTAAGAAGAAACGCACAAGACTCTATCCAAATCCTCTCCGACGCTCGTGGGTTGAAAAGTATACCCGAGCGGTACTTGCGCGTTGAACTTATGTCGTAAGGTGGAAAACCAAGAGCCGCCATTTGTGTGATCTACCCTCCGCTTGAACCTGAGTTGCGGTTTTGGGAGGTGTGATACATGCTGGATGACTGGTGCCTGACGACTTGAGAGAGCGGCCTTCTTTTTTGGTTGTGGAACGTTGACGGCAATAGCAGGCGCTTTCATCCTGCCAGAGAATTGGTCGAGCGCAATATCCTAGGTAAGGTGAGAGCAAGGCGAAAGGTTGGAATACACTACGCACTGCGCGTTCAAGTAGTTGGTCCATCGGCTCAACGACCAGAGCCCCGAAACGGTCGAGAAAGTCATCCTCGTCCTGCAGCCGAGCCTTGCCCTTTCCTTTGGCACTCTTGGAGCTCCCGATTGTCGATGCCAGGCCAAGAACAATGTTCGTTATGGATGCAACTCTGCTCGAACAGGCTTCCAGGTCCTTCGCTAGGTCTGAATCCACAGACCGATGATATGCCAAGTCGGAGGGAATTCCTGCCGCGTGTTTAGTCGCCTTGAGAGCAGATTCTTGGAGTTTCGCGTAGTATCCGTCGAATTCTGACTTTGCCAAAGGCGTCTGGGAAGAACCCATGGGCAGCCCCTTGCTCTCAGCGTCGAGCGTCGAAAGCCTTCAGCAGTGCGAGGTCGGCTGCGAGTCCAGGGTTGGCACAGATATAGTAATATGTACTCACGACCACGTGGGACGAATTCATTGTCACTTGTTGCCTGTTGCTACTGTAGTGCAGTACACCATGTATCTTTGATATATCTCATCTTCAACTTTTACTGTCCTTTCCGCTCCCTTGATCATGCCTTCGACGTCTACCAGACAACGTTCACAGGGTTCCTGATTCAGAAAAACCGCAACACGCCCGTCGACTTATTTTCCTGGAATGGCACTATGGCTCTATCGGCGTTGGTGTCAAAGTTCTACACTCAGGGTCTAGCAGACAGACGACTCTCAGGGCCTTTGCCCATTGTTGGCCGTAACAAGAGCAGCGTTTGGACACTGTGACCGATCGCATGCGGCAATCTTGAGTGAGTTATGCATCGTAATCCTATGGATGTCACATTACGCCCCAGTAACTTTCTACAGTCGTGGCCGGCCAGACCCCCAGTTGTGGCAATTCGTCCGCGTCCGCAAATTAGCGTCCCATCCACATCCACAACACTCTTTCACCTCGAGACTGAGGAACGCGGTAAAGGGAGAGATGTCCATGAAACATGATATCGCCCTTAGTCCAAGTCATTACGCTCGATAATACACTGTGCCCTCAAAAATTCCTGCCACCTCACGTCGAGAACTCCCGTCCTTACCCATAAGAGGCGGCCAAGCTTCTTGATTTTGTCGACGTGCTCTTTTCTTGCATCAGGGACAGAAGGTATTGCGAGCAAGTAGTCCTTGAATCGATCCACCGCTCGGTTGACGAATTCTTCCGTGGGACGGAAAGTGAAGAGCGCGTAGTTTGCGCAACGATCTGCTGTTGCCTTACGCATGGCGAAGAATATAAGGCGGAGCATCGCTGCGCGAATGGGGGCGATGCGAGTCTTATCAGGTCTGGACTCCTCTGCAAACGGACGCCACGCGTCAGACACGGTCTATTTGTATTCGGTTCAGAGAAACGTACGCCAACATTTGACCAGAGCCTCGATTTCTAATTCTGTGAGCATGGATATGTGGATATTCGGTATCCGATCCGTCCAGGAAGGTCGACCCAACGCAGAAGACACAAGCTCGGGTGACACGGCATAACCTATCATTGACATTGCGACGAAATGCAGACTACGATTCTAGATACGGCGGATTGCACTACGTTAGGAACTGATATCAGCGTATATAAAAAGACGTGCAGGATTCAGAGCGTATAACTCACCATGTGAGGAGTCAGTTGGGTCGACACTCACAATGTACAAGCCGTGTAATTAAACTGTCCAAGTAAGCCACAAAACAAAGCTCGGGAAAATGGCATGAGTGTGGCATGCTTTGACTGTACTGTGGCACTGCAATAATTGCCACAGTGGCGGCGAGGAAGCCACACAGACAGACAATAACCGAGTGTCTCGCAGTCTTCCAAGCGTGCCGAGTCAGGGCCGCCAATTCGGGGTTCTGCCAGTGGGCCTCGAAAAATTGCAAGTCCGAGGACGAGCGGAGGAAAAATGGCCCAGGCACAAAGTGAGATAAATCACAGCCGTGACCAAACAAAGTCGTTGGCCCGACGACGCAGCTCTGTGGGGATTCGTGATATTGAAACAGTGAATCCGATGGGCCGCAAAGCGATCCCAGCCGATCTGCCCGCGGTCGTACTTTCTTAGGCACCTGATGAGATGGATGGGGATGCAGCCTTCCATCCCTAGGGTTTTTATATGCGCCTGATCCCACCAGGTGTCATAAGTGGGCTCCTCCTTCCCTGACGCCAGTCTGACAGAGCCGCTCTTCATCATCGCTCACCTCCTGCCAAGATGGTCAACTTCTATTTTCCGGTTGAACTTGCGCGACATTACGGTGCTTATGCTTTTCTGGCCTAGCTCTGTATCTCAGAAAGGCCACCTTTGACAGTGGCCCTCATGAACTTCTGGATTGTCGTTGACGGTCTCTACATGTGGGTCTGCCAATGCGCCGCTCGCTAAACATCACGTGACTCACGGCTATCGTCCCGGGCCGGCCAGATGGGAGGTGCTCGTTACGCTGGACTATGAGTGGAATGTCATCCAAGGGCGTCGCCCCTACCACTGGACGATATGGGTTTGTAACCACACGCGCATTTGCTGCGCTCCACGCCTTCCATGAGCCTCAGACTGATTTCCTCCTTGGGTAGATTTATTCCGTTGCCCGTCTCGCCACGCTCATGGCTGTGGTCATGAACCTGATTGACTTCAACACGAGTACTCTAACCAACTGTCAGGTATGCTCTGTGTTTTGTGTCTACTTCTTCTCTACCTTTAAGCCTCACCGGCTACCGGCTACAACCCCAAGGTCTTGGTCTCAATCAGTTTTGTGAGCATACCTTTTGACGAGCTTCGGTCACGGTCCTGATGACAGAACGCTTTGCACTACATTTCTCTAGATCTTTCCGGGAATTGCCTTTTTGCTCTCTTCCCTATTGATTTTAATCCGCATGTGAGTTTTCTACGCTTCCACACCTCGGCTATCTTCCAAAACCACTCATCGGGCCCATCCAGCACCGCCATTTGGAGCCGGAATAAGGCAGCTGTGGCACTCGCGACTGGCGTATGGGTAGCCAACATTCCAATCGTAATACTAGGTAAATCGCTATCCACCCCTCCTGCAGACTAACTGAGCTGAAACCCTGACAATGTAACTTTGATATCAGGTGGCACACGGGTGAAGAATCATCCTCAGATATTCTGGATATTCTAAGCTGATCCATTCCTAGATCCGCTCTACATGGTTACATGCGCAACAATCCTGCAGCCTTCCCAACGTTGAGAGCAATAAACTAACCGTCATAACTACGCTCGCTGCCGACCTCGCACTGCTTTTCATCATGTTCGTTGGCTTGTTTCGCCTTCGACGTTGCAATGGAGGCTGGTTCGATCTGGGACACCTGCTTTGGGAACAGGTGAGGTGGCAGCGCGTTTTGTTGCGGACCGTTGTGTTCTCCTTCCGCTAATGTGACTTCTGTCCGAGAGGGTGTCGGTTGGCTGTTGCTTGCAACCATCTCCCAGCTCGTGCCAGTGGTATGTCTACCAAGTCTTCTTTTGCGCCTCCGCCCCTCACTCCTATGTCGAAGGTGTTCATGTATTTGAATCTGAATGGTATTTGATTTTCTTCCAAAACAACAACCAAGAACATTGATGCCATTGCGAATATCAGATGCGTTCAATACGGTACGTCTTTGTTTGCTACGAGTGGCGGAGGATACCAGTTTTTCATGTGTCCTTGCAACACAGATGTTCTTGATGCCCGCGTTGGTTATGATGTCAATCGCCGCGACACGGATATATTGCACCCCTGTGGACTCTGGGCTCCTCACCGGCTTGTGCGGCATTCTCCCTTTCCATTATTCTCCGTGCTGACTGTGATCTACGTCACAATAGCACAAAGAGCGCTAAAAACATCCGAAGACGCAGTCGCCCACTATCACATGCCAACTTGTGCAACGATACCCGTACCCGGGTGGAGGTGGCCGTGCACACGACCCACGAGCAACACTTGATATCACCGAAGGACGAGAATTTGTCCTTGGCCAGCATGGAAGGACACCTGCGCGACAAGCCGTGCGAACTAAGCCGTCGTGAAGATGCGGACAGTAACGTGTAGAAACGAATTCCTCGGTGTAAGCGGCTACTTGGAGATCCATGGTTATGATGGATGTGAGTGTAATATGGGTTCCGAAATGTTCGGATACCCCAATCCGTTTTCAATGTGAACGTTGTATGTGATGAATTCGAAGTGTTGAGCAGATTCGATTTGGCAGCTACAGAGGCATGGGGTCATGGTCGCCTTGGAGCGGAGCACTGCCTAGTCGCATAATTGGGTCTCTAAAAGCTTGGACAGCAGCTGCTTCAGAATGTCCTCTATCCTCGGTTTTGGAAGGGAATATATCGTGGGGTCAGTAAGGCCACGTTAATGGGCGACGCCGGCAGCCTGACTTCGAGTCAGCCCATACATTCAAGTATTCGGACGCGGCGAGTCAGAAAGGCTCTTCTGTCTCATTCCCCTTCTTACCTCAACGCGGCGTGACTTTAAGTTACGACTAAAGCCGAGGTTTCGTCCTATTATGAAATGCTTTTCCTAGCGCATACATTACAGTCTGGACAGCTTATCTGATCCTTGTTCAGACGCATATTCTGGATTGGAAGATGTGCGGGACAGCGGGCTGAGTTGTATGGTACTGGCTATGAAATAGCATGTGAGGACTTCCACGTGAGCGCGGGCATTATTTAGTGAGTATGTTGTATTGGCACCAGCCTGAGCGTTCGCGTCCCCAAGAACAGCGCTACGAGTTGTTCGTTAAGTATGCATCAAGCGTTCTCTGACCAAAAAGCCTGACCAGAACGGAACTTGAAATGATATGTCGTCAATGAGACATGAAGCTATCGTGTCTGGAAAAACAATATCCGATTCCTCCTATACTATGATGCGTACCGTGGCAGAGTGCACGTCGTATGCCGCGAAACGTGAACCAATGAGACGACGCAAGCTTTGTTTCCCAGATCTAGACCATAGATCGCCAATCCGGATGAGCTGGCCAGAGCTGTCGCATACCCTTTCTAAATCAATGCCTCTTCGAAGGATGATGCAATCCTACGTGGAGTTGCTACGACGACAGTAATCAGAGCATCAGAGCATCAGAGCATCGCCAGTGCATGCCTTATGTATGATGGTTCAAGCAAACTGATACAAATACAAATAGACGACCGTAGATCAGATAAGGACTGGTCCAATCACGTGTCCCATTGTCCCGATCATTGCTTCGGTGGCGCGAGGACAGCTGTACGAGCCCTCCAAGACATATCTAGCCGCGCGGTCAGATGCTTTCGGAGGCGGGCAGGGCGCAATCAAACTGTCACGCCGCATGTCGCTCACATGTGTTCCAAGAGATCCGCACAGGCGGTATTGTGTAGATTGGCGGCACAGCCTCACCCCCATGAAGAAGATGTCACGCTGTCTGCAGGTCAAGACCGTCATATATATGTGCGCTATCACAGGTAGGGCTGTAACCTACACACACACCCTTTCCGCTCGTTATTTAACCCTAGTGCCTGCCTGAAGAATGGTCGACACGTCGCCGGACGTTCTCTCCAATGTTGTCCTGGGGCGGGATTACTGTGCGTACACTTTTGTTCACATCATTTCTGGTCCTTTTTTTTGTTGAAACTGCACCGAACCCTTCTCTTTTAACAGTTGCCCTCATGAAGTTCTGGCACGCAGTGGACGCTCTCTACATGTGAGTTTGTCTGGTGACACGACCCCCACCTCAACTCACGTGACTGAAACCTCCGTAGGTGGGAGTTCGTCACTACTCTTAACTATGAGTGGAGTATCATCCGAGGACGTCGTCCCTACCGGTGGACAATATGGGTCTGTAATGACAGCGGTCTCCCTGGGCTTCGTTATCCAGCCCTGAAATTTCGGACTGACTGGCCTCCTTGGTAGGTATACTCTCTCACGCGCGTGGCTACCCTTGTGGCTGCAATTCTCAACCTTGTCGGCCTTGACGCTATTGCCCCAATCAACTGCCAGGTATGTTTCTGGTTCCCGTAACGACTTACGCGCTCAAACCGCACATGATTCCCAGCTCTGGGCTGTGTTCAACTTCGTGAGCATATCTTCAAGTTCCGATGATGTGTCCCACTCCCGCGGTTGAACCTTGGTATTTTTCTCTAGATATTCGCTTACTTGGCTTTTGCCTGTTCTTCGCTTTTGGTTGTAATTCGCGCGTGAGTGAGCTCTGCTTTTAAGGTTCTTTATCTTCCCACATGGGGCTCATGGTACCTGACAGCATCGCGATTTGGAACAAGAACAAGATTGTTGTAGCCCTCGCAGCTATCGTATGGCTTGTCAACGTTTCTTTCCTCTCAGAAGGCGAGTCTCTCCATCTGTGGGCGAGCTGAAACCAAGACAAACCTGACGTGGCACCAGGTATCGCGCGAGTGAATAATCATCTACAAATATCCTTTGATCTTCTGGGCTTATCCATTCGCAGATTCGGGCTGGGTGGGACCCTGATCAAGGCTTCTGTGTGGTCCTTAATGTCGAGAGCAACCGACCTACGATGATCGTCATGCTTATCACCGATGTCGTCCTGCTTCTGACCATGTTCGTTGGCTTGCTGCGCCTGCGCCGTCGCGGTGGAGGCACATTCGAACTAGGACGTTTGCTTTGGAAACAGGTGAGGTGGTGGTGGTTCCCGTTGTGGTGCCATTAAACCGCTGACATGTTTTTCGTTCTCAAGGGTGTGATTTGGCTCTTGCTTGGTACCGCCACCGAGCTCACGCCAGTGGTGAGTTCAGCTGGTTTCTCCCACGCCTCTTGCGCTCATGATCCCTTCACGTTGCAGTTGTTCATCAGTCTATACTTGACTGGTATTTTTCTTCAATCTATCAACAAAATGTGTTGATCGAACCTCATCGCGTTTGGATACCAGGAGCGGTGAATATCGTGCGTTCCTAGTCGCCATGATCGCAGGACGGTTCTGATTTCCCACACCTTTCCACGAAACAGATGTTCCTGATGCCATCGCTACTCACGATGTCGATTGCGGCTACACGGATGTATCGCGCTTTGGCAGACTTTTCCTCCTCCACTGAGATGTGCGACCTTCGTTCCTTTCGTTTCTCACCGCGCTCACTGTTGTCATGTTTTGTCATAGCGCCAACTTCTCGGACAGCCGCCAAAAATGCATTCCCACCGTGACAAGCAATCCCACCGCGACCACGACAACCAAGCGGTCCTCTGTCACGGTCTTGCCTACTCCGTCCGACCCGACGGAAGCGAACGTACACATGGTCTTCCCCTCGGAGGGGTACCCGAGACTACAGCCGAACCGTTATGCCCCCCCGTCCATCGATATGGACAGATATTCGAGTGGACAATCGCCCGGACTCAGCAGCTTCGATGAAGATATCGAGAAGGGTCCTACGGCAAGACCGGCCTTTGGCCTGCGATGACGCAGACGCATGGAACACACTTCGGAGGTAGGACAGGACTGGAACGAAAACTGAAAGGAGTATATGTGATAGCGAGTGTGATACATTTAGAACGTAGTCACGGTGTTTTGCGACGTACGATTTCAAAGGAAAATGATTTGTTGCATACCCCTCCTCTGTCTGAGCAGAGCTTATGCGGTTGAGCCCAGGTCGTAGGTCATTCAAGAGGTTAAGGTCCTCCATCTCTTAGCTGCGAGGGTAAAATATAGCTTTATGCATGCGTTCATCAGCGACGAAGGCACTGGCGCGGCCTACAGAGTCGAGCCCGCGCTCGTCCAACAAAGCTCAGAAGGATTTAGGTCGCCCTCAGCATCTCTCAGGCTCCCGTCGGCTGTCCTCCTCCATCCAAATTTTCAACGGATTCAGAGTTCGGTCTGTTGGAAGGGTGGGAGTCGTGGCGAATGTGCTATCGTGGCCATTGGGCACAATTGTGTGCCACGCTGGCAGGGACAGTTACAAGCCTCTTGTACGAGGTTCGTGGAAGGTTTCACGACGAGGCGCGGACTGTATGTCGTAACCAGGACAGAGTATCGAATGATGCCTTCGCGCGCCTGTACGCCCAACTCGTTCCTCCTGTCGCAAAAGGCCCCCGCGCCACATGTTATATTCAAGCACCGTGCTCGCGCGCAACGCGTCCTCCATCCTCGCGCACATATCACGCCTCCCAGCAGAGCTCGCCCCTCACCCGCTCCTCTTCGCGCTCTCCGCCAACGCCCCGACCCCATCGCTCTCTCCCCTCGTCTCTGCGCTCTCCGCTCTCTCGTCCGCCGGCAGCGTCGGGTGCCTCTCGGCGCCGCTGGACCAGCCTGCCGCCGCCGCCACCGCCACCACCACCACGGATGCACCCATCGCGTGCTCGCTGGCGTTCTTCCGCAAGGAGCAGGCCGTGCTGTTCCGCAGCGATATTCCTGGGCGGCCGGAGACGCAGGTGGGGAGGTGGCATGCGATGCGGAGGAGGGACGAACGGGAGGAGGGCGGCCACGGTGGCGAGGTCGACGGGCTGGCGGGGGAGGAAGACGTGGACTGGGAGACGATATGGAGTCGTAGATTAAGGGGCAACGCCGTGCCTCCCGCGTTGAGACGACTTCGGTGTGTTCGCCTCTGTTTCTCGCTCGTCCCGTCGTCCATATATGACAATCGTTCTTTTTCGTCACAGAAAACAGGACGTGCATACGGTCATCACGCTCACAGACAACGCCCCCCAGGGCTTCAACGAGTCACTCTCCTCATTCCCTCATGCGACCAAGGTCAGTCCTCCTCTACTCCTTTCCGCGCTTCATGGAACAATCATCTTTTCTTTTGGAAGCTAGGCCTTTTCTGCTCTTCCACACCGTTCGTGACGGGGAGGCCGTATACCCTTATCCATAATGGCTCAGTACACTCCACCGGTGCCGTTGGGATCGCACTCTCTGCCGGTCCACGCCCAGCCCTGCAAACGGCTTACCCTGGCTTACGAGCGATCACCCCGCCACTTAAAGTGACCGCGTAGGTCTCACTTTGGTTTCCCCCCTCCTCCCACGGTTGTTTCTTAGCGCCACTGTTAAACAATCGTCTTTCCCTGTAGGTCCGAGGGTAATCTCGTCCACGAGCTGGATAACCGGAATCCCATCGCGCTTCTCATTTCCGCAATTGAGGAAAGTGCACTTGTCGGTAAAGCGGCAAAAGACGACGAGTTCTACCTTGGCGTGCTGCGTGACGGTGACGATGAACTGAGGCAAGTGCACCATATCACGTCCGGGGGGCCCTCGCGCGGAACGATGGCGCTAGAGACCGAGACAGCTCCCAGGGAGGGTACATCCGTTCAGGTTCGTCGGCTGTAGCCTGCTAGCGCCTCGTAACAGTCTTTCCCTTCTTATCCTCTTTGAATAGCTATTTCATCGTCCGAGTGACGCCGCTGCTCCTTCCTCTTCACCCTACACC
>WNFC01047176.1_pt1 | contig 13637 bp, 14 predicted proteins | sample 5400541 | NCBI WGS metagenome assembly WNFC01 (sample SAMN13153342, study PRJNA577476) | soil metagenome | isolation source: 120 cm saprolite under Douglas fir tree site 2 hole 2 replicate 1 | place: USA:California | collected 2015-04-18
CTTCACCTCGGTATTCGGAATCGGCGGTCCGATGCTCGCCGGTTTGAGGGCTGCCGTTCCGGATCGCGCCGCATGTGTGACCGGGGAGGCCTCGGTCATTCCGTAACCCTGCTTGACCTCACAGCCGATGCGACTGCTTGCGGCTTCCGCTACGCTTGCGCCTAACGGTGCCGCGCCGGAGAACAGCGTGTGCATGGAACCGAGATCGTATTTGTCGACGATCGGATTCTTCGCCAATGCCAGCACGATCGGCGGGACCACATTTGCGTACGTGATGCGATAGTTCTGCAGCGTCTGCAGGAATTGTTCGAGGTCGAAGCGCGGCATGATGACCAGAGTCGCGCCGGCGTGCAGGCTGAGATTCATGATCACCACCATGCCGTAGATGTGAAAAAACGGCAGCACGCCTAACAAGGTATCGTGTTCCGTCACGCCCAGAACGCCGGATTGGAGAAGATTGGCGACGAGGTTGTAATGCGTCAGCATCACGCCCTTCGGAAGTCCGGTCGTGCCGCTGGAGTAGGGCATGACCACCAGGTCGTTTCGCGGATCGACGTTCACGCTCGGCGGCTCACCTGACGCAGTGCTCAATGAAGTGAATGAAGACTCGCCGAAGACGAATATCTCGGTGATGCCGGCGTCGTGCGCGGCCTCCTTTGCTTTCTCGGCGAACGCTGGCGCCGTGACGAGATAGCGCGCACCGGCGTCTTTGAGCTGACACGCCAGCTCCTCGGCGGTGTACAGCGGATTGATGGTGGTGTTGATGCCGCCTAACAACGAGACGGCGTGGAAGATGACCGGATACTCCAGCGTGTTGCAACTGTAAATCGCCAGGACGTGGCCTCTGCGGAATCCAAGTCGGTGCAGGCCGGCAGCCACTCTTTGAACGGCAACCGCCCAACCGGCATAGGTCAGGATGCGGCCGGTCGGACCGTCGATGAACGCCGGTTTGTCGCCGCGGTCCGCCGCGCGCTCGAGAAGGAACGGCGTCAGCGCCACTTCGGGAATCGACACGGATGGCTCGGGCGCACGAAAGATCATGAATGCGCCGTATGTTACTGCGGCTTGCCGCCGCTTTGTGTGGAGGACAGCGGCCCTCCGCTGTCCGGACAGCCGGGGACGGCTGTCCTCCACGAAAGCGGTGCCGAGGCACCGCCCTCTAAAGCGTGCGTGCAAAACTCGTCGAAACCTACGCCTATCTCTTCGGCGGGGACGGCGGCGCCGCCTTCGTGTCCGCCGGTTTGAGTCCGCGCTCGATGAGCAGCGGATCGGCGATCGGATCACGGCCGCGGAAGGCGCGATACATCGCCGCCGGCTCGAGACTGCCGCCGCGCGAGAGCACCATCTCGCGGAAGCGCTTGCCGTTCGCCCGCGACATGCCGCCGTTTTCCTTGAACCAGTAGAAGGCATCGTCGTCGATCAATTCGCTCCACAGATACGCGTAATATCCCGCGGCATAGCCGCCGCCCCACACGTGCGAGAAATACGTGGTGTGATAGCGCGGCGGAATCAGCGGCATCGCGATGTCGTATCGCTGCAGCGCTGCCGGCTCGAAGGTGTTGACATCCTGTAGTCCGGTGTTAGGCGGAAGCGTGTGCCAGGCCATGTCGAGCAGCGCGGCCTCGAGATATTCGCCGAGGGCGTGACCTTGATTGAATTTCTGGGAGCTCTTGATTTTCGCGACGAGCGCTTTCGGCATCGGCGCGCCGCTCTTGTAGTGTTTCGCATAATGCGCGAACACTTCCGGTTCTAACGCCCAATGCTCGTTGAACTGCGATGGAAACTCGACAAAGTCCCGCGGAACGGCCGTTCCGGTCAGGGTCGGGTATTTGACGTTGGAGAACATCCCGTGCAGCGCGTGACCGAATTCATGGAACATCGTCGACACGTCGGTGAAGCTGATCAGCGCCGGCTGGCCGGACGCCGGTTTGGTGAAGTTCGCCACATTGAAGACCACCGGCTTGAGGCCTAACAGCGCCGACTGGTCGACGAAAGTGTCCATCCACGCTCCGCCGCTCTTGTTAGGGCGGGAATAGTAGTCTGCGTACCACAGCGCGAGCTGCTTGCCGTCGACATCGAAGACGTCGAAGACCCGAACGTCGGGGTTGTAGACCGGCAGATCGTGACGCTCTTTGAACGTCACTCCGTAGAGTTTGTTCGCAGCGTAGAAAACGCCATCCTGCAGGACGCGATTGAGCTCGAAGTACTGCTGGGCCTGGGCTTCGTCCATCGAGTACTGCTTTTTGCGCAACTGCTCCGCGTAGTACTGCCAGTCCCACGGCTCAAGCTTGAATCCCGCGAGCTTCCGCATCTCGGCGGCCTGCTCGTTTGCTTTCGCGACGGTGGCCGGCACCATGTCGCTCATGAGCTTGATGGCATTGTCCGGATTCTTCGCCATCTGATCGTCGAGCACATACGCGGCATAAGTCGAGAACCCGAGCAATTTCGACTTTTGGGCGCGGAGCTGGGCCAGGCGCTCGATGATCGCTTTGTTGTCGTTAGGCCCGCCGTGATTGCCGCGCGCCGACGACGCCTTGAAGATGTTCTCGCGCAGCCCGCGATTCTTGAGGAATGTCAGCGCCGGCTGCTGCGTGGTGTTCTGCAGCGTGATGACGTACTTTCCCTCGAGCTTCCGATCTTTCGCGCGCGCGGCGGCAGCGGCAATGTCGCTTTCACTGAGGCCGGCGAGGTCCGCCTTGTTGTCGACGGTGACCGCCGAGGCGGCGGTGTCCGCCAGGACGTGCTGGCGATATTGAGTGGAGAGCGTCGACTCTTCCTGGTTCAGCGCCTTCAGCGTCGTCTTGTCCGCCTCGGAAAGCTGCGCGCCGGCGCGGATGAAGTTGCGGTAATAGCGCTCGACCAGCCACTTCGACTCGGCATCGAGGTTGAGCGCGTCGCGCTGATCGTAGATGGCCTTGACGCGCGCGAAGAGCTTCGGATTGAGAAAAATCGCGTCCTGGTGCGCCGCCAGTTTCGGCGATTCGTCCGCCTCGACCTTCTGCATCGTGTCGTCGGTATTCGATTGCGCCAGGTTGAAGAAGACTTTGGCGACACGGTTGAGCAGGTCGCCGCTCTTTTCCATCGCGACGATCGTGTTCTCGAACGTCGGCGCATCGGGATTGTTGGCGATCGCTTCCACTTCCGCGATCTGGCGCTTCATCCCCTCTTCGATCGCCGGCTGATAGTCGGCGTCCTTGATCTGATCGAAGGGGGGCGCCTGGAGCGGCAGCGGGCTGGGATTGAAGAATGGATTGCTCTGCGCGAAAGCGGTTACGGCGACGAAGCTGAGGGCGGCAGCAAACAGTCGTTTCATGCCGTGGTCAAACGCAATCCGCAGTCTGCTGTAATCCCGCAAGCCTGCATGAAGATGCCGATCATCCGATCGGTGGTTGGCCGGTCCTTGACGGCGATTCGGATGGCGCGATCCCCGAGGCTCGAGCCCATCGTCGAGGCGTCGCGAATGAAAAGGCCGAAGTCGCGGCAGCGGGCGACGACCTCCGCGGCCGCCGGCCCGTCTTGCGGAAGGTGACAAAGTAGAAAATTCGCAATTCCCGGTACGAGATCGAAGGCCGCAAGCGCTTCCCCGAGCATTGCGCGCAGCGCGTGTGTCTGCTGATAGCGTTCGGCGTAGTACGACGGATCCTTCAGCGCGGCAATCGCTGCGACTTGGGCTGGAAGGCTGACCGACCACGGAGGCGTGATCGATCGCAAACGCTCCAGAAGATGCGGAGATGCGCACAGATATGCGCAGCGCGCTCCGCTCAGCGCGTATACCTTCGACATCGACTTGCAGATGATGACGTTGTCGCGCTCGACCGCGAATTGCTCCAGCGATTGGTCGGCGCCGGCGTAGTCGACATAAGTCTCATCGATCCAAACCAGTGTTTGGTCGGGGATGATTCGCAGGAATGATTCCAACTCCCGGCGCGGGATGTGACGGCCGGTGGGACTGTTCGGATTCACCAGCACGATGAGGTCGTAGTGATCGCGAATTGAACTGAGGTCGATGTCGTAGTGATCGCGACGCGAAAGAATCAGTCGATCGACGCGACATCCGATCACCTTTTCGAGAATGTGCGCGTACTCGCCGTACGTCGGCTCGGGAAGCAACACGCGGGACGCCGGCTTCAACCATTCGCGCAGCGCGAGATAAATCAAATCCGACGATCCGGCGCCGGGCAGAATGCATTTGACGCCGCGCACGTTCGCGATTGTCCGCACCATTCCCTCCGCGCCGAGGGGCGGGGAGGTGCGGAGCAACCACGGAAGATGTTGCTGCAGTGCCTCAATCACGCGCGGAGAAGGGGGAAACCAGGCATCGAGCACGTCAGCGTTGATGATCGAGGCGCTGCGGTCGAGCCGCTCGAATGTGTCGCCGATGGCATCGAAGAACGCGCCGCCATGAAAGCACTCGGCAGGCTGACGGAATGGCACGATCAGATCCCACTCCGCCGCGTCTTCCATGCGGCGAAGCACATCCTCGAAACCGCGCAGCCGGCTCCGGATCCGTCCCACCTCCTCGGTCATCAGCGCGAACTCGACCGAACCGCATCGGACATCGCGTCCCGACGGCCGCAGGCCGGTCTGAAGATAAAGGCTCTGGACCTCGTGGCGGCCGAGGGCGACGATGCGCGTGCCGCCGTGGGATTCGACCCAGCGAAAAGCGGCATACATCAATAGAAGGGCGATGACAGTCCCGCGGTGCGGCGGCAGGACAGTGAGAATTCGAATCTCGTACGTTCGATCGTCGACAAATCCTGCCACGGCGTCGTGGATGATGGCCACGATGTACACATTGTCGAGATCGAGCGCGTCGTGGATCTCGCCTTCGGCGTTCTGTGGATGCTGGCCGATCTCGCGTGCGTAGACCTCGTGGCGCAGCCGATAGATCGTCCGGCGGTTCTCGTCTGTGGCGAGGGCGATGCGAATTTTCTTGTCGAGCATCGTGGCACCATACCGCTCGGTATGGTAGAGTGTCAATACCGACCGGTATGGTTGCCATGAGCAAAGAAGATTGGGAAGAGACGGCCCTGCAAGCCATTGCGGCGCACGGGTTGGAAACGCTATCCATCCCCGAGATGGCGCGCAGTCTCGGCGTGACCAAGGGGAGCTTTTACTGGCACTTCCGAAGTCTCAATGAGCTGATCGGAACCGCGCTGCACCGGTGGCGTGCTTTGGACCAGGCGACCCTCGATGAGATCTCGCGGATCGCCAACGCCCGCGAGCGCCTGATCGCTTTGTTCCGGCAGGCGATGGAAAAAACCGAGGCCCATGCGCTCTACATTGCGTTGTCGATGTCGACGGTTCCGGAAGCGGCGGCCATCGTGCACAGCATTTCGGATCGCCGGCTTGAATTCCTGGTCGACTCCTATCGCGAGCTCGGCTTCACGCGCGGCAACGCACGGCAGCAGGCGCTCCTGGCGTATGCCGCCTACGTCGGCGCTCTCCATCTGCGGCTCGCCAGCAAAAGGGAGATGAACGCCTTCGTGGCGCACGCGGTCAGGGCGTTGATTCCGCGCCGGGCTTCATAGACCTCAGGGCTTCGCCGCCGCCGGTTTTCCCTGCAACCTATCGATGAGCGCATGCAGTTTTGCGCGCGCGTCGGTTTGATCCTGCAGGTTGCCGCCCAGTAGACGCGCGATCTGATCGAGCGCCGCCACGACGTCCGGCGATGCGTCACCCGCAGCGACCGCGCCGCTCGTCTGCCTGCGGCGCTCGACCGTAGCGGCCTGCTCCGCTGTCCGTTTTTCCATCTCGCCCGGAAGCGACAGCAGCGCTTCGTCGACTGTGGTTTTCAGGAAGCCGCGATTGAGGTCTTTCTGTGTTAGCACTTCGCGAGTTTTCAAAAGTTGTTGCACGGCTGGGTAATGCGGGCTGGCCGGATCGTCCATCAGCTTCGCCTGCAGCAGCGCGACATCGGCGACCGCGTGCTTGTCGCCGCTCTCCACCCCCAGCTCCACCATGGCCTTCACGCTCTTGCCGATCTCCGGCAGTGGAACGCTATGCGCGTCGCCCGGATTGACCCACTCGTTCACCGGAATGGTCTGGTGCGTGATCTTTCCGTCGAAGCCGGTGGAGTCGACGATCACATTGCGGATGTAGACGCGATTGTTTTTCGAGACCAGACTTTGCTTGGTCGGAACGGAAACCTCGAGCCGGTAGGCGTTCGGAGCGGTGAGCGTGACTTCGCGCAGCTCTTTTTCGCTCTGCACGCGCTCGATCGATTTCTGATCCTTGACGCGCGAGGCCTCTTCGCGCTGCAGCGATGCCCAGCGATACGTTTCGTCGGGGCGCTTCTCGCGCAACATTTCAAGGTCGTTGTCGACGATCGCCAGCATCACCTGACGGTTGTCGCGCAGGTTGTCAGCGAGCGCCGCGATGCGGCCGATCGTTCGAAAATCGGAGGCCACCTGATCGAGTTTCTCGTCAGCGACCACAGTGGCCGCGGCCAGAACGACTGCACAGAAAATCATCACGTACTCCTTGAGCCCGCAATCTTAGTGCTATTTACCGCCTCCCGACCTCCATTTACCGGCAGATACGAGACTTCCCGACCAGTGGGCAGTATTTTTCGGGCCATGGAACAACGCATCGATCAGCCGGTCCCGATCCCCGGCACAAAGCTCATCCTCGGCCTCTTCTTCACGATCCTCGGCGTGCTCTGGACTGGTGAGAATCTCAGGCTCCTTCATGCCGACGATTTCCTGCGCTATTGGCCCGTGGTGGTGGTGCTCATCGGAGTGCGAAAGCTTCTCGATCCGACCAGCCGCGTCGTGGGCGCGATCCTCACGATCGCCGGCGCGTCGATCCTCGGTTACACCGCGGGCTGGGTGCGCTTCACGATCTTCGACTTCTGGCCGCTACTGATGATCGCGTTCGGCGCCGTCATCGTGGCGCGAGCGCTCGGCGTGCGACTGCCGGTGTCGACGGCTTCCGACTCCAATCAGATTTGGAGCGTTTTCAACGTTCGAGAAATCAAAAACACGTCGCGCGACTACAACGGCGGCGGCATCTTAGCGTTCATGGGTGGCTGCCAGCTCGATCTTACCCAAGCCGACATCGTGCACAGCCCCGCCATTATCGACTTATTCGCGATGTGGGGCGGCATCGAGATCTACGTTCCCGACGGATGGGAAGTCATCGGCGAGGTCGTGCCGTTCATGGCCGGATTCGAAATGCGGACGGGGCCTGAGAGCGACCCGCAGAAACAACTCATTGTGCGCGGGGCGGCGTTCATGGGCGGAATCGAGATCAAGCGGAGGACGTCGTGAACAAAAAATTCGACAGCCGCGGATTGTTCAATGGTCTGATGCTGGTCGCGATCGGAATCCTCTTTCTGCTCGATCGACTCCACATCGAAGACTTCGGCGATCTGATCCTCAAGTACTGGCCGCTGATCATCATCTCCTTTGGCGTGTCGCATCTTCTCCGCCGCGATTCGATGTGGTCCGGCGTGTGGCTCGTCTCGACCGGCGTGTGGCTTCAGCTCGCACATCTTCATCTTCTCGGATTGACGTACCGCAATTCGTGGCCGTTGCTTCTCATTGCGCTCGGCGCCGGAATCACGCTGCGCGCGATGGTCGATGTGCCGGGGCGAGGGGAGGAGAGCAGTGATCAGTAACCGGCGCAACCGGCGTTCCGAGCGCGTCGTTTTCGGGCTGTTGGTTCTCGCCGCCGGACTCATTTTCTGGCTCGATCAGATGGAAAAGATCCGTGCGCGCGACTATTTGGTGTGGTGGCCGCTGGCAGCGATCGCGATGGGCGCGGCGCATCTCTTCGATCGTCGCTGGATCGGCGCAGCGATATGGCTGATCATCGGCACGTATTTTCTGCTGCCCGTCCTCGGCATCGGTCACGTCGAATTCTGGCGGGTGATCGGACTGTGGCCGCTTCTGATCAGCATCGGCGGCATCACGCTGGTCATGCAGGCGCTGCGGCGCGGCGCTTCCGATTCGTTTCACGTCATCGCAGTGATGGCCGGAAATAGTCCCTCCGTCGGATCGCAGCGCTTCAAGCGGGGAGAGGCAGTGGCGGTGATGGGCGGATGCGAAATCGATTTGACCAAAGCGCGCATCGTCGATGAAGCGGTGATCGACGTGCTGGCGTTCTGGGGCGGCATTGAGATCCGCGTGCCGCGAGGCTGGCAGGTCGTCGGCCGCGTCGCTCAAATCCTCGGCGGCTACGAGGACAAGACTTCCAGCGCGCCAGAGGGCGCGCCGCGGTTGATCGTGCGAGGCAGTGCCATCATGGGCGGCGTCGAAGTGCGCCATTCCACGGAGAGCGTTTGAATTTCGATCGCGTGAAGCTCGGCTTGTACGCCGTCGGCGCGTGGACCGCCGTGGCGTTGCTCCTTTCCGTCACGCTTCTAGGGAAGTCGATCCTGGCCGCGCTTCCGCCTTCACTTCTTCTCGGCGTGATCGCGTTGGCGGCGCGCTATAACTGCAGTGCGATGCCGTTGCGCCGGACGCCGTTTTCGCGCGTGCTCGCGACGCACGTTGGTGCCGGCGCTGCCGCCGCCAGCCTGTGGGTGCTCGCGTGGAGGGCGACCACCGGCATCCCGTTGATCTTCGGCGTCGGCATCGCGGTCTACGAGAGCGCCGTGGTCGTGCACTATCTGACGCTGGAGCTGGAAGCATCGCGCGCCGCCGAGGAGGCCGCACTTCGATATCAGGTGCTGGCGCGCGAAGCGGAGCTCAAAGCGTTCAAGGCCCAGGTCGATCCACACTTTCTCTTCAACAGTCTCAATGCCGTGGCAGCGCTTTGCGGATCGCGCCCCGAAGACGCTCGTCAGATGGCGCAACTGATGGCCGATTTTTTCCGGCTGACGTTGCGCATCGGATCGCAGGACCGCATCACGCTTTCCGAAGAGATCGATCTCGTATCGCGATACCTTGCGATCGAGAAAGTGCGCTTCGGCACGCGCCTGTCGACAAAGATCGAGGTCGATGAGGCCGCAGGACGTTGTCTCGTGCCGCCGCTGCTGCTGCAGCCGTTGGTTGAAAATGCCGTTCGGCACGGGATCGCGTCGATGGTCGATGGCGGAACGATCGACATCGCCGCGAACGCAGACAACGGCCTGCTGCGCATCCGCATCGAGAATCCTGCCGATCCCGATCGCCCGCAGCCGCGCGGTGAGAGCATCGGATTGCAGAACGCGCGCGGCCGGCTGGCGGCGGTCTCGAGCGGGCGCGCTTCGCTGCGAACGACCGAGGCCCATGGAAGGTATCGCGTCGAGATCGCGCGGTCATCGTTGACGACGAGCCGCTCGCGCGCGAGGTGCTTCGCGAATATCTGGCTGCCGAAGAAGACTTCGAGATCGTTGCGGAATGCGCGAACGGTTTCGAAGCTGTCCGCGCCGTCTCGGAACACGATCCGGATGTGCTCTTCCTCGACATTCAGATGCCGAAGCTCGACGGCTTCGAAGTGCTGGCGCTGCTCGATCGTTCCCCGGTGGTCGTCTTCGTGACGGCGCATGACGACTATGCGTTGCGAGCGTTCGAGGTCCACGCGCTCGACTATCTGCTCAAGCCGTTTTCGGAGGAGCGATTCCGGTCGGTCGTGCAGCGAGTGAAGTCACAACTGGAACGGCCGAGGGCTGCGGTTGCTCCGCTGGGCTCGGCTTTGCGTTCGAAGCCGCTGCAGAGAATCGTCGTACGAGGCGAGGACGGGACTATTCAGGTGATCGCGGCGGCGCGCGTCGATTACGTCGAGGCCGATGACGATGCGATCAAAATTGCGACCGGCGGGTCGAAGATTCGTAAGCAGCAGTCGATCGGCGATCTGGCGGGCGAGCTCGACCCCGACCGTTTCGTCCGCATTCACCGTTCGTATCTGCTCAACATCGAGCGCATCGAAAAGATCGAGCTCTACGCCAAAGACAGCCGCGTGGCGATTCTCCGCGACGGCACGCGCCTGCCGGTGAGCCGGAGCGGCTACGCGCGCTTGCGTGAGCTGCTGTGAAAAGCAGTCGCTACGAAATCGCCGCGACGCTGCTCGCGATCGGGCTTCTCGGCCTTCTGGCCGCTCCGGTCACAATCGTTTCGCATCACCCGGATCTCACGACCCGCACCGGCCGCCATCTTCTCGCCGGCGCCCTCGGACTCACGGCGCTCGTCTGCGTCGAAGTTGTGATCTGCCTGGTTCCGTTGCGCCGGGGAGAGGGTTGGGCGCTGTGGGCGGCGGCGATCCCGCTCGTCGTGCTCGGCTTTCCGATCTTCATCGTCGACGCGATCTTCGTTCCCGCACAAAGGCGTTTCGCCACTCTTCTGCCGCAAGGAATCGGCGATCTCTTCGCCCTGGCCGTCCTCGGCTATCTCTTCTGGCAAAAATATTCGCGGCCTCCAAACGTTTTGGATAGGTGATGGAGGCGATTGCTCTCGAGCAGAACCGGCGCATCTCCGAGGCTTTTGAGCGCGAACGGGGCCGGCTTCGCAATTTCATTCGCAGGCGCGTCGCCGATCCCCGTGACGCCGACGACATTCTGCAGGACGTCTTCCATGCGCTGGTTCAAGCCTGGCCCATCGAGAGCGTGACGGCGTGGCTGTTTCGCGTGGCCTCGAACAGAATCATTGATCTTTTTCGTAAAAAAAAGCATGAAACATTATCTCTCGACGAGATGCTTCCGTCGCCGGATGCCGGGCCGGATGCCGATTACGCGCGCAGCGTGCTGGTCGACGAGCTCGAGGCTGCGTTAGACGAGCTTCCCCGCGAGCAGCGCGAGGTATTCATCGCACACGAGCTTCAAGGCCGCAGCTTCAAGGAGCTGGCGGCCGAGAGCGGAGTGAGCGTCAACACGTTGTTGTCGCGAAAACATTACGCGGTCCTGCACTTGCGCCGGCGCCTGCAGGACATCTACGAGGAGTTTTCAAAATGAGATTTCGAATCTTGAGATTCGCAGGTATCGCTGTCGTGGCGGTTGCAGTCTTCGGTTTCGTCGTGATGCAGCTCTGGAACTTCATCCTGCCCCCGGCCACCGGATGGCATCCGATCACTTACTGGCAGGCCCTCGGACTATTGATTCTGAGCAAGATTCTCTTCGGCGGATTCTGGCGCGGGGCTGGCCGCATGCACTGGCGCCGCCGGATGATGGAGCGGTGGGAGCAGATGACACCCGAGGAGCGGGAGAAGTTTCGGGAGGGGATGCGAAGCTGCGGGCGTTTTCACTCCACAACCGCTTCGCAAACGTAACGCTCTCCTCAGTTCGCTTCACAATAGAGGTGAATGGCCAGGCGAGCACCGTGGCTCTGGGCACTCGGAGCATTCATCCTTCCGACCTGCCTGCATGCGCAGGCCTACAAGATTGCGTTTGTATCCCAGCGAAAAAACGATCGCGGGATCTTCGTCATGCAGAGCGACGGCTCGGGCCGGAAGCAGCTCACAGACGATCCGCTGGCGGTCTTGACGGATGGCGCCTGGTCGCCGGACGGACAACGCCTGACGTTCAATGCCATGCGGAAAGGGGGGATGCGGCTGGGTGTGCGAGGTCTGGCCTGGAGTGACAATCGAGACGAAGAAATAATCACGAAGTATCCGCTGCCGTTTCATTTCCCGCTGTACGTCATGGATGCCAACGGAGAGGGTCAGAAGCGGTTGATTGACGTGCCTGTTGTTCCAGGGGCGAGATGGTCGCCTGATGGAAAGCGGATTCTATTCACGTCGGCATTCGAAGATCCGGACCGAAATGATCCTCGAGTTCGAAAAGGTACGAAGACCGTCGGGAGTGCGCTCTATGTCCTCGATGTGGCGAACGGCCATTACAAAAGAATCACGGACGTGGCGAGAAGCGATTTGAATGCTTTTGCTACGTGGTCACCGGACGGATCTAAAGTGCTCTTCACGTGCGGCCGTCCTCCTCAGCAGCCGCGTGAGATCTGCACCATCGATTCTGATGGTGGTGACGAGAAACAATTGATGACCCGCGGCGCGACTGCCGTCGGTCCTCAATGGTCGCCGGACGGCCGCCGCATTGCGTTTGTGGCTGCGCCTCGGGGTCGATCTGACGAAGAGAGCGGCGTCTACATCATGGAAGCCGACGGAACCAACCAGCGGCGCATCAGTCGATTACTGACGGCAAGTGTGTCGTGGTCGGCCAACAGCAAGAACATCCTGATTCGCGCCTCGACTGGTGTCTACATCGTGAATATCGAGGAAAACTACGGGACAAGGCTCGCGTTGGGACCAGGCCGGGTCCTCGACGAGATCTTCTCGCCTGATGGCGGTGAAGTCATCTTTCGATCGAATGAAGAAGGAAAAGTTCAGATTTACGCCATCCGCGTCGACGGCACTGGTCGCCGCAAACTGAGTGATGGTGCCGGCGCCGACTCGATGTTCGCTGTATCGACCTCCCGGTGATCACAAAGACTGTTTGAGAAGTCTGAGTTGAGCGGATCCGCTCCGGCTGGCTGGAACGCGGCTGCCGCTCGCGAGCACGACCGTCAGGCGCGAGCCGTCGCGAGGCTCGAGGGCGCTGATGCAATCGACATTGACGACATGCGAGCGGTGGACGCGGATGAAGTGCGTCTGATCGATTCGTGCGTAGAGATCGTGAAGCCGCGCGTGCAGAAGGTGACGCCGTCCCTCGATGCAGATCGCGACGTAGTCATCGCACGCTTCGAAACGCTCCACTCGCTCGAGCGGAATCGCGATCATGCGTCCCCGCTCTTTGACGAACACACGTGTCAGCGGCTTCGACTCTGAGAGGACCTGGCTAGCGCGCGCCGCAATCGGCGATATTCCGTGCTCCATGCCGATGCGCGCGCGTTCGAGCACTGCCAGCACGCGCTGACGGCCGAACGGTTTGAGGAGATAGTCGAGCGCGCCGATCTCGAACGCTGTCACGGCGTAGCGATCGTAGGCCGTCGTGAAGACGATATAGGGATGACAATTGATTTGCTCCGCCACCGCAATTCCGGAAGCTCCGGGCATTCGGATATCGAGGAAGAGAAGGTGGGGCCGCACGCTGTCGACCATCCGAATGGCCGAGAGGCCATCGCCGACTTCGTGCACCTCGCCGATCCAGTCGACGCCTTTGAGATGCTCGCGCAGCATGCGGCGCGCGAGCGGCTCATCGTCTGCGATCACCACGCGCGCATCATTCGTCATCGGCGTCCTCACTTTGCATGCGAGGAACCACGAACGACACCTCGAAGCTGGCTGGATTTGACTCGATGCGCAGTTGTGCTTTTCCTCCGTACACGGCATCGAGGCGCTCGCGCAGCGCATGCAGTCCGAAATGCGATCCGTTCTGCGTCGCGAGGCGATTCCCACCGTCATCGCGGACCTGCACGAACAGATTGTTTCCATCCGTGCGGGCGGTGATCTCGATTTTCCCGCCCGCGGGCCGTGTCGCGATGGAATGACGCACAGCGTTTTCGACGAGCGTCTGCAGCGCGAATGATGGCGCACTGCAGACCATGCATCCGGGATCGATCGCCGTCACGACATTCAGCCGCTCGCCGTAGCGGAGCTGCTCGAAATCGAGATAGCGGCGGGTGAACTCCCACTCTTCGGCGAAGGGGACCGTGTTCGCGACGTTGTCCTGCAGCGTGTAGCGCAGCATGTCGCCGAGTTTTTCGATCGCGCTCTCCGCCTGCGCTGAATCCTGCCGCACCAGCGCGGCGACGGTGTGCAGGGCATTG
>WNFC01008777.1_pt1 | contig 13636 bp, 15 predicted proteins | sample 5400541 | NCBI WGS metagenome assembly WNFC01 (sample SAMN13153342, study PRJNA577476) | soil metagenome | isolation source: 120 cm saprolite under Douglas fir tree site 2 hole 2 replicate 1 | place: USA:California | collected 2015-04-18
CTTGTGCCTGATATGCCGTCCGTGCCGCCGCCCGCCGAGGCGGCGCTGCGTGCGCGGGTGGCGGAACTGGAGGCCGCGAACGCGGCACTGCGCGAGGCGGCCGCGGCCCGTGATGAGCTGGCGGCCGCGCAGCTCGCCGAAGATCAGCCGATCTCCGCCCGCAGGCCATCCCGGGGCCACTCAGGCTGAATAGCTACCGGCGGGACTGCCTTTCGCAATGGCCGGGGCGGCATGGGCCAAGGGTGTGCCTGGCTCCTCGGCAGGCGCCGCGCACTTCTCCCGCGCGGGAGGAGAGAATCCTGGTGCCGGGGGGCCAGGCCAGGGGGAGAGGATGGAGATCTCGCCCGGCCCTGTGCCCGCCCCGTCCGGGCCGTCACCTGGCACGAGGCGTCACCGGAGGCTATGGGGCCGCACGCGCTGGCATGGGGTTCAGGGGAGGCCAGGCGTGGCGGGCCGGGTTTCGTCGGGGATGCGGGCCGGGTCATCGTCTTGGGCCGGGAGCGGGGAACCGCTGGGCTGGCTGGCGTCGATCTGGCTGGGCTCGTCCAGGATGGCGGCCATGGCTGTCTGCTGGTAGTCGGCGATCAGGTCCAGGTCGCAGGCGTGGTCGTCGCATCTGTGGCCGCTGGCTGTGCAGTCGGGGCAGGGGGCGGTGACGCGGGCTCGGCGGTAGGCGATGGCGTCTTCGAGTGCTTGCAGGTGCTGGAACCAGCGCCGCTGGATGTGCCCGGTGGTGGCGGTCACTGCGTCATCACCGCCCACACGATTTTCCCGCTTCCGCGCGTCTGGACTCCCCAGTTCTCGCTCAGCGTCTCGACGAGCAGGAGCCCCCGCCCGCGTTCTGCCTCGGGGTCGTCGGGCACGGCGCGGGCGGGCCTGTGGTGGCTGGCGTCCCAGACCGCCGCCATGACGTGCTGCCGGTCTGAGCAGAGCCAGACCCGGACTGGCGGTGTCCCGGGGGTCCACTGGCCGTCGTAGCGGCTGCCGGTCAGGCCCGCCGACGCCTGGACCGCGTTGGTGACCAGCTCGCTCACGATCAGGCAGGTCGTGTCATCGAAGGCGGGCAGGCCCCATTCCCATAGAACTGCGCGAGCGTGGAGCCGAGCGCAGGGCACCGCGCTGGCCAGGGGCGCCAGCTCTAAGTAGGAGCTGAGTGGCCAGTGGCGGGCAGGACCGGCACCGGAGCCTTGCTCTACGGGGCCGGGCGCACCCGGCCCCCGCACGGTGCCGGTCCCGCCGCTCATGGGGAGATCATCTCGCCGGGCTCGCTTCCGGTCAGGCCCCTGATGTGGCGTTGCAGTCCCGTAGCACCACCAGCAGGTGACATCATCAGTGCCAGAATGCACTAGCATTCCGTTTTATGCAATAGTGCAAGTGGATTCGTGCGAAAGGAAGAAGATATCGCATGGCCAGACGAGGCAACCCAGGCCAGAACCCCACCTTGCGTGGCCGCCGCCTGGCCGTCGAACTCATGCGCCGCCGTGACGCCGCTGGGCTGAGCCGTGAAGAGGTCGCCCGTCAGCTTGAATGGTCAACCTCAACGGTCTTCCGCATCGAGACTGGCAGGAGCCGTCCCCAGCCAGGCAACGTCCGGGTACTGCTTGATCTCTACGGTGTGACCGGCGCGGAGCGCGACGGCCTGATCCAGCTGGCCCGCGAAGCCCGCCAGCCCGGCTGGTGGCACTCCTTCCGGGACGTGCTCCCCAACCCGTACGAGGTCTACATCGGGCTTGAATCCGGAGCAGCGTCGATCCGCAACTTCGAGCCCATCGTGATCCCCGGCCTGCTCCAGACCGAGGAGTACGCGCGAGAGATGTTCCGCAACGGCCCGCGCGAACTTGACCAGGACGACATAGAGCGCCGCGTGCAAGTCCGGCTGGAGCGCCAGCGCATCCTGGCCAGAGAGGATCGCCCGCGCCTGTGGGCCGTCATCGACGAGGCGGCTATCCGCCGGATCGTGGGTGACCCGGAAGTCATGCGCGGCCAGCTTCGCCATCTGGTCGAGAGTGCCGAGCATGGCAAGACCACGCTTCAGGTCGTGCCCTTCCGTGCAGGCGCACACGCCGGCACGACCGGTCCCTTCGTCATCCTGGACTTCCCGGAGTCCACCGATCCCGCTGTGGTCTATGTCGAGACCCTTGCCGGTGACATCTATCTCGAAGAGCGGACAGACGTGACCCGCTATACCATTGCATTTGACCGGCTGCTGGCCGCCGCGCTGCACCCGGATGACTCCATGCGACTGGTCGAGCAGGCAGCCGGCGCCTTGACCTGACGCACTACCAGAGGGAGGTGCGCGGGATGACCGAGTTTGACCTGTCCCGCGCCGCGTGGCACAAGAGCAGCCACAGCAGCCAGGACGGCAACTGCGTGGAGGTTGCCAGCAACCTGCCCGGAGCCGTGGCCGTCCGTGACTCCAAGGACCCGCACGGCCCGGCGCTGATCTTCGCCCCCGGTGAGTGGCGGACGTTCGCCGCCGGGGTGAAGTCCGGTGAGTTCGACCTGACCTGACGTGTTCGTCCGGTCGACAGTTCAGGGGGCATCGCTGTGGCTGCGGTGCCCTTGTGGTGTGTCTGAGGCGGGGCATGGTTCGCGCTGGGGGGGTTGCCGGTGTGGTTCCCCGATGGCTCTTGACTTTGACTTTGACCTTGACTTTGATTTTGACTTTGACCTTGCCGTTGATCTTGACTTTTGACTTGTTTTTGATTTGCCGTCTGCGCCGTTCCTGACCTCACCCTCGGGGTTCCCTTGGGGTGGGGGTGAGGTCAGGAACGGCGCAGACGGCTCGGCCCGGAGGGCCGATGCTGGTAGGAGGGGTGCGGGGCGGATTGTCAGGGCACACATTGGCCACATGGCGGGTTGCGGGCCTGTGCGGGTGCTGTGTGGCGGGTGTGCGGAGTTTCCCCTAGTCGGTGGTCTCCAGCTCTCAAGCATCCGGCGTAAGGCTAAGTAGCTCTGTCGTGCGCGACGGCTTGCAGACTACGGGGGTACTCCAGATGGACGGGCTGGCCGCTGGCTACGGGCTTTGTCGCGCGAATCCGAGGTGGTCTGAGATTTTCTTGTAGATGTTGAGGACTTCTGGCGGTGGGTCGGGGTGGTAGACAGCGAAGTATGCCCCGATTCGGGGCTTGCTGTCTCCGACCTCTCTTCTTGCACGGGCCAGCAGGCCGGAGTCGATCCGTTGCAGGAGCGCTTCGAGTTCCCCGCCTTTGCTGCGGTCATCACCGAATTGGTCGGCCAGCGTGAATATGCCTGCGTGTTCCCAGAACTCACGCCACCCGGCGAAGTCCTCGGCGTCCTCGGGCTCCGGCTCGGCTGGCCAGTGGCCTTGCTCGCGCATGTCCTTGGCGAGTTTTTCGCTGCGCCGCAGTGCCGGCCCGTCGGTCAGGATTGCCCAGGGCACGCCGAAGGCATCCAGGAACCTGATGTACGGGCCGTAACCGGAATGGCCGTAAACGGTGATGATGGAGATGTTGGCGGCGCCTGGGTCGGGCAGCCCGTCTGGTGCCTTGCGCCACCAGCGCGGGAGTGCCCCTACCTCGGTCTGTCCCTCGAAGAGGATCACTGCCCTGGCGAAGAGCAGGGAGCGTATTTCGGCAGGCTCCAGCAGTCGAATTTGACGGAGGTGATCCTTAAGACGCAGGTCGGCGTAGTCGGGCTGGTATATCTGCGAACCGGCAGGGCCGGGGGCCACTCTCGCGATCCGGGTCAGGTCGGTTTGCTCTTCGAACGGGACAAGGTCCGCGCTGTGCGTGATGACCAGGTATTGGCCTGGGCCGCGAACCCTGCCCGTGAGCCGCCGCTGCACGGTGGGCTCCAGGTTCACGGCTGGCTCATCCAGGACCGTGACCCGGCCGGGGCTGGCCTGTAGTAGGGCGCTTAGGACCAGGGCTTCCTGGATGCCCGCGCCCGAGAATTCCACCAGTCGCTCACCATGCAGCCCTACGACTGTGGGTTCAATGATCATCGCGGCGTCGCCGTCGTCTGGCGGGGCAGGCCGCGCCCGTACCTCAAGATCGCGGTCGGTGAGTTGCCTGAACGTTGCACGGATCTCCTGGAACCGTTCGCGTTCTTGCGGATCGCCGTTCTTTAGCCGGAACAGCTCAGCGCCTATTGAGGCGCCGTCGCGCAGGTCGGCGGGGTGGCCAAGGTCGGCGATGGGGAAGCGCCGGGTGAGCGGCAGCCTCCGGTTGTCGGTGAGGGTGATGCCGCGCTGGAGCACCTGCCATATGACTTGGTCAAAGGAGAACATCCGGCCGCCGGGCTTAAGCCCGAGGTATGAGCCGAGTGCGCGCAAGCTGGCGGGAAGCCAGCCGGACAGGCCCGTCACCGTGGGGACCATGAAGGTGAGTAGGCGCGTTGTGTTCTGCATCGCTTTCCGGAAGTCAAGCGAGTCTTTGTCTTGTGGCTTGGTGTCCATCAGCCAGTCCGTGAAGCTCCCGGCGCTGTCCACTTGCCTCGGGCTTCCGGCGGTTCCTGGCCTGAGCTGATGCAAGCCTTGATCGCCGGCCAGGACTGCATGCCACGCCTTTCCGGCGTCCGCGAATTCCCACGCTGCGGCCCATGGCCGGTCTGCTGTCGCGCGGTAGCTGATGACGAGCGACCCCGACAACAAGGGGGCAAGGGAGTCTGGGTCTAGCCAGTCTGTGACTGTTGCCTCAAGTCTCTCCGCTGTCTGCGCGTCCTGGTTGGCCTGCGACGTGGCGAAACAGGAGCATACGTAGGCCCAGAAGAGATCGTGCTCCCATGGCTGGTCCAGTTCTATGCCCAGCCTGATGGTGAATGCTTTGGCGCCTTCGTAGCCGGCGTCCTGGTAGAGGTCTAGCCGCTCGGCTTCGGGATGGCCGTGGGGTGCGAGCACGGCCCGTGCGACGTCTAGGCATCGTCCGAGGTTGGACTTGCCGGCGGCGTTCGGCCCAGTCACCACGGTCAGGACGGGATCGACGTTCAGCCGGGCCGCTATCAGGCCGAATGACAGGAATCCGTGAGCTTCAATCCGTTGTAGCAGCACTGGCGCATCACCTGTCTGTAGTCGCCTCCTGACCGGCTGTCTGCGTCGGCGGGGCCGGGGTGTCCCAGGAGCGGGTAGGCGGCCTTTAGCAAACCAGGAACCCAGGGCGCTAGCAATCGGATAGCTGCAGGCGACTGGCCGGTGGCGCGGCGCGCTGCGAGGCCGGGCTTCCTGGTCGGGCCCCCATTCGGGCCGCATAGTCCTCACACCAGGCAACTGGCCTGGTCATCGCTGGGACGATTCGTCTGAAGTGCGTGGCTGGGTCTTGGGTTTCTGCCGGTGCCTGGACGGTACTGGCAGAAAGCAGTGCGCCCACAGGGCGCGCCGCGTGGTTATGCGGTGGCTGTGAGCAGGTGGGCAAGGGCCCGTTGGTTGTGCCCTGGCTGGGCGCGGTGGTCTGGGCGCTGGCTGCCTGACGTGGTGGCTGTGGGGCGGTGTGGTCGCGGGCCGAGTGTGGTCGGGGAGGGCATGGCCGGGCCTAGGCTTGCGCCGTGGTCTTGTTGGTGGCGCGTGTCGTCCCTCCGGTCAGCAGTGGGCGGGGCCTGGCGGATTGGCTGATTGCGTGGGGGACGGTCGGGCTGGGCGTCGTGACGGTTCTGGGTTTGGGCGTGACGATGTTTCTGGCTCGTGCTGCTCGCCTGAGCGCGGCGAGGGCGCTGGCCGACGAGCGTGAGCGCGCCCGTGGGGATCGCGAGGATGCTGAGCGCCGGTTGCGGGACGAGCGTGCGCACGCGGAGTTGGTGCGGCGTCGCGACCGGCAGCAGGAGAGCGTGGCGGGTTTGCTGGGGGCGATAGCGAGCTTGATGCCGTTCTGGGAGGCGGTGCCGAACCTGTACCGAGATCCTGAGTGGAAGCAAGGTGAACTGCCAGCCAGGGAACGTGATCCCTGGCGGCGGAAGGAATGCGAGGACGCTCTGAGGGCGTTGCGGTATGCCGCTGACGCTCAGTTGTCCGGGCTGGGGGCTGCGAGGGCTGCTGAGCAGTTCCGGATGCTGGTGTATCTGGCGCAGGGCGCGGCGCGGGGTGTTCCGAGGGACTTGCGGGTTCGGGCGGGCCAGGATCTGCGCCGGTATGCGATTTTCGTCCGCTTGTCGCTGGAGGGTCTGAGCGATGCGGGAGAGGGACTTGATCCGGGTGTGCCTGCCTGCCCGGTGCTGGAGCGGATGCCGGTGCATGACACCCCGTGGTATCCGTCGAAGGTGGCGCCTGGGTGGGCCGAGGCGGTTGCTCGGGAGCCTGATGACCCGTTTTACCAGCCTGCACCCTGACTGCGGGTGTCGTTCCTCGCGTACCTGTGGTTGTGGCCGTGAGGGCGCGGTGGTGCAGGGTGCGGCCGGCCGGTGCCGGCACGGGGCAGGGGGCGGGTGGGAGGGCCGGCCGGCTGTGTGGGTGTGGTTCCTCGTGGTGGGCCGCGCGGGTGTGCCCGTGTGGGTTTACCCGCGCGGCCCGGCGCATGATCTGGCTGTCCGCTAGCCTGGTGCGAACGGTCTGGCCGCCAGCTCGGTTATAGCTGGGCTGTCCACTCGATGATCAGGCGCGCGGCCGGGTGGGCAATGTCCGTTTTCGTTTCCCCTTTGGCGTACTGCCCTATACGTCCGCGAATCTTTCGTGATCATGGCAACGTGCCGCTGTGATGGCCCTGCAGCAGCCACACCCGCCACGACAGCCACGCTGGGTCACAGCGACGAGGCCCGCGATGGCGACCAGGCCCAGGCCGATTCCAGGATCACGGAGCATCCGCGTCATATGCGGCCGCGAATGTTCCGTGATCATGAAGGTCGGTCACTCGCGGATGCCTCGGCCGCGCTTGGCGCGGCCGGCCGGGGTGCTGGGCCCCGTGCCGGCCGGGCTAGCTGGCGCGGACCAGGCCGCCGTCGACGTAGAAGGTCTGGCCGGTGATGAAGGCCGCGTCGTCGGAGACCAGGAACGCGAGCGTCCCGGTGAGATCGTCGGGCAGCTGCAGCCGCTTGATCGCCTGCATCTGCGGGACGACCTCGAAGAAGATCTCCGGGCCGGCCTCCGTGGTCGCCGTGCGTACCAGCGACGGGCCGATCGCGTTGGCGGTAATGCCGAACTCGGCCAGCTCGGTCGCCAGCCCCCGGGTCAGGCCGATGACCGCCATCTTGGCCGCGATGTAGTGCGTGAAGCCCGGGATGACCAGGCCAACGGAGTTGGAGGTCATGTTCACGATCCGGCCCCAGCCGCGGGCCTTCATGGCTGGCGTGAACGCCTGGCTGGTGAGGAACATCGACTCGACGTTGACGGCGAACATCCGCCGCCAGTCGGTGATCGACATCTCCGCCAGCGGCTGGTTGGGGTAGATGCCGGCGTTGTTCACCAGGATGTCGGCGGCGCCGAGCGCGGCCTCGACCTCGCCGACGGCACTGGCTACCTGGTCGGGATCGGTGACGTCGACGACGAACGACGCGCCCTTGGAGCCAGCCGCCTCGATGTCGGCCACCGCGGCGGATCCATCGGCGATGTCGAGCACCGCCACCGAGGCGCCCTCGGCGGCGAGCCTGCCGGCGTAGGCGCGGCCGATCCCGTTGGCCGCGCCCGTCACGACCGCGACACGCCCGCTCAGCCGGCCGGTCACGCTGACACGCCGTGCTTGTCGGCCGCCAATCGGCGCATGGCGTTCAGGGTGGCCTGAACCGCCTTGAGGTAGTCGCCGGTCATGGATTTGGCGTATTCCTGCTCGGCGGCCGAGCCTCCCTCGACGCCGGAGACGACGAGGGCGAAGCTGAACCGAAGGTGAAGGTCATGGTCGCCGCCTTCGATCTCGTTGGCGATGGTGCCCAGCACCGGACCGGCGATCCGGGTGAACACGACCCGGTGCGGCGCCTCCAGCGTGATGCGCTCGGTGAACCGCTCGCCGCGGAAGTCGATGTCGCGGTCGAACACGGTGTCGCCGTACCGCGTGGTCACCTCGCAGAAGGTCATGCTGGGCACGAAGGGCAGCGCATTGTTCGCCTTGAGCACCAGGCCGTCCCATACGGCGGCGCGATCGAGTTGCGGTTCGCCGGCGACATTGACCGGCAACTGGTGCGTTACGTAGATCATGATGTCCTTCCCGATGCGTCGATGACGGGGTTGTCGAGGGCACCCAGGCCGTCGATGGTGGTGCGGACGAGATCGCCGGGGCGCAGGTACAGGCCGCGGCCGGCGCCCACCCCGGACGGGGTGCCGGTCGCGATGACGTCGCCGGGCTCGAGCGTGACGACCTCGCTGGCCGCCGAGATAAGCTCGGCGACCGTGCAGATCATGTCGGCGGTCGATTCCTCCTGCTGAAGCTCGCCGTTCACCCACAGGCGCAGCAGCAGGTCCTGGGGGTCGGGTACCTGGAACGCGGGAGTGATGCCGGGCCCGAGGGGAAGCGATCCGTCGATGGACTTGGCGGCGAACCAGTCATAGGTGAAGGCGTCGGCCGGCACGCTGCGGCGTTTATGGTGCCCCCGCGCGGTGACGTCGTTGGCGACGCAGTACCCGGCCACGTGCGCCAGTGCGTCCTGCGGTGCGATATCGCGGCCGCCGAGGCCGATGACGACGGCGAGTTCCGCTTCCCAGTCATACCGGGCCGTCTGCGGAGAGCGGACGATGATGGCGTCCGTGGGCCCGATCACGGTGGTGGTGGGAGCCTTGAGGAAGAAGTACGGTTTCCAGTCATCACCAGGGACCTCGCCGCCCATCTCACGGATGTGGCGCCGGTAGTTGACGCCGGCGCAGACGACCTTGCGGGGCCACCGCACCGGCGCCAGGAGGGTGTCATAGTCGATGACGGGGGCGTCGTCGACCTCGATGGCTCGCAAGACATCGTCGGCTTGCTTCCAGTCCTCCAGTAGCTCCAGCATGGTGGTCCAGCGCTTAAGGTCCGGCGGGGCGACCAGGGTCCCGTCCTCGCGCAGGAGAGCCAGGCCGATGGTGTCGCCCCGCTGGTAGGTCGCCAGCGACCACGTCATGAAGATGCTCCTCGGGTAAGTGCCGAATCGCCGGAGATCTGGTCGTGGACGCAGGCGATGTCGAGTTCACCCCACCCGTCGGCGACTGCCTTGTCGAACACGGTCTTGGCCGACGTGAAGACAGGAGTCTGCAGGCCGGCCGCGGTGGCGGCGTCCTCGACTTGCCCGAGGATGGAGTGCAGCGTGTCGATCGGCCCGGGAGCGGGCAGCCAGGTGCGCTGCTGCATCACCGGCCCGCGTTGCTTCCAGATGGCCGATGCCGCGATCGAGTTGTCGAGGGTGCGCTGGACGAGTTCCAAGTCGAGGCCGCTGCGCCGGGCCAGCACCATCGCCTCGGCCGCCGCGACGGTATGCACGGCCAGGAGCATGCTCGCGATGTACTTCATCCGGGCGCCCGTTCCGAACGCGCCGGTATAGACCCAGGGACCCGAGATGGCGTCCAGCACGGGACGGACGCTGTCGACGCTGGCCTGGTCGCCGGAGGCGAAGGTCGTCGCCAGCCGCGGGCCGACCATGCCGGGGCTTCCGCTGATGGGGCAGTCAAGCAGGTCGCCGCCGCGGCGCCGGACCGCGTCTCGGATTCGGCTCTTGTGGCCGACGTCGATGGTGCTCATCTCGATATGCACGGTGCCCGCACGCAGTCTCGTGAGCGTGCCCGCTTTGCCGCACACGACCTCCTCGACGGCGGCCGCGTCGGGCAGGATCGACAGCAGGACGTCGGCCCGCTCGGCCACCTCGGCCGGGGAGGCGGCGGCAATGCCGCCGGACGCGATCAGCTCGGATGACCCGCTACGGCGGTAGCCGATGACCTCGAAGCCCCGCTCGGCCAGGTTGCGGGCGATGGGCATGCCCATCTTGCCCAGGCCGATGATGCCGACTCGGTACATCGCTACCTCCTGAAGTCACGCAGCCTCACGTCACGCAGCGGTCAGCGCCACTCATAGGTCCCGGTGCCCAGTGACACCCGCACCGAGACGGACCCCTCGTTGAGCCGCCAGCGGTGCACCTCGAATGTCCGCAGGCCGGCCCGCACGAACGGGTCATCCGCGGCGATGAGGCGGGCCGCCTCCTCGTCGGGCGCGCGGAGAACGGTCACCCCGGAACCGGGCCCGATCCCGGGTCCTGACAGCAGCGGCCCGGACGCGAACAGCACGTCCGCCTGCTCCAGTTCCAGCAGCCAGGCCAGGTGACGCTCCACATGCGCGTCAATCGCCGCCTGGTCAGTGCCCGCGGCCGGGGTGGACAGGATGAGCCAGTAGTCACGCGCCAGCAGCCGGGAACGATCAACGGGGACCGCTGGTGCCTGGCTGCTCACCCTCTAAACTGTATACACTTATTGTGTTACGTCAAGAGTCTGCTGTGTTACATCCGTCGCCCGGTGGCGGCGAACTGTATGCAGGCTTCGTGCGATCGGGAAGAATATCGTCATGGCCCGCACCTCGCTCATCCCCGACATCCGCAAGGTTCACCTGCCGGAAGCCCGGCAGGCGATCCCGCATGTGCATGCCTATCTGCGTGAGTGCATCCTCGACGGCACGCTGACGCCAGGCACCAAGCTCTCGCAGGTGACCCTGGCCGGGCAGCTGGGCATCAGCCGCACCCCGTTGCGGGAGGTGCTGCGGATGCTGCAGGAGGAGGGCCTCGTCGAGATCGAGCCCAACCAGCGCACCCGCGTCGCCGGCCTGGACCCGCAAGAGCTGGACGACATCTACGCCTGCCGGATCCTGCTGGAGACCGTTGCCCTGTCGATGACGATGGGGAATTTCGTGCCGGCCGGCCGCAAGGAGGCCAAGCGGCTGCTGACGGCGATGCGGCGCGCGGCCAAGACGGGGGACTTTGACGCCTGGTTCAGGGCGCACGCCGACTACCACCGGCTCATCACCGCGGGCGCCGGGGAGGCCATGCAGCGGCAACTCCAGGCTTTCGCCGACCGGACGATCCGCTACATCCGGATCTACCAGCTGTCGGACCCGAACAGCTGGCAGGCCGCTGGCGATGTCGAGCATGCCCAGATCCTGGAGGCGCTGATCGCTGGCGACGAGCGGGGCGCGCTCACCGGGATGGCACATCACCTGGCGCGCACCGCACTGCGCGTGCTGACCGATTGCGCGCCGGAGTACGTGCCCGTGGCGGTGCCGCACGCGGTCGCGCTCATCGACCGCAAGCCGCCTGCCGCGCTGCGGCTGACCGGCGCGAGCTGACGTCAGCCCGGAGCAAGCTGACATAAATCAGCCAGCAGCGAGCCGTGGTCAGCCAGCCAGGAACGGCTGGACAACGGCGAGGAACTCAGCCGTCTTCTCGATCATCGTCCAGTGCCCGCAGCCCGACAGGACGTGCAGCCGTGAGTCGGGGAGCAGGTCCAGCAGCCGGGCGGAGGAATCCCTCCATGGCACCACCCGGTCGTCGCGGCCATGCACCATCAGGACCGGGGCGCTGATCGCCGCGAGTTCCGCGCCGGATAGCGCGAGGTCGTCCACCCAGCGCTGCCGCGGCTCGGGGAACATCGCCGCCCACGAGTCCCGCACCTGCGGGTTGAGGCTGGCCTGGTAGCGGAGATCGACGAGTTCGTCGGTGATCAGATCGCGGTTGTCCGCGAACAGCCCGAGGAGCTGCCGCATCTGCTCCGCGCCGGGGGTGTAGCCCCACACCGCGTTCAGCCCGTCAGGCAGAGCCATCGCCACGCCCATCGAGCCCATGAGCACGATGCGCCGCACCGCGCCCGGCCTGGCCGCCGCCATCGACAGCGCGATGGCGCCGCCCATCGAGTTGCCGATGACGTCGACGGCGCCGACTCCGAGCGTGTCGAGCAGGGCCAGGGCATGGTCGGTCCAGGCCGCGCGGCCATAGGTGCGCAGCTCACCTGTGGCCGTTCCGCCAAATCCCAGCTGATCGGGTGCGATGACGCGCCGGACCGCGCTGATCGCCGGGATGACGGGGCGCCAGTTCGCGGTGGCCGTCACGCCGGGCCCGGACCCGTGCAACAGCAGCACCGGAACCGCGGCTCCCGGCGCTGCGGTGTCGATGACGGCGGTGGCCACGCCATTCACATCGAGGTGGCGGGCCGCCAGGGTGCCGGTGGTCACGAGGTATCGGCTCCGGCCCGCTCCGGCTGCAGCTGGGCCTGGCTGGAGACACGTCTCACCGGGCCCAGCCACATGTCGATGGAACCGATCTCGTCCGGGTCGAAGGTCCGCGGTACCCATGTGGCGTCGTCATCGATGCGGCGCACGCCGAACGAGTACTCGTAGGTGAACCCCTCCGGGCCGAGGAAATACAGGAAGATCGCGGTGGACTGGGGATGCCGGCCGGGCCCCATCTCGATCTCGACGCCGTGCTCGATCAGGAAGTGCCAGTTGCGGAACACGTCGTCGATGGAGGCGACCTGGAAGTTCATGTGGCACAGCCCGGGCCGCTCGCCCTGGAACACGGCCAGCTTGTGGTGGACCGGATCGATCCGCAGCAGGCAGGCCTGGTCGCCGATCCAGTCCGACACCCGCGCGTTGAAGCGGGTGCTCCAGAACCGGTGCGCCTCGTGCACGTCGGGCGCGTCCAGGCACAGGTGACCGAACTCGGTGATGCCGGCCGGCCGGGTGAACGCGACCGGCCGGGCGATCGTCTCCTGCTGGCTCACCAGTTCCAAGCGATTACCGAACGGATCGTCAAAGGCGATGTACTCCCTTACCCGGCGGGAACGTGCCTGGTGCGCCGGACCCCGGTGCACGATGATCCCTGAGCGTTCGAGCTCGGTCTCGGCGGCGGCCAGCGCGTCGGAGTCGGCGACGGCGAAGCCGGAGGAAATGACGCCGGATGGTCCCTCGACCAGGGCCAGGCAGTGGTGGCGGTGATCGGCGCGCAGATGCGCGACACCGAACTCGGCCGGGGCCGCCAGTTCCAGGCCGACGATGCCGGTGGCGAACCGGACCGCCGCGTCAAGGTCGGCAACGCCGGAGCGGACATAGGCGATGTCGGTGAGCGTGATCATCGGGTCGGCTCAGGCGTAGACCGGGGCGACATCGATGTAGATCTGCCAGTCGCGGACCAGGTCGCCCTGGTAGATCAGGATGTCCGCGTTGGGGAGCGTCACGGTCTTGCCGTCCTTGCGCAGATACTCGACGTCGATCTGCGCGACGACCGTGTCCCCGAACTCCCACACGTTCCTGATGTGGTGGGTCAGGCCGTCGATGCTGGAGAAGAACCCGGCGACCGCTTCCTTGACGGCCTCGCGGCCGGTGACCGGATCGGCGTTGGCGAAGCGGAACTTCGCGTCCGGGGTGAGGTGGGCGACGAACTTGTCGGGGTCGAAGGCGTCGATGTCGGCGAAAACCGTCGCTACGTCGCGGCTCATGACGTGCTCCCGTCGTTGGCAGGCCAGGGGAGGATCTACCCAAAACTGTATGCAGTTAGCCAGAGATGCGCAACGGCTCTTGACAGCAAAACTGCATACACATACTTTGCTGAAAGCCGCGACGCCGGGACCTGACCATCGCTGGCCGCTGTGCCCGCCGGCCGCCTGGCGCCGGTAACTTCCCGCTCAGCAGATGAGGTGGTGTGGGCCGTGGACGTCGTCGCGCAGGCGGAGGCGGCAGACCTGCTGTCTTCCGCGTATGAGACACGGGTCCCGATTGAGCCGTTGATGGAGAAGTACCACGGGCTGATGCTGGGCGAC
>WNFC01005728.1_pt1 | contig 13635 bp, 11 predicted proteins | sample 5400541 | NCBI WGS metagenome assembly WNFC01 (sample SAMN13153342, study PRJNA577476) | soil metagenome | isolation source: 120 cm saprolite under Douglas fir tree site 2 hole 2 replicate 1 | place: USA:California | collected 2015-04-18
GCTGGCTCGAGCATGCCAGGACGATGATCGCGCATCGCACCGCCTCGCGCATCCAGGAGGTCCTGCGCGGCCGGCTCTACGACCAGGTGACGGCACTTGGTCCCGCCTGGTTCGCCGGCGAGCGCACCGGCGGCGTCATGCTCTCGCTCGTCGACGGCGTCGAGCAGCTGCAGACCTTCTTCGGCCAGTACCTGCCGCAGCTCTGCATCTCGGCGCTGACGCCGCTGGCGATCTTTGCCTTCATTGCCTGGTGGGACGTGCCGGTCGCTGCGGTGATGTTGGCCTTCGCCCTACTCGGCCTCGTCCTGCCCTCGGCCTTTCATCGCTGGGACCGGCGCGCCAGCATGTCGCGCCAGCGTGCCTTCAAGGCGTTCGGCGCCGAGCTCCTCGACGGCATCCAGGGCCTGGCGACGCTCAAGGCGTTCGGCCAGAGCACGGCCTACGCACGGACCCTGGCGGCGCGCGCTCGCGATCTCTCCAACAGCACCATGGAGCTTCTCGTCACCAGCCTGGTGACGCGCGGGGTCACCGATATCGGTATCGCGGTAGGCGCCGCCGCCGCGCTCGGCCTCGGTGCCTGGCGCGTCTCGCACGGGCTGATGAGCATGCAGGCGCTGCTCATCGTGCTGATGGCCGGGACCGAGATCTTCCGACCGCTGCGCGACCTGCGCTCGGTGCTGCACCAGGGTATGGTCGGCCAGTCGGCCGCAGTCGGCATCAACGATCTGCTCGCCGCCGAAACGACTCTGCCGGCGAGCGGCTCGGCGCAGCTCGTGACCGGCCTGGCGCCGACGATCGAGTTCGAGAATGTCGGCTTCCGCTATCCCGGCGGGCGGCACGCCGCCCATGACGGTCTCGCCTTCGCGGTCGCCGCCGGCGAGCGCGTCGGCATCGTCGGGCCAAGCGGCTCGGGAAAATCGTCGATCACGCGCTTGCTGTTGCGGCTTTACGATCCGCAAGACGGTGCGGTCAGGATCGGCGGACGCGACTTGCGCACGCTCGACCCGGATGCCGTGCGCGCGCAGATCGCCGTCGTCCAGCAGGACACCTATCTCTTCCACGGCACGGTCGAGGAGAATTTGCGCCTCGGCAATCCGGAGGCGAGCGTGGAAGCGCTGGAAGCGGCGGCCCGCGCCGCCAACGCGCATGACTTCATCATGGCGCTGCCTGCCGGCTACGCGACGATGATCGGCGAGCGCGGCGCCAAGCTTTCGGGTGGTCAGCGCCAGCGTCTGGCGATCGCCCGCGCGCTCCTACGCGACGCGCCGATTCTCATTCTCGACGAAGCGCTGTCGGCGGTTGATGCCGAGAACGAGGCGGTGATCCAGAAGGCGCTCGACCGGCTGATGGCCGGGCGGACGACCCTCATCCTGGCGCATCGCCTGTCGAGCGTCATTGCCGCCGACCGCATCCTCGTCGTCGATGAGGGTCGCGTCGTCGAAAGCGGTCGGCACGACGATCTAATCCGCCGTGACGGTCCCTATCGCCGCCTGATGGGCGCGCAGGCCGACGAGCTCGGCGTCGCTGCCGCACCGCAGATCGACCGTGTCGAGATGGTGCGCGAAGAACGCCCCGCCGCCGACCTTCCGGGCGGTGATGAGGCCGCCGAGCCGGCGGATGCGATCCTGCGCGCCGACGATCTCGGTCTCGGCCGCACCCTCGCGGCGTTGATCAGCTTCATCGTGCCCTACAAGCGCGCCCTCGCCATCACCGTCGCCTCGGGCATCGGCCGGGTCGCTGCCTTCATCGCCGTCGGCATCATCGGCGCTCTCATCGTCGCCGCGGTACGCGCCGAGGCGACCTTCGGCGCGCTGCTCCTCACCCTCGTCATCGTCGCGCCGCTGGCGGGATTGCTGCACGGGCTGGAGTCGGGATTGGCGCATGATATGGCCTATCGGTTGTTGGCCGATATGCGCATCGCGCTATTCGCCAAGCTCGACGCGCTGGCGCCGGCCTATCTGCTGCGCCGGCGCTCCGGCGATCTCGTCGGTCTGGCGACCCAGGACGTCGAGACCATCGAATATTTCTACGCCCATACCGTCGCCCCCGCGATCGTCGCCGTCCTCGTTCCGGGCGTCGTGCTGGCCGCTCTTGCGATCAGCGCCTGGCCGATCGCGCTGGCGCTGCTGCCCTTCCTGCTCTATGCCGCGCTGGTGCCGGCGCTCGCCCGTCGGCGCATCGATCGTCTCGGCGCGCGCTCGCGCGAGGCGCTCGGCGGATTCACCGCGCATGTCGGCGACACCATCCAGGGTCTCGCGGAGCTGGTCGCCTTCCAGGCGACCGGGCGTCGCCGCGCCGGCTTCATGGCGCTGGTGCGCGACTACCACACGATCCGTCTGGCCTTTTTCCGCGATCTTTCCGCCGAAGCGGCGCAGCTCGAGGTCGCCACCGGGCTGGGCGGCCTCGCAGTCGCCGTGGTCGGCGCGCTCCTCGCGGCCCAAGGACGGCTCGATCCCGCAATGCTGCCGCTGTTGACGCTGCTCGCCGTCGCCGCATTTCTGCCGGTCTCGGAGATCGCCAATGTCGGCCGCCAGCTCGCCGACACCTTCGCTTCGTCGCGCCGGCTGCAAGCCGTTCACGCGGAGAAGGTGCCGGTGACCGACGGTGTCGCGGTGCCGCCGAACCTGCCAAGCGGCGGCTCCGCCATCCGTTTCTCCGGCGTCGGCTTCGCCTACCCCGGTACTGGCCGGGCGGCGCTTACCGCGGTGGCCCTCGCGATTCCGCCGGGTGCGACGGTGGCGCTCGTCGGTCCCTCGGGCGCCGGCAAGACCACCGCCGCCAACCTGCTGCTGCGCTTCTGGGATCCCGTCGAAGGCGCGATCACGCTCGACGGCCAGGATCTGCGCGCCTATCCGCTCGACCATCTGCGCCGCCGGATCGCCCTGGTCGCCCAGGACACCTATCTCTTCAACGATACGCTGCGCGCCAACGTGCTGCTCGCCCGACCCGATGCCGACCCGCAGGCGCTCGACGAGGCGATCGCGCGCGCGGCGCTTGCCGAGTTCGTCGCCAGCCTGCCCGATGGGTTGGATACGCGGGTCGGCGAGCGCGGCGTCCAGCTTTCCGGCGGCCAGCGCCAGCGTGTCGCCATTGCGCGCGCTTTCCTGAAGAATGCGCCGGTGCTCATTCTCGACGAGGCGACCTCGCATCTCGACGCGATCAGCGAGGCGCTGGTACGCCAGGCGCTCGACGCGCTGATGCGCAACCGCACGACGATCGTCATCGCTCATCGATTGTCGACGATCCGTGCCGCCGATCTCATCGCGGTCCTCGATGGCGGACGGTTGATCGAGACCGGCACGCATGCCGCGCTGCTGGCCCGCGGCGGCCTCTATGCCGATCTCGTCGGTCGTCAGCTCGGCTACGGCCGGGCGGCAGCCGAGTAGGGAGAGGAAGAGACGAGAGTTTCATGCTAGGCTCGTGGTGCGATGGGTAGCGCAGTCGGTAAGAAGGTCAAACAGGCATTGGCGGCGGCCGAGCGGATTTGCCGCGAGCGCGGCGTGCGGCTGACCGAGACGCGGCGCCGGGTTCTCGAGCTTATCCTCGAGGCCGGGCAGCCGACCGGCGCTTATAACCTCCTAGGCCGCCTCAGCGGCCAGCCGATGCCGACAACGGTCTATCGCGCGATCGACTTTCTCCTGGCGCAGAAATTCATCCATCGCATCGAATCGCTCAACGCCTTCGTCGCCTGTCTCGACTCCGACCACCCGCATGAAAGCCAGTTCGTCATCTGCAGCGATTGCGGGGCGACCGAGGAACTACACGATGACGCCATCGTCGCCTCGATCCGCCGGCACGGCCGCTCGCTCGGCTTCAAGATCGACAGCCAAGTCGTCGAGGTCCGCGGCGTCTGCGCCGCGTGTCAGGGAGCGGAGCGCTAAACAGCGGGCGCCGGAGAGGCGAAAAATAGAGCTTGAAATAGATATGTTATAACATGAAAGTCCAATCGGACGGAGGGACCAGCATGACGGGAGCGGAGGCGACGGCAGCACCGGTAGCGGCCGCAGCGCAGCAGAGCGGCGATTTGGGCCCGCTCGGCTGGAGCGTGGCGCGCCGCGTCGTCTGGGCAGCCGCAGCCTGCGCCTGTCTGTGGCTGGCGGTCGTCTGGGCCCTGTCATGACCGGCATCATGACAGGCGCGTTTGCCCCCGAAATAATCCTCGACGACGTCACCGTCGCTTATGACCGACAGCCCGCGGTGCACCATCTCAGCGGCAGCTTCAAGCCGGCTTCGCTGACCGCGGTGGTCGGTCCGAACGGCGCCGGCAAGAGCACCCTCCTCAAGGCGGTCGTCGGATTGCTGCGGCCTGCCGAGGGGCATATCGAGCGCCGGCCACCCGGCCACATCGCCTATCTGCCGCAACAAGCGGAGATCGAGCGCAGCTTCCCCATTTCGGTGATTGACACGGTGCTGCTCGGCCATTGGCGGCGGATCGGCTGGGGCGGCGGTGTCGATGGGACGATGCGGGAGGCGGCGCTTGCCGCGATCGAGGCGGTGGGGCTGCATGGTTTCGAGCGACACCCCGTCGGCAGCCTCTCGGTCGGCCAGTTCCAGCGCATGCTGTTCGCCCGCATGATGGTGCAGGACGCGCCGCTCATCCTGCTCGACGAGCCCTTCGCGGCGATCGACTCGGCGACGACGTCGGACCTTCTTGCCCTGATCGCACGCTGGCACCGCGAAGGACGAACGGTGATCGCCGTGCTGCACGATTTCATCCAGGTGCGCGAGCACTTCCCCGAAACCCTGCTGCTGGCGCGCGAGGGCGTCGCCTGGGGTCCGACCGAGGCGGTGCTGACCGAAGCCAATTTCCAGCGCGTGCGCGACCTCCTCGATCCGTGGACAGCCGATGCGCTGGCCCGGCAGAGGCGCCGGGCATGAGCGTCGCCTACGCTTTCCTGGTCGAGCCGTTTTTTGAGTTCAGCTTCATGCGGCGGGCGCTGATCGGCTGTCTCGCGCTCGCCTTGGGCTGCGGTCCCGTCGGCACGCTTCTGATCCTGCGTCGCATGAGCCTGATGGGCGATGCCCTGTCACATGCCGTGCTGCCCGGCGCGGCGATCGGCTTTCTCATTGCCGGGCTGTCGCTCGTCTCGATGAGCATCGGCGGCGCCATCGCCGGGCTTGCCGTCGCGCTGCTCTCCGGCCTCGTCACCCGCGTTACCGCATTGCGCGAGGATGCCAGCTTCGCCGCCTTCTATCTTGCCTCGCTGGCGCTCGGCGTTCTCATCGTCTCGACCTATGGCAGCAGCATCGATCTGCTCAACGTGCTGTTCGGCTCGATCCTTGCCGTCGACGACGCGGCGCTGCTGCTGATCGCCGGCATCGCGACGATCTCGCTGCTGACCTTGGCGGTCATCTATCGGCCGCTCGTCATGGAGTGCTTCGATCCCGGCTTTCTGCGCTCGGTCGGCGGGCGCGGCGGCGTCATTCACACGATATTCCTCGTCCTCGTCGTCATCAATTTGGTCGCCGGTTTCCAGGCGCTCGGCACGCTGATGTCGGTCGGGCTGATGATGGTGCCGGCGGCGGCGGCGCGTTTTTGGGGGCGGGAGGTGTGGACGCTGAGCCTGATCAGCGCGACGTTCGCGCTGGCATCCGGCTATGTCGGGCTGCTGCTCTCGTATCACGCCAATCTGCCGTCCGGCCCGGCGATCATCCTGACCGCCGCCGCCTGCTACCTCGTCTCGCTGCTCGCGGGGACGCGAGACAGCGTGCGGACGCGCTATTTCGTCCGATCTCACATCCACGTCTGAGGAGGAGGACTCCGATGGGAACGAACGCATGGCTCGGCGCGCTCGCGCTGATCGTCGGCGCGATCGGTGCCGCGCCGCAAGCCGCACATAGTGAGTCGCTGAAAGTCGTCGCGACCTTCAGCATTCTTGCCGACCTCGTCAAGAATGTCGGCGGCGACAAGGTGGCGGTGACCACTCTGGTCGGTCCGGATGCCGATACCCACACCTATCAGCCGACGCCTGCCGACGCACGGGCGGTGGCGGAGGCGAAGCTCCTGGTCACCAACGGCCTCGGCCTCGAAGGCTGGCTCGACCGCCTGAAGGGCGCGGCCAAATCGAATGCCAAGGTGGTCGTCGCCTCGTCCGGCATCAAGCCGCTGACCATCGAGGAGGAGGCGGGCGACAAGGCGGCGGCGAGCGGCCAGGCGAAGCCGGGCAAGCCGCGGCTTGTGAGCGATCCGCACGCCTGGCAGAATCTGGCGAACGGACAGGTCTATGTCGCCAACATCGTCAAGGGCCTGGCCGAGGCCGACCCGGCCAATGCTGATTCCTATCGCCAGGCCGGCAGCGCCTACAGCCAGCAGCTTGCTGCGCTCGACGGCAAGGTGAGGGACGAGCTCGCCGTCGTGCCGAAGGCCAAGCGGCGGGTGATCACCACGCACGATGCCTTTCAATATTACGGCAAGGCCTACGGCATCGCCTTCATCGCGCCGCTCGGCATCAGCACGGAGAACGAGCCGTCGGCCGGCGACGTCGCCAAGCTCGAGCGGCAGATCAAGCGCGAGCACATCAAGGCGCTTTTCCTCGAGAACGTCACCAACGCCCGCCTCATCGAGCAAATCGCCAAGGACACCGGTGCGGTTGTCGGTCCATCGCTCTACTCCGACGCCCTCTCGAAGCCTGACGAGCCGGCCAGCTCCTACGTCAAGATGTTCGAACACAACACGGCGGTGCTGAAGGAAGGCATGCTTAAGAATTGAACGCGTCAACTAAATTGTGACGATATAGCATTGCGTCTTAGTTTTTGGCGTCCGGGGCTGTAAGACTGTTCACCTATTGTCACGTTATATCATCGCATGGAGAAGACGATGAGAGCATGGCTGGGCAGGGTGGCGTTAGCGGTCATCGTTCTTATGTCGCTCCAGCCGTGTCCGATTGGGGCGCAACCGACTACGATCGGACGTGTCACGGGTGCGGTTACCGATGCCCTCGGCCGGCCGCTGGCGGATACGCAGCTTCGCCTGCAGGCATCCGATGGCACGGAAGTGGCAAGAGCCGCAACCGACCAGCGCGGGCGCTTTACCCTCACGAATATCGCGCCGGGCACCTATGCGATCACCGCCGACAAGCCGGACTTTCAGACCGGGACGGCGATCGTTACGGTGGCGGGCGGGGGCACCGCCGACACGACGATCACCCTCACGGCGACCAAGCCGCTCGACCTGGCGCTGACGGCCAAACAGCTCGACGCCGCGCGCTTCGCGATCGAGCCGAGGATCGGCGCCTCGACCTACACGATCACGCGCCGGGCGATCGAGACTCAGCCGGGCGGCGGCGAGAACGCGCCGCTCAATCAGGTGCTCCTGCAGGCACCCGGCACGAGCCAGGACTCGTTCGGCCAGATCCACGTTCGCAACGAGCACGCCAATCTGCAATACCGCATCGACGGCGTCATCTTGCCGGAAGGCATCAGCGCTTTTGGGCAAAGCCTCAGCCCGCGCTTCGCCACTCAGGCCGAGCTCATCACCGGTGCGTTGCCGGCGCAATACGGTCTGCGGACTGCGGGCATCATCGACATCCAGACCAAGAGCGGGGCCTTCGACCAGGGTGGCTCCGTCGGCATCTACGGCGGCAGTCATCAATGGCTGCAGCCGAGCGCCGAATACGGCGGCTCGATCGGGCGCTTCAACTACTATGTGACCGGCGACTATTTGCAGAACGGCATCGGGATCGAGTCGCCGACGCCGGCCAACGACCCGATTCACGACAACACCACGCAAGGCCACGGCTTTGCATATTTGTCGGCGATCATCGACCCGACGAGCCGCGTCAGCGCCATACTCGGCACCTTCCGCGGGCAGTTCCAGATCCCCAACAACCCGGGTCTGGTTCCGACCAATACCGTCAACGGCAGCTCGGCCTTCGACTCGGCCAAGCTTAACGAGAACCAGCGCGAGCTCAACCACTATGGCATCCTGTCCTACCTCAAGACCGCCGAGAATTTCGACTTCCAGCTGTCGAGCTTCGCGCGCTACAGCAGCCTGACCTTCCGGCCTGACCCTTTCGGCGACGTCGCGTTCAACGGGATCGCCCAGGACGCCTACCGGCGCAGCATTGCCAGCGGCTTCCAGGGTGACGGCAGCTACAAGCTTTCAACCGATCACACCTTGCGTACCGGCGTGGTCGTGAGTGGCGAGCGTAGCATCGCCGCGACCAATTCCTTGGTCGAGTTGAGTGCCGGTCCCGACACCCCGTTCAACATCGCCGACGGCAGCGGCAAGACGGCATGGACCTACAGCATCTATCTGCAGGACGAATGGCGGCTGACGCCGCAGCTGACGCTCAACTACGGCGGCCGCTTCGACGTCGTCAACGCCTTCACCAACGAGAACCAGATCAGCCCGCGTCTCAACGCGGTCTTCAAGCCGACGGAGACGACGACGCTGCATGCCGGTTATGCGCGGTACTTCACGCCGCCGCCATTCGAGCTCGTCGCGACGACGACGGTCAATAGATTCGTCGGCACGACCGGTGCCTCTCCGGGTACGCTGAACGACCCGGTCCGTGCAGAGCGCGCCGACTATTTCGATGTCGGGGTGTCGCAGATTTTCATCCCCGGCCTCAGGGTCGGCCTCGACACCTACTACAAGCACTCGCACAATCTGATCGACGAGGGGCAGTTCGGCGCACCGATCATCTTGACGCCATTCAATTACCGCGTGGCACGGAACTATGGTGTCGAGATGACGACGTCGTACGATGTCGACAAATTCTTGTTCTACGGCAACCTTGCGATCGCGCAGCAAAAGGCCAAGGACATCGTTTCGGCGCAGTTCAATTTCGATCCCGGCGATCTCGCCTTCATCGCGACAAATGCCATCCACACGGATCACGATCAGCTGCTGACGGCATCGGCCGGGGCCTCTTATCTCTGGCAGGACACGCGGTTCAGCATCGACCTTCTTGCCGGGAGCGGCCTGCGCAGCGGCGGCGATCATCCCAATGGCCACGCCTTGCCGTCATACGAGCAGGTCAATCTTGGCATCGCGCAACGAATCGAGGCGCCGACATTTGGCCGCCTCGAAGCGCGCTTCGACATCATCAATGTGCTCGACGAAGTGTACCGAATTCGCGACGGGACCGGCATCGGGGTCGGCGCTCCGCAATTCGGCCCGCGTCGTGCCTTCTTCGCCGGCTTGAAGAAAGAGTTCTAGCATGCAGGATTTGCAAAGCTTCCTCGGGGCCATCCAAGCCGGCGGGGTGATGATCTACCCGTTATTCGGGCTGACGGTGCTCGCGGTTGTCATCGTCCTGGAAAAGGGCTTTGTCTATGGGGTGCGAACGCATCTTCCCGGCGCGCTGATCGTGCTTGTCGAGACCTACGGATTTGCCTGGACAGACGTCGACGCCAAGGTAGGCCGGCTAGGCAAGGGTAACTATTTCGCCGCCTTCTTCGACGTCATCTCGGCGAACCGCACCCACCCCGCGTGGTGGGTTGAATCGCGTGCCGCGGACGAGGCAAGCCAGATCGAGAAGGCATTGGGGCGCTGGCTGTGGGTCCTCGAGACGATCGTGACGGCGGCGCCGTTGCTCGGTCTCCTCGGCACGATCACCGGCATGGTGCGCGCCTTCAAGTTGTTCGGCGATGGTGGCCTCGTCGATCCGTCCGGCGTCACCGGCGGCGTTGCCGAGGCGCTCATCGCGACGGCGCTCGGGCTCTTCATCGCCTTGGTGGCGCTCTTCGCCTTCAATTTCTTCTCGCATCGCCAGGCAGAGGTCATGGACGAGATGGAGCGCCTCGGGACCCGCCTCATCGATCGCATTCGCCTCGATGCGCAGGGACGCCATGATGAAGCTGCGTAAGCCGCGCCGCCGCCGGCGCGGACGCATCGAGATCATCCCGATGATTGACGTGATGTTCTTCCTGCTCGCCACCTTCATGCTGGCATCGCTGTCTTTGCAGAACCTCCACTCGCTGGCCGTCGATTTGCCGCGCGGCCGGGCGACACAGTTGCAGGCCGACAAGGCGCTGACGCTGACGGTAACCAGGGACGGCGACATCCTGCTCAACGAGACCGCCGTTACGCTCGAGTCGCTGCCCGCGACGTTGCAAGCGCTGATCCCCGGTCCCGACAGCAAGATCGTCGTCGCCGCCGACAGCGCAGCGCCGAACGGCATCGTGGTGCAGGCGATGCTGCGAGCGCGCGAGGCCGGTGCCCGACACTTTCTCTTCGCTGTCAAACGGCAATAGAAACCGCGATGAGCGCGGTGCCGCTGCACGACGATCCGTGGCGACGTCTGCCATGGCTGGCGCCGATCTCGCTGCTTGTCGCGCTGGTGTCGCTGACCGGCTTGCTGCGGCTGATCATGGAGGCGCCGGAGCGCCCCAGCCTGCCGAAACCGCTCGAAATCGGCGTCTTCGAGGTGCCGGCGCCGGCGGCAGCCGCACCGCCGGAACCGGCTGCTCGGCCATCGCCGCCTTCGCCGGAAGTGATCGCGCCGCCGCCGGAGGAGTCGTCGCCCGAGCCAAAAATCGAACTCAAGCCGCCGCCGCCTCGCCCGCAGAAGCGGCCGCTGCCGCCGAGAACGCCGCAACAGCCGGCGCATCCTCCAGCTGTCGACGCGCCGCCCAACGCAGCTGCCGCAGCGGAATCACGTGCGACCGCTCCCGGTCCCGTCGCGCCATCGCCCGACGGCGGATTGAGCGGCGCGCGCGCCATCTTCCAGCCGATGCCGGAGATCCCCGAATCGCTGCGTCAGCATCGTCTCGACGCCATCGCCGTTGTCGTCTTTCATGTTGCGCCCGACGGCAGCGCGGCGGTCGAGTTGCGCGAGGCGACCGACGATCCACGTCTCAATCAGATATTGCTCGAGGGGTTCAAGCGCTGGCGGTTTTTTCCCGCGCTCGATCATGATCGGCCGGTGGCCTCGACGATCGAGCTCCGCGTCCCCATCACGGTTCGTTGAACCCGTCAAAGAGCGCGACGCCCGGCGCGCTCATGTGCTAGAAACCGCCCGGAATCTGCCGCTCTAATTCAGCCTGTTCAGGACGGGTCTTGCTCAGACGAATGCTGCTCGTCGTCATCGTCGGTCTTCTCACTGTCGCGCAGGCCGACAAGGCAAGCGCGCATCCGCATGTTTTCATCACCTATTCGGCATCCGTCATCTTTGGCGAGCGGGACATCGCCGGGTTGCGCCTGACCTGGACGTTCGATGAGATGTATAGCGGGATGATCCGCACGGATTACACGGCGGCGAAGACCGGCGCGATCACGCCGGCCGACGTCAAGACAATCGAGAAGGAGGCGTTCAACAACCTGGCGAATTACGGCTACTTCCTCGACATCAAGATCAACGACCAGCCGGTTCGTATCGCGAAAGTGAAAGATTTCGATGTCAAGTTCGTCGGTCAGCGCGCGGTCTATCAATTCACCGTCCCGCTCGAGACGTTGAGCGTGAAATCACCGAACGTCATCGAAATCGCCGTATTCGATCGCGAGTACTATGTCGAGTTCACCTTGAAGGAGAAAGATGCGGTCACGCTCCAAAATGCCGACGGCCTCGATGCCAAGTGCGACGAGCTGCGCAACGAGCGCAGAATAACCGTGCTCGGACCGATCCAGAGCGATCTCGTGGTCTGCACCTACGCGCGGAAGGCCTAGATGCGGCGCCTGAGGCTTCTTCTGCTCGCGGTCCTCCTTGCCTCGGCGATTGGTCCGGTGCGGGCCGCCGATCCCTTTACCACGGGTCGGCCTTCGGATATTGCGGCGGCGACCGCGGCACCCGGTCCTTTCGCCGATGTGGTCGCCGCGGCGGCGCGGCTGCAACGCGACCTCAACGAGGTCATCTCACGGCGCATGCGCGAGCTGAACGGGACGCATTCGGCGAGGACGACGATCGCCATCCTTCTGCTGTCCTTCGCCTACGGCGTCCTTCATGCGGTCGGTCCCGGCCACGGCAAGATGGTCGTCGCCTCCTATTTTGTCGCCCGCCGCGAACGCTGGTTGAACAGCGTCCTCTTCGGCAGCCTGATCTCGCTCATCCAGGGTGTCTCCGCCGTGCTCCTCGTCGGTGCCTTGGGGATCGTTCTGCGCTGGTCGCAGTTCGAGGTGCTGGGACAGGTGGCGGTGGTCGAGGTCGTGAGCTACGCGCTCGTCGCCCTGCTTGGTCTATGGATGCTGTGCCACGCGATTTTCGCCAGCGGGCACGCGCATCACCATCACGGGCACGGCATAGGGCCATCTCAGGCGCGACGGAGCGGGCCGGCGCTCATCGTCGCCGCCGGGCTGACGCCATGCGCCAGCGCCATCATCGCCCTGCTCTTCGCCCTCGCCAACGGCGTCTTCCCCATCGGCATCCTGGCGGCTTTCGCGATGTCGGCCGGCATGGCGATCACCGTCTCCGGCGTCGGCGTGCTCAGCGTCTTCGGCCGCTCCGCCGCCGAACGAATGTTCTCCGGCAGCGCCGCCTGGGCGGCGGGGTTGGAGCGCGCCCTCGGCATCACCGGGCCTCTCCTGATCGTCGGGTTCTCGCTTCTGCTCTTGCTCGGGGCGTGGTCGCAGCTTTAGGCCGCCGCCAGCCCCTCGACCAGCCGCCCGGCATGACCGGCTTCGCGCTCGATCCTGATCGTCCGGCGATGATACGCCGTCAGCGAGCGGCGATGGCCGATGCTGACGATCGTCGTGTCCGGCAGCGCGGCGGCAAGGACGCCGTAGATTTTAGCCTCCTGCTCTTCATCGATCGCCGACGTCGCCTCATCGAGGAACAGCCAATCGGGCTTGATCAGAAGGGCGCGGGCGACGGCGAGGCGTTGCTGCTCGCCGCCGGAGAGAATCTGCGTCCAATGCGCGCTTTCGTCGAGCCGATCGGCGAAGGCGGCGAGGCCGACAGCGGCGAGGGCCGAGCGCGCCTCGTCGTCGCGCGACAATTCCGGTTGCGCGGGAAACCACAGCGCCTCGCGCAAGGTGCCGATCGGCATGTAGGGACGTTGCGGGAGAAAAAGGGGCTTGGCGCCGGCGGGCAGGCGAATCCGCCCGGAAGCAAAAGGCCACAATCCGGCGAGGATGCGGAAGAAGGTACTCTTGCCGCTGCCCGACTCGCCCTGCAGCAGCACCGCCTCGCGTGATTTCAGCGTAACGGTTACGGGTTCGATCAGCGGCGATCCGTCGGGCAAGGCTGCCGCGACGGCATCGAGCTCGATGGCATCCCGGTCGACTGTCTCGACCTTGACGGGCGACACCGGGCTGCTGGCTTCGGCAGACAGCTCGACGCCGAACTCGATCAGACGATCGACCGTCGCCCGCCAATCGGCAAAAACGGTGTAGCTGCCGACGAACCAGGATAGCGCGTCGTTGACGTGCTGGAAGGCGTTCGAGGTCTGCATCAACCCGCCGAGTTGGATGGCGCCGGAGAAATAGCGCGGCGAGGCGACCAGTAGCGGGAAGAAGTCGGCGAGCCGACCGACGACGATCTCGAAGGTGAGATATTTGGTGCGGCGCAGGATGAGCCGCTTGAAATTGTCGTAGAGCGCCCGGAAGCGGCCGAGCGCGATGCCGCGCTCCTGCGCCTCGCCGGCATAGAGCGCAATGCCCTCGGCTTCCTCGCGCAACCGCACCAGGCTGAAGCGGAAATCCGCCTCGAGTCCCTGTTGTCGGTTGCTGAGCGGGATCAGCGGCCGTCCGACGAG
>WNFC01005729.1_pt1 | contig 13635 bp, 7 predicted proteins | sample 5400541 | NCBI WGS metagenome assembly WNFC01 (sample SAMN13153342, study PRJNA577476) | soil metagenome | isolation source: 120 cm saprolite under Douglas fir tree site 2 hole 2 replicate 1 | place: USA:California | collected 2015-04-18
TGACTCTGTGACCAACGACCTTTTGCCTCTGGCCACGCGGAACTACGTGGAATTGACCCTGCTCTCGCCAGGTTCAATTTCGCCCGATCCCGCTAATTTCAACAATGGCGACAACACAGCGAGCGGCGCCCGGCCTTACATCAATGGAAACCGGGAGCAGGCCAACAACTTCCTCCTCGATGGAATGGACAATAACCAGGTATCGGACAATCTTCTGGGCTATACTCCGGCACCAGATGCCATCCAGGAATTCAACCTGATTACGAGCAACGCCTCGGCCGAATTCGGCAATTTCCAGGGCGGCATTGTCAGTGCCACAATCAAGTCTGGCACCAACGGCTTCCACGGCGACCTGTGGGAATACTTCCGCAATGACAAGCTGAACTCGAACCAATGGGAAAACGGATTCAAAGGGGTCGCTGCGCAGGGCAAGCCGTTTGACAGGCCGACACTTCGCTGGAACATGTTCGGCGGCACAGTTGGCGGCCCGATAGTGAAGAACAAGTTGTTCTTCTTCTTTGATTATCAGGGACAACGGTTCGATCATCCTTCTTCAACGCAACCGCTTAGCGTATTCACCGCCAAAGAGCGGACGGGCGATTTCGGCGACATTTGTGTCGGTGACGCCACTCACCCCCCTGGTTTCACTGCTGGTTTCTGTAACACTCCGAGTCAGCAGCTATACGATCCTCTCAATGGTAACGCGCATTATGCCAACAATGTGATCACTGAGACGATTGATCCTGTAGCCCAGGCATTGTTTAGCTCCTCGCTTTACCCGACCCCCACGGGAACGGGTCTGCAGAATAATGCCAGCTACACCACAGCTTCACTCTTCGACAACAATCAGTATGATGTAAAAATAGACTACAATGCCACGGCAAAGGACCACATCTCCGGGCGGTATTCGCATGCCAAGCAGCACAACCCGACCATCAACTCTTTGGCGATGCTCGGTACCGGTTTCTCGGATGCACCAATCGAAAACTCGATGGTGGACTGGAGCCATACCTTCAGTTCGACGCTGCTCAATGATCTCCGGTTTGGTGTGAATCACATCAAGCTGCATAACGGAACCGACTTCGCCAGCTCCGGCAATCTGGGAAACCAGTTGGGCATCGGAAACGGTAACCCGGCAGGTGTTCCGGGCTTGCTCTCAATTACCTTCAACGGAAATCTCAGCGGTATTGGTAATTCCGGAGTCCAGCAAAAGTTCGACGACGCTGTTATTCAGGCGTCCGACGCGGTGATCATCACGCACAATCGCCACGTCTTCCATACCGGATTTGAATTCTGGCGCGATCGCGTCAACACCTTCTACACCGGGAATAACGGAGCGCTGGGGAGCATTAACTTTAGCGGAATTTTCACATCCTCTGCCCCGGCCGCCAGCGGCGCTGGAGGCTACGGTGGCGCGGACTTCTACCTCGGACTACCCATAAACTATGGCAGGGGCATTAGCGGCGGCGAATGGGGCCAGCGCGCAAGCGTTTTTGGAGCATATCTGCAAGACGATTGGCGCGCCACTAACAACCTGACCGTTAATCTCGGAGTTCGATACGAGGCCCACACGCCTTGGGTGGAAAAGAACGACGCACAGGTCAACTTTGATCTCATCTCTGGCCAAGTGCTGGCCCCGAACTGCTCCAAGGTAAATCTAGGGACCGCGCCAACCACATGTAAGCAGAGCAGTCGCGGCCTTTATAACGGCACTTACGGTGGAAGAGACTTCCAGCCGCGCATCGGCTTCGCCTGGACGCCTGCCGCGCTGGGAGGTAAAACCGTCGTACGCAGCGCGTTCAGCATCTCCTCGTACATGGAAGGCACGGGAACCAACCTGCGCCTTGCGCAGAATCCGCCTTTCAGTGCGGCCGAGACCTTCGTAAACTACAACGGACAAGCGCTTCCGACGACCACAACCGACCAGGGGCTAGTGCCAGTGGGTTCGCCGAGTGACCCGTTCGCAGGCGCACTGGTCCGGGTATGGGACCCTCACGTTCAGCCTGCGCTCACACAACAGTGGAACCTGACCATACAGCAGCAGCTTGCAAACGCTGGCACACTTCAGGTGGGCTACGTTGGTCAGCACGGCACCCATTTGATGGTTCCGGTGCCATACTTGCAAAAGCAGCTGTTATCGCCCAGTTCCTGCGGTACTCCGCCCTGCACGGCACCTAGCGTGTACTTCTCTGGGAATCCCGCCTTCCAGTCTGATATTTCCCAGATCTCGGGAACGGCTTCCATCGGAGAGATGAAATATGACGCTCTTCAGGCTGTGTTCCAGAAGCGCTATACCGGGGGTCTGGAATACCAAGTGGCCTACACGTACTCCAAGTGTATGACTGACAACAGTGGCTATTACGGCACTTGGGGATCTTCCCAGGGTGTTCCGGCGAATCCGTATTTCCAGAACCTCTATAATCCGAGAGCTGACTATGCCCCGTGCTACTTCGATTCCAAGCACATTCTCAGCAGTTACGCCGTCTATGACATACCCTTTGGTCGTGGCAAGCGGTTTGGCCACGATGTGAATGGGGTTGTTAATGCGATTGCCGGAGGCTGGTCCATCGACCCGATTATTCAGATCCATACTGGGTTCCCACTGGCTCTGTACAACTTCACGAATGACCCTTCAAATACAGGATCTCGGGGAGCGCGTCCTGACTGCGGAGCAGGAGCAGGGCGCGTCTTCGGAAGGAAAGCTGCATTTTCGGGTGGTAACTTTATCGGTTATCAGTGGTTTGACCCTACTCCGTATTCCTTACCAACGGCGACAGAAGGCTTTGGGAACTGCCCCGCCCAGGGCCCGGTGCGTGGCCCTGGCTACGGTGACGTGGATCTGAGCCTGCAGAAGAACTTCCCGATAACCGAGAACGCGAAGCTTCAGTTCCGGGCCGACTTCCTCGATGCCTTCAATCGCACGAACCTGAATACGGATTGCTGTTTTACGGCGTGGTCCGCGCCTGGGCAAGGCATGGGAGTTATTTCCAGTTCCCAGCCCGCGCGTAACATTCAATTCGCTCTGAAGCTCTATTATTGAGCGATGTATGATTAAGGCAGGCGTGTATGACGCCTGCCTTATTTTTTATGTCTAGATATTCTCTGTTGACCCCGGCTTCGGTAGTCCTGCTCACGCTCCTATCCCGAACCTCTCTTGCTCAGGCCTCGAAGGCGTCCTCCGATCCTTCTCGCTCTGCACAGCATGCGCTAGACACGGCTAAATCCGGCCGCTGCAAGGAAGCGCTTCCGCTCTTGAAGAAAGCGATTCCACAGACCACAGACAAGGACCTCAAGCATGGCGCTGGGCTGGCGGGGGTACGTTGCGCCATGGTCAACAATCAGTTCGACGCGGCAGAAGATTTTCTTCGGATGTTGAATCGCGAATTTCCCCACGACCCTGAGGTGCTCTACGTCTCAGTTCACACCTATTCAGATCTGGCGACGCGCGCTTCACAGGAGTTAGCCACTGCGGCTCCGAATTCCGCGCAGGCGCACGAGCTGAACGCCGAATCGCTGGAGATGCAGGAAAAGTGGGACCAGGCAGCGAAGGAGTATCAGGTTGTGTTGCAGCAGAATCCACGTCTGCCAGGGATTCATTTCCGTTTGGGAAGATTGCTGCTGTCCAAGCCAAATCCTCCACCGGATGCGGCAGAGCAAGCGAAGAAGCAATTTCGGGAGGAGTTGGAAATTGATCCCAGCAATGCCGGCGCGGAGTACGTTTTGGGAGAGCTGTCGCGGCAGGCCCAGCAATGGGATGATGCGATACAGCACTTCTCACGTGCGGCAAAGCTGGATCCAGGATTTGGAGATGCGTTTCTGGGATGGGGTCTGACACTGGTTTCAGAAAAAAAATTTTCAGAAGCGGTTGAGCCACTGGAGAGCGCGGTAAAGCTGGAGGCGGCAAATCCCACTGCGCACTATAATCTTGCCACCGCTTACACGCGCTCGGGACACAAGCAGGAAGGCGAAAAGGAGTTCGCAATCCATCGGGAGATGGTTCAGAAAAATCGGGCGGCGGGCGAAGAGCCACAAGCGCAGCCGCCAGCAACTCCCCAATAAGCGCCGCCGGCGCTCGACTCTCATCGTGAAAAAACGGATTCCCCACATCTCTAAGAATATTTTCGGCTGCTCCCGCCGTCAGTTTTTATGTGGTCTGGCGGGCAGTGCGGCATTGGCTGGACTTCCGCGGCTCGCTCGATCATTGCCTATTCCTTCCTACCCTTTCGACGAGATCCCAGCGGACGTGAGCGGCATTCACTGGGTGCACTCCAGCGGCAAATCGGCGGAGCGATATCTGCCCGAGACCACAGGGGCAGGATGCGCTTTCCTCGACTTTGACAATGACGGCTGGATGGATATTTACCTCGTCAACAGCGGAAAGTGCGATTTTTTTGATCCCAATCCGCCGCTGCGTAATGCCCTTTACCGCAACAATCGCGATGGCACTTTCACAGACGTGGCGGAAAAGGCGGGCGTCGCAGGCGGCGGCTATGGCCAAGGCGTTGCGGTTGGCGATTACGATGGAGACGGATTTCCTGACCTGTATGTGACGCAGTACGGCAGAAGCATTCTTTATCACAACAACGGCGATGGCACGTTCACGGATATTACTGACAAGGCGGGAGTGGCGGCTCCGGGCTGGTCGTCAAGTGCGGTCTGGTTCGACTACGACAATGACGGCCGGCCTGATTTGTTCGTCTGCCAGTTTGTGGAGTTCTCCAAGGCCAAAAACAAAGACTGCCGCACGGGCGAAGACGCAAAACGGGGCTATTGTATTCCGCACTTGTACCGGCCTACGTCAAGCTGGTTGTTCCATAACAATGGAGATGGCACTTTTACTGACGTCAGCAAATCCTCTGGCATTGCGGATCACGCTGGCAAAGCCTGGGGAGTCGTGGCCACGGACATAAATAATGATGGGTTGATGGACCTCTTCGTCGCTAATGACACCGTGGCCAATTTTCTATTCGTAAACCGCGGCGTCAAGTTCGAGGAGATTGGTGAGCCCGCCGGAGTCGCCTACAGTGTGGAGGGACGTCCACGCTCCGGCATGGGGGTAGATTCCGCCGACTTTGATCAGGACGGATGGATGGACCTGTTCGTCGCGAACGTGGACCGTGAGATGTATTCGCTCTACAGGAACAATCATGACGAAAGCTTCGATGATCAGGCCGGAGTCACAGGAATCGCTGCGGCAACACAGTTAATGAGCGGATGGGGACTGAAGTTCCTCGATTTCGATAACGACGGCGAACTAGATTTGTTTCTCGCAAATGGAAACCCTGACGATCTGATCGAGCAAATACACCCGCAGGTCAAATATCAGGAGCCGCTGCTACTCTTCCGCAATACGAAGAAGGGTTTTCAGAACGTAAGTCCAGAGAGCGGGCCGGCGTTCGCGAGGCCGCGTTCGGCACGCGGAATGGCGGTGGGAGACTTCGATAACAATGGCGCCTTGGACATACTTGTTTCGGTGAATGACGGTGCGCCGGTCCTTCTGCGAAATAATGTCGGTGCCCAGAATCATTGGCTAGGAATCATGCTCGTGGGAAAGAAATCTAACCCGGATGCTATAGGCGCCCGAATCACATACCAGGCGCAAGACTTGAAACGAAGCAGAATGAAAGTCGGCGGAGGCAGTTATTTGTCCTCGCACGATCCGCGCATAGTGTTGGGAATCGGCCAGCGTAAGAAGATTGATTGGCTCGAAGTGAAGTGGCCGCGCCCGGGTGGAGTGGAACGTTTCACCGAACTTCCGATCGACCAGTACATCAAGATCGTGGAAGGCGACGGAAAATGGAAGTAAGCCGTTAGTTCTCGTCGGCAGTGATACACCCCAGCAATTCCTATTTCTTGATCTGGCCGGCCGGCCGCTCAGACTGGCTATCCCGCAATGTCTTTAATGGAGGCAAGAATTGCTGGTGCGCGAGTTGCTGGCGCCCTTCTTCAATCAGATAGAACCTGTCTGCTTCAACGTCGTGGAAAACTTGTGGCTGACCGTTCGGCCAAGTGATTTCGACGATCTCAGCGCGAGTAGATTTGCCGAGCCCAAAATGCGCGCGAAGGTCGCTTTGGGAGAGATAGCTGCCGCCACCAGCAATCTCCCGAATTTGCGAAAGTCCGCCGGCCACGACCCGGACGCGGGCGCCCATTGCGTCGCGGTTGCTCTTCGTGCCCACCAGCTTGAAATTTAGAAAGTGGTTCCCATTGCCGCCGCTGTTGTGCAATAACAGGGGAGGGTCTCCGTTGTTGCCGACCACTGCGTCCATGAATCCGTCATTATCAAAGTCTGCGAATGCCACGCCTCGGCCCACGTAGGGTGTTTGGAACCCGCTGCCTGCGAATTTTGTTACATCGACAAACCTGCCATTACCCTCGTTATGGAACAAGGAGTTGATCTGCTTGTAGCGGGTCGGCCCGGTCTTCTCCACCTCCGGATACACATGGCCGTTCGCGATAAAGAGGTCGAGCCAGCCGTCATTGTCGTAGTCGAAAAAGCCGCCCCCGAAGCTCAGGACTCCGTTAGTGGGAATGGTGATGCCCACCTGATCACTCACCTCGGTGAACAGACCTTTTCCATCGTTGTGCCAAATGTGATCAGAGGACCCCTGGAAATCTGAAATGTAGAGGTCGAGCCAGCCATCGTTGTCGTAATCGCCAAGCGAGATACACATGGCGGCCATGAGCTTGCCTTGACCGGTGTAGGCCACTCCGGCCTCCGGCCCTACTTCTTTAAAGGTGCCGTTGTGCTCATTGTGGTAGAGATATGCGTTCAGGCCGTCGTTGGCGACGAATAAGTCGGACCAGCCGTCATTATCGTAATCAGCAGCGCCGACTGAAAGATTCTTGCCTCCAGGCTGGTAGATTCCTGCTGCCTGGGTCACGTTGGTGAAGGTGCCGTCGCCATTGTTGTGATAGAGCACGTCAGGACTGCCGCGATAGACACTTGGAGGACAACTCGAAGTCACGCCCTGCAACATACAGTAGCGTTGGCTATCCGGGCCAAAGGCAACATAGCCGCCGACGTAAAGATCGAGGCGTCCGTCGCGATCGTAATCGAAGAATGTGGCGCCGGAATGAAAGAGTGTCCCGAATTCTATGCCTGCCACGCCAGCCTTGTCAGTCACATCCGTAAACGTGCCGTCGCCGTTGTTGTGGTACAGAACATTGCGGCCGTACTGCGTAACGTAAAGATCGGGGAAGCCGTCATTGTCGTAGTCGCCCCACACGCAACCCAGGCCATAACCCGTGCCGGGCACGCCAGCTTTTTCCGTAACGTCAGTAAACGTACCATCGCCGTTGTTGCGATAGAGTGCGTTGCGCACAGTGATGCCGCGGTTATAGAGATCGCGGCCGTTCACAAAATAGATGTCCTGCCAGCCATCACCATCGAAGTCGGCCACGCAGACACCGGGACCGAATTCTTCCCGGTTAATTGAGACGCCATTGTTGCCCTTGAAGTGAACGAACCCGATGCCCGCCGGTGCAGTTACGTTTGTAAATTGTAGGGGAGGTGCATGTGAGCTTTGGGCCTGCAGAACGGGAGTAAATTGCAGACTGCCGAACGTCAACGCCGCAACCGTTCCCAAGAAAAGAAACATAATGGTGGGACACTGACACTGTAGGGGTCTCGATTGAATTGTGGGCATCTGCTGCCTGGTAGGATTGCTCTGCTCTGGATTATGACCCCATTCTAGTTCGTAGTCAAAGAATGTTGGGCGTTGATACCGCGGCTGGCAAGATCCGGGAGAGTTCCTCCGCCGAAGTGCTAACCCGTCATCGCCAGTTGGCCCTCGGCATTGTAGCTGTAGCTGGCCCCGCCGTTCGGGGTCATGTTGCCAGCGGCGTCATAGCCTAATCCGCTCAGCCGGTTGTTGTTAAGTGCCACAACGCTCAGTGGCTCAGCCCGAGCACCTGGTGACCGTGCTGTTGGTGAGATTGCCCCAGGCGTCCATGGTGAAGTCTTCGCCCCAGTTCGCGCCGCCGACTCCAGTGTCCCCACCCTTTGAAAACCACAAAGGGGGGGCAGCCTCAGTTGGGGCGACTCAAAGGGTTGATTGGATAAGAGCGAAGGCTCCAGCGTTACCCTAAGAGGTCTTTCGGTTGAGGACCAAAGACGCTTGGGAAAGAAGGAGCCTTCACATGATGATTATAGGATGTGATTTTCATCCCAGTTGGCAACAGGTTTCGTGGTTAGAGGTGGAGACAGGAGAAACGGGCGAGCGGAAACTGGTGCATGCCAGCGGCGAGGCCCAGCAGTTCTATCAGCAACTCTCGGCACCGGTGTTGGTCGGCATGGAAGCCAGAGGGAACAGTCAGTGGTTCATTGAGTTGGTCGAGGATCTGGGTCATGAAATCTGGATCGGCGATGCGGCGCAGATCCGGGCCAGTTATGTACGCAAACAGAAAACCGACAAACGGGACGCGGCCCACATTCTGAAGCTGCTGCTGGAAGGGCGATTTCCGCACTTGTGGGCGCCCGACCGCGAGCAGCGTGACCTGCGCCAGCTGGTGCTGCACCGGCACAAGCTAGTGCTGATTCGCAGCCGGGTGAAAAACGAACTGCAACACCTTTCCCTGAATAAGGGGATGCAGCGCAAGCGCACGCTGTGGAGCCAGGCGGGACAGCAGTTGTTGCGCGAGCTGCCGCTGAAAAAATGGGCAGCATGCCGGCGGGAAGATTTACTCGGACTGCTGACCATGTTGGACGAGCAAATCGGAAAGCTGGATCGGGCGGTGCAGCAAGCGGCAGAAGAAAATCCGCACTCGAAGCTGCTGATGACGCAACCGGGAGTGGGCCCGAACACGGCACTGGCGTTCGTGCTCACCCTCGGCGATGTCGGTCGTTTCCCGCGCGGCAAGCAGGTGGCCAGCTACCTGGGACTGATTCCGCGGGAAGAAAGTTCCGGCGGACGGCAGAAGCTGGGCGCCATCACCAAACAGGGCAACCGCATGCTGCGCTCGTTGCTGGTGGAAGCGGCGCAGAACGCGGTGCGCTACGATCCCCAGTTTCGTCGAGAGTATTTGCATCGCTGTCATCAAAAACCCAAAGCCGTGGCCAAAGTGGCCGCGGCGCGCAAATTAGCCGTGCGACTCTACTGGATGCTGCGTACGCAGAAACCGTATCCAGAGATCGTTCGCATCGAGAGCAGCTCGGGGTTGGCCCTGGTCGGCGCAAGCTAGACCGCAGGTGTTCATTGGGCGCTCTCGCATCCCGTAGAGACGGGATGTTCGCATGGAAGAATCGCGGTTGCTGTTCGAGGCCGAATCGATGGTTGGTGGAACGGTCTTCCACCGGTGAGTGATTCAGCGTGAGATTTCCAGAGTCTTGGTCCTCAACCTCTCTGGCAAACCCGCGGTGCTATTCGCACCGCCAGGACAACTATGCTCTTGACAACGCCTTGCTCTTATCGAGGCCAGCCCGCCGCTGGCTGTATCTTTGAAGATGACGCTTTCTGAATCGCCTTGTAGTAACCAGCATCCCGGGCGAACGATGCGATGCAGAGTGCCAGAAACGCGATGACGCTCAAGACTGTCCTAGCCATAGCGTTTAACCGTTCCTTGTTCCTGGCAGTGCAATCCGCGTTGTGTTCCTCGCCTTTTGTTCGAAGAGTACCCAAAGTGTCATTCCAACGAGTAGGACCATTGCCCACGGAACAAGATGGTCCCACAGATAGACTCGGAAGCTAGGCCACCCCATGTCGCTAGCCTGCGGAACTCGATGCCACACCCAAAGGCTCTGGAAAAGGCCCCGGAGATCGGATGATCGAGGACTCCTCCAGTACAACACTGAAGTCGCCACTTCCAACCCAACGCCCAACGCTGCGGCGAACAGCCACGTGATCAAGCGACCATGCCGCCGAAACGCGTACCAACCCACGATCCAGAGAGCCAGAAGAGGTGCAAAAACAGGAACCCAGTAATGCAGCCGACCAGCCTCGAAAGCCCAGAAACCTGAGTACCAGACCCTGATGCTGTTCGTCGGGGCTCTGCCCCATACCCACCAAGATGCTGCGACTTCCGCCCCGCAAAGAAACGAAGCAAAAGCAATGAATCTTGCTGCCATATATACCTATTTCCACCAGAACGCGGGTGCGCCTACGGTGGTCCGGTCAGAGTAGGAGGATGGTTTTTCCCATTCTTCACCGTAGCGCATCGGCCGATACTGTGGTGCATGTACCCAGCCGTTCACACCTGATGTAGCCTCGCGGATTCCCCAGCCGAAATCCTGGCCAGTTGCGCTACGTATGCGCCAACGCCTGCCATCGGAGGACCATTTGTCATGCCGATCACGTTCTGCGCTCCGCTAACCCCGTCCTGATTGAACGATCCGGTCCAGGCGTTTTGAATTGAATTCTGGATCTTGCTTAGAGCGTCGTGAAGACAAAAATCAGGTTCGAATGTAAAATTATGCTAATGCTGCTATAGAGGAGTTTTGGCTCGCTGAGGCGCAGTTTTGGGAATACGTTTACTGAACTCCGCGCAAAGAAACTTGCGCCAGATTGTCAACATTGTGCTAATTTATGTGGGCTTTGGGAAGATAAGCGATTTTCCTTGGCTTGTGGCCCGGTCGTTTTCCCGATCCCGCAGCCATGAGCCGAATCCAATGACGGCGATATAGCCGCTTTGGATAAACTATGATAGGTCTATCGACTCGGAGACAACCGGACGCTCTATAGCGCGACCTAAGAGGCATTTAAGATGAACTCACACCCGGGAGAGGATATGCCACCAGGAAAGAACGGGACGCCGGCCTATCAAAGAATTCAAGCCGCCATCCTGAAGCGAATTGAGGACTCGAATCTCAAGCCGGGGGATGCTGTAGGTTCCGAGCGCGAACTGGCTGGCCTGCATCGCGTCAGTTTGATGACCGCGCGCCATGCGCTGGCGGTCCTCGAACGGGATGGCTGGGTGGAACGCAAGCCTGGTCGCGGCACGTTCGTCGCCCCGCCGAAGATTCATTTCAACAAGCTCACCAGTTTCAGCGAACAAATGGCCGCCCGCGGCATGTCGGCGCGGTCCAAGGTTTTGTCGTGCACCCTCGTGAATAAGGAACCCGAGGTTGCGGCCCGCCTTTCGCTGCCTGCCGATAGCCCTCTGGTTAAACTGGAACGGGTGCGATTGGGGGCGGACGAGCCCTTCTATGTTGAAACCTGCTACCTCTCGGCCAAGGAGTTTGGCGGCCTTGCCGATGCGCCCCCACAGCAGGGTTCCCTTTTTGCCAGTCTGGAACGCATTCACGGTTTGGAGTTAGCGTACGCGGACGAAGAAGTGGACGCGACCGCTGCCGATCCCCGCACCGCACGCCTTCTCGCAATCCCGCTTGGCCAGCCCTTGCTGCGCATTCGCCAGGTTATTTACTCTGCAAAAGGAAGCCCGGTCATGCATGTGTTGGGACTCTACCGCTCCGACCGCCACAACCTCCTGATTCGCAGATACCGCTAACGGCCGGATTCTTAGTCGCGGGCGAAGTCATACCTCCGATCTGGTTCCCGTCCCTAGTTTGACAAATCATCGCTGATTTGAGAGTTTCGGGGACGCAATCCAACTCGGAGGCGCCGATGGTTTGCCGTCGCAGCATCGTCCCACTCAGCATCGTTTCGATAGTTTGCGGATTAGCTCTCTCGGCCATCTTCTCCCAGGCCGCTTCCGCGCAGCTGATTACCTTTTCAAAGCAAGATCTGACTGACTACACCGCGCAGAATCCTTTCGACCGCCTGCCCGACGGCCGCCCCAAAATCCCCGACGACTTGATCGAACGCGCGCGCGGTCTTTCCTCGGAAGAAGTCTGGGCAGTCCTGCAACAGAAGCAATTCAACAACCAGTACGCCGACGGATTTCAGGTTTTGCATCCCGGAAAAACCATGGTCGGCCGTGCCTTCACTGTGCAGTTCATGCCTTCGCGCGCCGACGTGGACGATATTGCGCAAGCCAAGGCCAAAGAACACGGACTCAAGCGCCTGATGAATCAGACCGCCATCGACATGCTGCAGCCCGGCGACGTGCTGATCGTCGACCTTTTCGGCAAGAAAGTGAACGGAACCATCGTCGGCGACAATCTCTTCTTCTATGTGATGAAAGCCACTCGCGGCGCAGGGTTGGTGGTCGATGGCAGCGTTCGCGATCTGGATGGACTTTCCGAGATCGACATGCCCGCATATTTCCGCGCCGCGGACCCGACGCCGATTGGCAACGTGATGCTGACCGGCATCAATATCCCGGTGCGCATCGGTGGTGTGACGGTAATGCCCGGCGATCTCGTGGTGGGCGATCGCGAAGGCGTATATTTTATTCCGCCTCAGTTTGTGCAGGAAGTCCTCGACCGCGCCGACGAAACTCACATCCACGACGAGTGGACGAAGAAGAAATTCGACGAAGGGAAGTACAAATCGAGTGAGATTTACAGTTCGCCCAGCGATCCCAAACTGCAGCAGGAATATCAGGAGTATCTAAAGCGGCGGCTCGAAGAAATTCATAAGCAGCGCAGTTCAAAACCTTGAGGTGAAATCATGCCCGACTCTGAAATCTCTCGACGCGGATTCATAGGAAAACTCGGCCAGGGATTGGCCGCCGCAAACGTTGCTGGAGTGCTGCTGAAGGATGCCTCAGCGCAACTTGTAGTCCCCGAGCCTCCCGGGAAGAAGCTCGGTTGGGCGATCGTCGGCCTGGGTAGCCTTTCCATCAATCAGATCCTGCCTGCGTTTGCCAAGTGCGAGAAATCTAAAGTGACAGCTTTGGTCAGCGGACATCCTGACAAGGCCAACAAGCTGGCGCTGCGCTATGGGGTCAGTCCGAAAAATATTTACAACTACCAGAACTACGATTCCCTCAAAGACAATCCCGAAGTTGACGTCATCTACATCGTGCTCCCCAACGGTATGCACGCGGAATATACCGTCCGAGGGTTCCAGGCCGGCAAGCATGTGCTTTCCGAAAAGCCCATGGCCAACACCCCCGCCGAATGCCAGCAGATGATTGACGCCGCGCACAAAGCCAACCGGAAGCTAATGGTCGCCTACCGCTGCCAATATGAGCCCTACAATAAAGAAGCCATCCGCATCGCCCGCTCCCACGAACTCGGCCCCACCCAGATGATTCTGGCGGACGCGGGCTTCAGTATGGGCGATCCCAAACAGTGGCGGTTGAACCGGCAACTCGCCGGCGGAGGATCGCTGATGGATATCGGCATTTACGCTCTGAATGCTTCTCGCTACCTTTCCGGAGAAGAACCCACCGAAGTGAATGCCATGGTGTACACCACGCCCAATGATCCGCGCTTCAAAGAGGTTGAAGAGCACATTACTTTTCAATTGCGTTTTGCGAGCGGAATTTTGGCCAACTGCTCGTCAAGCTACGGCTATTTCCACCAGAGCCACTTTCGCGTGATGGGTACCGAGGCGCGGCTGGAGATGGATCCGGCCACCTGGTACAGCGGCTTGCGCCTGTGGATAGAGCGCGGCAATACCATCGACCAGCGTGATCTCCCGGTAGTCGACCACTTTACAACCGAGATGGACCACATGTCCGACTGCGTGATGCAGAACAAGGAACCGCTCACTCCGGGTGAAGAAGGACTCCGCGACTTAACGATCATGATGGCAATCTACGAAGCAGCGAAAAGCGGGAGAACAGTGA
>WNFC01023305.1_pt1 | contig 13632 bp, 10 predicted proteins | sample 5400541 | NCBI WGS metagenome assembly WNFC01 (sample SAMN13153342, study PRJNA577476) | soil metagenome | isolation source: 120 cm saprolite under Douglas fir tree site 2 hole 2 replicate 1 | place: USA:California | collected 2015-04-18
GAGGGCCGAGCGCAGCGTTCGGTCGAAACAGCCTTGGGGGAACGATCAACATTGTCACCCGACGCGGGCGCGGGCCGCTCTCGGCGGAGGCAGACGTTTCGGCGGGAAGTTTCGATCGCGAGAAATACCGGGTTCACTTGGAAGGCGCTGGTGCGCCTTTCGATTACTACTTCTCGGCAAGCCAATTCTCGGAGCGTGGGTTTCGCGCGCAGTCCGACGCCAAGACGGCACAGGTATTCGGCAAGTTGGGTTATCAGGCGGAAGAGACCGATGTCGCGCTCTCCTATCAGTATCACAACGATCGGATCCGAGAGGCCGGTTCGCTGCCACTGAGCGTGCTCACGGTTGACCGGACGGCCAATCTGACGACCGGGGACTTCTTTGCGCCACAGCTTCATCAACTGACGCTCAACGCCAGCCGCCGATTGGCTTCTGGGTTGTCGCTGACGGTGAACGGATTTTTTCGCGCGCTCGAGGCGGAGCAGTTCAATGCCAGCCTGCTGGCTGAGGATACGCGACTGTTCAACCGAACCCGCTCGGCGGGAGGGATTGCACAGCTCTCGTACCGCGCACGCCTGGGGCCATTTCGAAATCACTTGCTCCTCGGTGCGGAGTACACCCACGACCAGGTGCGGGTTCGAGTGTACGCGGAGCAGAACGAGCGGACATTCCCCAGCTGCAGGGGTTCTTCCCAGGACTGTCCGTTCAGCCGATTCGTGGCCGACCTCGCCGACAGCTCCAATCCCTTCGCCGTGTATCTCTTCGACACCCTTCGGCTGGGCTCGGGGATCTTGGCAGCGTCCGATTCCATCACTCTGTCGGTGGGCGCACGGTTCGATCGAGCCAGCCATCGGATCGTGGATGCCAGCCCCGATCAGCCCGGACGCGCCAGCGGAAATGCCGTCTTCCACCGGTGGGTACCCACCGCAGGGCTGAGCTACAGCCTGTCAGAACAGTATGGAGCTTACGTCGCGTACAAGGAGGGGTTGCGAGCGCCGGCATTTCTCGAGTTGACCTGCGCCGATGCCAACTCGCCATGCGTAGGTCTGCAGGCTGGAGTCGCGCCGGATGCAACCTTCGGCTCGCTTCGACCGGTTAAGGCGCGCAGTTACGAGGCCGGGGTGCGCGCCAGCCCTCGAGGATGGTTGGACGCGAATCTCGCTTTGTTCAGGACGGATTTGATCGACGACATCTACTCGGTTTCCCCAACCCCGACCGCGGTCTTTTTCCAGAACGTTGGCAAGACTCGGCGCCAGGGCGTCGAGCTCTCGCTGGCGATCTCGTTTCGTCGTTGGAACGGCTTCGTCAATTACACGCACACGCGTGCGACCTTCGAGAGCAACTTCTCAATCGCGTCCCCGAGAACTCCAGGTGAAGACGAGGAGGTTCGAATCGGCGATCAGTTGCCGTTAGTCCCGAATCATCGTCTCAATGCCGGAGTGCGGCTTTCTCCCGTCGACTGGGTCACTGTGTCAGTTGGTGGCGCGTACGTCAGCCCTCAGTACTTTCGCGGGGACGAGCACAACACCCAGCCCAGGCTGAACGCCTATTTCATCGCGAGCGCGAGCGTTACGTTGCGCTGGAGGGCGCTTAGCGGCTTTGTCCAGGTTACCAACCTGTTCAACAGCCAGTACGAGACGTTCGGCACGTATGCGAACAGCAGTGCGGGAATCGAACGGTTTCTGACGCCCGGCGCCCCCTTGCGCTTTCTCGTCGGAGGCGCGCTTCGACTCTGACCTGAGGTGCAAGCCTTCCAGGAATTTGCCGCTCCAGTTGAACCATGGTTAAAGCCGGAGAGGTAAACTCGCCCGAGCTCGAAGATGCCCAACCGCAGATTTCTATTGCAGTGGACGGCGCTGGCGCTTCTCTGTGCGGGATGTGGAGCCGGCACAAACGTGTGCGACCGCTTCACCCTGGTCAACCTCAGCCTGCTGGACAAGGCGCGAGCCTGCAACAATGTTTCCTTCACGCTGATGTCCAAAGCAACCTGCGAACAGTCAATCAAAAGCTGCAACGCGAACGACCAGCAACTGATTTTGTCGCATCTGGATTGCTTGGAACGGTCGGTCGGTACCTGCGTGCCCGGACAGGAGAATATCTACTTCGGCTCGATTGCCTTGTGCGACGGGCTGCTGGCAGGCATGTCGAACACCTGCAAGACCGCGGGCTTCGGTCCGCGCTGACCAGCCCCTCAGGACGCGGTAGCTGCTGGCACGAGCTGGTCGCCTTCAATCACGTCGGTTTGCTCCGGAATGCCATCCACATAGGAGACCACGTTGCCGAGGACCGCCGGAACGCGCGGCCCAGGTGTCACCACCCCGGTAAGGTTGAGCGGATCCACGGCAGAGATCGCAATCCGGTGTCGGGTGGGCGGGGCGCGTCTCACCGCGCGCGCGATTTCCACCGCATCGGGCAAGGCGAACTGCTCGCCGGCGAAGCCGCTCAAGAAGCGCCCCCCACGAATCTCGCCGCGAGCCTCCAAGCGACGGTAGACATAAAGCAATTCCCGCCACGATGGGGACAGAGGCTCTCGCACCACCAGGTCTCTCCACACGATGCCGTATCGCTGGAGGAACAGCCATGCGAGGTGCTCGTGAACTTCGCTAGTCGGACGGGGCTCGCTCGGATGCAAAAGGCTCCAGCGCCCCGGTCCTCCACGCCGCAGAGCTTTTTGGCGCTTTCGCATTTTGGGTGACTGAAGGACACGAAGGTTGTCGACCGCGTCGGAAGTAACCACGCCTCTGGCCAGCAGCTCCCAAAGCGCGTCTTCGACCTCGCTGGGAAGCCGGCGCGTGGCCGAAATCAAATCTGCAAAGAACAGCGCGCCACGGCGGCCGAGCACCTCCGCGATTTGCTGAGCCACCTTCGAAAGATCTCTCGCCCCGTCGGTCCCGGGCCGAGAGGCGCAGAGCAGCCAATCCAGCTCCTCTCGGCGAACGAACGTGATACTTGCATTTCGACCCGGAGTAGGACGCCTGCCTTTTTGCGAGGACACATCCTCCGCCGAAGCCACCCATCCGCGTCTTGGACCCCGAACCGCGGGCTGCTGATCTCGTTGTGTCAACCTTCCCCATGCCACCTCGCCGTCCCAGCACGCCTTGTCCAAAGCTTCCGGCAAGTACTGGTGCATTCGGATCGGAAGCAACACCTGCTCCCAAGCGGCGGCGGGAGCCTCAAAGCCTTGAAGTAGCGCCACCGCCTTGAGCAAACCGCCCTTACCCCGCAACGCATCTGCGCGTTCGAGGTGGTGCCAGCGGAACAAAAACCGCATGAAGTCCTGAGCGGACAGCGGCTCAATTTCGCGCCGCAGCCGGCCGACAGTGAGGCGGTGGATCCGCTGCAAGAGCCGCCGGTCACACCATTCCAGTGCCGAAGCAGAGTCGTCCTGGCGGGCAGCGCGAAAGTGCCCGCGCAATACCTGCCCATCGGATTCCAGCCGCAGCAGGGCTCGCGACACTTCTGGCTCGGGAAGCTTCAGCTTCCCCGCAAGCTCGCCGGCTTGAGTCGGACCACAAATCTCCATCCAGCCCCGCGTTAGCGCAACGGCGGCGTCCTCGGGATCTACGGCTGGGTCCCCTGGTAGCCGTTCCAAAGGCGGCTCGAGAGGACTTCCGGGAAACAACGCTTGAGCGTACGCGACGCGTTCTGCGGCCACCACAAAGCGAAAGCCGTCCCCACTCAACTGCGCCGCCCGTCGCTCACCAGTCAAGCTGGCCAGCTTGTCAGGATCCAGATCTGCCGCTGGCAACAGAACCTGCTGCAACAGGGCATCGTGGAGCTCTTCGGCGTCGCGGATTAGCGGCTGAGCATCGGAAATGACTTGGGCAATCGCATCGGGATCCAGCGCACCAAAAGCCGCCGCATCCTCCGGAGGCAGAGTCCGGCGAACGCTGATCGCGCGCGCCCGTCGCTCCTCGAGCGGCGCATCATCGAGATACGTGTACGGCTGCGAATTGAGCAGTTGGTGCGCGAAAACCGATGGTTCGGGGAGATCGACGGCCAGCGTCCGAATCCGGCCGTCGCGAATTCCCTCCAGCACCGCTTTCAATCCGTCGACGTCCATTGCCTCATGAAGGCAGTTGTCCAAGGTTTCTTTGACCAACGGATGGTCGGGCGGCTCAATGTCCACCGTGCCGACGTTGTCCTGGCACGCCAGCTGGTCAGGAAATACGGCGGCAATCAGATCATCGGAGCGGGCGCGCTGAATTTGCGGCGGCACTCGTCTGCCACCGTTGTAGCGAAGCATCGCCAGGGCGCGGGTCGCATTCCAGCGGAAGCGAGTACCAAACAACGGCGTCTGGAGAATCGCCTGAACCAAAGCCTCTTCCACGTTCTGCGGAGAGACAAATTCAAAGATGTCCGAGAGGGGAAAGCTATGCTGCTCCCCGAGTGAAAGCAGAATTCCGTCATCCGTCGCCGCTGCCTGCAATTCGAAGTTGAAAGTTCGACAAAAGCGCTTGCGCAGCGCCAGTCCCCATGCGCGGTTAATCCGGCCGCCAAACGGTGCATGCAGGATGACCTGCATGCCTCCTGCTTCATCGAAGAAGCGCTCGGCGATGACCGTCTGAAAACTGGGCACCGCTCCCAGAGCCGCTGCGCCCGCGCGCAAATACCGCAAGAGGAATTCGGCAGTCGCGGGCACCAGCCCAAGTTCGTTCTCCAGGAATTCGAGCGGGGCCGGCATCGTCAGCAGGTCCTGGCGCAATCGGCTGACTTGAGACGACAGCTCGCTGGTTCGCGACGGAGCTTCGCCCCGCCAAAATGGCACGGTCGGCGCTTGACCCTTGGCGTCTTCGACCCGAACCGTCCCAGCAGTTACCCGTTGAATTCGCCAAGCGGTGGAACCGAGTAGAAAAACATCGCCAGCCATGCTTTCGACCGCAAAATCCTCGTCGAGCGTGCCGACCACTTTTTCCTCAGGCTCGGCGATCACCGGATAGGTGAAGGTGTCCGGAATGGCCCCGCCACCGGTAAGAGCGGCGATCCGCGCGCCTTTCCGCGCTCGGAGCTTTCCGTTCACTCGGTCTCGATGGACGTGCACACGTGAGCGGCCACGGCGGGTCGAGACACCCTCCGAGAGCATTTTGAGTACGTCCTCGAACTCGTTCCATCTGAGATCCCGGTAGGGGTACGCCCGTTGGAAAAGTTCGAAGAGCTTCTTCTCGTCCCAGTCCTCGCAGGCGCAGGCAGCGACGATCTGCTGGGCTAGGATGTCCAGCGGCTTGGCCGGTATCTGAACCGCGTCGAGGTCGCCCTCGCGCACCGCGCGCAAAAGCGCCGTGCATTCCACCAGCTCGTCCCGGGTCATCGCGAAGAGGATTCCCTTGGCGATTCCGCCCTTGTGGTGGCCAGCTCGACCGATCCGCTGGAGAAAAACGGCGATCGATCGGGGTGAACCGAGCTGCACCACCATGTCCACCGAGCCGATGTCGATCCCCAGCTCCAAAGAGGCGGTGGCGACCATCACCTGAAGCTGGCCGGACTTGAGCCGCTCCTCAGCGCGTAACCGAAGCTCGCGCGCCATGCTGCCGTGATGGGCTGCTACCTTGTCTTGCCCTAACCGCTCGCCCAGATCATGCGCGACGCGCTCGGAGAGGCGCCGCGTGTTGGCGAACACCAACATCGTTCGATGATCAGCCGCCAGGGAACAAATCCGGTCATATACCTGCCCCCACATCTCGTGAGTGGCCACCGCGGAAAGCTCCTGGTCCGGCGTCTCCACCGAAATCTCCCAAGGACGAAGGTGCCCGACTTCCACCACCTCGGTCGGCCGCAGAGCGTCGGCGCCGGTGAGGAACATCGAAATCTGATCCAGCGGCTTCTGGGTCGCCGACAAGCCGACGAGTTGCGGACGCTGGTCGACCAAGGCCTGGAGGCGCTGCATCGAAAGCGCGAAATGGCTGCCTCGTTTGTCTCGGGCAAGAGCGTGAATCTCATCCACGATCACCGTCCTCACCCGTCGCAGCGTTTCGCGAGACCGACGAGCGGTCAGGTAGAGATAGAAGGACTCGGGCGTGGTGATCAGGATGTGGGGTGGCCTTTTGACCATGCCCGCCCGTTCGGACGGACTGGTATCGCCGGTGCGCACCAGGACTCGAATCGGCTGAGGCGTCAGGCCCGCTTGAGTCGCTCGCTGGAAGATCTCCTGCAAGGGCTGAAGCAGATTCTTTTGCACGTCGTTTCCCAGCGCCTTGAGTGGCGATACGTAGAGAACCTCGATCTCGTCGGTGAGCGTTCCAGCCAAGGCGCGCCGAAGCAGCTTGTCAATGCAGCTCAGAAAAGCCGACAGAGTCTTACCGGAACCGGTAGGCGCAGCGATCAGGACATCACGGCCGTCGCGAATCAGAGGCCAGCCGCGCCGCTGGGGGGCGGATGGCTCGCCCAGCTGCTCGGCGAACCAGCTCTGAATGAGCGGATGAAAGCTCGCCAGGTCGGGGTCGGCAGCGGTACCGCCGGTGGGCGAAACCTCTTCCGGCCTGTGGGCAGTAACAGACATATTCAAGACTGAACACAAGTGCAGGGATGCGTCAATCGGGACGTAAATCCGCCAGTCGGATTAAGCTCATTTTCGAAAGGTTCATGCCAGGTGCTCGGAGTGACTCGTGGCCAAGCGTGACAAGCCTTTTCATAACCCATTCGCCTCCCTGAAGCCTGTTGTACCGGCGGCAAAGCCGGCACGCCCGAAGGCGCAGGTGCCGCCGGAAGAGCCCGACGAGTCTGTGATATTTCGAGAGGCCGTCGGCGAGGTCATGCCGGTGCGAGGCAAAGGGCGTGTACCGCCTCCTCCGCCCAAGGTTGACTTGACGCGGGTACCCAACGGGGACTCGGAAGCATTGGCCGAGCTCTACGCGCTCGTAGAGAGCGATGGACCGATCGAGCTCAGCGATTCCGACGAGTACATCGAAGGAGCAATTCCAAGCTTCGACCGTAAGACCTTGAGGAAATTGCGCGCCGGAGAGAGGCGAAAAATCTGCTCTTTCGGTTTCTCGAGGAGTCGCGTCGCACCGGAAAACGGCTGGTTCTGGTGGTGCACGGCAGAGGCCTTCACTCCAAGGACCAAGTACCGGTGCTGAAGGAAAGCCTCCGGGCTTGGCTCTCTCAGGGGCGAATCGGAAGGCAGGTGCTGGCCTATGCCACTGCCCGCCCTCATGATGGCGGCGCCGGAGCGGTCTACCTATTACTTAGGCGCTAGTCCAAAGCGGCTGCACGGAGGGAGCTCGCAGATGGCGATCTCGGAGTTCGATCGCGTTTTCACACAGCTCGAAACCACTCCTCGGCTGCTGAAGAGTGTCTTTTCCGAATTGCCAGCGGAGTCGGTAGGGGCGCGTGGCTCCAAAGGGGGATTCTCTGCCGTCGAGCACGCTTGGCACATGGCCGATCTCGAGTCCGAAGGATACGGCCTGAGAATCTCTCGCTTACTTTCTGAAACCGAGCCGCATTTGCCTGATTTTGAAGGAGACCGCATCGCCCGAGAGCGTCGCTATCACGAGAAGAGTCTCCTCGAGGGGTTAAACCGATTCGCATCGGCGCGATCACAAAATCTCGCGCAACTGCGCAGGGTGACCGAGCCGCAGTGGCGACGCTTCGGGGTGCAAGAGGGCGTTGGAAGACTGGCGCTGTCCGATCTGCCGAAGATGATGCTCGAGCATGATCGATCTCACCTGCGCGAGCTGGTCGAGTTGCTCGACGAAATCCTCCCAGAGGCATCCGCGCTGGCTCGGTTAGAAGCAGCACTCTCCGCCTGAGCCGCTACTCCAATTCGAGAAGGTCGGCGTCTAGGTCGGCATCCGCGGTCGCGGCGCTGCCGTGTGCCGCTGCAGCCATCCGGCGGGCTCGTCGGATCTGTGCGTCCCGAAGCTGCATGTGGAACTTGGCAAAGAAGACGGCCATCTTTGCCCGTTGTTGTGCACTAAGGCCCTGGCTGAGGGTAGCAAACAACTCCTTGTTCAACTCAGCCAACTGGGCGCGCGCCGCGTACATCTGCTGCAGAGCTGCGTCGACGCGGGCAAGCGCATCCGGCTCGCCGTCTGCTGCCCGCTTGATGATTCGTGCGGCTTCCGCGACTTGCTCTTGGAGCGGTCGCCGTCGCTCCTGGACGCTTCGGATTACTTGAGCCATCCGAAGCGCATCCGCTTCGCTCAGCTCCAAGGCCTCCGCCAGACCAATTACCTGCTTCATCCGAATCTGCCGTGCGAAAGCACCCGGCACGGGTGGGCTCGCATGCTCGGAGTCCCGGTTCGCTGCGAGCACAACCGCAGCGAGAAAAAAAGCCACCAGCGCTAACCACCGCATACTTCCTCCATCAGTCCGCCCCACCACGACGACAGCCGCTAGACTCAGTCGTCGAGGGCGTCCATCCCCCCTAGGATGCTATCCGCCAAAGGACCTGCCAGCGGGTCTTCCGCGCCCCAGCTCTCCAGCGCCGCCAATGTCGGGTCCTCCATCTGACTGACATGGGTCCTGGGTCGTTCCTTGCGGACGAGGCTGGGCATTATCGCTACCGTCGCCAAAGCCGCGGCTGTCGTCAGCCCGAATGCGGCTCGTCGAATTAACCTTCGACCTCGTTCTGCGCGGCACCAAGCGGCGAGCGCCGACAAGGCCAGCGCCTGAAGGGACATCCTCTCCGGAACGGACAGCGGTGGCAGCTTGGCCAACGAAAGCGTTTGCGCAAAGGCCTCTGCTTCGGCAGCGCACCTGGCACATCCTGCGAGGTGCTTCTCCAGCAACACCGAATCCTCTGGCGTCAAGATTTGGGATGCACGTTGCAGCAGCAGCGGCTCAAAATCTACGCAGGCACTCATGACGTCTCGTCCTTTTCGAGGTGAGCAGCCAAGATAAGTCGCAGTCGCTTGATCGCGTAATGAAAGTGGACCTTCGCGCTGTTCTCGCTCATCCCCAAGACTGACCCGACTTCTCCAAAGGATAGCTCACCGTCCACTCGCAGGGTGAAGACCTCGCGCTGCCGCCGTGGGAGGTGGAGCACGGCAGCGCGCACCAGCTTGGAGCCTTCCGCCCAAACCAGCGCGTCCAGTGCGGATCCTTCCGGCCGACGGTTGGCCTCCAAATCTGCGAGGGGCGCTTTCTTCCAGCGCTTCTCCTGACGGGCGTGGTTTTTGCCCAAGTTCACCGCGATTCGAAACACCCAGGCCTGAAATGCAATCGAATGGCTAGGGCCAAAGCGGGACAGCGCCCGCCGTGCCGCCTGAAATGCTTTGAGAAATGCGCGCTGCGTCAGATCGCGCGCGTCTTCGGGCTCAGGCGCATAGCGCCGCACCAGCCCGTAGACACGGCTCTGATGTCGTCGTACCAGCTCTCCAAAGGCAGCCTCTTCCCCTTCTAAAAAGGCGCGGCACAGCTCGTCATCATCGAGCGGCTGCTCAGCCACGATCTCCACAACTCGCAAAGGCAGACCGCATTTCGAGCTCGCGGAACCGTCTATCATGGCCTTGGGTGCCATACGCCAGAAGACCCGCTAATCCTTGAAAAGTTAAGACATCGTTACGACAGCGCCGGCTTCAATACGCCGAATAACAATAATTGAGTAATTGTTGGAGCCGGCGAGTAGCGTTTCAGGCAACCGCAAGTGGGTTGCCTCGTCGCGGGCCGAAGGAAGATTTTGCAGATGGGCTCAGTGCTTAGGTTTTTTACGTTCTTCGCGATCGTGGGCTTCTTGGCCGCGGCCATCCATTTCTACCTCTACCGAAGGTTGATCCGCGATACGACCCAAAGCCGCCGAGTGCGACAGTGGGGCTTGGCAATCGTCGCTGGACTGTTCGGAATGTTCATCGCAACCCGGGTGCTCCAACGGATTATCTCGCCGAATTCACAGCTCCTTCCACTTTTTTCCGCGACCTGGTTTTGGATGGGTTTAGCGACTTACCTGTCTTTCGCGCTGTGGAGCTTGGGGTTGGTGCGGTGGCTGGCACGAACCACCGGCCGACTCCGGGATGCGCTGGCCAACCGACCTTCGGAACCCATATCGCCCGAGCGGCGCCTGTTTCTGTCCCGAGCGGTCGCGGGAGGCGCGGTTTTAGCAGCAGGGGGCCTGACCACGTTCGGCGCTTGGCGAGCTTACGCACCTGCGCTCGTGAGCGAGGTCCCGGTGCGTCTTCCACGGCTCTCGCCCAAAATGGACGGATTTACGATCGTTCAGCTGAGCGATCTGCACCTCAGCAACTTGATTGGACGGCGGTTTGTTGACGACATAGTGCGCCGTTCGAATGCCCTAAACCCGGACTTGGTCGTGATTACCGGGGACCTGGTAGATGGCTCGGTGCAGCAGCTTGGAGACACCGCCGCGGGTCTGATGAATCTGCGCAGCAAGTACGGCACGTTCTTCGTGACCGGCAACCACGACTATTATTCTGGAGACCGCGTTTGGTGCGAAGCCCTGACCAGGATGGGCGTAAACGTGCTTCGAAACCGATTCACCACCATTGGCGCCGAGGATTCAGGCTTCGACCTGGTCGGAGTCGATGACTGGGGTGCGGCAGGACGGTACCGGAAGACGGGATATAATCTCGACAATGCTCTTCGGGGCCGCGACCCCGATCGACCGGCGGTGCTGCTCGCGCACCAACCGGCAAATTTCACCGTCGCCGCGGAACGGGGAATGGGTCTGCAGCTTTCTGGACACACCCACGGGGGCCAATTCTTTCCAGTCACTGCCCTCGTTTCTTTGCGCTATCCAAGGTATGCGGGCCGATACACGCACGGCGAAGGAACCTTGTACGTCTCGAGGGGCACGGGCTTCTGGGGTCCGCCCTTGCGCTTGGGCAGCCCTCCGGAGATTGTCAAGATTACCCTTGTATCCTGAAACGGTGGGAGGCGGCGTCCATGCAAAGGATCGACAAGCGCCGCGATAAACTCCTTCCGGTTTCCCGCTGGCCAACGCGCGAGGAAGCCGTCGCCTCCGGCCTGTTCTCACCGATACGCTTGGGCCCAATCGAGCTCAACGAAAGGACCTGGGTGCCCGCGATGGTGCCCTGGCGCGCCACCGAAGACGGGTTCGTCACCCCGGAAGTCCTCCAGTGGTACCAGCGCTTCGCGCAAGGTCAGCCGGGCGCTCTGGTGGTCGAAGCGACCGGGATTCGCGATATTCCCAGCGGACCCCTGCTGCGAGTGGGTCACGATCGGTACATCGGCGGGCTGCGCAAGCTCGTCGAGACAGTGCGCGAGGCGAGCGGAGGCAGGACCAAACTGTTCATTCAGATCATCGACTTTCTCGCGATTCGCCGCCGCCCGACCAAGGAAAACTTTTTCGGACGCTATCTCGAGCTCGACGTCGCTTACCGCCGGCGGCTCGGTGAGCTTCTGCAAGACTCGACCTGGGAGTGTGCAGAGGATCAGGCGATACGAGAACGGATGCTCTCACTCTCGGAGGAGCAAATCGCACAACTTCTTCGCCCCAGAGATCTCGAAAGCTACCGCTTCGGCTATCGCGAGCGGGTTACCGACCTCGATAGGCCCCATATTCGAGATCTGCCCGCAGCGCTTCCAGGGTTGTTCGCCGATGCCGCGCAGCGGTGCGCGGAAGCAGGCTTCGACGGCGTCGAGCTTCACTTTGCCCACGCTTACACGATGGCGAGCTTCCTCTCGGCGCTCAACACGCGCCAGGACGGATACGGCGGTCCTCGCGAGAATCGAGTTAGACTTCCACTGGAAGTCTACGCGGCCGTGCGCCAAAAACTTCCGAGCTCCCTGGTCCTTGGGTGCCGCTTCTTAGGTGACGAAGTCATCGGAGGAGGAAATCGGATCGAGGACGCGGTTTATTTCGGGGTCGCCTTCGCAAAAGCCGGCTTTGACTATTTGAGCATCTCCAAAGGCGGCAAGTTCGAGGATGCCAAGCAACCCAAGGTAGGCGCGGCCGCCTATCCGTATACCGGTCCGAGCGGTCACGAGTGCATGCCGACCACGCATATTGGACCGCCGGGTCCGTTCGGCCGCAATGTTCCGCTCGCTGCGGCCATTCGCCGAGCGGTACGCGAAGGGGGTTTCTCGAGCTTGGTGGTCACATCTGGCGGGATTTCGAGCTTCTGGCAGGCGGAGGAAATCCTCGGCCGTGGCGAGGCCGATCTGATCGGCGCCGCCAGACAGTCGTTGGCAGACCCCGAGTGGTTCAAGAAAATCCGGCTTGGGATGGGAGATCAGGTGCGCCGCTGCTTGTTCACGAATTACTGCGAGGGGCTCGATCAAGCGCACAAGCCCGTGACGTGTCAGCTGTGGGATCGGCTTCAACTCCCAGACGACGGTGAGGTCGCGCGCACCGCGGATGGTCGCCGGTGGACCGCGCCCGCCTGGCGTTCCAATCTGGCGAATTCATGAGCTTTTCAGCAGCCTACGCGCTCTTTCCCAGCTGCTCGTGGGACGAGGTCCTGGCGCGAATGAGAGGAAGGCCTCGTTCCCGAAACGATGGGTGGCGTTGCGGCTCTGAGAATGAACAGGATCGAGGGCGCACCTTCTAACGACGGCTGTCAAATGGATCGATCTCTTTCGCCGCCCATGGTAGTTACCGCGCGTCCGGGGCTGCTTCCTGGAAACGAGGCCGTGCTGAAGCGTCGGCGGGGGTCTTTCTCCCATTGCTGGCGGCCAACCCCTCGAAAAACCCAAGGGGAATTCGAGATGATGACAGACATGACGTTTGCTCCACGCCAGTGGAGCCGAGTCCTCCCCAAGGTTCGGTGGGGGCAAGTGGCTTTGATACTCGGGTTGTTCACTTCGCTCAGCGCCCGGGCCGACGAAGCGAATCTGGTGCTCCCGGATCTCTCCCAGGTCTCGGTCATGGGAGGAATCAATGGCCGTAGCATTTTGGTGTGGGGACTGGTGATTTGTGTCTTCGGGCTGATCTTCGGGCTTTGGCAGTACATGCAGCTCAAGAATCTGCCGGTGCATCGAGCGATGCTCGAAATTTCCGAGCTGATTTACGCCACGTGCAAGACCTATTTGGTGACTCAGGGCAAGTTCATCCTGCTCCTCGAAGTTTTCATTGGCATCATCATGGTGGTGTACTTCGGCGTGCTGAGGAGCATGCCCGCAGGGACAGTAGCGGTCATCTTGCTTTTCAGCTTGATCGGGATCGGCGGCAGCTACGGGGTCGCTTGGTTCGGAATCCGGGTCAACACCTTCGCCAACTCGCGAACGGCCTTCGCCAGCCTGCGAGGCAAGCCGTTCCCCACCAGGCATGAGCATCGGAATGCTGCTGATCAGCGTCGAGCTGTTCATGATGCTCTGCATTCTGTTGTTCATTCCCCGGGAGTTGGCCGGTCCCTGCTTCATCGGATTTGCCATCGGGGAATCGCTCGGCGCGGCGGCCCTGAGAATCGCGGGCGGAATCTTCACCAAAATTGCCGATATCGGATCCGATCTAATGAAGATCGTCTTCAAGATCAAGGAGGACGATGCCCGCAATCCTGGCGTGATCGCCGACTGTACCGGGGACAATGCCGGGGACTCGGTGGGTCCAAGCGCGGACGGGTTCGAAACCTATGGGGTCACCGGGGTTGCCCTGATCGTTTTCATCACCCTCGCAGTCAAGGACCCGGCTGTTCAGGCCCTGTTGTTGGTTTGGATCTTCGTGATGCGCCTGATGATGGTCATCTCCAGCTTCATTTCCTATACGGTGAACGAAGCGTT